>Ga0335084_10000175_pt1 | contig 47166 bp, 44 predicted proteins | sample Lox_Sample_44_FD_206721 | JGI IMG/M metagenome (GOLD analysis project Ga0335084, IMG submission 206721) | Soil microbial communities from Loxahatchee National Wildlife Refuge, Florida, United States - Lox_Sample_4.4 | ecosystem: Environmental > Terrestrial > Soil > Wetlands | place: USA...
GCTCTCGATAAGAAAAAGCCGGAAGTGTTGAAGCCAGATCTGAAGGTTGAGGCGATCAGAACCAACAGCGGGAGCAGCGCAGCTGGCTGAAAGCCTGAAAACGGATAGTGGCGCTGCCACGGTCGCCGGCTCCTAAAGCCCTGGCGCTGGGGATTGCGCTGCACCGCGCCTAATTATTCGCCTTTTTTTCAGGTGCGCTGGCGCCATGATATTCCCGCCCATGCCGCTGTTTGTTTCCTTGCGAAATCAAATCGCCCCCGTACTCCGAAATCCCCTCAGCATAGTAAGAACGGTCCAGAAAACAGGGCTTGGAGCGGATGTCCCGGTGCTCATGGCGACGTACACCGAAGCGGTGAACAAATTCACGCAAGCGGCGACCGAGTTGGCGGAATATGCTCGTCTTTTGACCGAGGCAAGGAATGCTTACTTGCTCCGGCAGAAAGAGATTGAGCTTGTCCGACTGCGAAAAGAGATTGACTCGCTCAAACTCGTCATACCCTTACTGATGGAGGACTCTGAAATCTAAAGTGGGATGAAGCCGAAGCTGATTGCGGGAGGGACTTGACTATCGCTCTTTGCCTGTTGCCGGTCAGATGCGGGCAAAAAGGTCCAGTGTGAAACGTCACTATTCACCCTCGCTTTCCCTCTGAACAATCTGATTCCGTTGACCAACACTCTCTCGGAGAAACTCCAACCCAAGATTCGCTGAAACTGGTGCTAAGGCGGATCTCATCCGGGTAATCGTGCTGATCTGTTGGAGGGAGTCGAATTGACTAGGCAAATCGAAAATCGGGCATGTGGAGGCAATCTTCCCATATCCTGTCAAGTCCATGGCCGGCGACCATGGCCGGCGAACGGCTTGAGACCGCGAACCTCGGTTGGCACGGTATCGGTGGTGACAGACGCCGGGCTTTCCGTCGGATTAACGACCGGTGCGGAATGCCTTGGCTGACGGCAAGCAGGCTTCCCGAGTTGGCCGGTGTATGCCACCCAAAGGCGCCAGAGCCGCAGAATGTAGTTGATGTAATGACTCCATAACAATGTCGGCGATTTCTCGCCAAATCCCGCGACTTGAACAGCTCGCCACCAAGCGTGTACTTTTAGGTACCAACCTGGGACATTCGGCTTTGATCCACACCCCACCTTCCCGGTCTTCGAACGTCATTCTCTGGAGACAGTCTGCGCGTGGCGCGTGCCTTTTCCTGCTTGCCGTTCTGGGGTGCCTGCAAGCCAGCGCGCAACAGAAGCCCGCGTCACCACTCGACGAATTTGAGCGGCGATTTGCCGCTGCGAACTCGGCGAAGGAGGCGGGTGACTTGCCCGCTGCCGCTGCCGCCAGCGCGAAGATAGTCGCCCTCGGACTCCGCGAAATGGGAAAGTTGCGCCTCTTTGAAGCCGCATATCCCGAGGCCGCCAGGTTCTCCCGCAGGTCCCTCGAGTTCGAGGATGTTGCAGATGCGCACGTCGATCTCGCTGCTGCCAACTTGTTTACCAGCCGGTTGGACGACGCACTCAAAGAGATCAGCCAGGCTCTTGCCGCCGATCCGCGCAACGCCACGGCCTGGACCATTCAGGGCCAGGCGCAGATCAAGAAAACGGACTACCGCGCCGCGGTGGAGTCTTTCCAGAAGTCCCTCGAGATTCGTCCCGACCGCGAAACCAGCTACGGTCTCGCCAGTTGTTTGCTCCGATTGAAGGAGAAGGAAAGGGCCGCGGCCATTTTCCAGCAGATGACGGCGGCGTCCGGTGATCGCAGCAGCCTGCATCTCTTGTTCGGCGTCGCTTATCGAAATGCCACCCTGTACGGCGACGCTATCCGGGAGTTCCAGCGTGCGCTCTCACTCGATCCCAAAGTTCCAAACGGCCACTACTTTCTCGGCCTGACCTACTTGATGCGAAACGAATGGGTGCTCACGTCGGAGGCCCGCCGGCAATTTCTCGAGCAACTGCGAGTCGACCCTAGAAATTTTTTTGCGAACTATCTCCTGGGCTATATGGCGTTCAATTCGAACCAGCCGCAGGAGGCGGATCACTATCTGGGGGAGGCGGCGAGATTGAATCCGTCTTCATCGGAAGCCTGGCTGTACTTGGGACTGAATGCCTACCGCCGCAAGGAAAATCAGCGCGCGGAGCGGCTCTTCCGGAAGGCAATTGCACTCGCCGAACGTAGCGGCGTAGACGCTCACAACGATATCCGGAAGGCCTACACCAGTCTTGGCCGGATCCTCATTGCTTCCGGAAGAGCAGCGGAAGGGGAGCGATACTTCGAAAAGGCGCGCGCGATTCAGCAAAACATCATCGCCGACAACCAAGAAGGGAGTGGCATGGGTGATTCGGGTGGATCCGGAGTTTCTTCAGCCGACGTCCCCAGCCTTTCGCAAAACGAGCCGCCGGTTCCTCTGGGGGGGACGGGCAAGGTTGCGACCACGCCGTTAGGCAGCAACGCGCTGTCGCACGCCAAGCTGACGCAGGGCCAGGAGAGACAGGTAGCGGCCCAGGAAGAATTCTTGCGTTCTGTTCTGGGCGGCGCCTTCAATGATCTGGCCACGGTCGAAGCAATGCAGGAGCAGTATGCCGTAGCTCTCGGACACTACCAGGAAGCGGAGGGATGGGATCCCAAAGTACCCAACCTGATGCGCAATCTCGGGTTCACGGCCTATCGCGCCGGGAACCAGCCGGAAGCAATCCGGGCATTGCGAAAGGCGCTGGCACTTGCCCCGGGTGATGATGCCGTTCGCGCGGTTCTGCGAGAACTGGGGACTACTGTCCCAGTTCCGCAAAAGAAGGAAGACAAGAAGCCATGAACTTGAGCACGACGGACAGCAATTGAATCCGCAACCATTACTTTGCATTCGCGTCCTGCTCGTCGGCGCAGCCGTGCTGCTTGCAACGATGGCTTTGAGTCAGGAGCAGCATCCGGCCGCGCCTCCTCCGCCGCCGAACGCCAAGAAGGTTCAGTGCAAAGGACGTCCGGTACCGCAGCTGGAGGACGTCACGGAGAAGGCAGGTATCCGTTTCCGCCATATCGCCAATCCGCTGAGCACATACATTGTCGAGTCGATGAGCGGCGGCGTCATTCTGTGGGATTACGATCGTGATGGCTGGCTGGACATCTATTTCACGAACGCGCCTACCATCGAGATGGCCCTGCGCAAGGAATCGGCTCGCGGAGCACTCTACCATAACAACCGCAACGGCACATTTAGCGATGCGACGGACAAGTCAGGCCTGGCGGCGCCTTGCTTCGCCATGGGCGGCGCAGTGGCCGACTACAACAACGACGGCTGGCCAGATCTGTACCTGACGTGTCTCGGCGGAAATGTTCTGTTTCGCAACAATGGGGATGGCACGTTCACGGATGTCACGGCGAAAGCCGGCGTTGCGGACGGTCGCATGTCGGTTGGTGCGGCTTTCGGAGATTACGACCGCGACGGATTCGTGGACCTGATGGTGGCCAACTATGTCGACTTCCAACTCGAACATCTGCCCCCGTTTGGCGGCAAGTCACTCTGCAAATATCGCGGTATCGATGTCTATTGCGGACCGCGGGGATTGAAGGGCGCAGGCGATTCGCTGTTCCACAACAACGGCGATGACACGTTTACCGACGTTTCCGAAACCGCCGGCGTGGATGACCCGCACGGTTACTACGGTCTCGGTGTCGTTTGGGCCGACTTCAACAACACCGGCTGGCCTGACATCTACGTGGCCAACGACACGCTGCCTAACTTTCTTTACCGCAACGACGGCAAAGGCAAGTTCACCGAGATTGGCCTCGAATCCGGCACCGCGTTGAGCGAGACGGGCTCTGAGCAAGCCTCCATGGGAGTTGCCCTCGGCGACTACCTGCACAATGGACGTCCTTCCATCTACGTGACAAATTTCAGCGACGACTATAGCGACCTGTATCGCAACGACGGGAACTGGATGTTTACGGATGTCTCTTATGCGTCAGGGGTAGCCTTGCCCTCCTTTCCTCTTCTGAAGTGGGGCGATGCATTCGTGGATCTCGACAACGATGGCTGGCTGGATCTGGTGGCGGTGAGCGGTCATGTCTATCCGCAAATGGAAAAAGTGCCTGCCAGCGGTGGTTACGCGCAGATCAAGCTGCTCCACATGAACCAGAAAGATGGCACCTTCTGTGATGCGGGCAATCTGGCCGGACCGGCTCTGGAAGAAAGACGCGTGTCACGGGGCCTGGCGGTTGGGGATCTGTTCAACGACGGCAATGTGGACGTCGTGGTCGAGGATCTCGATAGCGCGCCGATGATCCTACAGAACCACGGTGTTTCCGGCCGCCATTGGGTAAGTCTGGAATTGGCGGGTACCAGGAGCAATCGCATGGCAATCGGGGCGCGCGTTAAGATCGTGGCCGGAGGGATGACGCAGACCGATGAGGTTCGCAGTGGCGGTAGTTACATCTCCCAGAGCGATTTCCGTTTGCACTTTGGGCTAGGGTCGGCAGAGAAGATTGAGTCGCTGGAGGTCCGGTGGCCTTCCGGGAGAGTTGAGACGTTCAAGAACCTCGCAGCCGATCGCTTCTATGCCCTGCTGGAAGGGGAAGGGGTCGTTGCAGCAGAGCGGATTCGGCCCCGGTAAAAGCTGCGGACGCGCCTCAATGATCGGTATGCTCGCAGAAAAGTCGCTCTTTTGTCAGCAAAGCAAAGCGCCCCGGACTCGGTTAAGTCACGGAGCGCTCATCGGACAGCCTCCCCCCTGGAAAGCTGTTTCTTTCAGACTCTTCGCCTCAGGTAATTGCTTTGACCTCCTGCCATGTCCCTAGCACGTAACATGCCAGGGGGCAATCACCAAAGTTTGCTTCGACATACACCGGCTGCGACTTTTTAGTGGGGAGCAGTTTTGGATAGTCCTACTGACAAAATTTCCCCTTAGATTCTCCTACCGGGAATACCCTAAGGGCCGAGGAAAAAGGATGGGGAACCGGACCCGCGAAACCGCGCTACCGCATCACCGTGAGTCCGCCGATGGCGGCTGGCGAGAAGGACGCCGTCGTTTAAACTGGCAGCGGCGTCAGGAGAGAAGCTGTCATGCGAATCATTCCCGTATCGCAACAGGAATGCAGTGGGTTCTTGCAGCGGGTATTGATCGGCAGGCTGGCTTGTTCGTTGAACGATCAACCGTAGGTTTGCTTGCGTTTTCGTACGAGCCTGATTGCCTCTACATCTTTTCGACCTTCGGAAACAAGATTGAGTGGATGCGGGAAAATCCCAAGATTTGTCGCAAGCCGACGAAATAGTAGATCGGTCGGACTGGCTTAGCGTAATAGTGACTGGAACGTACTTGGAACTGAGTGGGCCGCAATACACTGCTCAGCAGGGCGGAAAGGCGCTCACAAACCAGCGATGTGTCGATTGAGACTGCGTTCTTTCGCATCGATATTGAGTCGATGAGCGGACTCCGTGCTATGTATGAAGCCCAGGCCCCCCAGCGCTCCTTGAGGTGACTCTTGCCTTGAGGATTTGCACACGGGGAGGGGGATGCTGCACCTTCCTTAGCAACTCTCAAGCGGTGGAACCCGTTGATGAGCCTATGCCATGCACGCCCGACCCTCGTGCCCATGGCTGAGAAACTGCACCAGCAAGGTCATCACCACTGGGAAACCAGGCGCACCGGTTCGGTCCAGCTTGGTTTTTACCGTGGGAACCCAGTTCAATAGGTGGCGCTCCAGGAACTCAGTCTCCGCCCGTGCCAGCGAAACGGCCGTGGCCTTTTCCGATGCGTTTTCGCGGGTGTAGCGGAGAGCGGCGAGGAACTCCAGTTGCGTGACAAGGTAGTCAGGGACGGCGCGGCTTGGGTCCGTCTTGAGGCCGAGAACCTCATAGAAGTAGGTATTCTCTAGGGCAATCTCTTGTGCGGGATGAGATTTGTCGTGGGCTGACTCGAAGAGAGGTACCGGAGGCTTGGGCACGCCCACGTCGAACAGGGCGATATACGCAGATTCGTAGAGCTCGTAGCTGGTGAACCATTCAAAATCTGGGAACTCACCTTCACATTTCAAGCGCTTCCACAGATCACGGAGCGCCATCGAAACCGTCGGCTGCGCTAGAAAGTTGAAGCACTCGGGCGTGGGTGGCGCAAAGACGAGGGCAAAGAACCGATAAAGATCGTTCTGCTGCCAGTCAATCGAGGTAACCGCATTCTCCTCTATAGCGATCATCGGCATTGCGCCTCCTGTTTCTGAAATTGCGTCTCTACTCCAGCACTTGCCAGACTGAGAAATACTTGCGGCCGTCGCGGTCCTTCTGGCTCCCGTTCCAGACAGCGAAGGCCACGGTCGTCCCAGCGGCCAGATCGGGCAATTCGAAGGTCACGTTCCATCGGCCGTCCTGATAGGTACCGTTTGCCGGGAAGTCTTGCCCCGTACGCTTTGTCGTGCTGCGCCCCTGCGCTTGCATCACCATCGGACCGCGCGTGGCATTCCAGTAGTAGATTTCGACCGGGTGCTCAGCATCTCCCATCTGCAATGACGGTGCGATCGCGCCTGCAGCTGTCTTCGCAGGAAACATGACGGCAGCGGCGTCGAAGAAGCGGTCGTCGGCTTCCGTCGGGACCTTGCGGAAGCGAGTTTCGGGCGGCGTGCTAGGGGTTTTTGCAAGCATTGTCGCGTCATGCGTTGTATCTTGCCAGCTAAGGTGCACCAGCAACTTTCCACCCGCGCGTGCAAGACGAACATCAACGACAGGAATCTCAAGCGCAGCGGGTTCGTCCGTATCATAGAGCGGAGGCGTGCGGTTGAGCGCGACATGTTTCGCCGCAATTTGGTTCCACGCGGCGGGGCCTCCATTCAGCAAGTGGTCGGCATTCACCCGCGATGCAGGGACGGACAAGGACTGTCCCGGAGTTGGCCTCATCGCTGTCTGTGCCCAGGTAACAACTGCGAGCAACAAACCAACTGAAACGATGGTCAGCAACTGACGAATTCTCATAGCCTTCTCCTATACCTGGATATGCACTAGCTGTGGCCGTATGCGGTAGCGCGTTTCGGCGTCGCGGCCGATGAGCAACTGCAGTGCTTCACTGCGTCCGCCTTCCTGCGCTTTCCCGAGTTCTGCCTCCAGATGCGCAATCACGTCTTTCACTTCCGGCCCGAAGAGGTAGATAAGGTAATCGAGCGGCACCCGTGGATCTTCCTGGATGTTTTTGCCGTAGTTATCTCGCTTCGGAGGATTGAACGGCGGCACGTAGAACACGTTGGGCTGTGTGCCTTTCTCCGGAAAGAGTGGCAGGGCAATCTTATGGACCAGAACAAGCTTATGCACGGGCGACTCTCGATCGTCGAGCAGGCCGACGAAGCGCAAGCGTCCGGGACACTGCGCGGCACAGGCGTTGACCTCGCCTTTTTCCAGGCGCGGATAACAGAAGATGCACTTCTCGGATTTTCCAGTGACCTCGTTGAAATAGATCTTCTTATAAGGACACGCCTTGATGCAGTAGCGATAACCCTGGCAGCGGTCTTGGTCGATGGCCACAATGCCATCTTCTTCGCGCTTGTAGATGGCCTTGCGAGGGCAGGCTTCCAGACATGCGGGATAGGTGCAGTGGTTACAGATGCGCGGCAGATAGAAGAAATAGTTTTCGTCCTCATTCATGCCGCCCACGTCTTCGTCCCAGTTGCAACCGGACTTCGGCTCGGGGGAGGGCATGACCGGTTGCTTCTTGCCTTCATACAAGCGCTGTTCGTAGTTGTACTCCCAGGCGTGGCCGTAGTCGTCCATGGTGGGCAGCGGGCTGGGCTGCAGCGCGCCGTCTTTCCAGCCACCGCCGATACGGTCCCACTGGCGCGGATAACCAAGGCCGGGGCGCGTTTCGACATTGTTCCAGTACATGTAGCCAGTGCCATCGCGGTCGGTCCAGAGTTTTTTGCACGCGATCGTGCAGGTCTGGCAGCCCAGACATTTGTTCAGGTCCATAACCATAGCGTATTGGTGCTTTGACATGGGCTGCCCCTCCTTAGACCTTGGCCTTCTCGACTTCCACCTTGATGTCGCGGTTGTTGCCGGTGGGTCCCCAATAGTTCAGGCGGAAGTTGACATGGCCGTATTTGCCGATGAGTTGTGTGGGCTTGATCTTGATGTAAGTGAGCGACTGCCATCCGCCCTGCTTGAACCCCAGATATTTCTCCCAGCCGTGGTACATGGTCACGCGGCCGGGTTTCTCGCCGGGGAGAATCTGCAACCGACAGATGCACTGACCGACCTCGTTGTGGATGCGCACCCAGTCGTTGTCATTCAGGCCGCGCTTGCGGGCATCTTCGGGATGCATGTAGACGATTGGCCCGCCGCGCTGCAGGCGCAGCATGGCACGGTGGTCTCGCCAGGTGGAGTGGATAGACCAGCGTCCGTGTGGAGTATTCCAGTAGAGAGGGAATTTCTCCTCGACCGGCTCCTTGAATGTGGGGAGGGCTTCGCCCAACTCGATGTACCAGGGATGATCGATGTAGAACTGCTGGCGTCCCGTCAGCGTGCGCCAGGGACGCTTCTTTTCGAGTTGATGTTTGAACGGCGTATAGGCAACGCCTTCTTCGATGTCGCTGTTCCAGGACTCTGGATCAGTCGCGATAAAACGCCGTGGTTTCTGCAGCAGTTGCTGATAGCTCATGCCTTGGGTTTCAGGGGCGTTCCCGAGAATAAAGTTCACCGCTTGCTCGTCGGTCTGGACCACGCCCTTGCCCGTCCAATCGTGCGCGAGTTGCGTGAAGTCGCGGGTCCAGTCGAAGGCCTCATCGTGAAAGGGCTTCAGACCCTTACTGGTTGCGACGTCCGCCATCTTTTCGGCGAGTGCGTGGAAGATGCCCCAGTCGGTCTTGCTTTCAAACAGCGGTTCGCAGGCTTTGCCGAAGGGATGAATGTAGCTGTGGCAATCGGTTGTGTTGATATCTACCTTCTCGTAGTAGCTAGCCGCGGGCAGGACGACGTCAGAGTAGAGAGCCGTTGTGTCCATGCGGTAGTTAATATCTACGATGAGATCAAGATCCTTCCACAGCGACGACTCGAGGATCTCGTTGCCCTTAGCCTGGTTCAGGTAGTTTGCCCGCCACACGATGAAGGCTCGTGGTTTCTTACCATTCTTCGGCCACATCGGCATCCACCCGTTTTTCACCGATTCCTGGATGTACCACTCGATGGGCTTGCCGTTGTAGACGTGCGGATCTTTGCTGGCGGAGTGAACGTAGCTCCACAGTGTGGTGTTCTGGAAACGCTGCTTCTGGCGGGTTTCTGGGAAGGCGAGTTTGAAAAATCCCTGCTCTGGCCAGATACGCTCCTGGCCGACGTAGTGATTGAATCCGCCGCCGTTCTTGCCGATGTTCCCGGTCAGCGCCACCAGCAGGATAAACGAGCGGTTGATCAGGTCGTTGTGGAACCAGTGGTTAGTGCCTGCGCCGTGGATGATCATCGCCGGCTTGCGTGTGCCCAGTTCCTTGGCAAAAAGCTCTATCTCGCGGACGGGAAGCCCGGTTCGCGCGGCTACTTTGTCGAGCGTGTATTGGTTCAGTCCTTTCTTCAGCAGCTCAAACACAGTGGTGACTTCGGCGCTCTTGCCATCTGCCAGTTGCACCTGGAAGGTCCCGGCCAGTGCGGGGTCAGCGCCGTTGAGTTGGATGGTCTTATGATCCGACCCCATCGAGCCTGGCACGGGAACGGCATGCTGTTGTTTCGTATCCCAGAAATAGAAGATGTCTTCCTTACCGCCGTTCTTGAGATCGGCCTCGCGCAGGAACCGTTTTGTGCCCGAGAGCACGAGCAGGGGCAAGTCGGTCTGTTCCTTTACGTAAGGTGTGTCGATGAGGTCTTGATCGATGAGAAGCTTCGCCACGCCCAGCGCGAGAATGCCGTCAGTGCCGGGATTGATGCGGAAATATAGGTCGGCGTGCGTGGCACTCGCGTTGTAATCGGGCGAGATACAGACGATTTTTGCTCCGTTGTAGCGGGCTTCGTAGGCAAAGTGTGCGTCCGGGATGCGGGTCTGCGATATGTTTGATCCCCACAGCACGATGTACTTCGAATTGAACCAGTCGGCACACTCGCAGGCTTCGGTCTGCACACCCCAGGTCAGTGGCTCACCCGGAGGCAGGTCGCAGTACCAGTCGTAGAATGAGAGAAAGACGCCGCCGATGTAGTGTGCCAGCCGCGAACCAGCACAGAAACTTACCGGGCTCATGGCCGGGATTACGCTGAAGAATGTGTTGGTATCAGGACCGTGGTTATAAACGTTATCGAGCAGTTTCTCGGCGACGAGGGTGAGCGCCTCATCCCAGGTAGCGCGGCGCCACTTACCTTCCCCGCGTTCGCCCGTGCGGATGAGCGGATAGCGGAGCCGCTGCGGACTATACACGTACTCCACGAAGCATCCGCCCTTCTGGCAGCCTCGTGGGTTGTAGTCCGGCAGATCTTCATTGATGCGCGGATAGTCAGCGGCCTGCTCTTCCCGCACCATCACGCCATTGCGCACGTATACTTTCCATGAGCAGGAGCCCGTGCAGTTCGCGGAGTGCGTGGAACGAACCACTTTGTCCCAGGTCCTGATCTTGCGATAGAAATCCTCCCAACCGCGGTAGGGATACGAGCGCAGCGGATCAAAGTCTCCCGTCAGAGTGCTCAGCACCGGCTTCTCTTTGCGCGAGCAGCCGGGCACAGCCAGCGTGGCCGCCGTCATGGCGGTGGTCTGGATAAAGCTCCGCCGCGAGAATGGCTTCTGCGGTTTGCTTTTCTCGCTCATGGTCTTCCTCCAGAGGAAACAGGTGAAGTCACGTTCTGCGAGGTCGCTTTCTGACCTCTTTGTTCTCCGAGTGTCCGCAGGTAGGCGAGCACGTCTGCAATATCCTGATCGCCGAACGCGGGCGCTTCTGGACGCTGGAAAGCGGGCATTGCCGTCGCCACCCGGCCGTTACGAATGGTGCGGATGATGAATTCGTCGGTGGCGGCCCGTTGGAATACCGGGTTCCCGATCTCTGGTGCGACCCCGCCTCGGCCGTTCATGCCGTGGCAGCCCGCGCAGTTTCTCAGGAAGAGGGTGAGACCGTTGCTGGCATCTCCGCGCAGAGTCAGCGCCGTCATCGCGGGAACTGCCGCTGTGCTGCTGCGCAGATACTCGATGACCGCGGTGATCTCTTCTCGAAGCAAGCCGCCAGAATGTGGGCCCCAGCCGGGCATCTGCGTGCCCGGACGCCCCTGTTCGATGTTGGCTTGCAGATATTCGCGGCTCGCCGTCGAAGTAAGAGAGACTCCGCGGATGGCCGGAACGAACCGGTTGAACTTCTTGTCCCAGCGGCTGTAGGTGCCGCTGCCGTGGCAGGCTGCGCAATACTGCTGATACACCTGTTCACCCGTCAGGGGTGTGGGATGCAGGGCATGATACTTCTGCTCGATTTTGTCGGGCGCAAGATAGCTCTCCGGGACATCACGCTTCCACTGCGAGAGCATATAGACGGTCAGAGCGAGCGCCTGTTGCTGAGTTACTGTTGGGTTACGCATCTGGCTGTCCGGAACCACGCCACCGGGGTCCCGGAAGTGCGCCAGTTGCCAACTCCAGGTAGTGTGGGGCGGCTTCAGGTTGGTCATGATGAGCTGGTGCTTGGTCTTTGCGCCCTCGTTGTCCAGTGCTGGCCCCAGCGCCCCACCGCGTCCACCCAGCTTGTGACAGGAGCCACAACCCTTCTCCTGGTACAGCTTCATGCCCGTGGTCAACAACGGGATCTGCTCGGCCGCAAGCTTTCCCGCATCGTGGCAGGTCACGCATGTGGCCTCGGTCATCTCGGGGGGAAGCAGCGGATAGTCCCAGAAAACGTCGTCGGCCTTGGCCTCCCGGAACGTCATCGCCGCGCCCTGCCCGTGGTGGCACACGGTGCATCCGAAGCGGTCTACGGGATGCTTGTCGAGGATGTGTCCGGGATGTGTGCGATGCGGTTGCTCGACGTCCGACATGCGCGGATCGTCAATCCCGTTGTGGCAGGTGACGCAGCGGTCCACGTTGCCGAGCGCGGGAATGCTGGCCTGCTTCATTTCGATGCGGAACTTGGCCAGCAGTTCTCGGCCACGATCGTTGGTGGCTTTCTGCCGCAGGATGCTGCGATACTCACGCTGTACCGTCTTCCACTGTGCCAGGTAGATCTCGTGTACTGCCGCACCTACCAAGTAGCCGACGGTCACAAGGCTCGCGACCAGAAGGAGCCAACGATAAATGCGTGAGGGATCCTTCATGGCATACTCCTCCTAGTGCAACGGCCACTGCGAGGGCCACCAGTAAAAATGCCAGTTAGGCCCGCGATGGACTATCGCGAAGTAAGTCAAAATGGTGAAGCCGACCAGAAAGCACGTGAATAATGAGACCGCAGCCAAGCGCACCGAGTCCTTGCGCTTGAGGACAAAGAGCGACCAGGCCGCGAAAATCAGCACCAGGAGCGAACCGGGGTTGATGGCGATTATCCACAGCTGGTGAATGTTGGGGAACCAGCTGCGCAGCCAACCGTAGTTGACCGTAAATGCCAGCATGCCGACCGTGACGGCCGAGGCAAAGAAAAAGGATTGCCAGAAAATGGGCCGCTCGCTCTTGGTTCCGAACCATATTCCCTCGCCTTCGGCGCGGCGGTCCAGGAACGGAATCAGCGCCAGTCCAACCACCACGATCACGGGGATCAACAGGCCGCCAGTGAACGCAGAGTACGAAACCAGTTCCTGAATCCCCAGGAAGTACCAAGGGGCTTTCGCGGGGTTCTCTGGAATTGCAGGATTGGCGAGTTCCTTCAGTGGCGCGTCCCAGTAGAAGGAAAGGATGAGCGTCGCGGCTACCGTCACCATGAAGACAGAGAGTTCAGCCCAGAACAGGTGCGGCCAACTCATCACCGTGTTCTCGGGCCCACGGTTTACAGGTGGCCGTTTGCCCTTCACCAGCGCCATCAGACCGTAGGTTTTTGTGGCCAGGGGCTGGAATACCGGGCGACGTTCTCCGCCCCATTCCGCGATTCCACCCATCGGATCTTCCGGCCTGGCCAGGCCGCCATCCTTGCGAATACGCCAGAAGTGCACGCCGAGCAGCGTTACCAGCGCCAGGGGAAGAACAAAGACATGTAGTACGTAGAAGCGAATCAGCGCATCCTGACCGACATAGTTGGCGCCCAGCAACAGCCGCTTTTGAAAACCGCCAGGATCGAAGAATTTCGTGATTCCGATCGCGTCCGTGAGTTCACGTGGCGAGTTAGCGATGTTCGAGCCGATCGTGATCGCCCAGTAAGCCAGTTGATCCCAGGGCAGCAGGTAACCTGTGAAGCTCAGGGCCAGGGTGATGACCAGCAGCCCCAATCCAACCAGCCAGTTGAACTCGCGCGGCTTCTTGTAACTCGCCGTGAAGAAGACGCGCGCCATATGCAGCAGGACGACCAGCACCATCAACTGCGCCGACCAGCGATGAATATTGCGGATAAAGCGCCCCGTGGACACTGTGAAATGAATATCTTTGATGGACTGATAGGCCAGATCAGTTGAGGGCTTGTAGTAAACCATCAGCAGAACCCCGGTGATGATGGTGATCACGAAGCTAGCCGTGGCCATTAAGCCGAGTCCGAAGGTAAGTGTCGGTTTGAGGGTGCGCACGTGAACCCGCACGCTGTGGATGTGCAGGAAAAGGTTGTGGAACGTGGCCTGCGACTCTTCGCGCTCCGATTCGGGCGCTTTCCCCAACCGGAAGCAGGCGTCCTTCACGGTATGAGGAAGCTCGTGCACGTTGTGCAGGAATTCTCGGGTTGCGGTCTCTGCCACGGTGTGCCTCCTACACGCGGTAGCGCGTGCCCTCCGGAACTTCGTTGTCCGCATTTACGACCAGGTCGCCGTTGGCCGCGCGGCTGACTTCCAGCCAGGGAAGCGGACGTGGAGCTGGTCCACCAATCACGCTGCCTTTACTGTCGAAACGTGAGCCGTGACACGGACAAGCGAACCCGTCCTTTGACCTGCTCACCGTGCAGCCCAGATGCGTGCATGTGCTTGAAATCGCGTAGAAGCCTTCGTCGTCACGGAAGAGCACGAGGTTCTGCTCGGCGAAGGCGGTTTCACTGCCAGGGGAAAACTGCTCGGGTGATCCGAGTTTGAAGCGGCGCACGGGGCCGGGGAGTACCGCAGGCGTGGGCAGGCGGAGCATCCCAGCAGCTGCCGTGCCCAGAGCCGCAAAGAAACTACCCAGCGACGCTAGGCTCAGAAAGCTGCGCCGGTTTATACGGGGTGGATCTAGACGGGACATGGCTTCCACTCCTTGGCAAAATTGAACTGTTCCATGGTGATGGCGGTGGTGGGACAGCGCTCGGCGCACAGGCCGCAGCGGATGCAGCGTTCTTCGTCTTTGATGATGGCGGAGAGATCAGCAGGATCGAGATTCAACTCGTGGGCTGCGGTCTCGAGTTCTGGCGAGAGCGCCAGCCGGTCAAACGTCACCAGCTTCAGGCACACGGTGGGACAGACATCCACACAGCCTCCACACAGAATGCAGCGCTCGCCGTCGAAGATGGTATTGATGCCACAGTCGAGGCAGCGGCTGGCTTCCGTTCGTGCCTGCTCTTCGTTGTAGCCAATTTCGACCAGTATGCCTGGGCTCTTCAGGCGTTCTTGCGCGGAGAGTGTGGGAATGTGCAAGCGTGAGCGGCGCTCGTAGTGTTTTTCGCGGTGATAATGCTCCACGGGAACATGGAACTGGACTTCCTCGGGGGCGATTTCCTTACCGCGCAAGAAACGATAGACCGAACGAGCTGCCTGCTTGCCGCTGGCAATGGCATGGATCATGAGCCGCGGCCCGTAGGCAATATCACCCGCGATGAAGACTCCCGGCGCCGACGTCGCGCAGGTCACGGGATCGTTGACAATCTGCTGCGGCGAGCGCATCTCGATCCCATCGCGCCGGGCATCAATGAAACTCAGATCTGCGGACTGCCCCACGGAGAGCAGAACTGTATCGCCCTCGATCTCAGTGGTAATGGACTCGTCGAACTTCGGAGCGAAGCGCCTGTTCTCGTCATACACCTGGGCGCAGCGCACAAACTTCACTCCACGCACGAACTTCTCGCCATTTCGCTCGTTTACGAGGACTTCTCTCGGGCCCCAACTATTGTGGCGAGTAACGCCCTCTTCCTGGCCTTCAAGAATTTCCACCGTGTCCGCGGGCATCTCTTCGAGAGACTCCAGGCAGACCAGATTTACGTGCCGGACTCCTGCCATACGGGCGGCAGTCCTCGACACGTCATACTCTTCCTGGCGTAACACTGTGCGGGCGACGTCATAAGCGACATTACCGCCACCGATTACGATCACTCGCTGCCCCAGCGAGACTTCTTTTCCGAGAGAAACGTCACGCAGAAAATCAACGCCACCCATCACGCCGATGGCGTCGACGTTGGGGATCGGCAGCGCGCGTGAGCGCTTGGCCCCACAGGCGATGATGAGGGCGGCAAACTCGTGCCGAAGATCGGCAAAACCTACATCCTTCCCGACCTGCGTGTTGCAGCGGATCTCGACGCCGAGAGACTGAATCACCGCGACCTCCGCCCGGATCAATTCGCGCGGCAAGCGATAGCCTGGAACGCCGGTGTAGAGCATGCCGGCAGGCTGCGGTTCCATCTCAAAGATTGTGGGCCGAAAACCCATGAGGGCAAGGTCGTGCCCGGAAGCAAGCCCAGCCGGCCCAGAACCGATGATCGCGATTCGCTCTCCGGTGGGCTTTGGAAACTCGGCATTCGCGAGAAATTCCAGCAATTGACTGAGTTCCTCGACATCGTCACACTGGCGCGTTCCATTCTTGCTCCTCAGGTAGGGGAATAGTTCGCGGCCTGCATCACTACGGGCATCACTTCCGAATTTCTCGCAGACGAAACGCTTGAGGGCTCGGATCGAAATCGGCTGATCGATGGTTCCCCGGCGGCAGGCCGCCTCGCACGGCGCACCGCAAATGCGCCCGCACAATGAGGCCAGAGGGTTTGGTCCGCGGGCAATCAGGTAGGCCCGTTCGTAATCGCCCGCAGCAATCGCCCGCACATAGCCGCGCGCATCGGTATGAACCGGACACGCGTACTGACACTTGATCTGCTCCCGCCAGTATGCGGGATCGGCTACACGGACGCGATATTGCATCTCACCCATTGCTAGACTTGCCTTTCAGCTAGCTTCCTCCCCATCCCGAGCATCTTCTGTGACCCAAATCACCGACCGCTGTGAGTGTGAGGACCATAAGCGCACCAGTGCTAAAACTTCCAATTCAACTCCGCATAGCCGAACTGTCCTGTTCCTCCGTCCGGATACCGCGTCGCACGCGGCCAATCCCACCGGGAGTGCACCTCCCAGCATCGACGGCAACTGGTGGCCGTTGCCTTTGCGCTGCTCTTCTGTCCGGCGCTGGAGCAGGAAGCGGCGGTTATGCTGGGCTTCGGTGTACTTGATGGCAAACTTCACGCGCTGGGAGCTCTCGGGCCAGCTTTTCGAATGCACCTAGAACTCCTCGGGGTGATCAGTCGCGACGCGTTTGACATTCGTCAACGCACTGGAATCGCTCGGTTCGAATGCGCTACTGTAGACGACAGCTCGAATAACAACGACCAGAAGGGCCAAAAGGAAAGGAGCACGCCATTGACACTAGAGCGGTTGCCTAAGCCTGTACAGGACTTCAGGAAGCTTTACCCCGAGGTGTGGAAGGCCTTCAATGAATTGGGTGACCGGTGCCACGCGGCAGGTCCCCTGGATGAAAAGACCAGGCGCTTGGTGAAGGTTGCCCTCTCGGTGGGTGCTGGTCTGGAAGGCGCGACACACTCCGCCGTCCGAAATGCAAGGCGAGCCGGAATCACGCTGGACGAGATCAATCATGTGGTTGTACTGGCTGTCAGTACGCTCGGATTACCCGCCGCCATCCGCGCCTTTACGTGGGCCGGTGATCGATCTCGCGGCACCAAGGCGTGACCAGTCAGCTTCAAATAGTTCTGTCACGCACCTCACTTTTCTCCGGCCTGCCATTTCGCCTGCAATAGCCGCGCCTTTTCCCTTGCAATGGCCGGGGAAAGAGGATGTTGTTTTCCATGTGAATATGCTGATGGAGGTCGGCTTCAAAGCCTGCCAAGGCCTTGTACAAAGTCTGGAAGCTGATACAGGCATCGTCGGGGGGCGTATAGTCCGCACTGCGCTTACGCATCGAACGCAAGGCTTCGCCCGCGGAGTCGTGCTCATGCATCATGATCGTCACCGGGTTCTGCACACTGCCGAATGGCGGCGGCAGCACCGGTTCCTTCTGGATGACCGACTCTTCCATCCTCACTGTGTCGGGGAACAGGACTCTCTCTTCCTTCATCATGTGCATGGTCAATTCCGGCTCCAGGCCCTGAAGACTGGACCGGACCTGCAGCAGTTCGGGATGGTTTCTTCCCGTCACGGAGCACACCTTGTCGAACAATGGACCGAGGCGAGCAATCTCCTCGCGCGTGTACTTGTGATGCGTACCGGTGATGTAGGCAACCAAGTCGGCCAGCAGCTCGGTTCGCCAGTTACGGTCCTTTTGGACGGCGCGTGCAGACTGCTCGGCCATTTCGAGCGAGTCAAGCGGTGAAAAGCTACCCGGGTGTCGTTCTCGCGTGGCAAGTTCGGTGATCCGACCGACGGGGCCACAGCTAATGCCGAGGTAGTGAGACAATATCCAAAGATGCTGAGGGACCATGTCGCTGCTCACCAGTTCCCTTAGGCGTGCTGCCCTTTTTCTTGCGCTGTGCCTCGTAACGACAGTCTGGGGGCAGGTTGCTAGTTCATCTCCGCACTCCATTCCCCGCGCAGCGCCTCCGGCAGCAGGCGAGAGTCTTCTCATCACTGTCATTGACGAAAATGATGTTCCAGTCTCCTCGACACTGATCTTCCTCCAATCCTCAACCGGCGTGTTCCAGCTGAAATGCGAGACCGACTTTGTTGGTCATTGCTCCTTCCAGGGACTGATCGCGGGTAGCTACCAACTGCGCGCCGAGAAGGAAGGTTTCTACGCTCTTTCTCCAACGGCAGTGCCGGTAGGCCAAACCCTCGCAGTTGACGTCAAGCTCTCCCATCTTCAGGAAGTCCGCGAAGTAGTGAACGTCGTTGAGTCGCCGCCCGGCATCGATCCCGCCCAAACTGCCTCCGCCGAGCAACTCACCGGCCTGGACGTCCTTAATATTCCCTATCCGGCTACCCACGATTACCGCAACGCTCTGAACTTTATTCCCGGAGTCATGCAGGACAGCTCTGGCCAGCCCCACGTCCTGGGCGCTGAAACCTACCAGACACTTACCCTCTTCGATGGATTCAACGTGACCCAGCCCGCCAACGGCATGCTTCTGCTTCGCGTGAGCACCGATGCCATCCGCTCCATTAATGTGCAAAGCAGCCGCATCTCCGCCGAGCAAGGCAAGAGCTCAGGCGGCGTGCTGAGCATCAACACCGGCATCGGCGACGACCATTACTTCTTCGCCGCCACCAACTTCCTCCCTTCGTTCCAATTCAAAAAAGGATTCGGTTTCGACCAAATCAATCCGCGCGTGACCGTCTCTGGCCCGCTAAAGAAAGGTAAGGTCTGGTTCTTCGGGGGCTTCGAGGGCGAGTACGACAACAATATGGTCCCGGAAATCACGACCGGTCCCGACTCAGACAAGTTCTGGCGGGTCGGCAATCTTCTCAAACTCCAGGCCAACGTCGCACCCGGAAACATCCTGACGGCCAGCTTTCTCTTGAATCACCAGCATGACCAGTATGTGGGACTCTCCGTCTTCAGTCCTGCTCCCACCACACCCAGTGACACGGAATCGGGCGACTTCGCGATCATCAGAGATCAGATCTACTTCCCCGGTGGCGAACTGCTCGACTTCGGTTTCAATTTCGACCAGTACGTTTCGACCCTGACACCCCAAGGCTCGCAGCCTTACATCCTTAGTTCCCAAATTGCACAGGGGAGCTTCTATTTAAAGTCGCACACGGTTGCACGTCGCTGGCAAGCATTGACGAACCTCACTCTCGCACCTCATCCCTGGCACGGACGCCACGAGGTCAAATTCGGAATCGACCTTAACCGCCTTGCCTACGATCCCATTTTTCAGCGTGATTCAGTTTCTTATTTGCGCATTGGGCAGCAGCCCCCCGTCTCGGGTGAAACCTGCCTGTCTGTCATTCCGTCCCCGTGCTCACGCTTCTCGGTTTTCCCCGTCAGTTCCCAGGCCGAAACTCACGACATCGAAGTGGGAGGTTATGCCCAGGATCGCTGGTTGCCGACCAGTCGTCTGCTCGTCGAGGGAGGTTTGCGCTTCGATTGGGATGAAATCGTGCGTCACCCTCTCCTCTCCCCGCGCATGGCCACCACGTATGTCCTCGATAGCCAGGGCAACACCAAATTCTCTGCCGGGATTGGAGTCTTTTACGACCCCACCAACATGGTGCTCATCTCGCGCCCCTTTGAGGGACAGCGTCTCGATTACCTCTGGCTCTTTGACCAAAACGAAAATCCGGTTCCGGTTCCTGGTTGCTCCACCACGAGCATCCCTTGTGCGGTGTCCATGATCTTCACTGTCAACCGGGGCTCATTGCAAGCGCCCCGCTTCCTGAACTGGAGCATTGCCATTGAGCACAAGCTCCCCGTCGCGGTCTACCTGAAGGCGGAATTCATTCAACGACACGGCACCCACGGAGTCGTCTACAACCTACCCCTGGGTTCACCGGTCTTGAGCGGGAACTACGTGCTGGAGAACACGCGCCAGGACTACTACGACGCTTTCCAAATCAGCGCGCGCAAAGCTTTTCACCAGAACTACGTGGTAAACGCTTCTTACGTTCGCTCGAGAACAAGCTCCAACCAGGTGCTCGACTTCAACGTCGACAACCCTATCTATGGCCCGCAGCTTTCCGGTCCTTTTCCTTGGAATGCCCCCAATCGCTTTCTCTCCACCGGAATCCTGCCCGGAAAGCTGCCCTTGCTTAAGCAGGTGGATGTCGAATACTCGGCCGAGGCTCGCACCGGCTTTCCCTTCTATCTGGTAAACAACGAGCAGCAGTTGGTTACACTCCCCGGATCGCATCGTTTCCCGGGCTATTTCTCACTCAATCTGTTCCTGGAGAAGCGCTTCGAATTTCGCGGACGCTACTGGGCGATCCGTGGCGGCTTTATTGACGTTACCGGACGACGCAATCCTAACCTCGTCAACAACAACATCGACTCGCCAGAGTTCCTCACCTTCGGCGCTTTCGACCATCGTGCTTTCACCACCCGCATCCGTCTTCTTGGCCGCAAGTAAAGTGTCCCTATTCAACCATTTGGGCTGCAAATCAGCAGATATTGCTTGAGCATCAAATGGTGAACTGGTTTCCGATACTGAACGCAAGATAACCATTATTCCGCTGCTTACTTTTCCCAGTTGATACCTGCCGAACTTTCAATCGGGTTGCCATGCTGGGCCGTGAACTTATGCCCTTCAAGCGCAAAATCCCCGCCGATCACGAGACCAGTTTCTGGTGAAGTTACGAATCTATTCTGCAGTCCTCGCGTGAATCCGTGACTCGAATCACGTCTGGTCGTGTCTCCCGCGAGCTGTCGAACTAAGAAGATTCTCCTCTGGCTCCGGGTGGCAGAAGCAAGTTCCTGCGAACTGGAGCACCGGAGGTGTGCCCTAGTCGAGCAGCTCTGAAGCACCCTGAAAACGGACGAGATCGAGGCTCTGGAACGGAAGGTAGCGATCGCGGTCAAAAGCAATAAGCTCATTACCCACAAACGGCCCCGCTGAATTCATCAGGCGGAGTGCGGAATCTCTTCCGCTGCGGAGAGTAATATCGGGTGGTTGGTAAACGGAAACAAGTGATAGAGCGGACGAACGTGCTTTTTCTTTTGGCGCTGACCCATGAAGGACGTTTACGAACTTCTGAGACAGAAAGAGCTTGAGATCTCGAGGTTGGAAACCGAGGTCGAGGCGTTGCGCGTAGTTGCGCCTCTTCTATCCGAAAACCAGGAAGTCAACCATGACGATCAGCCGACTGCGACCCGTTCAACCACTGCATCGCAGCCCGCCAGGGTTCCAAAGGCAGTCGACGCTAATCCACATGTTCGATAGACTGAGAGCCGAATTGAAGGCAATTACCGAGTGGAGCCGTCCGTCTCAACTTTTCCGAACTCAGACGGAGAAAGAGGCCGTTGTCATTCGTGAGATGCGACGCCGCGAAATTACTCGACAGTTGACGGGAATCGCGGCAATGAACTAGCCCATTCGGTTGGCCCGCCATTAGAAGGCCCGACTGCAACGAATGGACGGAGCCTTCACACGCCCTTTCTCCCTCCTGTGGTTTCTTCTTGCCTGTTTGCTTGAACTCTAAGGCGAGGAAGACAGAGCGTTGGGGCATTCGCCGCTGAAAATTCCCTGTTCGTCACAGTCACTAGGCTGCGTCGGCTTCTGATCGGCCTTCTGCAACTGGCGCAGGCGTTCGCCAGCCCACAGCTTCCGCGACCGCTTTTCGTCCAGCGCCCGAGCCTTGGTTGGGAAAGCATCAATGCCCAGCCGTCCTTCGAGCAACACCCAGGAATGCCCGCGCTTTTTGATGGTCAGTTTTGCCATCTTGCATTCCCTTTGTGTGGAGTTTTCCACAGATGCTGAAAAATGCAAGTGACAGCAATCACTGCGTCGTGTGATTCCAGCCCAGCAGGCCCCCTTAGCGTAATTCCGAGCGAATGTAAGAGGCTAGACTGCATCGACAGCTCTGGTATCGCCGAGCTGATCGGCGCCTTCACGACCGTGCGCAACCACGGCGGCGACCTCATGTTGCTCGACCTAACCAAGAAGGTCCACGATATGTTGCAGGTCAGCAAGCTGTATACAGTACTTGATGTGAAGGACGACGAAGCAGACGCGATCAAGTCGTTCAACACTCACTGAGAGCGGCCCGGGGAGGAACCGTAAGCACACTTATGCGCGGCTGCACCTTCACGGGAGAGCGTAGTTCAGGCAGGGCGTCGCATTGGCTGCTGAAATTTCCCGTTCGGCTTGGTCACTAGGCTGCGTCGGCGAGGCTTGCGTCGGCATCCAAAGCTGCAGTCAAGAAGCGGACGGCCAAGGCGAAGCAGAAAGAAGGCCAAGCTATGAAAAAGGGCTCCCATGCTTCCCCCGAAGAGCGGAGGCGCATGAAAGAGGCGCAACTTCGTGCCAGGGCCGCAAGGCTACCATACGTTACGCCCGAACAGCTGGAGGCGTGCCGCCTAGACCCGGCATGGGAGGCACGGCAGGGCATGGCGAATTGCGTCGTCTGTCGAGAGTGCGGCGCAAAACTGCAGTCGCCTTTGGGGGGGCACAAGGGCCATCTGTGGAGACTGCACGAGATGACTCTACGGGCCTACCGCGCTGCATACCCTGGCGCTCGAGCCCGTCCCGATCCTGCACGGTAATTTCCAGCAGTGGTGAGAACGCGTGCGGGTGCTACCCCTTCTTGTCCGTCGAACCAAGAGTCGGACAAGCGCCTGCCAGGCTCAGGATGCAGCAAGCGAATCGGCGTCGCTTCCCAGGAACTTGGCATCCAAATTTGCTTTAGAATCGAATCCCTCATGCTTAAGCGGCTCAGCTTAATCGTTGTCCTGCTGTTGCAATTCCACTGTATAGCCGCCCAGTCGCAGAATGCGGCGACACAACAGTTTGAACATCGTAAGACCAGTACGCCTTACACCGGCGATCTTTCCATCTTCGATTCGCCAGGAAGGGACGAGAGGCTGCAAATCAATCGCGTTATGGACATTCTAGGAATAGGACCCCGCAAAACGGTCGCTGATATTGGAGCAGGGTCTGGTTGGTTCACAGTCCGTGCAGCCAAACGGGTAGGGGACACTGGAACCGTGTACGCCGTCGATATCAATCCCGCGGCCATTCGTTACATTAGTTCTCGAATTCGCAAAGAGAACGTGCGCAACGTCAAACCGATATTGGGGAGGCCTGACAACCCGCTCCTGCCCGAACAAGTTGACGCCGTGCTGCTCTTGAAGACGTATCACGAGGTTGCTCAGCCAATCACACTGTTGCGCAACCTTCGAGCATCTCTCGTGCCAGGGGCCAAAGTAGGAGTGATTGACCGCAATGGCGATGGTGAGAACCACGGCGTGGCCCGGGACATCGTTATTCGAGAAGCGAACGAAGCTGGGTATCAGTTGCTAGAACAAGATGATTTCGTCAAGGACGGCATGGATTATTTTCTAGTGTTTGGCGCAAAATAGTGCTGAGCCAAAGACCGAGGGGGACGGAGTTTCCTAAGAGAGAAGTACGGGACCGATTGGCTGCTGGTTCCGAGCGATTGGAAATTATGGCGACGGTAGCCCAACAACTAAGGGGTGTATGCGCTGGGCCGGAATGTCCGCTAGGGTCAATAGTTGGGCCAGACACCTGGCGTGGCGAGCTCCAGCAGGTTGCCGTCCGGATCTCTGAAATACAAGCTGGTGCCGCCTTGCTCCCACTGAACCTCCGATTCGATTTCGATTCCGCGTTCGCGCAGTCGTATCCGCCAATCGACGAGAAGATCAGAGGAAATGGCAAAGGCAAGATGACCCGCACCTTGTGTCTCATGCGGAGGGATGATGCCTCCCGGAATAACGACCGGTTCATTGGACCCGCCATGAGTGAAGAGCAGGAGCACATCCGGACCAGCTCGCAAAGCGCAGAAGCGCTCGTCGCTGGCCATGGCCTCGAATTTGAATAGCAATTGATAGAATTCACGAGCGCGATTGATCTCCGCCACGTTGATGCAGGTCTCGACGATTCCATCCACCCGCAGATTCGAACTTTCGATTGGTCTCTTCATTTCCCCCCTAGTATCACACCGTAGGGGCGGAACGCGTCAATGACGCATGGCGTAGGTGATTTGACTATTTGACTTCTCAATATTCACGCTGTCGGTTGGTCGGGACCTCAGGGGTCACGTTAAAAACCGATCAATGATGGTCACCTGAAAACCGGCCAACGGAAGGGGCCGGGGACTAAGTTGTTTTACCCTGCCGCCTCGTGGCCGGCAAGTCCGTTTTGGTGCGCCAGCTCCGCGGACCGCATTTGAGGACATGTCCGTGGTGGAGGAGTCCGTGGTGGAGGAGGCGATCGAGCATTGCGGTAACTGCAGCGCTGTCGCCCAACAGTTTGCCCCAGTCCTCCACCGGTCGGTTGGAAGTGAGCACTGTGCTGGCGCGCTCATAGCGGCGCATTACGATCTCCAGCAGTTCCTCGGCGACAGTGACGGGCAACTTGCGCATGCCCAGGTCATCGATGATGAGTAGCGGCACCGAAGCCAGCAGTTCCATGTGCTCTTTGCGGGTTCCATCGATGGTGGCTTCGGCCAGGTCGTCCCAATGCCCCACCGAATACCACAGCAGGGGGGACGGTTCCGATAACACCCGCGTAGCAGCAGTCCCCATTGGATGGCGGGATGAAATGGACAATAGTTACCATTTCAAGATCCACGCGCTCGATCTGATCACAGGCACAGAAAAATTCGGTGGCCCTACTGAGATTGCGGCCCAAGTACCTGGTACCGGGATAGACAATGTGGGCGGTACCGTCATATTTGACCCTTTGCAGCAATTCAACCGGCCGGGTCTCCTGCTCTTGAACGGCATTGTCTATGTTGCCTTTGGCTCCGCCTGCGAAACTCCACCGTGGCACGGGTGGATATTAGGTTACAGTGCATCGACCATGCAGCAAGTGGCCGTGCTCAACACAACGCCTAACGGCTCCGACGGTGGCATTGGGGGCGGAGGTCAGGGACTGTTGGCGGACTCTGCCAAGAACATCTACGTTATGACAGGCAACGGCACCTTCGATCCGACGCCAGGCGGGGATTATGGCGACAGTTTTCTGAAAATCAGCACTGCCTCCGGTCTCTCCATCGTGGACTATTTCACCCCGACGAACCAGGCGGATCTCGACGCTGCTGATCTGGATCTGGGCTCCGGTGGGCCCATGGCACTGCCTGGGACCAATCTGATTGTGGGGTCGGGAAAAGATGACGTTGTGAGAGTCCTGGATACTACAAATCTCGGCCAGTTCAGCGCCACGACCAACAACAATGTTCAAGATTTCCAGGGAACCACGGGTTTCATGTTCATGGGTGCGCCCATCTATTGGAACAGCCCCAACCATGGCCCGGTTATTTACATCTGGAGCGGGAACGACTGCCTGAAAGCCTACCAGTTAGTAAACGGAGGATTTCTGACGACTCCTGTCTCGCAAAGCACGGTCCTGGAAGCCGATGGATATTCCAACAGCGTTCCGTTGTCGCTTTCTGCAAACGGCAGCCAGGCCGGGACCGGCATTATATGGGCAGCAGGCGCGCTCTCAAGCAATGCAAACCAACAGACTGTGGCTGGCGTTCTCCGCGCCTTTGATGCTACCGACCTTACCAACGAGCTTTGGGACTGCAGGCAAAGCACTGCGCGAGATGATGTTGGGAATTATGCCAAGTTTTCTCCGCCAACCATCGCCAACGGCAGGGTTTACCTGGCGACATTCTCAAATCAATTGCTGGTATATGGACTGCTTTCGTCATCGAATCCTGCGCCCACAGTGAGCGCTATTTCCCCCCCGTCGGGGACTACCAATGGCGGGACGGCGGTGACGATCACGGGGACGGGGTTCCTGTCAGGAGCGACGGTGACGCTGGGTGGGACCGCCGCGACCAATGTGACGGTGGGGAATAGCACTTCGATCACCGCGACCACCCCGGTCCACGCTGCGGGTGCAGTGAATGTAGTGGTCACCAACACGGACAGCCAAAGCGGCACTTTGACGAACGGCTATACCTACACGTCCGGCACGGGCGGGGGATCAATCGCGTTTGTACAGGTGAATTCAGCCACCCCGCGGACGCCGACCGGGACCGTGATCCTTGGTTACCCGGTAACGCAGACGGCGGGAAACCTGAACATCGTGGTGGTGGGATGGAACGACAACACCTCGAGTCTGAGCTCGGTGAGCGACAGCCGTGGGAATTCTTATGTCCAGGCGGGAACGACCATCGCGGGTACTGGATTACAGCAAGCCATCTATTATGCCAAGAACATTGCCGCCGGCAGCAACACGGTGACGGTCAGCTTTGACCAGGCAGCGACCTACGTGGATGTGCGCCTGCTGGAGTACAGCGGTCTGGATACAACCAATCCGCTAGATGCCACGGCGGGGGCAGCGGGCACCAGCGATAGCTCTGACAGCGGAGCGGCGACGGCCACCTCCGCGAATGAGCTGATCTTTGGCGCGGGCACAACTGGAGGCAGCTTCAACGCGGCGGGTACGGGTTTTGCTATCTGCATCATTACCAGCCCAGACGGGGACATTGGGGAACACACCCTGGTTAGCAATACGGGCAGCTATAGTGCGCCTGCAACTCTCAACTACTCTTCCACCTGGGTCATGCAGATGGTTACCTTTCGGCCAGCGGGTAAGGTTCGACCAACCCGGCACCGACGGTGACGTCGATCACTCCCAACAGTGGTACGGCCAATGGCGGGACGCCAGTGACCATCAGCGGCACTGGTTTCCTGGCGGGGGCGACGGTGAGCTTGGGTGGGACCGCCGCGACCAATGTGGTGGTAGGGAACCGCACTTCCATCACTGCGACCACTACGGCAGTGGGTGTAGTGAATGTAGTGGTCACCAACACGGATGCCCAGAGCGGCACCCTGTCCAACGGGTATAACTACACCGCGAACCCGACGCCGACGGTGACGTCGATCACTCCCAACGGTGGAACCGCCAATGGCGGGACAGGGGTGGTGATCACGGGTACGGGGTTCCAGTCGGGAGCGACGGTAAGTCTGGGAGGAAAGGCCGCGAGCAACGTGGTTGTGGGCAGCAGCGCATCGATTACGGCGATGACTCCAGCCCACGCGGCAGGGGCGGTGAACGTCGTGATAACCAACAGCGATGCCCAAAGCGGCACATTGCCAAACGGTTACACTTACATTGGGCCGGCAGATTTCACGATGACAGCCTCGGCTCTTTCGCCTGCAACCGTCGCGGTTGGGGGATCGGCCACTTTCACCATCAGTATCACTCCCCTGAATGGCTTCGACGGCACCTTGAGTCTGTCCAGTAGCAGCATCGTCCCCGTCGTGACTTCGCCACCGAGGCGCACGTTCGCCCCAAGCTCAGTGACGGGTTCGGGCACTTCCACCCTAATGGTCCGCACCACGGCCGCAGCGAAAGCCTCCCTGGCACCACGATCACGGGGTGTCTTCTACGCCATGTGGCTGCCGGTTGGAGGGCTTCTGGTGCTCGGAGCGGGTCTTACCTCACGCAAGCAAAGGTTCTTGTGCTTCCTGTTCGAGTGCGTATTATTTTGGGGCCAAATCCTTCTGGCGGCCTGCGGAGGCGGTAGTTCCTTCTCAGGTGGCGGTATTGCGGGTACGCCGGCCGGAGTCTACAGCGTCACAATCTCTGCATCGGGGTCGGTTACGCACACGACCGATGTTACTCTGACCGTGTTAGGTAGTTTTGACTTCCCGGGTAAAGGTGTAATCGGAATCAACCTGTTCTACCGTGCCTGCGGCCTCATTTATTTACTTCTGCATTGCTGAGCGAGCCAGTATGCGGCGGCCCAAACACATTAAACTGCGCGCACGCTCCGCGAACGTGGGCTCGGGGACCGGAGGCTGGTCACTTGCAGGCCCTGCATGTTTTCTGCCAGATGATGCTGTCATTCGTGGTCCTTTCTCCTATGTCTCCTCGTCGGGCGGCGCTGCGGCGCCGGCAAGATCCTGAGGCCTGATCTTCTCGACGTTGAACTCTGCTACACGCACGCGCATTGTCTTCAGTACATCTTCAAGAGGCGGGGCGTCACCCTGGATCCATCGCAATGGGTTGATCCGCGCCACAACAAACGATCGCAAATATGGACTCACTAGTCCGCGTTCCTTTAACTTCTTGACTACCGCGGCGACCTTTTCTTCGAGGTCGAGCAGAATAGAGGACCGCTTCTCGTGAACCTTGAGGGCACTGCGCAGCGGTTCATCGGTAAAGACCTCCAACCGCCGGAGAATCGAATGGTAAGCGCCACCGCCGAAGCGCGGGAAGCCTTCATAGCAGACGCCAAGAGTGACCAGGGCGGCCTGGTCGAGGTAGAACGCGAACTGGGACTCGGGACGCGTCGCATCTTCGTCCACGAGACCACGATAGATGCGAATGACTTCCAGTGAGCGCTCCTTGAGGTTGTGAGCTTTCTCCGTATTCAGCGCGAGGATCTGCCAAGCTATCTCGCGGTCAGCCACGACGAGGGCAGTGATTGATTTCGCCCCCAGGCGGCGCATCGCTTCGAGGCGATGCCGACCGTTGGGAGTCCAGAACCCGCCGCCCCGTGGGGCGAGAACCGCGATAATCGGGTCGAGAAAACGCCCTGTCTTATTGATGACGTCAGCTAGCCTTTTGTGGTGAGCGTCGGAGAGATCTCGCTGGAAGGGCGTGGGTTCGACGGCATCGATCGGCAGGACGCACAGCAGTACTGGATGACCGGCGAGCGGTTCCTTGTACGATCCAATAACGCAGCCGCCGGCTTTGGCGATTGCTTCTGCAGCCTCAGCCGCAGTTCCTGTCGGCTGCTCGAGCCGGCATTCCGCTGGGCTGAGGCCCTTCGTGCCAGGTTTGGCTTTGCGAGGTCGCCGCCGGGCAGGTGCACGCTTGACCATAGCAGAGAACTCTACTCCAGTTTCCGCGTCAACGTCCTCAATCTCCAACCCCCGTCACCAGGACCGTGCGTCGGCGCCCGCGAACATCGCATTCGAGATGGAAGATCTGTTGCCAGGTGCCGAGAACCAGCTTGCCATCCGCGATCGGCACGGTCAGTGACGGCACGAGCAAGTTGCCTGCAGGTGGGAATGGCTGTCGTAACGATTCCACGCGGTTTCGATTTGTTGCAGTCATCTGCTGTCACGACCTCCTGAATGAACCGACATTTCCGATTAGGCGCCAAGACCCTCTGGATTCTACAGCGGGCATACGAAAGCGCTACTTAACAGGCGGGGGCGTGGCCGGTGTCATGCCATGACGCCGGAAGACGTCCATCATTTTGGCGCGATCGGGCGGGCCGCCGCCCGCGGCTGCGATTACTTCGGCGGCTTCCCGGAAGTACGCGGGGCTCATTATCGCAGGGGATAGGACGGCGAGCTGCTTCGCATCCTGGTTGCCGAGATTATCGAAGCGGTGCACCGCTCCTCTGGGGATGCACAGCGCCTGCCCGGGACCAACCTCGATGGGCGTGCCGTCAACCGTCCAGGTAAGGACACCCTCGATGCCGTAGAGGATCTCCTCGTAGGCATCGTTCTTGTGGGCCGGCGCCGCCAGCTTCTGCCCGACCGGGACGAGAACCTCGAACACCGAGACGCTTCCGCTGGAATCATCGCCGGTGAGGAGAAATCGGATTTCTAGCGGACCAATCTTGATGGTCTCTTCTGAAGCATTGACTTTAATTGCACGCTGCTGCATAACGTCCCCTTTGAAAGTTGTTACGCCGCTCCTGAGTCAAGGGATGACCCGTTGGGCACGAGCACAATCTTGCCTGTCACGCCTCCCTTGCCGAGCAACTCATGCGCGTGTTTTGCCTCGGCGAGAGGGAATCGCTGCGCGATTAGCGGCTTGATCTTTTGCTGTTGAAGAAGGTCAAACAGTGCGATCAAATCCTGTCGAAACAATGCCGGTTTCAGCCGTTTAAGTGTCTGGATGCTGTAGGGGACCACCCGCTTCCGGCCCGGGAAAAGCCAGCCGCCAGCGATGTACAACCCGAAAATTGCGATTGCACGATAACGATGACGACCACCACCATCACGACCTGAAGCCAATCGTCCTCCACGGAGCGAGCCCGTCAGGCCATAGGCCACGACCCTCCCGCCGGGACGGAGCGCCTTGCGGGAACGCCAGATATGGGTGCCGCCGATACTGTCAAACACCACGTCTACACCCTGACCCGTGAGGCGGTGAATTTCTTCCACGAAGTCCTGATGCTGGTAATCAATTGGGATGCCGCCCAGGTCGGAAACGGCCGACGCACCTGCCGATGAACAGGTACCGTACATCTTCAGCCCGGCCAGTCGCCCAAGCTGCAAGAGTGCCGTACCGACCCCGCCTGCCGCGCCGTGAATTAACACGCGCTGGCCCGGTCTTACCTTAGCGGAACGGTGCAGCATCTGGTACGCCGTGATGTAGTTCAGCACGAGGCTGACAGCCTCGGCGGCGTCCAACCCGGAAGGCACGGGAACCAGTTCGCCCTGCGGCAAGCAGACGAACTCCGCGTAGGCACCGCTGATGGGCATCGCGGCAATGATCTGGCCTGGTTCGATTCCCGAGACACCGTCGCCGAGCCGATCCACCACGCCAACCAGATCCCATCCTGGTGTGAAGGGCACCAAAGGCGTCTCGGGATGAATGCCCTCGCGCGCCATTATGTCGGGCAAGGAGACGCCAGCAGCCAGCACTCGCACCCGTACTTCACCACCCTTGGGCTCGGGGCACTCTTCTTCAACCATCTGCAGTGCATCAGGCCCGCCGTAGTGAGTGACAATGATTCGCGTGTGTCTCACGAACCTCTTGCTCCCTGGTCAGCATACAATGCTGGGGCGGACGGTTGCGATCGCTTCACGTGATCCGTCCTGCTGGCGTGTAATCAGCGGCGTTTATTCATCGCCTCGCCCTTCAAGATCCGGACGATCGCAATTATCGTGTTCCAATTCCGTGTCGTGGCCGACACATCGTACAGCTTGTCGATCTGGCCAAGATAGCTGATCGTCTTCATGTGACGACGGTACATGCCAAACACGAATTGCCCTTCCGACGCCATCACCCGCACCAACCACTCCCCGTCTGAAGGAAATGTGACTGGAAGCGATACTCGGACGCCGCCGGGTTTCGACAGGATGCTCACGAATCGAACAACATCCGGTGACGACGGCTCAGCTGAAAATGGGTTCTCCGCCTCCAGCCGGATAAGATCGCGGCCATCACACAGCACAATTTCCGCTTCGAATGGCAGCTTCCTGAGCAGTGCACTACGGAACTTTGCTCCAGATCCAGGTTTACGAACGACAAACGTGCCCGCCGCGCCCACATTCACCACATCATAGTCACTCAGTTCCCGTGCGAGGATGCTTGGGCGAAATGTCCTGTGCCCGCCAACATTGACACCTCGCAGGAAAACAATGAGCGCCATACCGCGATTATCAAGAAAAAAGGTCGGGAACGCTACGGCACGCGTCAGGGCCTGGAGGTTCACCCGCTGTTGCGGCGGAAATTGACCACGTGTTGGAAGGGGTCGCGAACCGATCGGGACTAAGTCCCGGCCCTCGAATTCGTCGGGCGCAGCTCAGCATCCACCTCGCACCCGATGCGCGCAACGATGTCCGGCACGGCTTCCACATCCGTTTGAGTGGTGTGAAAGTTGACAATGCAGGAGCGAAGTACGTAGTGGCCGCCGACTACGGCGTTGGAGATGAATGTCTCACCTCCGCGCTGCAGCCGATCGACCAGCTCACGGTTGAGCACGTCGAGATGAAGTTCAACCTCTGATTCTCGCAGTTTCTCTCGAAGATCGCGCGGCACGTAACGGAAGGTTGTTATGCTCAATTCCTGGGTCATGAGCTGCAGTTCCTCATGGCGGCTGACCGCCTGAGCCATTGCCTGAGACAGGCGTATATCCTCCGCGATCATGTTGCGATACCCCACGGCTCCTACGTGCTTTAGGGCAAGCCAGACTTTCAGGGCACGGAAGCCTCGCGAGTTCTGGGGACCACAATCGACATAGTTCGTAACCTTCTCCTCGAAATGGTAGTAGGGAGGGTGATACGCGAACGCGGCGCGCAGCATTTCCGGATCGCGTACCAGCGCGCACCCGGCCTCGAGCGGCGCGTAGAGCCATTTGTGCGGATCAACCGCGACCGAATCGGCCAGGGACAGGCCACGTAAATCATCGTGCGCCTGGGGAACGGCAGCGGCAAAGCCGCCATAGGCTCCATCAACGTGGAACCACAGCCCATATTCCTTGCAGAGCGCGCTGATTTCCGGCAGAGGATCGACCGCACCTGTGCTGACCGATCCCGCCGTTCCCACGACCAGGAATGGCACATCTCCCGCGGCGGTATCCGCTTCGATTTGACGGCGTAACGCGGAGACGTCCATCCGTAATTTGGAATCGGTGGCGATCCACCGGATCGATTCGGTACCGAGGCCGCCAAGGTCTGTGGCCTTTTGAATCCACGTGTGCGTTTCGCTCGAACAGCACACGCGAAGCCTGCGTCCCGAGTCTTCAGAAACGCCGTGCTTGCGTACATCCCAGCTCGCCTTGGCAGTGCGCGCAGCTAGGAAGCAGACGAAGTTCGCCATATTGCCGCCGCTGAAGAGCAGCCCGCCGCAATCGGCGGGGTAGCCAATGAGCTCCGCGATCCATCTGACGGTCTGAGACTCGATCTCGGTGGCGGCTGGCGAGAGTGTCCAAGCACCAACGTTCGGGTTCACCGCCGCGGCGAGAAAGTCCCCGAGAATCCCGATCGGCGCTGGCGGCGCGGTGATGTATCCAAAGAAACGCGGGTGTCCATTGAATAGCGAGTGAGCGAAAAGCCGCTCTGCCGTCTCTTCTAGCAGCGGCCCGGGGTCTGTCCCGATTTCCGGGAGTGGCGCTGTGAGGTCGAGTGCTTCGCGCACGACCGATGGGGCTTCATCACGGGTCACAGGACCAAACGGCAACGATTCCAGGAACCCCGCGAGTTGGTCCACGAGTCTATGCCCCAGCTTGCGGAACGTCGCGCCGTCCATCGCGAGCGGCGCATGCCGTCCGGAATCACCATCCACGAATGACTCCTTTACTGCAGATTCTTTCATCACGTATTTATCCCTTCCAGGAGATCCGTCTCAGGCACTCGCCCACCAGTCACGGTGCTGAACACCCGATAGAACGACTGCCGTCCCCACAACGCTTCGTGATCATCTGGCGACAAGTCCTTCAGCCGCTCGTACGCGGTCACCTGCGATTCGTGGCAGCAGATCGCCCGCCACACTGTCGACCAGAAGCTGCGCGTATCAATCACTGTGGTAATCGCCCAGTCTGGCCAGGGCACGGCCTGCCGTTCAATGCCGTCGACCGTCGAGACCAATTTCCGGAAAGCCGACTGGTAAGCTCTCCAGGTCGATTCCGGCCAGGCGATGTAGTAAAGCTTCGACACCGCATGCGGCTCCCCGGCCTTGATTCCATTGAATGGAAACGCAGGGTCGGCAGCGGCAACAATGGCCGCCGTGGTGAATTGGGAGATCGCGACATGATCGGGATGCCCGTACGCACCATCGGGTCCGAACGTCACCACCACGTCGGGCTGGACCCGCCTCATGTGTCCCGCAATCGTGGCGACAGCCTCGCGGGGGTTCGCGCTGTCGAGTTGCTGATCGTGGTAGTCGAGGATTGAGACTTCGCGCACACCCAGGGCTGAGGCGGCGGCGCGCAGTTCACCCTCACGGATGTTCGCCAGCGCCAATGGGCCGGGATGCTGATTATCATCCAGACGATAGCCTCGAAAACGGCCACTATCGCCACGAGTGGCGGTGAGCAGGAAGACATCAATGCCTTGGGATGCGTATTTTGCAAGCGTGCCTCCCACCCCCAAAGACTCGTCATCGGGGTGCGCGAGCACGGCCATTAATCTCGGTGTCCGCATAATTTCTGTATTCCGTCTTGGGCGAATTGGCTATCGCGCCACTTCGCAGCAGAGTCTCAAACAAAGCCAAGTTGGTAGTCACCGACCGCCCGTCCGTCTGCCAAATCACCGACGCAAAGCTGTTCGGATACGCGCCAAGTGGTGCCAACTGTGCCGCAGTGCGTGGTCCTCAATGACAAACTGCGCGGTGACAGGGGCCCCGAAGCTCAGCGAAAAGGGAGCTGCGCGATCTAATTGTTCATCCGTGAACGCGCGTATTGCCTTGGCCGCCTCACGACTATTGCGACGCAGCAGTTCGAGAGCGGTTGTCTTGGTTTCCGCAGCATGCTCGTGGGCATGTTTGGCATTCAACTTGGCGACGACATCCCAGGTGACGTCCGTAACGGCCTTTCCCACTGGCGATGGCTCGTGCGACTTCCATCTCGATCGGGTACATGCTGGCGACATGGTGCACGACTAGGCCAACCGAACGACGATCCCTATCCGACACCGGTGCACGCCATTCCTCTTCTGAAAGTCCTTCAGCAAAGGCAGCCAAGAGGGCAGCACCTTCCTCGATTCGATCAGCCAGCAATGCAGCGCGACGACCCACGGAACCTTTGATTCTAGCAGTGGCGGTGGTCTGTAATGACATATTTCATTTCCTCTCTGCTTGAATTATGGTCGAGCAGCCATTCACTTTCTTCGGCTGTGCTGACGAAGCCAGCATGCGGCAGAATGCGTGTGGTTGCTTATCTGAGTGTCCGGTTTTCTTGCTCGCCTAATGGTTGTATGCGTTTCACTTATCCGAGCGTCCGGGGCGATTTGCCGTGACGCAGGTGTTGGACTAGGTCAGGTGGCTCGTTCATAAGACCTCCAATATAAAAAGGTGAAAGTTAATTCAGGCTCGAACACCAATCACTTCCAGATACTCCGATTGAACCACCGTGAGCTCATCCCCGCCGCGATTGTGCGTGGACCACAACGCTTCCAGTTCTTGGCGGAGCTCTTGCGCGGCAGTTTCATCCAACGACGCGAATGCGTGATTGGTGGGCCCATAGTACTGACGAAAGAACTCCACCACTTCAGCCGGCGGGAATGGATAGGTGAAGCTGTAATGGCGTCGCGTCATCTTAAGATCCGAGACCCCGTGGCCCAACCTCTCGCGCACCACAGTCTCATTGCCCCACAGCACCGGTGCAGGCATGCCCGACGGAGCGATGAACTTGGCAAAGGTCTTAAACATTTGCCCTACGAATCCTTCGGGCGTCCAATTTCCCATGGCAATGGTGCCTCCGGGACTGCACACGCGCAGCAGCTCGCGGGCGATGAGTTCCGGCCGCGGGGCAAACATCGCTCCGACCAGGCTGATTACGACATCGAAGCTGGCTTCTTCGAACGGGAGCGCCTCGGCGTCACCTTCAATGAAGCGGGCCTTGAGACCCTCCGCCTGGGCACGAGCCCGTGCACGCTGCACCAGGTTGGGTGCGATGTCTATGCCGGTGACGTTGACTCCATCTCGGGCCGCCCAGAGCGCGACTTGACCCGAGCCGCAAGCCACATCGAGCAGCTGGCATCCCGAAGGAATGTCGAGTTGTTCGTAGAAAATGCGTGCGCCCTGCTCCATATAGCGCGAGAAGCGGTCGTAGTCTCCAGCCATCCAGGTTTCTTTCAGCCGTGTCTTCAGACCGTCGATTTCCGGTACAGTCGTAGCAGTACTCATGGTTCCTCCTCCATTGTGTTTGTTTCTTATTTGCTTGCCTGCAGCTCACATGCCGGACCTTTCAGCATTCATGGCCTGCCGGCCGATATTCCACTAACAACTCCAAGGCTTGCCAGACTTTCCGGCCCATAGAATGTCGGCTTTCCAAGCTGAATGCAGCCGCTTCGAATCCTGGTCTCCCGCGCCAGCTTGCCCAAACATGTGCGCCGAGCGACTCCCCCAGGTGCACGCATTATTTCTTCTGATTCTTCCTCATGCGTTGTGCCTGAACCGTGACGCGGACCCCCTTGGTCAGGGAGTCGAGCACGGGCGAAAACGTTGGCCCGAGCTTGGCGAGTTCCTGCAATTCCTGGTCGCTCAAGTCCGCGCAGATATCGAAGCTCATGCAGATGTTCTGAAATCCGTTGCGCACGCTCTTGTCGGTCCCCAGGAACCCGCGCAAGTCGATGTCGCCTTCGACCTTCGACTCCACCTCTTCGATCACGATCCCTCTGGCAGCAGCGTGGTAGATCAGGGTTGAGGTCACGCACGCGGCCAGGGCCTGGAGCAGATATTCCCCGGCATTCGGACCCCGGTCGTGACCCAGAAGGATCGGGTGCTCGTCGGCATGGAGCTCGAACGATTCTGAGCGCTCGATATCCTGCATGGCTCCGTGAAGTCCGTTGATGATCGAGCGGTTGTGGGCTCCGTCGAGCCACTCATTTTTCACGTTGAAGCGAAACTTAGCGATCACCGGGTTGACTTTTACGGCCTCGACTGTCTGGAACAGGGCGGTGACATTGACGCCGTTGACGATATTTTCAGCCTGAGAGGCGGGTACGACGACTTCTGCGGTTACTGCTTCTTGACGGGATGACATTGGTCTATCTCCTTATGCTCGAAGTTTGGTCAATCCAGGAGCAGCGATTCGCTGTTCGCCTGTCCCGACAGCCTCACTATGGCGCAGGTTCCGCTTGCATACTTATCAGCGCGTCCGGCTTTCTTGCTCATGGCAGCGTTGCCGTATGATGATTTGCTCAGGGGTCCGGAGGGATTTCCCGGGAGTCCCGCGGAGGCTTGTATGGATGTGCTTTCCGAAGTGCTGAAGGTGGTGAAGCTCCAGGGGGCCATGTTTTACAACGGAGAATTTTCCTCCCCGTGGAGTTTTTGCTCGCCACCCTCGCACACGGTCGCGCCCTATGTCGCAACGGGCGCGGGGCACGTGATCATTTATCACCTATTGACTGAAGGGCGCGCCTCGGCCCGACTCGTGGATGGCGAGCGCGTCATTCTTGACGCCGGCGACATCGTGATCTTTCCTCATGGCGACGCGCACTTCATCGAAAACGGCCCGCCGACCAAGTCTGTGGACATGGTGAACGAGTTAGCCCGAATTTTTTCCCAGGGGTTGAAGCTGTCGCGCCAGGGTGGCGGAGGGGAGGTTACGAGATTCGTTTGTGGCTACATGGCGTGCGAGCCACGGCTAAGCCAGGTTTTTCTTGCCGGCCTGCCGCCGGTGTTTAAAGTCAGCATTCGCAACGATGCTTCGGGCAGATGGCTGGAGAACTCGATTCGCTTTTCGGTGAACGAAGCTGACGCATCTCGCGCCGGCGGAGAAGCAGTCTTGGCCAAATTGTCGGAGGTCTTGTTTGTTGAAACACTGCGGACCTACATTGCCCACCTTCCAGCCGAGCACACCGGTTGGCTGGCGGGCGCCCGCGATTCGGAGGTCGGAAAGACGTTGGCGCTCATGCACCGGAATCCTGCGCATCCGTGGACCATCGCTTCCCTGGCCAAAGAAGCTGGACTGTCACGCTCGGTGCTGGCGGAGCGCTTCCGTCATTACCTCAACGAGCCTCCAATGGCCTACCTCACGCGCTGGCGACTTCAGTTGGGAGCACAGATGCTTGGCTCGACCAGTTATTCAGTGGCGCAGATCGCATCTGAAGTCGGCTATGAGTCCGAAGCCGCCTTTAACCGGGCGTTCAAACGCGAGTTCAAAGTTCCTCCCGCGCGTTTCCGCAGCCAGTCGAGGTCCGCTCAGGCAAAGCCGCCCCGGCCAGAGAGCTCCAAGCCAGACTGAAAATGTGGATAGGAAGACAATAGTCAACCCTAGCGGAGGTTGAATTTAGAGTCTTACAGGCCGTGATTTCTGGGGGGATTTTCAGCTTGGCCCTCGAGGCTGTCTTCGTCAGCGCCGCGTGTGCGGACCACAAATACATAGCGAAGTCAGTCAGTGGCTGCGTCTGCGCCCTTGCCATCCCAAGAATGCGCCGAGTTCTTCGACAAAGATTCCCCAGGCTGGTTCATCTGCGAGAAGAAGATGATTGGCACTCGACAACGGAACAAATCTCGCGTTGGGAATCTCTGCTGCTAGTATTCGACCCTCGTCGGGCGGCACCGCGCGGTCGCCATCGCTATGAAACACGATGGTCGGAACGGAGACCGACGGAAGCAGCGCACGGACATTGATCTTGTCGCATGCTTCCATGATGCGTGCCGCATTTTCGGGGGACGCTGACACACGACGTAAGGCGTTAAACCATTCCTGGTGTTCGGGAGTGGCGTTTTGTGGCACATACAGGTCGGCAAAATTGAAGGAAAAGGCTGGATTCTTAGTTCCCCAGTCCAGACGCACCAGCGTTTCAAAAGCCTGACGGGCTTTTAGGGCCTCAGGATTGTCTCTGTGCTCAAAGCCACGGCTATAGGCACCCACCAGAATCAGGTGACTCACGCGCTCCGGATGCTCCACCGCATAAGTAATAGCCGGCGCTCCGCCCTGCGAGATTCCCATTAATGCGAACCGGTCAAGACCAGCTGCCTCAACGACGGTCTCTAAGTCCTGTGCCCAGGCTTCCGAAGACATCTCTTTCACTTCCCAGTCCGATAGCCCATTGCCACGCTCGTCGTAGCGAACGAAGCGGTGGTGTTTGGTCAACTCCGCAATCCAGTGCTTCCAGACAGGGCTTTCCCACTCATAGTCCAGATGATTAAGCCAGTTGGCAGCTTTGACTAGCGGATAGCCCGAACCAACGGTCGCCCAGGCAATGCGAACGCCGTCGCGAGTGGAGCAGAAACGGATTTCCTGACGTGCAGGGGATCCGACGTAGCGGCCTTCAGGCTTTGGCCCTTGCGCACGCGACGCAATCTCCGTTACCGGCGCAGCGAAGCGATAGCCCACACGGGGCACGGTCTCTATATAAGACTGCCCTGTCGCGGGTTCACCGAGCGCCTTGCGCAGCAAGGAGATATTCTTGTTAAGGTTGTTCTCCTCCACGACTGTATCCGGCCACACCTGCTGCAACAGGTCTTCCTTTCGGAGCAAGCTGCCCGCTTTCTCCACAAGTACGCAGAGGGTTTCAAATGCCTTCAGCTGGAGCGGAACTTCAACCCCTTGACGTAGTAGCCGGTGCTCTGCGACGTCCAGCTGGAAGGGCCCGAACTGATAGAGACATGCCGTTCTGGGCATACCGTTCACAAAAAAGTAACAAAAAAGCAACTCTGCCGGAAGGACGCGGGGGAACGCGATCCTGCTTAATGCAGGAGTGCGGCGCGATCAAATCTGCACGCTGACATGATTTTCAAACACGCGACGAGCAAATTCAAGAGCAGGAGAAATCAGCAATGACAAATTTCCTTCCGGACCAAAGCTTCTATCCCTCACCGCAGATGGCCATGCAGGCTGTCCCGGAAAAGCTGGCGTATGTCGCCATGTTGAACCCGAACCCCAGTTCCCCCGACGCAATGGCCGTCGTGGACCTGGACCCCGCCTCGAAAGTGTATGGAAAGGTTATCCACCAACTGGACATGCCGAATGCGGGGGACGAGTTGCACCACTTCGGCTGGAACGCTTGCAGTTCCTGTCTCTGCCCCTACTCGCCGCACCCGCATATGGAGCGGCGGTTCCTGGTGGTTCCGGGACTGCGTTCGTCGCGCATTCACATTCTCGACACCAAGCCAGACCCGCGAAAGCCAAAACTGGTCAAGGTGATTGAGCCTGAAGAGGTCAAGAGAAAGTCCGGCTACAGCCGGCCGCACACGTCTCATTGCGGGCCGGACGGCGTCTACATGAATGCTCTGGGGTCGGTTGAGGGTAAGGGACCAGGCGGAATCTTCGTTCTCGACCCCCAGACGTTCGAGATCAAGGGAGCATGGGAGGCCGATCGTGGTCCCCAATACTTAACTTACGACTTCTGGTGGCACCTGGGACACGACACCATGATCACCAGTGAATGGGGAACCCCGGACATGGTGGAAAACGGCGTGAATCCAGAGTTGCTGCTCGCGGGCAAGTACGGGCATGCACTGCACGTGTGGGACTTGCACAAGAGGCGTCACCGGCAAGTCCTGGAAATGGGGCCCGAGTATCAGATGGCGCTCGAATTGAGGCCCGCGCACAATCCGAGTGAAGCGTACGGGTTTGTGGGCGTGGTCACTTCCCTGAAAGACCTCTCGGCCTCCATCTGGCTGTGGCATCGTGAAGGCTCCAACGGCAACGCTACTTGGAAGATCCGCAAAGTGATCGAGATTCCGGCTGAGGCTGCTGATCCCGAATTGCTGCCGCCGCTGTTGAAAGGCTTCAAAGCGGTTCCACCATTCGTGACGGACATCAACCTGTCGCTCGATGACCGCTTTCTGTACGTTTCGTGCTGGGGTACCGGCGAACTTCGGCAGTACGACGTGTCCGATCCCTTCAACCCGGTGTTGACAGGATTGGTAGCACTCGGCGGCATGGTACGGCGTCAGGCGCACCCGAAACAACCCGAACGCCATCTGAATGGCGGTCCGCAAATGGTCGAGATCAGCCGGGATGGGAAGCGGGTGTTCGTCACCAACTCTCTTTACCGCACGTGGGATGATCAGTTTTATCCCGACGGAATTCGCGGTTGGATGACGATGCTCGATGCGGACCCAAGCGGCGGAATCCGAACGGACACCGGCTTCCAGCTGGAGACCGACAACCTCCGCCCTCACCAGGTTCGTCTGCAGGGCGGAGACGCTTCTTCGGACTCCTATTGCTTCTCGTGAGGATTGATGCCATGAGTGAGATGACAATGTCTTGGGCGGTCCTATTGGGGCTGGGGGCTTTTCACGGCATCAACCCCGGCATGGGATGGCTGTTCGCGGTGGCGCTCGGAATGCAAGAGCACCGCCGCGGTGCTGTCTTCTCAGCGCTGTTGCCGTTGGCCCTGGGCCATATCCTGGCCGTGGGCGCGGCGATTGCCGTTGCGCTTGCTGCCGGCGCCGTGATTCCACACGACTGGCTACGCTGGCTGGTCGCCGCGATACTGGTGGCTCTCGGCGTGAGTCGACTGTTCCGGCATCGCCACCCGCGTTGGGCAAGTATGCAAGTGAGCTTCGGTGCCTTAACGCTTTGGTCGTTCCTGATGGCTTCAGCGCACGGTGCGGGTTTGATGGTGGTGCCGGTGTTCCTCAATATGCCGATGGCAGCCGCTCATCAGGGCCATCATCACGCGATGGCTATGTCCTCGATGACCCCTACGACTGCGCTGCTTGCGACATCGGTTCACACGATTGGGTACCTGCTGGTGACGACCATCGTTGCTGTCGTTGTCTTCGAGAAGATTGGGGTCGGCATTCTGCGCACTGCGTGGCTTAACCTCGATCTCGTTTGGGCATCCACACTGCTGGGCACAGGATTGATCGGCGCCTTCGTGGGATAGGCGCCCACGAACCTGAGCAAAACATCCCTTTCATTTCTATCAGATACGAAGCGACCCCGCGGGTCCCCAGAATGGCATTCCTCTTCTTCGCCGCTAAAGCGTCGATCGGCCCACATTTGTGAGATAGGTTGTAGTTTCATGAACCCTACTGTGTTCGTCGCGACGAATAACGAGAAAGACCCGGGAGCGATAGGAAGGGTGTCCAGATTGGAAATCAGAAAAATTCCACCAAGTAGCTCAGTGATCGCGGTCGGCACAAGATGGCCCTGCGACGCCGAGATGTCGGGTGATTTTTCCTGATTTGTCGATTTTGTCGAACTCTCCATGGTTCATGCCCCAAAAAACTGCCTTCAATGGCAGTTTGAATTATTTGGCTGAGTTCCTCTCACTCATCGTACTGCCGGTCGCGATCAAGATAGGCGTATACTCTAGCCGGTTTTCGCCGACGGTGCGACCCAAATCCCGCTCATCGGTACGCTAAAACGCTGCTATCGAATGGGATTGCTCATTTTAGGCGGTGTGTGAATGAACATACCCCGGGTGATCAATGGTTGTGCGCGATCGATTGTCTTAGCTGGACTGTTGTGGGCGGGTCCTGCTGGCGCGCAGACCCAGAACGGAGAAGTCGTCGGGCTCGTCACTGAGTCCTCCGGCGCCGTCCTGGTCAATGCCACGATCAACATTTTGAATCTGGAAACCAATCGTTCTGTTGCGGTTCGCAGCAATGGGTCCCGGCCTCTATGCAGCCGATCAGTAGATAGCGGGGACGCACCTCCTTACGGTCTCGGCCAAGGGTTTTGCCACCTCTAGCAGCAGCAAGAAAATCCGGGAATGGAGTCCGTCGGTTGCTTCCGCCTACCAACGAGCGGTTTGGTTCAATGACCGTTATGAACTCGACGGCCGCGACCCCAACGGCTACGTGGGCATTGCGTGGGCTCCTGTCGGCAAGCACGATCGCCCGTGGTTCGAGCGTCCAGTGTTTGGACGGGTGCGATAGTCGGCGTCTCACCAGCAGTCGGTCAGTCACTGCTAGCGCGTTCATCGGGACCAATCCGAGGTCTCACTTCCGGATTGCTCGTGATCCAGGCACAATCGGTGATGTGGTACTGAGAATTTTATGAGCCCCTACACGAGCAAATCGGGAAGCGCGTGGCTCCGGGAAATCGTCGATGCAAATCGAAGCGGGCAACCCGTTGGCCTCTACTCAGTCTGTTCCGCACATCCCAGCGTGCTCCGCGCAGCCATGCGGCAGGCACTGGACCACGACTCCGTGTTGCTGATCGAGTCCACGTCAAATCAGGTCAATCAATTCGGTGGTTACACCGGACTGAGTCCGGTGCAATTCGTCGCCTTTCTTAGTTCCATCGCGCAAGAAGTCGGACTCGCGCCCGAGAGACTCGTTATCGGCAGCGATCACCTAGGTCCGTATCCATGGCGAGCGGAGGCAAGCGAGCTCGCGCTCGAAAAGGCTTGTGTACTGGCACGGGCCTGCGTGCTCGCCGGATATCTGAAGATTCATCTTGACGCAAGCATGTCATGCAGTGGTGATCGGCCAATGCTCGACGATGAAACGGTAGCGCAACGCGCTGCCCAAATGTGCGCAGTCGCCGAACGTGCCCGCGCAGAACGACGTAACGAGTTGCCCGCTCCTCTTTATGTCATCGGGACGGAAGTGCCCGAGCCGGGCGGCGAACAATCCGGTGCTCGAAGACCGCGGCCCACGACAATTGAGCACGTCCGCCGCACTCTCGAAAGCTTCCAGAACGCATTTCTCGCACACGGATTGCATGACCCATGGGAGCGCGTGATTGGCTTGGTCGTTCAATCCGGAGCGGAGTTTAGCAATACGAATGTTTTCGACTACGATCCTCAGAAAACGAGCCAGCTCCGGAAGCACTTGCCGGAATCTCCTCCTCTCGTTTACGAAGCCCATTCCACCGACTACCAGACCCCGAATGCTCTGAAACAAATGGTTCAGGATCACTTCGCGATCTTGAAGGTCGGTCCCTGGCTGACGTTCGCGTACCGGGAAGCGATATTTGCATTGTCGGCGATCGAACGCGACTGGCTGGGGAGCAGTAAGAAGACCCAGGTTTCGGCAGTGGTCGAAGCGCTGAATGCTGCGATGCTTCGCAATCCAGTGCATTGGCTGGGCTACTTCGGCGATGAGGACGAGGCGATGCAATCCGTTTCGCGCCAATTCAGTTACAGCGATCGTTGCCGTTACTACTGGCCGGATCCGGCGGTGCAGAGAGAAGTGGATCTGCTTCTCCGCAATCTTTCGTCCGACGAAATTCCGCTCACGCTGATCAGCCAGCATTTCCCCGAGCAGTACGGCAGAATTCGCGCAGGGGAATTGCTTGGAAGGCCAGAGAGCCTGATTGAGCACCACATTGGGAAGGTGCTTACCATCTATACGAGGAGTTGCTGGGCACGCCATATCAGTGAATGACCTTTGATTTTCGCTTGCCTTCTTTGTAATCAATTGACGCCCTGACAGCGAAGTACAGCGTACCGCTGCTGAAACAGCCAACAAGGCGACATATCCGGCACGCGTTGTCTTGCCACCGATTCGGGGCGGACCTTACCGTACACGGCGGATCGGAGAAGACAGTTTACGCGTATCCTGCCGAGCACTACGATCACTGGCGAAAAGCTACCCGAGTGTCGTTCTCGCGTGGCAAGTTCGGTGAACCGACCGACGGGGCCACAGCTAATGCCGAGGTGGGGAGGCAATATCCAAAGATGCTGAGGGACCATGTCGCTGCTCACCAGTTCCCTTAGGCGTGCTGCCCTTTTTCTTGTCCTGTGCCGGGTAACGACAGTCTGGGGGCAGGTTGCTAGTTCATCCCCGCACTCCATTTCCCGCGCAGTGCCTCCGGCAGCGGGCGAGAATCTTCTCATCACTGTCGTTGACGAAAATGATGTTCCAGTGGCGATCTTCGGATTTAGCCTCGGTGGCATGTTCATCAATCGGCGTACTCGCAAGCAAGGCTGAGCACAGTCTCCCCATCGCAATGGAACAGCCGTGCTGTGCTGGTCCGAGGGTTTGGTGGCAATTACTTTGGCCGACGATCCGTCCAAAAGTCATGTGTCGCTCTCGGCAATTCCAGCTTATCGGCGGAGTCCTGCGAAGCGAGGCGAGGCACCAGCTCCGACGGATGCTCGATCGCTGATCTTATTAACGGCAGTTTGGTGGCACGTAATATTTTTGTAATGTGTATCCGAGATCACAGTGATGAACCCTGCGGAGTGGCATGCTGCAGACAGGAATCCTATGGAAACTCACCCAAGAGGGAGTCGCGCTCGTATCCTGCTGAGTTCAGTCTTTGGCCCTTATGCGCAAGACGACGAATTCGGCAGCCGGTCCATCAATCCGATGGAGCTTTATCATAACCAGGTCACCCGCGCGCAAGGCAGTTACTCGCTCCGCATGTTCCATCGCTCCTGGGGCATCATGATGATTCAGCAGAACATTTCCGCGCCTTGCAGCGTTCTGGATTTTCCCACGCGCGAAACTTTTGCACGTGAATTAACCACGAATCATTACGACATCGTTGGTCTCTCTGCAATCATCGTCAACGTTTTGAAGGTCCGAGAGATGTGCCGGATGGTGCGGGAACTATCGCCGACGTCGGTGATCGTGGTGGGCGGACATGTGGCTGCCATTCCCGGTCTGGAAGCGATGATCGATGCTGACCACATCGTACGGGGCGAAGGCATTTCCTGGATGCGCCGCTACTTGGGAGAAGATGAGCACGCACTCATCCGCCACCCGGCCATAGTTTCTGGCCTGCAGGCTCGCATCATGGGAATGCGACTGCCGGATCGCAAGGGTGGGACGGCAGCCACCATCATCCCGTCGGTGGGTTGCCCCATGGGGTGCAACTTCTGTACCACGTCTGCTTTTTTTGGCGGCAAGGGGAAATTTGTCAACTTTTTCGAGACCGGCGATGAACTGTTTGACGTGATGTGCGGAATCGAATCTGAGCTCAAGGTACATTCCTTCTTTGTAATGGACGAAAATTTTCTGCTTCACCGTACGCGTGCCATGCGCCTACTGGAGCGCATGAAGCATGCTGGGAAGAGCTGGGAGCTTTCGGTGTTTGCTTCCGCCAATGCGATTCGAAAATACACCATGCAGGAACTGGTGGAACTCGGCATTGCCTGGGTATGGATGGGGTTGGAGTCTCCCAAGTCCAGCTACAATAAGCTGCAGGGCACCGACATTGGGCAACTCACGCGGGAGCTTCGCGAACACGGCATACGCGTGCAGGGCTCGACGATCATTGGACTCGAGCACCACACGCCAGACAACATCCTCGAGGAAATCGAATCGGCGGTCGGCTACCAGACCGACTTCCACCAGTTCATGCTCTACACGCCGGTTCCCGGCACGCCGCTTTACCAAGAAATGGCCGATCAGGGCCGTCTGCTGCAGGACGTTGACCTCGCCGACAGCCATGGGCAATACAAATTCAACTTTCGGCACGCCGCAATCTCACGCGACGATTCAAAGCGATTTCTGGACTGGGCGTTCCGGCGCGATTTCGAGCGCAACGGACCGAGCCTGTATCGCATGTGTCAGACCATGCTCCAGGGCTGGCAACGCCACAAGGACGATCCGGACCCACGCGTTCGCAAGCGGTTTGCGCTACAAATGAAGAAGCTCAGAGGGGCTTACAATGCGGCGCTGTGGGTGATGGAGCGAGAATTAAAGAAAGTCAATCGCAGCGTAAGCGAGCGGATTCACAAGCTGCGCCTCGAAGTCGAGAAGGAATCTCCGGTGATCGCCCGTCTCACAGCCGCATCGCTGGGGCCTATCTTATTGTGGTCCACACGACGGGAGGAAAATCGCCTGGCGTCAGGACGCACATACGAACCGCCAACCTTCATCGAGCGCCGTAACTGGATTTCGGCTTCGTAAGGCCTCCTGCTCGATTGCCGGTTGACAGGCAAACCTTAGCTTACCGATCAGGGAAGGTTTGCCGGCAACTCGGGAAGTTGAGCGAACCCCGGTCTATGCTGCAATGTCAGGGTGCATCCCGGAGTCCGCGAACAACGCGGCACAATTAGGCGCGAGTCAAATTTTCATCAGTTTATTCAACTCTGCTGTTACTACGCACCGGTCGAGGAAACCGAACTCACCCAGTTCCCCCACTTCGCGAGCAGCGTCGAGAAAACCGGTCATTGCTGCGCGATAGAGAGAAGTGGCCAAACTGATCCGCTTGACTCCAGCAGCAGTGAGGTCAGCCACTGAGAATGACTTGCCTCTGATGCCCACCATGAAATTGAACGGCTTTGACACGGCCTTGCAGACTGTGCTGACAGTCGCAAGGTCAGGTAGTCCGGGGGCGAACAGTACATCGGCTCCAGCGTCTTGGAAGGCTCGGAGCCGTTTGATTGTATCGGCCAAGCTCGGATTGGGATAAACGAAGTTGTGTGCCCTCGCAGCCAGGATGAAGGGAAAGGGGAGCCCGCGGGCAACTTGAGCAGCGGCAGCAATCCGTTCGACGGCCAAGTCAAAATCATACAGCGGGTTTTCTGAGGCGCCGGTTGAATCCTCGATCGTGCATCCCACAAGTCCCACCTCAGCGGCCAACTGGATGGTTTCCGCCACCGACTCCGGTGTGTCTCCAAAGCCATTCTCCAGATCCGCGGAGACGGGCAAGTCAGTAGCACCGACAATCGACCGTGCGTGCGCCAGTGCCTCATCCCGCGTTAACCCACGATCTCTTTTGCCAACAACTGCCGCAGCCGCGGCGCTCGACGTCGCTAATGCCTTGAAGCCAAGACCCGCGAGAATCCGTGCTGAGGCTACATCCCATGGATTCGGAATTATGAACGCGCCCTGGCAATGGTGAAGTGCATGAAAAGCAACCGCCTTTGCTTCTTGTGTGACACTCATGAAGAGAATTCTAACCTGTTGAGAGACGGTGAATGGCAGCATCCGGTTGCAGGTTGCGGGCGGGTGACGCTAGTGCTTTTTCGGACGCGACGCCGGGATGAGTGCTCAAGGCTGAAAGAAGGTGTGAGGCGTCGCGTTCGAAAAAGCCGTAAGAAGGAAGCCGCTGGCGCGGCGGACGCGGGCCTTATGCAAATTGAATGGAGTGAGAGAGGGGTGGA
>Ga0335084_10000177_pt1 | contig 47033 bp, 42 predicted proteins | sample Lox_Sample_44_FD_206721 | JGI IMG/M metagenome (GOLD analysis project Ga0335084, IMG submission 206721) | Soil microbial communities from Loxahatchee National Wildlife Refuge, Florida, United States - Lox_Sample_4.4 | ecosystem: Environmental > Terrestrial > Soil > Wetlands | place: USA...
TGTACGGCGAGCATCAGTAACCACGCCTGCGGTCCACCAGCCCGAGCGCCTGCTCGCCGCGCTCGATGCGCCGTATGTTGTCGATCACCTGCGACACCATCAGTTCCGCGATAGCCTGCGCGGCGATGTGAGGCGTGACGATCACGCGCGGATGGTGCCAGAACCGATGCTCGGCCGGAAGCGGTTCGCGCTGGAACACGTCGAGCATCGCGCCCCCGAGCTGACCCTGGTCGAGTGCGGTAAGCAGGTCGCGCTCATCCAGGTGTGCGCCGCGGGCGATGTTGATGATGCAAGCACCGCGGGGCAACGCGGCAAAAGTCGAGGCGCTTAGGATCCCCGCGGTGTCGGGCGTCAATGGAAGAAAGTTGACGAGTATCTCCGTCTGCGCCAAAAACTCGCCCAGGGCTTCGCGCCCGTGAAAAGTGCCCACGCCCGAGAGAGTCTTGGGCGTACGGCTCCAGCCCAGTACCTTAAAACCGAGCGGCAGCAGCTTGCGAACGAAATCGCCGCCCAGGACCCCAAGCCCCAGGACCCCGACGGTGCGCTGCTCGGCCGTCACCGCGGGCAGCTGTCGCCAAAGCGCACGCCGCTGCTGCTCGACATACTGCTGCATGCTGCGATGGAAGTGGAGCACGCCGTACAGCGCGTACTCGGACATCTGCGCCGCCATGCCCGCATCCACCACGCGCACGATGGGTACATGCTCCGGGAGCTCTGGATCCAGCAGGAGGTGGTCCACACCAGCCGCCAGCGAAAGGATCGCTTTGAGGTTCGGAAGCGTTGCCAGCAGTCCGGGCTTGGGTCTCCAAACCAGCGCATAACTCACGTGTGCCGGCTCGCCCACATCGGGCCAGATCCGGAACTCCAGCTCCGGCAACCCAAGCGCCAGCGCATCGCGCCACGGCTCGGGCGCATCGGTGTCGCTATAGAACAGCAGTGTCACCGGGCGAGCGGGCTTCATCGGAGCCTACGGAGGCCGGTCAAACTTGCGCCTCGGGCCAGCGGCCGATGACCGTATAGCGAGGGCCTTCGGCATTGAGCTCGGAGCGCACCAGGACGAAACCATCGACGCGCCACTCGACGGGCGTTAGCGTCAGGGCGATCGGCTTGCAGCGCGCCTTTCGCACGACCGTGACATGTGCCGCGTAGGGCCGTTCATCGACGCGAAATCCGCATTCCAGCAGCGCGGCCTCGAGGCTGGCCACCAGCGACAGCAACGGTGGGGGCGTCACCCGGGGCGCCACCCACGCCACGCCGTTGTGACCCCAGCAGCCCGCAGTGTCCATGGCGAAGGCGAATGGCTGGAACTGCGCGCGGCTCCCAACGCCACGCACGTCGTCCATTCGATCCAGTCCAACGTCGCCAAGGAACGCCAGCGTCAGATGGATCGATTCCTCGCGGGTCGGCTTGCCTCCTACAAGGCGCTGCAGCTCTCGGCCATAGTCAGCTAATCCTGCCTGAACTGCTGGAGCCGGCCACAAGGCGAAAAACACCCGAGCTCGCGGCTGCTGAGTGGCGCTCACCGCTCGGCCGACGGAGGCGAAATCGCCTCGACGAGCGCGATGGCTTGAGCGGCGATGCCTTCGCCTCGTCCGGTGAACCCCAGCCACTCGGTGGTCTTGGCCTTGATGTTGATCTGGGATTCGGCGATTCCGAGAGTCTGCGCAATGCAAGCGATCATGGCCGCGATGTGCGGCGCCATCCTGGGGGCCTGCGCGAGGATGGTAGCGTCCACGTTCGTGATCCGAAATCCATGCTGCTCCAGCTGCTCCGCTGTGGAACGCATCAGCCTACGGCTGTCGGCGCCACGCAGGCTGTTGTCGGTGTCCGGAAAATGGCGTCCGATATCGCCCAACCCGGCTGCGCCAAGCAGAGCGTCGCAGATCGCGTGCAGTAGAACATCGCCATCAGAATGACCCAAGAGGCCGCGGTCGAAGGGAATGTCCACCCCGCCGATCATCAACTTGCGCCCGGGCACCAGCGCGTGCGCGTCAAACCCCAGGCCGACTCTTAGAGCCATCGCTACATCCTCTGTTTGCGCTTCACTGAGGATCACCTCTGAGAATCAGCTCGGTGAGAGCAAGGTCCTGCGGATGGGTGACCTTGAGGTTCGCGGCGCTGCCCATAACTAAGCGTGGCCGGTGGCCGAGCCGCTCCATGGCGCTGGCTTCGTCGCTGATGCGCCCGCGGTCCGCTGCCTGTAGCGCGCTCAGCAATGGGGCGAAGCGGAACATCTGCGGCGTCTGGGCCTGCCACAGCTGTTCGCGCGGCTCGGTGCGCAATACACGGCGCTCGCCGTCGGCGCGCTTGAGTGTGTCGGCCAGCGGTATGGCCAGCAGCCCCCCGATCTCGTCGCGCACCAGCTCGGTCATGAGCCGGTCGATGAGTTCTGCAGTGAGGCAAGGCCGCGCCGCGTCGTGCACCAGCACCCAGTCATCGGCTTGAACTTCGGCGCGCATGTGCTCGAGTCCGCGCGTCACGCTGTCGGCCCGGCTGGCACCACCGCAGAACAGCGGCACCAGCGCATCGCCGAACTTGCTCCAATCGTGGCGGCCAAAGAGCCCGTCCTCGGGATGCAGGACCACGAAAGTGCGGCGTATCGAGCGATGCGTGCAGAGGTGCCGAAGCGCGTACCAGAGCAGCGGGTGGGCGCCGATGCTCAGGTACTGCTTGGGGAGCGCTTGCCCCATCCGCGCGCCGGACCCAGCCGCGGGAACCAGGCCGAAGTAGGCTGCCATTCAAGTGTTGTTTTGCAGGCGTAGGCAGCATTATCCCGGCAGCACGGGCGGCGACACAAGGCCGCTGCCGCTGGCCGGCGAGGTTGTGTCACGGCCATATAATTAGACTTTCGCCCACTTACAACATGCGATTGCTTTCGGTTCCACCTCCAGGTCGGCTCGAACGCGTTCGAGGACTGTCCGGCTCGAGCGATGCCCTGGCCTTGGCCCAGCTGGCCACGCAACGGCACCCGCTCGCCGTGCTCACCAGTCACGCTCTGGACGGTCAGCGGCTAACCGAGGAGATCTCGTTCTTCGCGCCCGCGCTGCGCGTGCACTATTTCCCCGACTGGGAGACGCTGCCCTATGACAGCTTCTCGCCGCATCAGGACCTCATATCCGAGCGCCTGGCGACTCTGTATCAGATTTCGCACCAGGCTTGCGACGTCCTGATCGTCCCGGTGGCCACTGCGTTGCAACGCCTGCCGCCGGTGGCGTATCTCGCCGCCTATAGTTTCTTCCTCACGCAGGGTGAGCGCATTCAGCCCGACACTCTGCGGCATCAGCTCGTGCTGGCCGGCTACAGTCATGTGACCCAGGTGGTCTCGCCCGGCGAATACAGCTTCCGCGGCGGCGTGATCGACCTGTTCCCGATGGGCAGTCCCCTGCCCTACCGCATCGAGCTGTTCGACGATGAAGTCGAGAGCCTGCGTACGTTCGACGTCGACAGCCAGCGCTCCATCTATAAAGTGACCGAGCTGCGGCTGCTGCCTGCGCGCGAGTTCCCTACGGACGACGACGCGCGTACCCGCTTCCGCCAGAACTTTCGCGAGAAGTTCGAGGGCGATCCCTCCCGCAGTCAGTTGTACAAGGACGTGAGCAACGGGACGTTCCCTGCAGGCATCGAGTACTACCTGCCCCTGTTCTTCGAGGCCAGTGCACTGATCACAGACTACCTGCCGCCGGAGACGGTCGTGGTGCTGCACGGCGATGTGCAAGGACAAGTGGAGGCGTTCTGGCGCGACACGCGATCGCGTTACGAGTTGTTGCGGGGTGACCGCGACCGACCGCTCCTTGCACCGCAGGAGTTGTTTCTTCTGCCCGATCAGCTGCTCGGCGCGGTCAAGCCCTTCACGCGCGTCGCACTAGTGGACGAGGACGACGCCCACGCCGCCCGGGTTCCCGTGTCACCTCTGCCCGCGCTGCAGGTGGATCGGCGCGCTGACAATCCGCTGCACAACCTGCGTGACTTCACGCGGGCGTTTGGCGGCCGGGTCCTGTTCGTTGCCGAGACGCTGGGGCGGCGCGAAACCATGCTCGCCTACTTCGCGGAACACGGTCTGCCGCTGAATCAGTGCGAGGGCTTCGCCGGGTTTCTGGGCAGCAGCGAGAAGCTGTTGCTCACCGTCGGTCCCGTAGCCAACGGCTTCATCTCCGAGGATGACCCATTCGCGATCGTCACGGAGAACGAGCTCTACGCATCCCAGGCGCGCGCGCGCGATCGCCGCGAACCAGCGAACCGCCTGGTCGCGGAGCATATGCTGCGAGACCTCTCGGAGGTCAAGGTCGGGGACCCGGTGGTCCACGCGCAGCACGGCATCGGTCGTTATCTGGGTTTGGTGACCATGGACCTCGGCGACGGCACCACGGAGTTCCTCGCGCTGGAATACGAGGGCGGCGATAGGCTCTACGTGCCGGTGTCACACCTGCAGGTTATCGGGCGCTATAGCGGCGCAGCACCCGAGGCGGCCCCCTTGCACAAGCTGGGCAGCGGGCAGTGGGAAAAAGCCAAGCGCAGAGCCGCCGAGCAGGTGCGCGACACGGCGGCGGAGCTGCTCAACCTCTACGCCCAGCGCGCGGCGCGCAAAGGGCATGCATTCACGCTCAAGCCTCGCGACTACGAGGCGTTCGCGGACGGATTCCCCTTCGAGGAAACCCGCGACCAGGCGACCGCCATCGCTGCGGTCATCCATGACCTCACAGCCGGCAGGCCCATGGACCGCCTGGTGTGCGGCGACGTGGGCTTCGGCAAGACCGAGGTGGCGCTGCGCGCCGCCTTCATCGCGGTCCTGGACGGCTCACAAGTGGCGGTACTGGTGCCGACGACACTGCTCGCGGAACAGCACTTTCAGACCTTCAGCGACCGTTTTGCCGACTGGCCGGTGAAGATCGCCGAGCTGTCCCGTTTTCGCTCCGGCAAGGAACAAGAGGCGACGCTGACGGCCCTTGCAGAGGGCAAGATCGACATCGTCATCGGCACGCACAAGCTGATCCAGGAGCGAGTGCGCTTTCACGACCTGGGCCTGGTCATCATCGACGAAGAGCATCGCTTCGGCGTCCGCCACAAGGAGCGGCTCAAGGCGCTGCGCGCCGAGGTGGACGTCCTCACGCTGACCGCGACGCCCATACCCCGCACGCTGGCGATGTCGCTGGAGGGTCTGCGGGATTTTTCTGTGATTGCCACCGCGCCACAGAAGCGCCTCTCCATCAAGACTTTCGTATCGCGCGCCTCGGAAGGCCTGATTCGCGAAGCCGTGCTGCGCGAGCTCAAGCGCGGCGGGCAGGTGTACTACGTGCACAACGAGGTGGAAACCATCGAGAGCAGCGCCGCACGCCTCACCAAGCTGCTGCCCGAGGCGCGCATCCGCATCGCCCACGGCCAGATGCCGGAGCGCGAGCTGGAGCTGGTGATGCGCGATTTCTATCAGCAGCGCTTCAACCTGCTGCTGTGCACGACCATCATCGAGACGGGCATCGACATTCCCACCACCAACACGATCATCATCGACCGTGCGGACAAGTTCGGGCTGGCGCAATTGCATCAGCTGCGCGGGCGCGTGGGGCGCTCTCACCACCAGGCGTACGCGTATCTTCTCATCCCGGACGAGGGCGCGGTAACAGCCAACGCACGCAAACGCCTGGAGGCGATCCAGCTGATGGAGGAACTGGGCGCGGGGTTCTACCTCGCCATGCACGATCTGGAGATCCGCGGCGCCGGCGAAGTGCTGGGCGAATCGCAGAGCGGTCAGATGCAGGAAGTGGGCTTCAACCTCTACACCGAGATGCTCAACGCGGCGGTGAAGTCGCTCAAAGCCGGCAAGGAGCCGGATTTGACTCAGCCACTGGCGGTCAGCACCGAGATCAACCTGCACGCGCCGGCGCTGCTGCCCGAGACCTACTGTGCCGACATCCATGAACGCCTGGTGCTCTACAAGCGCCTGGCCAATTGCGAAACGGCTGAAGAGCTGGAGCTACTGCAAGAGGAGCTGGTGGACCGCTTCGGCTTATTGCCCGAACCGGCGAAAACGCTGATCGACAGCCACCGGCTGCGCATCGAGGCCAAGCCGCTGGGCGTGGTCAAAGTCGACGCCGGGCCCGAAAGCATCGTCCTGCAGTTCGTGAAAGATCCGCCCATCGACCCGGCCCGGATCATTCAACTGATCCAGTCCCGGCGCAACTTCAAGCTCTCGGGACAGGACCGGTTGCGCGTGGAAGAAAAGCACGCTCAGGTCGCCGAGCGCGCACAGCGGCTGCGGCAGATCTTTCGCGACTTGACTCAGCCCCGTACCGAAGCTGCCGCAGCCAAGTAGCGAGCTCGGGGCACGCCGAGCACAGGCCGCGCTCCAGCAAGAAGACCCGAACGCAAGGCGCAAGGACCGAAATGTCCGGGCTAGCCGCCCGTCGTCGGGTCTTCGACGTACGGTGTTACCGTGAAGCGGTCGACACCGTCGGCTGCTGTGGCCTCGAAAACGATGGCAATCCACTTGACTCGAGCGTCCAGCAGCATGGCGTCGACCACGTTGCCGGTGTCGTCTCGCGGCACGCTCGTCTGGGGTGAAGGCGGTTGCAGTGCCATGTCGCTCCTCCTCTAGTTCGATCCTTCGATTAACTCTTTCACCACGCGTTGCCGCAGATCGGCATGATCACCAGTCTCCAAATCGGAGATCGAAATAGCCCCTCCCTGGGCTTGCAGCCAGTCCTCCAGCTTCGCCTTGGTGCCAGGCGCCTTGAGCCAACCGCGGATCTGCAAACAGTTTGCGTCACACCCCTGGTACGCAATCGCTCTGCTTGCCGGGACCGGATGCCCCTCGAGCGTGTTCAGAGTCGGGACCGGGGTGGCAAGCCTGCCGCCTTTCAGGATCGCGTAATCGCTGGCGAGATACCCGATCACCAACGGGCGATGGAAGGTCTCCACGAAGGAGACGGATCGGCTCGTAGCCATGGCCAGCTTCACGCTCCCGCCGACCGCCACGGGCGCAGGCGCCTCGCCGACACTGCCGGCTGCGGCGGCATTGCCTGCGCCCACGGGCGACGACGCTTTGGCGAGGATCTGATTGATGGCATCGAATTGGTTGGCGGCATCGCTCGCATTCGCGATGTTGAGCAGCTGCACGGGCTGCGGCACCCCGGCTGAGCCAGAGGCCCCGAAACCGCGGTTGCTGAACAGCGAGACGTCAACGGTCTTGACCAGGTACACCCTGTTGATGACCCGCAGATAGAACGCTTTGGTGGTGGATTTCCCGTCCTGAGTCGCAGCCGCGGGCTCGAACTGCTCGAGATAGCCGATGTTGGCTCGGCTCCAGCTCAGGATCGCGTCATAGGTTTTGCGCGCGGGTACCGCATAGGTGTACGCGTCCTTGAGCGTGATGGTGCCATTGGCGGAAGCGCTATCGAGGAGGTTGAGCCCGACGGGCACGCTCTGGACCGGAATCGCCACGCTGAGGCCTGAGCTGCGGCTGACGGAGAACTTGTAGGTCGGGAACGCGGCGAGCGGCGCACGCGAGAAATCCGGTTCAGTGGCGTCCGGGTTGGGGAACTGCCACTGTCGGGGCGGCGCTGCCTCACCGTCGCCCACTCTTGGCCAGCCGCGGTACAGCTCGGCGTATCCTGTCACCGGAAGCCGCGTGAGGAGGTTTTCCAGCGGCAGGAAACCCTTGTCCATATAGATCTTCACCTGCTCCTCGACCGGCGTCTGGACCAGGAACACGTCCCCCGGCTGAACGTCCTCGGTCAAGGGATAAACCGGAATGACCTGACTGGCGCGGATGCTGAGCGACCAGTCCTTCGCCACCCGCGCCAGTTGTTCGCTGCTCGTCTTCTCCGTTGCGCAACCGCCGAGAGCCATAACAACCACCAGCACTGCGCCGACCTGTCGCACCATGTGACGCTCCTCAGAACCTTGGGGATTTCGCTCCCGGCCTCAGCGCGAGATGCTCGCTCACCGGGGACGCAGCTTCTGCAAACGCACTATGTTACGGCAACGAGCCGGGCACCATTTGACTTTGGTGGTATTGCGCGGGCGCTCGGGCCCTACCCGCCTATCGCCGGCTTTTGGCGTTGCTGTATCCTAGTCTTGCGGCCTCACAACCGAGCGCGACATCCCAAACAGGAGGACAGCATGGCACTGACCAAGCAGACGATGACGGACGAGCAGCGCAAATCGGTTGCGCTCGAGTACCTCAAGGCGTTCGACAACGGCGGTGTGACATCCACCGGCGGCTCAATCCTGGATCTGTTCGCATCCGACGCGCAGGTCTATTTCCCAAAATGGGGGTTGGCCACCGGTACGGACCAGATCGGCAAGCTGTTCGGCGACGTCGGCGGCACGATCAAATCGATCGTCCATCACTATTCGCACTTCAATTGGATCTTCTCGGGCAGCGACCTGGTCGTCTGCGAGGGAACCAGCCACGGCGAGCACAAGGACGGCTCCTGGCGTGCCGGCGTCCCCGACTGGGGTGCGGGGCGCTGGTGCGACGTGTTCGAGATCCGCGACTGGCTGATCCAGCGCTGCTTCATTTATCTCGATCCCGACTACGCTGGCAAGGACAGTGCGCGCTATCCCTGGCTGACCCAGCGCAAGGGATGATGCGATCGTCGAGCCCTTGTCGAGCGCACCGGCACCCGGGCTGTGTTTGAAAGAGCGCCGGGAGTAAGCTCGTCTGCGCTGTCCCGACCATTCAGGCATTGGCACCGACCGATGGATCAGGCGCAAGCTCTGCAAGCGAGCTTCACCGCGATGTTCGGTCCGCTCACCGCAGTGTACCGCGCGCCCGGCCGGGTGAATCTGATCGGCGAACACACCGACTACAACGAAGGCTTCGTGCTGCCGGCGGCCATCGATGCGGCATGTTGGACGGCTGCGTCCCGGCGCGGCGATGGGAAGCTCGTCGTTTATTCGGAAAATTTTGGCGAGTCGGTCGAATTCCATCTCGGCGATCCACACCCGCAACGTTCGGGGACGTGGGCGGACTATCCTGTGGCCGTTGCGTGGGCCCTGCAACGATCGGGGTACCGTCTGCAGGGCGCCAACCTCTACATTCGCGGCGATGTTCCGTTGGGCGCCGGCCTCAGTTCTTCCGCCGCGATCGAGGTCTGCACCGGCTATGCTCTGCTGGACCTGTCTGGTCACGCCGTTGATCGAGTGCGTCTAGCTCTGCTGTGCCAGCAAGCGGAGAACGAGTTCGTCGGCGCGCGTTGCGGGATCATGGACCAGTTCATCGCCTGCCACGGCCAAGCTGGCCATGCGGTCCTGCTGGATTGCCGCACACTCGACTATCGCCTGGTGCCGCTCCCGCAGCAGTTGCAACTCGTGATCTGCAATACCATGGTAAAGCATGAATTGGCCGCGAGCGGATACAACACCAGACGCAGCGAGTGCGAGGAAGGCGTGCGCCGCCTTGCCGAGGTTGAACCTCACATCCGCTCGCTGCGCGACCTTACTCTGCCCGAGCTGGAACGGCAGCGCGGGCGGCTGACCGAGACGATCTACAAGCGCTGCCGGCACGTCGTCACCGAGAACGACCGCGTACACAAATTGGCCTCCGCCCTGCAACGCGGCGACACGAACGCACTGCCCCAGGTGATGGCTGATTCACACCTCAGCATGCGCGACGATTACGAGATCAGTTGCGCCGAAGTGGATCTCATGGTGGAGCTCGCCGGCGCGCAAAGGGGCGTGTTCGGAGCGCGCATGACCGGCGGCGGTTTCGGCGGCTGCACCATCAACCTGGTCAGCGCTGCGGATTCCCTTGAATTCCAGCACCGCGTCGCCGCAGGCTACCAGTCTGCAACTGGGATCAAGCCGCAAATCTACGTCCGCACGGCAGCGCAGGGGGCTGGGCCGGTCGCCGTCCACGCGCAGACCCCTTGATATACCTTGACGGGACACTGGAGCGCATGAAATGACCGAACGCGTGCTCGTCACCGGTGGTGCCGGGTACATCGGCAGCATCGTAGCGTCGCAACTGCTGGAGCGCGGATACGAAGTCGTCGTGTACGACAATCTATCTCACGGGCACCGGTCAGCCGTGCCGGCCGGAGCGGAACTGGTGGTAGAAGATGTCGGCAACCGGACGGCTCTCGATCGCCTATTTCGCGCACATCGCATCGACGCCGTCATGCATTTCGCCGCGTTCATCGAAGCCGGTGAATCGATGCGAAATCCGGCCAAGTATTTCCGCAACAATACGGCGAACACGCTGACCTTGCTGGAGGCTGCTCTCACACACGCGGTGCCGCGCTTCGTGTTTTCCTCCACGGCGGCGGTGTACGGGACGCCGGAGCGGACCCCGATTGAGGAGACCGATGCGCTTCACCCGACGAACGCCTATGGTGAGTCGAAGCTGTGCGTCGAGCGCATCCTGGACTGGTTCCAGCGCGTGCATGGGCTGCACTACGCCAGCCTGCGATACTTCAACGCGTCTGGCGCCTCTGGGACCCAGGGGGAGGATCATCGACCGGAATCGCACTTGATCCCTCTCGCCTTGGAGGTTGCGCTTGGCAAGCGCGACCATATTGCGATCTATGGCACCGACTATCCCACCGCCGACGGCACCTGCGTTCGCGACTACATTCACGTGGCCGACTTGGCAGCCGCGCACCTGCGCGTGCTCGAGGCGCTGAAGGAACGAGACAAGCTGATCTACAACCTTGGAAACGGCGCGGGCTTCACCGTAAGGCAGGTGATCGATATGGTCCGTCGCGTAGCGAAACACGCCGTGCCCGCCCGGGAGGCCGAACGCCGGCCGGGTGATCCTGCAGTCCTGGTCGCCGGTTCCCGCAAGATTCAACGCGAGCTCAACTGGAGCGCGCGGTTCCCGGACCTGGAGGCCATCGTACACAGTGCGTGGGAGTGGCGCCGCGCTCATCCCGACGGTTACGGCGATTGACCATGAAATCGCCGCAGACTCCGAACCCTGCCCAGTTGCAGCAACTCAGCCATCGGCGTTTCAACCCGCTCACCCACGAATGGGTGCTGGTGTCGCCGCATCGCACCGAGCGGCCGTGGCTCGGCCAGGTCGAGAAGGCCGCCGCGACGAGTGAGCCGGCCTACGACCCGGGTTGCTACCTGTGTCCGGGTAATTCCCGCGCGGGCGGAGTCCGAAATCCTGACTACGCAGCTGTCTTCGTCTTCGACAACGACTACCCGGCCCTCGTGCCGGATACGGCCGACGCAACAGTAAACGAGCTCGGTTTGATCGTCGCCCGAGCTGAACCCGGGATTTGTCGAGTCGTGTGCTTTTCGCCGCGCCATGACCTCACGGTTCCCCGCATGAGCGACGCCGAGCTGCGCGCGGTAGTCGACGTTTGGATTGACCAGTATCGGTCGCTCACCGCCATACCTTGGATCAGTCACGTCCAGATCTTCGAAAACCGTGGCTCGTTGATGGGCACCAGCAACCCGCATCCACACTGCCAGATCTGGGCTAACGCTTCCCTGCCCAACGAACCCGCAAAGGAGCAGGCCGCGCTGCAGACCTACCGCGAGAGCCGGGGCTCCTGTCTGCTCTGCGACTATCTGCAGCTGGAGTTGAGACTGGGAGACAGGCTGGTCTGTCAGAACGAAGCGTTCGCCGTGATCGTCCCGTATTGGGCGGTCTGGCCGTTCGAGACCCTGCTGCTGAGCAAGCGCCACCTCGGGGCCATGGACGAACTGTCCGCGCCCGAGTGCGATCTGCTGGCCAACATTCTCAAGCAGCTCACGCTGCGCTATGACAATCTGTTCGAAACCCCGTTTCCCTATTCCATGGGCTTCCATCAGCGCCCAGCGGACGGCAACTCGCATCCGGAGTGGCACTTTCATGCGCACTACTATCCGCCGCTGCTGCGCTCGGCGAGCGTACAGAAATTCATGGTCGGGTACGAAATGCTGGCGAGTCCGCAACGCGATATCACCGCGGAAGCCGCCGCCGCCCGGCTGCGTGAGGTGGCCGAGCAGCATTATCTCGACCGAGCCGCCAGTACGACGTCGTGAGCCGGCCGCCCGTGGCGGGTTAGAGAGGTGCAGCCGGCCGGTGCTTTCCCGACTGCACCCCGGCCAGCTCAACGAATTCCCTTATCGATAAGCGGCACCAATGCGCCGATCGTCTTGGGCGTAACAACGCCTGCGCCGGTGTTCGTGCTCAGACCGGCAAAGCCGTACTTCTTCGACAACACGCACTGCGTCACGGGCAGGAAACCCTGCAGGTAAAGCTGCTGATCCAGCGTGACGCTGATGTAGCCTTTCTTCAATCCGTCGATGGTCGCTGGCGACAGATCGATGCCACCGACGGTGACCTCACCCGGCTTCTTGCCCGCGTCCTGGAGCGCCTTGCCGATGAAGGCAGTGACGTTGCCATGCTGAGTACCGATCGCCTTCAGATCTGGATGCTTCTGGATGTAGGCGGTGAGGATGGGCACGGCCAGCGAGGCGTCATGATCGACCTCCGGGCTGATCTCGATGTAGTCGACCTGCAATCCGGCATTCTTCAGAGTGTCGTATAGACCCTGATCGCTCTTGCCGCGTTCGGCCTGCGCGCGCAGCCCGTACTCGAGCGCCTTGTCGCCCTTCTTGAGCCCTCCGTACTCGATCATCTTCTGCGCTGTCAGCTTGCCGCCTTCGTACAAGTCAACACCGGCGTAGCCGAAGCCGTTGGCGGTGTACTGGTCCTTCAGCTTGGTCAGCGGCGAATTACCGGAAGTGACGACGATGCCGCGCTTCTCTGCGTCGGCCACCAGAGCAGCAAAGGCATCGTTGCCGGGATGCCCCATGATCTCGATGCAGCCCGGCGAAGCGGCGAGCGCTTCTTTGAAATGATTCAGCATTTTCTCCGGCTGCCAGCCTGAGTATTGCTCAACCAGCTTCACCCCGTACGCCGCTGCGGCGGCGCGGGCGCCGTTGGTGCGCGGCAGAGTAGAACCGTCGCCGGGGTTACCTCCCATCTGAAAGTACATGGTGATGCCCGAGCCGAGCGGTTCGTCCGCTAGCGTCGGCAGGCTGGCCCCGAGGGCTGCCACGCCGATTATCGCGATTGTTGACGCAACTGCTTTCATCGTTCTCCTCCTTTGCTGACAACGGACTTCAACACCAATGCCGTCGCGGCACCGGTCCCCAAAAAACCTCGTTCTGTTCCCTGCTCACGAAGACGCTTTCCGATTGAATGCCAATTTCCCGCGTACGATGTGCAAAACAGTGCGCCCGCGATCGGGCTCCTCAATAATGAGATGCCCGACAACCGCCGCCAGGAACACGATGCCGACCACGGCGCGCACCCAGAACCCTTGCAGCCCGGTGGCCACCAGACCCGCCTCCACCATGCCGATGATGAATGATCCCACGACCGTTCCGACCACCGAAGCCTTGCCTCCGAACACCGACGTTCCGCCGATGAACACGGCCGCCATCACCTCCAGCAAGTAACCGCCGCCCTGTGTGTTGAAAAAGTTCTTGTTCTCGAGCGTCAGCAGCACTGCCGCAAAGGCCGCCATCACACCCATCAGGACGAACATGCGGATCTTCTCGCGCGCCACATTGACCCCCACCACTTCGGCGACCTTGGCATTGTCCCCGATGAACAGGAGGTGCTCTCCGAACCGGCGCCGATTGAGCACCAGCCACAGAACGAGAGCGACGCCCAGCGCCCACAGCGCCTGCACCGGGAACGGCCCGATACGACCAACCAGGAGACGCCACAGCAGCAGTTGATCGACATCGCCCAGCGAATAGGACAGTCCCTGCGACAGCACCGTGGTGAGCCCACCCCACAGGAACTGCGTCGCCAAAGTGGCAATGATGGAAGGGATGCCAACGCGGGCGATGAGAATGCCGTTGACGTAGCCGACCAACGCGCCGCTCAGCAACGCCAGGCCCAGACCGAGCCACGGCGACCCGAGCTCGTGGATGCAGTAGGCCAGCACCCACCCCGACAAGGCGATGATGGAAGGGAAGGAAAGGTCAATCTCCCCCGCTGCGATGACCAGGGTCAGCGCCACCGCCAGCACCAGCAGCGGCGGCACCGTCGCCAGGAACGACATGTAGATGCGATAGCCCAGGAAGACCTCGGGAGCCGCGATCATGAACGCCACCACCAAGATCAACAGCACTGCGACGATCGGAAGCCCTTCGATTCGCAGGACCCGGATACTAGCGGAATCAGCCGTGGCCACGGGCGTGTCCTTCGTGCAGCGCGATCATGCGGTTGGTCAGCTCGGGCAAAGTGATCTCGCCCTTGGCGAATTCCCCGACCACCCTGCCGCGATCGAGGATCACCAGCCGGTCGGCGACTTCATGCACGTGCGCGAGGTTATGCTCGATATAGATGCAGGCGTGGCCGGCGGCCTTCACACCTTCCACGAACGCCAGCACCTTGCGCACTTCGCTCACCGCTAGAGCCGTCGTAGGCTCGTCCAGCACGATCAGGTCGGCCTGAAAATACATCGCGCGGGCAATCGCGATGCCCTGCCGCTCGCCACCCGACAGGTCGCGCACGGTGGACTCGGCGGTGATGCCCTGGCCACGGAAGCCGATCGCCTGACGCAGGAGCTGATCGGCGATCTGCTTTTCCTTCTTGACATCGATGAAGCCGAAGCGGCCCAAGATCTGCCGTCCGACAAACAGATTGCGCCACAGCGGTTGCTTCTCGCCCAGCGTCTGTCCCTGATGCACGGTCTCGATGCGCAGCTCGTGAGCCATGCGCACGGAATAGTCATCGAGATCGATAGGCCCGTCCCGCACCCAGATCCCGCCTGCAGTGGGACGCAGCACACCGCTCACGATCTTGATCAGGGTGGATTTGCCGGCGCCGTTGTCTCCGAGCAGGCCGACGATCTCGTTGCGCCCGACTTGGAAATCGATGTCAGCCAGCGCCTGCACCCTGCCGAAGGTCATGTCGACCTTCTCCAGACGCACGATGTGGCGCCACGTCTGCGCAGCGAGCGGGGCCCGCACGCGCTGCGTTATGCCGTTCTGTTCCGGCTGCATGTTTGATGGGCGCGAGGGACGCTGTTCGGTTCGATCACGAGCCGGTACAACCACCGTGCTCGGTCGCTAGCCTACCGTGGACAAACCGCGCTGTCACTGGTGTTTCGTATGCGGCCGTCTTAAGGTTTGCCCAAAGTTCAGAATGGCCGAATCACGCCTTTTCCTGCCGACTGAGTATCGAACAGCCGATACGCTTCCCGCGCCTGGTCCAGGTTCCAGCGGTGAGTGAAGAGGCGGTCGATGTCGAGCCCTCGGTCGGCGATGAAACGCGCGCATTCGCCCTGACCGACGGTAGAGAACGTCCACGACCCAATCAGCGTCACTTGTCTGCGCAGCAGGTCATTGCTCACGTCGAGCGTGACGCTGTCGCCTTCGCCCACAAAGCAAGCCTTACCCCAGGTTCTGACGCAACGGACGGCCTGCGCACGTGCCGCCGGCGAAGAAGACGCGTCGAGGCTCAAATGCGCTCCGAGCCCGTGGGTAAGATCCTTGATCGCCCGCACGACGTTATCCGTGCCATTGGGATTGATCAGCTCATGCGCTCCGAACTCTTTGGCCCGCGCGAGTCGCTCCGCGCTCGTGTCCAGAGCGATGACACGTGCGCCCATTTCCACCGCGAGTTGTGTGGCCGAAAGCCCGACCGGGCCTTGGCCGAAGATCGCGATCGTGTGATCGCCTTGCAGGCCCAGCCGGTGCAAAGCGCCCCACGCGGTTCCAGTCCCGCAGGATATGGCGGCTCCTGCCTCGAATGAAAGCTCGTCGGGGAGCGGGACTAGAGTTCGCGCAGGACATTTCAGGTATCTGGCGTGGGCTCCATGGCCCGTGACCCCATAGACTTCGGCAACTCCGTGGACGCATAGCTGCATCCAACCGGTCGAGCAATGCGCGCACACGCCGCAGCCCCGGTAGTGATGCTGCATGGCGCGCATCCCGATGCGAGCCTGGTTTTCGGGAACGCCCGATCCGATCGCCACGACCACACCACAGGGTTCGTGCCCCGCGATTACGGGACCGCTGCTGGCGGTGAACCCTAGGGATGCAGCGCCCCCGGAGGCACGGTAGAACTTGAGATCGCTGCCGCACATACCCGAGGCCTTGATCTCCAGCACGACCTCGCCGGGGCCGGGCACAGGGTCCGGGAACTCGAGAATTTCGACTTCGCGATTTCCGGTAAAGACGACACCTTTCATTTTTCGCATCTCCTCCTTACGACGATACGAGCCTGTCTCTGTTCAGCCCCTTCTGCCGGTCGCGCTCACGAAGCGCTCCGGCTTGTGCGGACACTGCGTTACCGTATCACTGCTTTCACTATTGCTATCGGAATGTCAACCTCTGTGCAGTGGGCAAATCCTTTGCTTAGATCCAACGAACGCTGAGCAATGGAGAATGTGATGGAACCACTTGTCACCAGTGTCACTGTGCGTCTGGCGCTCAAGAAGCTCGCCGAGATCACATGCGGGTTTGCGCCGAGCGCAGTGCGCGTCAGCGTCGTGCCAGCTGGAGCACATCGTGTGTACGTGACCTCCGTACCGTTTGAGTTTCGATCCGAGGTCTACCAATACCTGGCCGAGCACACGTCCATCCGCATTCCGATAAACGGCGACCCGCTCGTCCTCACCGGCGAGGAAGCTATGGCGCTAATCAGCCTGACCCTTCCGCCGAAGCAAGAAGACGCGCCTGACGCCGAGTTCAAGGAGTCCGTTGAATCATGACCAAGCGCGACTTCATTTTCTTGACCGTTGCTCCCGTCATCCTGCTTGCCATAGCGGTGGATCTAGCGTGGCTCGCAGCGAAACTGCACGACGGGGCTGAGCGCAGGTTCGCAGAGTACACGCTGTTGCAGGAGCGCGCCGCGGCGCGTGGTGGGAGCGACGGCGCGTCGCAGTCCTCGGGGCGCGCTGTGTTGACTCTCTCGCGTCTTGCCGTCGCATCTCATGAGGCCGACGCGGCGACTGTGACCGTCGCGGCAAGCCTCGCGGCCTTACTGCTTTCTGTCTCCCTGTTTCAGATCCTCACTGTCGTGCGCCTGCTTCGAAGCCAACGCAAACCTGCCCTACATCCACGGCCGGAGGCCGCGACTAGCGGGGGCTCGCCCATCAGACCACCGTCGGGCGTCACCGCGGTACGCAGCGCCCTGAGCGGCATAGTCGACCACACCACTCACTAGCTGACACGGCGTGCCGCCGCCCGGCACCTTGTCAGTCTACCTTACACTCGCGTCTGGGGCCCCGAAGACCCATAGCCATCCGGGCCCGGGGCAGCGCTGACTAATCTGGGGCCACCTGGGTCGTCGACCTCTTCCCGGCTTGCGATCGATGCAAGGCAGCCGCATTCAAGCCCTTACCGCCGTTCTGTGTTAGCCGGAGAGCCCGTGGTATTGCATACTGGGGATGTCGAGGATGGGGTAGTCCTGCGCTTGCGCAGCCCCAGGCATGACAGTTGCCTGTGCGAAACCGAACACCAGCGGGCTTGGTTAGCCCGCAGAAAAAGCTCAAAAAAACCAGCCGGAGACGAGATAAGCGGCCCGGCGAAAAGTAACGGAGACTAGCAGGGAGGCGTTTCGATGCGATCCCGTCGTTCCCTTCATCGTCTGGCGGCACGAGGCCTGACCCTTGTCGAGACGGCCATCATGCTGGTCATGCTCGGGCTCCTGATCGAATTTGTGCTCAAGGGGCAGGAACTGGTCCGGAACGCCCGCGTGCGCGACATCATCTCGCAGCAGGGCTCGGCCGAGTCGGCGTTCCTCGCATTCCAAGACCGCTTCCAGGCTGCGCCCGGAGATTATTCGGCCGCGAGCGCCAACATCACCTGCGGGGCGTCTGCCTGTCTGAATGGAAACGGGAACGGCCGCGTCGAGCCAGGCACCGGGGGTGCGATCCACGAGGAGATCCTCGCCTGGCAGCATCTGAATGCCGCCGGCTTCATCAACGGTCGTTTCGTAATGGCGAGCCCTGCCATCACAGCCCCCGCACCGGACAACACCCCGACCAGCGTGTATGGGGGGTATCTGGAAGCGGTCACGGACGACAAGTGGGGCTACAGCGGAAATACTACATCCCGCCACAACATCAAGACGGGGAACTACGTCCCGGCGGCCGTGCTCGCAGAAGTGGACCGTAAGACCGATGATGGGCGGCCCGGAACCGGTATGTTGCGCTTCTCCACCTATGCGGGCGCGGGAACAGCCCCTGTAGTCGGCGGCACGCCAAACGGCTGCACCGACGCGGATTCCGCCTCTGCCTCGTGGAACGAGGCCAACGGTTCTGACAACTGCGGTGCTGCGACCTTAGTCCATTAACACCTCGGCTCGGCCCTCGGCGTTGCAGTTTGCCGGGTGACTGCCAGCGCGTCATTTGTGGAAGGGTCCGCGCGGTACGCTCAGCTGCCAAGTTCTTGCTGGGTCACCATGCCGTTTGTGCACAGAACTTGAAGTAAATTGTCAACACTCGTCCGGAAGTCGCGGTAGCGTTAAGAAGTCTCTCTAACCGCTTGTTTCCGTGACTGAGTCATATTTGCGTAAAGATTGTGCGAACCAAGCATGGACAGCAGTGATCGGGCATTCAGCCTGACAGAGCTTTTCTATCCACATCCTTTTCCACAGATTCTGTGGATGAATTTCGATAGCTTGCGACGCCGATTACCGACATTTCGTCTTGGCGTCGATGCGGTCGCTGAAGCATCTCAGCGGTGCACCAATACCTCCTTGTTGACTACATGGTCCAGATTGGGCCTGCCGTCCAGCAGCTCCAGCAGGTTGGTCGCCACTGCGACAGCCATGCGGTCGAAGGATTCCTTCGTCACCCCCGCCATGTGTGGTGCCAGGACCACCTCGGGCAGGCGAAGTAGCGGGTTGTCTGGTGACGGTGGCTCGCGCTCGAACACGTCGAGCCCTGCGCCTGCCAAAGCACCACTGGTGAGCGCCGTGTGTAGCGCTGCTTCGTCTATGATGCCGCCGCGTGCCGTGTTGACGAGATAGGCGGTCCGCTTCATGCGCGCGAGCCTTCCGGCGTCGAACATGCCCTGCGTCTCATCCGTCTTCGGGCAGTGAATGGTGACGAAGTCGGCGCGCGCCAGCGCGGCGTCCAGCTCTCTGACTGCCGAGCAGCCGGCGGCCGCGATCGCCTCGCTCTTCACGTAGGGATCGAAGACCAGGACAGTCATTCCCAGCGCCAGGCAGGCTTTGGCAACGCGACTGCCGACGCGCCCGAACCCGACCACCAGCAACGTCTTGCCGAACAGATCCGCCGGCATGTCGGACAGCCGCTCAGCCCAGCGAGCGTCACGCACCATGGCATGCATGGGTGCGCCGCGCTTTGCCAGTGTCAGCATGAAAAACAGCGCCTGCTCTGCGACCGAAGGCGAGTTGGCAATTCCGGTCACCATAAGCGGTATGTTATGCCGTGTGAGCGCCGCAACATCCACGGAGTCGTAGCCGACACCGTGGCGCGCGACCACGCGCAGGCTGGGGGCCGCTTGCAACTCCGCTTCGCCAAACGGCGTCAGGCCGAGCGCTACGCCATGCACGTCGCGCAGCAGCGCATGGAAATCCGACGTCGCGAGGCTGTATTCGTAGGCCACCGCCTCTACGTCATCGCGGCTCTTGATCACATCCCAGCCGGCGCGCGACATCATCGCCGGCAGCAACAGTTTTTTCCTGGTCTTCACGTGCAGTGTGCTCCGTTCTAAAGGTGCGACGCTGTGTGGGTCGCGGTCTGTGGTAGGTCCACCCCGAAGGCGCGCGCCGTCTCGCGCAGTGAGGCCCAGGTCTCCTCGGCCAGCGGAATGCCATCTGCCAATCGCTGCGCTCGGGTCCGTTGCTCGGGCTCCCCGGGAACGAGGGTTTGCTCGCCCGGTTGAGCGGCTCTTGCCTGTTTGACATAGCTCACATAGCGCAGCACCTCGTCCGGGAACACACCCTGCGGATCGACTCGGGCCGGATCCACGTACAGCGAGAACATTCCATTCGCGATCCGGCGCTCCGGCGTTGTGCACCCGTTGCCCGTGAGCGCGCCGCCGAGAAGTTCGCACATCAACGCGAGACCCGAACCCTTGTGACCGCCGAACGCGCGCAGCGCGCCCGAACCGTTGCGCGGATCGCGTCGCCCGGTTGCAGTGTAGTCCCCGTACAGCAAGGCGGGGTCGTCGCTAGTCTGGCCATCCGGACCGATCAGCGCGTCGCCTGGGATACTCCGTCCGCCCTGGCTGGCGACCAGAACCTTGCCTTCCGCCACCACCGAGGTCGCGAAGTCCAGCACGAGTGGGGAACGCCCCGGGATGGGAACACCAACGCAATAGGGGGCTGTCGAGAAGCGACGTTCGACGCTGCCGAACGGTGCGACGATAACGCTCCCCGTTGCGTTGACGAAGTGGATGGAGATCAAGCCGGCCTCAGCAGCCATCTCCGCCCAGTCGCCGACGCGACCGATGTGGCCCGAGTTGCGCAATGCGACGGCAGCCAGACCCATTCGCTTGCATTTCTCGATCCCCATCGCGACCGCTTGCGGCGCCACGGTCTGCCCAAATCCGTACTTGCCGTCGACAACGGCCAGGACCGGCGTATCCACCACCACGTCGACCTTTTGATCGCACACCAAGAGCCCCTCGCGCTGCATCTGGACATAGCGCGGAACCCGCACCACCCCATGACTGTCGTGTCCTGAAAGATTGGCCGCTACCAGATAGTGCGCGATGCGCTCGGCCTCCGCTCGCGAGCAGCCAGCGACGCCGAAGATGTTCGCGACCAGTCGTTCAAGTACGTCGGCAGCAATGACTACGTTCGCGCTGGCCATAATGTCGTCACTCGGTAGTTCAGCTTCGGTTGACTAAAAAGTCGACTGCAGAACGCACGCATTCTGCGTCGCGACCCGCGTCAGGCCGCTAACCCTTGGTAGCGCCCGCGGTGAGGCCGGCAATATAGTAGTCCATCAAAAATGCATAGATGATAAGCGGCGGCGCTGCGCCCAGCAGGGCGCCAGTCATGATCTGGCCCCAGTTGAACACGTCGCCCTTGATCAGCGTGGTGACGATGCCGACCGGCAGCACGAGTTGATCGGTTGAGGTGGTGAAAGCCAGAGGGTAGAGGAAATCTGCCCAGCATACCGTGAACGCGAAAATCATCGCGGCGATGATGCCAGGCAATGCCACCGGTATGAAGATGTTAGTGAGGATCTGCAGATAGCCGGCGCCGTCGATCAGTGCCGCTTCGTCCAGTTCTTTGGGGATGCTGGCAAAGTAGCCGATCATGATCCAGGTGCAGAACGGGACGGTGAGCATGGGATGGACAATGATCAGCATCCACCAGTGGTTGAGGAACTCGATTCCGGTGGTCTCGTGCAGAAACGCGAAGATCCTGAACAACGGAATAAACAACAGCGTGTTCGGAATCAGGTAGGTCAGAAAAACCCCGGTCGCGAGCGCCGCGGAGCCCCAGAACTTCATGCGCGACAAGGCGAACGCCGCTGGGATGCTCACCAGCATCGTGATCGCCACGCCCAGCAGCGCGACCACCGCTGAGTTGCGGAAGAACGTGAGATACGTCGACGAGGTCAGCAGCTCGGCATAGTTCTGCAGCGTAGGGTTGAACACCCACCATGGATTGGTCGCCGCCGAAATCTCCGCGCTGGTCTTGAGCGAAGTGATCAGCATGTACAGCGGCGGCGTCAGAAAGAAGATAACGAAGATGATCAGAAATACGTACGACCAGACCAGGGCCCGCCGTCGGTCGCGCCGCATGCTGGCCTTGCGCGGCTCGCGGGCCCCGCTTGCGATGGCTGGTACGGCTGTCCCCACGATCACGCCTCGACTCCGCGCCGGCTGATGTCGCGCAGAATGAAGATCGCCGCAAACGCCAGGATCGGGAACATGAACAGCGACACGCATGCCCCCAGCGGGATGTCGTTGCTCTCGATGCCGATCCGGAACGCCCAGGTGGCGAATACATGCGTCTGATCCACGGGGCCGCCGCTGGTCAGGATGCGCACGATGTCGAAGTTGGCGAAGGTGACGATCAGGGAGAACAGCACAGTGATGGCGATGATATTGCGCATCATCGGCAGGGTGATGAACCACATCTTCTGCCACCAGTTAGCGCCATCGATGGCGGCGGCTTCGTAGAGCTGCTCGGGGACCGACTTGAGCGCGGCCAGATACATGATCATGAAGAAGGGCGCGCCGATCCACACGTTCACCAGGATTATCGCGAAGCGCGCCCAGTACGGATTGCCCAGCCATGGCACAGCGTCCATGTCCACCTTCTGCAGCAGCCAGTTGAACGCGCTGTACGACGGATCGAACAGCCACAGCCAGGCAAGCACGCTCATCGCCGGCGGCATCACCCATGGCACCAGCAGCATGCCACGCCACTTGCGCTGGCCGCGCGCGGGAATGTTGTGAACGAAATGCGCGATCATAAATCCGATCAGCGCCTTGAACACCACTGCGCTGACCGCGAAGATTATGGACTGCTTCACAACCATCCAGAACGTCTCGCGCGTGAACAGGAACGAGAAGTTGGCGAGGCCGACGAAGCGCTCCATCGACTTGTTGAGCGTTGCCAGGTAGAACGCGTAGAACGCTGGGTAAACGACCACCGAGCCGATGATCAGAATCAGCGGCAAGGTCATGACGAATGCGATTGTGGACTTGCGGCGCAGGCGCTTCTTGAGCGGCGATCCGTTCCGGCCCGTGCTTACGCGCATGCCGTCGGCCACGGCATGGTTCATCGTGCTGATCCTCCCTTCGCGCGCCTCAAGCGCGCATGAAGCCTTCCAGCTCCGAGGACGCCCAGGCGATGACCTTGTCCATCGCCTCCCCGCCTTGCGTGAACTTGGCAATCATTTTGGTGATCGTGGCCTGGGTGTACATCTGCGTCGCGATCGGAGCGGGCGCCGGCGCGCCGGAAATGTTGACGATTTGATCGCCCCTCGGCGGGTAGTTGGCGAGCGTGCCCTTGGGCGGGCTCACTTCGGCCCAGATCTTCATCTCGCGCAGCCGGGAAAAAGACGGGATGTCGAACCCGCCGCTGGCGGTGACGAGCTGCTCGACCGCCGCGCGCTGCGACAGATGTGCGAGCAGGCTGCGGGCGGCGGCCTTGTTCTTGGAGAACTTCCAGATGCCCCAGAAGAACGGCAAGCCCGGGTTGAAGCGGCCCTTCGGCCCCTTGGGCGAGGGGAAGGTCCACAGCTGGTCGGCCACTTTGGGGTTGTCCCGCTTGGCCACCGCCCACGCGCTGGGCGGATTCATGATGAGCGCACCCTTGCCGGAGATCAACCACTTGTTGTTCGACGCGTCATCCCACGCGAACACATCGGGCGGGAGGAACTGCACCAGCTTCTTGCAGTATTCCAGCGCCTGGCGCGTGGCGTCGGAGTTGACCGTGATGCTGCCCTTGGCGTCGACCAGATATGCGCCGTGCGCGGCGAAGATCGCGCCGGCCGAGTCGACCGAGTCGGCGGTTTGCCCCATGCCGATGCCGAACGGAAAGCCAGCCTTGAAGCACTTCTCCGCAGCGAGCAGGAACGTGTCCCAGCTCCATTTGTCGGTAAGCCCCTTGTCCGGCGGACCGCCGGCAGGATACATCCTGGTCAGATCGAGGTCGACGTGCTGCTTGAACAGATCGATGCGCGCGCACGGTCCCTTCATCTGGCTGCCGGCTGTGGCCGGCACAGCGATCCAATGTCCTTCCTGTTTGCCGAGATACTCGACGGCGGCGGGCACCGCGCCGTATTGAGCGATAAGCGGCTGCACGACATCGTCCACCGGTTCCAGGCTGGCCATCTGTCCGGGCCCGTACCAGATCGGCAGCGACAAGATGTCGTGCCCCGATTTCGCCTGCGCTTCCGAGGTGACGGTGAGCAGCAGCTTGTTGCCCTGCGAGGTGATGTAGTCGATCTTGAGATCGACCTTCTCCCTCGCCGCCCACTCGTTGCAAAGCTTGGTGAGCATGTCGTTGGCACCGGGCACCCAATGGTCCCAGAAGCCGACTGCGAGCGACCCTGCGGCGTGCGACGTACGCACATACGGCACAGCCAGCGCCGCGGCCGAAGCCGACAGAAAACGGCGGCGATCGAAACTCATCTGCTCCCTCCGTCATTGTTATGCGATGCCAACCTGAACGATTCATCCGGCTGGCCTTTAATATATGATGCACCTTTCTGCGCGGACATGGCAGTGGTGGTCGCTTCTCTCCGCCGCGTGAGCAGGATTAAGGGTTGGGGCCGCGCTTGTTTCAATCACAGGAAAATGGCTTAAGACCGTGAGAGAGAATACGATCCGGACGATTTGGAAACGCGGGGGGGCTGTGATCAACGGGTGGTTGGGCATCCCCAGCTCGGTCTCCGCCGAGAACATGGCGCAGGCTCAGTGGGACGGCCTCACCGTGGATCTGCAGCACGGACTGGTCGACTACCAGACCGCGGTCACCATGATGCAGGCGATTGCCACCGTTGGCACGCCGACAATGTGCCGGGTAGCATGGCTCGAGCCCGGCATCATCATGAAGTTGCTCGACGCCGGCGCCTGGGGCATCGTGTGCCCGATGATCAACACGCGCGCAGAGTGCGAGCACTTCGTCGGTGCCTGCCGTTATCCGCCTCGCGGCTACCGCAGCTTCGGGCCGGTGCGTGCGCAATGGTACTGCGGTCCTGACTACTTCAAGAACATCAACGACAGCGTCATCACCATGGCCATGATCGAGACCAAGCAGGCCGTGGACAATCTCGAGGACATCCTGCCTGTGCCCGGTCTGGATTCGATCTACATCGGCCCGAACGATCTCGCCATCTCTCTGGGCTATGGGCCGGGCAGCGTGCCGACCGACAAGGTGGTGCTGGACGCGATCAAGTACATCCTCAACACAGCCAAGAAGCACAAGATCTACGCCGGCATCCACTGCGGCTCGACCAAGATGGCCAAAGAGATGATCGCGCTCGGCTTTCAGTTCGTGACGCTGCTGGCCGATAACGCGCTCCTCAACACTGCCGCGAAGAGCGTGGTTGCGGAAATGCGCGAGGGCGCGCCAGCGGTAGGCAAGGCCGCCGGATCCTCCTACTAACTGCTGGGCTCAACGCCCGGCTCGGCCCGGGGAACCCCTGTGTGCACCACCCCGTGGTCGTGCGCCTTGCGCTCCGACACGGGCACGCCCCACTGGATGGCCGCAGCCTGGACCACCATAGTGCGGGCCTCCAGCGGCTTGTTAGCGCGCCGCGTCTGTGTATGCGCGTTCACCGGCGCGCCTTGCTCAGTCAGCGGCTCGATGCCGTTGGCTGCAAGCGTGGAGTGCAGATCCTCCAGCACCGCAGCGCGTCGGCGCAGGAAGGTGGCGGCGAAACAACGCCAGAACGTCCAGCCAGCGCGCTCTAGCACTCTCTGGCGACGGACGCCGTGCGCCCATTGCTCCGGTCCCTGGTGCTGGTCGCCATCGCACTCGATCGCCAATCGCATGTCGTTGCCGCCTTCGACCACCAGGTCGACGCGGTAGCCGCCGACGCGCACCTGCGGCGTAACGCGATAACCCCGCTGCATCAACCAGTCGTACAACTCGCGCTCGAAGGGCGACTCGCATAGCGCGCGCGGGTCTTCCGGTGGCGCCGGGTCCTGGGGGAAAGGTTGGGCGAAGTGTCCGATCAGACTGCGACGCAACCGGTCGGCCTCCGACAGGTGCGAGAGATCCACCGATCGCACGAGGTACATGCGGTCGCGCGCGCGAGAGGCGGCCACGTTGAACCTCTGGGCGAAGATATCCCGGGACAGCGGAGCACCCACGTCGTTGGGCGCGCAGACCAACGACAGGAAGATCACATCGCGCTCTCTGCCCTGGAACGTGCGCGCGTCGCCGCAGGCGATCCGATGCCGTTGCAGCGGCTGCGGTCCGTACTCGTCGTTGAGCCGGTCCCAGATGGTCAGCGCCTGCTCCTCGCCTAGCAGGGAAACCACCCCGATGGAGCGGCCGTCCATGAGCGGGTCGGCAATGATGCGCCCGATCTCCTCCACGATGAAGTCGACCTCGGCGCTGTTCACACCCGCGCTGCGGTGACCGTCTTCGATCAGGACGTCAACCAGCGGCGGGTTCAAGCGCTCGGACAGCCTCGGCAGCCTCAGCGGTCGCAGTTCATGGCCGTAGAATTCGCGCTTCGAGTACTCGATGATGGGAGCCACGCAGCGGAAGTGTTCCTTGAGAACGACGCCGCTGCGAGCGAAAACCACCTTGGCGAGATCATAGATCGATCGCTCGGGCGACATCTGCGCCCGATACAGGGGCACTTGCCCAGTCAGAAACCGTTGCATGAGAGTCTTGATCTTCTGCTCTTCGAGCCCCACGGCCTCCGGAGAGACCTGCTGGTCGTCGCCCACGATCAGCAGCTTGCGCGCGCGCAACAAGGTAGGCAGGGCGGACAGATCCGATTGCGACGCCTCGTCGATCACGACCAGGTCGAAACATCCGAGTTGCGGCGGAAGCGATTCGGAGACGCGATAGTGCGGCATGATCCAGCAGGGGACAGCCGGTATCGCCTCCGCCGCAGCGTAGCGCGCATCTTGCCGGTAGCGTACAGCGCGCTTGCCGGTTCCCTTGCCGAGCTTCTGGATCGCGTTCAGGTACGCCTGTAACCCCGCACGCACGTTGGGGGTGGCGTTCTCGGCAAGCTTGCGCCAGCTGCGCTTGACGACTGTGGCGTGATAGGCGCGCGCCAGGTCTTGCTCCAGATCGGTCCGAACCCGCGCCAATTTTTTGAACTCGTCCCGCGAGTCGATGGCGGCAAGGTGGGTGGCTAGGCGCCTCAGACGCCAGGCGCGCTGCCAGGTGTCGGGCAAAAGCTCATCAACCTCGCCCTGGATGGGTTGACGCAACGCGTGTGCATATTGCGGCGCGCCCGATTTGGCTATCAGTCGCGTCACGCTCTGCACGATCGCCAGCGGCGCTGCAAGACCAAGGACTCGGGCCAACTCCGCCGTGGTGGCGGACCAGGCCTCGAGCATACTGGCCTCGTCTACGTTCGGGTCCCCGAGCACTGCCGCCAGGAAGTGGCGCATCTTATCCACGACGCGGCCGGTCTTGCCTTCCAGCGCCTTGTGCAGCCCGTCCCTGACGGCCCAAACCTCGCCCAATCGATAGGTGGTCAGATGGTGAGCGATCGCCTTCTCCAGCTCGCCAAAGACACCAAAGTCATCGGCGACGCTGCGACTCGCGGCCCATCCGGGAAAGAGTTGCATCGCCTGCTGCACCAGCTTGCCTTCGGCGTTAACCAACGCCTTGACTTTTTGGTAGAGCGCGAACTGGGAGAGCGCGGCCATGCCGCCCCTGAGCTGCCCGGGCGTCATGCTGTGCGCGAGATCGCGTTCGGGCACGGCATCCAGGCCCACGTCTGGCGCCAACGCGTTCCAGCGCACCGCCAGCTCGCGCCACGTTCTCTGCAAGGCAAGGAAGTTGGCGACGTGCCGCCACTCTTCCGTGTCCATCGGAGAACGCGCGTTCACCGTAACCGACTCCAGGTGTTTCCTCGCCCCGGCTTTACCGAACACCCCGGCCAGCCCGAACGCCCGTTTCCCCAGAGCAAGGTTGTCCACCGCCGTCACGAACTCGGGGTCGAGCTCGGCCTGGGGCGGCACCGAAACGGGTTTGACCAGGAAGCTGTTGCGCTCGGCCGCAGCCAGCTCGATCTCGCGGCCCAGCGATTCGAGCGCGGTGAGCTGGTCCCCGACCGCGCCGCTTTTGAGCCTCTCCCGCATCGTCACGGTCCAGGGACGCTGGGCACGCGGGATCTGTTCCCGCAGCGTTTTGATCCACTCGATCCCGGCACTCATGTCTTGGGCGGTGGCGAGGCTGGCCTCGCTCGCGTCGGCGAGCGGCGGAACGCGCCCCGATCGGGCTTCCGCGATGAGCGTTCGGAAACGCGCCAGATCCCGGTGCGCCTGGAGCAGCAGACGCGCGTCGGGCAACTGCGCCAGCGTCGGTAGGCTGCAATGCGCGTAATCGATGTCCTGACCTAGCTGCCGCCGTGCCTCGCGCAGGCGCGCGATATCTTCCTCGCCGAAACACGGCGCGTATTGCGGACCCGCCCCCAGCGGATCGGGAAGCCAGTGGAATAGATCGGCGTGAGCCAGCACCTCCTGCGCGGCATCCAGCGGATCAATGCTCTCCCCTTCCATTTCGATGCGCGACAAATTGAGCCTGGCCCAGCGGCTCGCGTCCGTATCGATGCGCAGCAGCCTAGCGTGCAGCCCTTCGATGCTCTCCTCGAGCTGGCCGAGCTCGCGCGCTGTGGCGATAAGGTCGATGCTCTGCACTTCCGAGGCAATCTTGTGGATCGACTGCTCGAACTGCTGCATGCCTTCCTGTTCGCTCGCCAGCAGCGCTATGGCGAGCGGCCGAATTTCCTCGGGCAGATGATCGCGCAGTACCGCGAGCGCGGGGTCTTTCATGGATGTGACCAGCACCCGTCGGCCGTTGGCCAGCCAGTGGCAGATGATGTTGGCGATGGTGTGAGTCTTTCCCGTACCGGGCGGTCCCTGGACCACTACACCGTCCGAGCTCTCCAAGAGCTGGACAATTCTGACCTGCTCGTCGTTGAACGGCTTGGGGAAATACAGGTCGCGAGCCGCCGCCGCCGCGGCTGCGCCCGCGTGATAGACAGCGCTCACGCCGCGAAAGGCGGGCAGCTCACCCGAGTTTCGCCGGCCGTCAGGCTCGGTCACCAGTGCCGCCACCGCTTCGGGCAACGGCTCGGTGTCGGCCCAAGAGTTCAGCGCACGCATGAGATGATCGAGATCCTGGATCAGCGGGCTGGCGCTGCGCGGTCGGGCAAACAGTACCCAGGTGTCGGTGAGCGCCATCCGCTGCTCAAACTTGGTCAGGCTCAAGTCCCCGGGCAGCAAATCGTCGGGCCGCAACTCGAGGCAACTCTTGATCAGACTCAATACCGGCTGATAGGTGGCTGGATCAAATGGCGACAACGTGGTGGTGGCCTGCGCGAACAGCTCCTTGGCCCTGCGCTCGGCGGTGGTGACGCCAGGGTTGTCCAGCGCAGCATACAGGTCGAGCTCCAGCCTCGGATCGGCGTCGCGCGGCCGCACTTGCGCTGCCCCCGTCAGCTGATCGATCGTGACATCGACCGGGCGAGTGATCAGCGGATACGCCACCGTGGCGTCGCTCTCCTTGCGCGTGGCAAGCCCGATGCCCCACACCAGTTCCAGCTGGCCTTCGACCATCGCGCCTGCGAGCTCCTGCTGCAGCGTGAACAGCTGGACGTAAAGGCGGGACAGGCGCCTACGCCGTTGCTCGGCCTCGGCCCACGGTTTCCAGGTGCTATCCAGGTACAGGGCAAATTGCTTCTCGACCTCGCCCCGGAACTCGTAGTGCGCCAGCACGATGCGCTGATTCGGATCGACTTCGGGCTGGGCCATCTCCGCGACGCTGGTGGGGGTCTGGGTGGCATCTCGGTGAGTGCCGGCGGCGATCAGCGCCCAACCTTCGATGCTGGGCGCCAGCCTGGGCGTCTGCAGCAAAGGGCCACCGACGGCGAGCCAAGCGGCAAGCCAGGGGTTGTCCGCTCGTGGCGGCGGCTCCGGATTGGGTGGACGCGGCACCGACAGCCACACCTCGTCGTCCCCGTCTGGACCAGCATCGTTGAGCTTAACGCCCTCCAATGCGGCCAGGTGATGTTCCATCAGGAGAAAGCGTCCATGGTCGCTCACGTTTGAGACGACCTTGGTGCGGCTGCGCGCCGACTGCTGGACATACTCGATGAGCGCGGCGAGCCGCGACCTCTCGATGCTCATCGATCAACCTAGCATGCTGTTCGGCAGATCGCCCGACAACAGCGCGGCTGCCTGTGACGCCTCCAGTGCAGCGCCGAAGAGGTGGCCCTGCATTTCGTTACAACCGAGCCCCAGCAGCACATCGCGCTGCAGCTTGTTCTCCACGCCTTCTGCGATCAAATGCAGATCGAAGCCGCGGGCAATGCCCACGATGGCCGAGATGATCGGGCTATAAGGGTGCGCCACGGTCAGATCCCGGACGAAGGACTGGTCGAGCTTCAAGCTGGTCACCGAGAACTTCTGTAGGTACCCGAAGGATGCGAAGCGGGTGCCGAAATCGTCGATCGACACGCGCACACCACTGTCGCGCAGGCGCTTCACCGCGTCTGCCACGGATTCCGCCTCCCGCATCATCAAGTTCTCCGTGATCTCGATCTCCAGCCCTTGAGGCGGCACGCGGTGGCGGTGCAGCGTCGCGAGCACGCGGTCTACTACGTCGGCCCTGTCGAAGTCGCGCGGCGAGAGGTTGACGCTCATGCGCAGATAGTCGAAGCCCTCCCCGCGCCATCTGGCCAGTTGCAGACAGGACTGCTCCAGGACCCAGTCGCTGATCCGGGCAATAAGCCCAGCCTCCTCCGCCACCGGGATGAAGGTCATGGGGAGCAGCACCCCGCGCAGCGGGTGTCGCCAGCGGATCAACGCTTCCATACCCACGACCTGACGCCGGCTCACGCTGACCTGTGGCTGGTACCAGAGCTCCAGCTCTCCGAGGTCGAGGGCACGCCTGAGCTCCGTCTCCAGCGTCAGCTTCTGATGAAACGCCGCATTCATCTCGGGCGAGAAGAATGCGTACCCGTTCTTGCCCGCGGTCTTCACGTGATACATGGCGATATCCGCGTGCTTCACCAGGCTCTCGGCCTCTGATCCATCGCTGGGGTAAAGTGCAATCCCGATACTCGCCGTAGTGCGCACTTCTTGGCCGCCGACACTGAGAGGACGCCTCAGCTCGTCGATCACCTTTTGCGAGATCAGCGCAGCGTCCTCGGCATCCGACAGATCGGGCAGCAGAATGGTGAACTCGTCGCCGCCCAGGCGGGCCAGTGTATCGCTGCGTCGCACGCAGCCCTGCAGGCGACCGGCAACACCTTTGAGCAATTCGTCTCCCTCCGCGTGGCCCAGGCTGTCGTTGATCAGCTTGAAGCGGTCCAGGTCGATGAAGAGAACCGCCACCAGGCGTCCACTGCGGTGTGCCTGAGACAACGCGACGCTCAGACGATCCTTGAACAGCGCACGGTTGGGCAGCTGAGTCAGCAAATCGTGGTAGGCCTGAAAGCTGATCCTCTCTTCGGCCCGCTTGCGCTCGGTAATATCGCGCGCGACGCCATAGCTTCCCAGGAAACGTCTCTTCGAGGCCGCCTCCTTCTGCTCTACGTACACTCCGGTCGCGCTCAGAGCGATAGTCAAAAGGTCCGCCTCATCCGGCTTCTGCTCGGCGCCGCTGGCCTTGCGCTTCAGACGCAGTTCGACATTGCGAGAGGCCCGCTCCCCGGTACGCCTCTCGCAAAACGCGTAGCGCGCGCGCTCCCGGTCTTCCTCGTGGATGATGCTCGAGTAGTGGTGGCCGATCAGCTCCTGGCTCGGGTACCCGAGCATGGCGGCCACGGTTGGATTGAGGTAGGTAAACTGCCCCTGCTCATTCACCGTGTAGATGATGTCTGGGGAGTGGTCAACCAGGTAGCGGTGAAGCTGCTCGGACTGCTCGAGACGGGCGCTGATCAGCGCGTTGGTATGCTCGAGCGCTTTGCGCTGAAGTGCGTTGTCGACCGTATGCAGCAGCTCCTCGGGCTGATAGGGCTTGCGCACAAAGTCGTAGGCACCGCGCCGCAGCGCACCGATCGCTGAGTCGATGACGTCGTCCGCGCTCACGACGATGACGGAGATCGAGGACAGCTGCGATTTCATGCGGTCCAGGACCTGCAGCCCGGTCATATCCGGGAGTCTGAGGTCCAGAAGCACGAGGTCGTAGTGCTGGTGGCTCAACGCGATCACCGCTTCCGCTCCCGTGGCGCACTCGTCAACGCGGCGGCCCTCGCGCTCCAACAGCAGCTTCAGGCTGTGACGCAGACGCGCCTCATCATCGACGACGAGGATGCGAGGTGCCGGAGGTATCAGCTCCGATGGCTGGGGGACAAACGATGCTCCGCTCGGCAGTTGCATTTGCGCGTCGAGCGTCAGGGAGCAGCTTCCGAAACCTGAGGCATGGCTTGGCCGACTCCGGCGCCGGCGGAGTACACGCGGCGCGGAAGCAGCGTGAGGAAGATCGTGCCCCGGCCCGGGTGGCTGCGGCACAGGATGCGACCGCCTAGGCGCTGGAGGATCGACGCGCTTTCCGCCAGGCCGATACCCTCGTGCCCGGCCCCTTTCGTGGTGGTGCCGGGCTTGAACAGGCGTTGCATGACCTCTGCCGGCATTCCCCCTCCGGTATCGCTGATCTGCAACAGGACGAAGAGCTCGCCGCCGAAGTTTACGTTATCCGCTGTCATGACCCCGAGGCGACCGCCATTGGCCATGGCCTCGGCTGCATTGGTGAGCAGGTTGAGCGCGACCTGCTTGACCGCGCCGACATCTCCGTGCAATTGCGGCAGCTGCGGGTCCAGCTGCTGAACGATCTCGATGCCGCGTTTCGCGAACAGCGTATCCTTGCACAGCAGCATCAACTCCTGGACCACAGCGTTGAGGTCGAGTCGGGCCGGCTCCTCGAGGTCGACAGCAAACGGATCTCCCATGCGCTGGACAATGCGTGCGACGCGGTCCAGCTCCTCGTTCAGCACCGTCAGCTCCTCGCGGAACTGACCGGTATCGCCAAGCTTGTCCCTCAACAGTTTCAGATAGTTCTTCACGATGCTGAGCGGGTTGCCGGCTTCGTGCACAACCCGCCTGCCGATCGCCCGGAAGCGCTCAGTCAGTTCGGTACGCGTGCGCTCCTCAGTGCCTGTCTGCCGTCCGATTCGAGACAGCGTTTCGCCCGCCAGCGCAGCCAGCCGCGCCAGCAGTCCCTCGTCGTCGTAAGGCTCGTGCCAATCCGATGGCAGTCCAACCACCAGCACACCGAGCATCGAGGTATCCGCGATCATTGGCAGGCAGAGCAAGCCTCCAGTTTCCATCATCCGCGCCAACACCCGGTCGATCGCAGCACTGCGTTCGAGCTCCAGACCGGTCGCTCGCGCTGGCCGCCGCTCCCGCGCCGCCTGGGCGAGCAGGCTGGGCGAGGCCTCCAGCGAAACCGCCAGCTTGGCGAGACTCGCAGGGTCTTCACCGGCGACCACACCGATCAAACGATGGTCAGCAGGCGCGACGAGGAAGAAGAACTGCCGTCGCAGTCCAGTCAGCAGTCGCGACAATCGCCGGATACGCGACAAGGCGACCTGTTGGTCTTCCGCATCCCACAGCGTCTGGCGCATCATCTCATGCAGCCCGGCATGAGCCACGGCCGACACCAGCTCTTGCGACTTTCGGGCGACGTAAGTCCCGGTTCCAGCAGGAAGCTGAAAGCTGAGGTCGCCTTCGACTACACCCCGCTCGGGCTGGACCGGAGCGGTGCTGGCCCAGTCAAGGATTTCGATCCCGGCTGGGTTCCCGCGTGCTGCGCTGGCAGCTTGCTCGTACAGGCGTGCAACCGCCAACGCGTCCATGCCGGTAAGCTCGGCAGCTGCGCGCCGGGTAGCGTCGGTAATCCCCTCCTCCGCCAAAGCGCTGCCCACCGCCACTGCACGCACCACGAACGGTGCATCGCCGAGTCGGTCCACAGGTTCCTGCCGGAAACGCAGGGCGTCGGCTACGAACCCGGGCAACCCGCATGCTTCCAGCCATGCCGCACCGACTGCATCGTGCGTGGTCTCGATCGCCTCCCGCTCTGCGCGGACGAGATCGGCGTCTCGAAGCACCGGCGCCACAATCCGCGCGTACGCTTCGCCGCGAGAGCGCAGAAGTACGAGCTTTCCGATCTGGTGCAGAAGACCGGCTAGGTAGGCAGGCTCGGCAGGCTGGTTCAGAGCTCGCGCCAGGCGACCAGCCACCTCGGCACACATCAGGGAGCGTCCCCAGATCCGTTCCAGCAGCGAGCGCGGATAAGGAAGCGCGCCGTTACCGAGCTGCTTCCCAAGCTGAAGCAGAGCCAACGCCTGCAACATGTCGCGTCCGAGCACGCCGAGACAGGCCTCCATGGAGATCGACTGCGCCGGTTCCGCCGCTCCCGGAAGGGGGCCAGCACTGGCCAGGATATGCAGGGCCAGAGCTGGGTCGCAGAGGAGCAGATCGGCCAGTGCCTGCGAAGACGTGGTCCTGTCATCGAGCGCGACCAACACCCGGGCCAGGACGTGCTCATTGAACGGCAGATCGATAGTGCCTCCCTGATCCGCCGCCCGCAGGGGTTTCATTATTGCTTGGGTCCCTACTATTTTGGCGGGCTATGTTTTCTCTCGCTTGCTCAGCTTGAGTGATGCCATGCCGGCGCGAGGCTGCACACCGCCCACCTCGGTGTTATATGGAAACAGAATTTCTCACAACTGCGTCGCTAGGACAAGCAGATGTGCTCGGATCGGCCGAGGTCGGCGCGCCGCAGTTCGGATTGTCGACGCCTTTCACATTGGCGAAGCGGGTTTGACACGCGCTTCACATTGCCGCTATCTCGAGCAAGCAATAGCCACGCGATCAGTTTCAAGCGCGTTCCTCGAGGCAGCTGGTGAGCGGCGCTGGAATCGCAGCGACGACAAGCGCAGACACGCGGCCGCCAGATCGACTCGCCCGCGTTGCGTAGCGCGGTAACCCTGCTCTATTTCTCCACCGGGCTCGACGTTGCGGTCGGCGCGTCCGAGCGCGGCGGGACGGCACCCGTGCTGCGCACGTTGACAAGCTTGTTGACCAAGTCGAACCAGAACGGTGCCCCGAGCGATGCCGCCAGCGCGGTGAGCACCAGCCCAGCAAGCTTGCTCAACCATTGCCCCGGTTCCTGGCTGGAGAGCACCCTGTCACCCGCCCACCCGAGCGGAAGGCCCTGGCTGATCAAGTGGCCGAGGCGCTGTTGAAGCTGATCCAGCGTCTCCTTCTGGGCGCCTGCAACCTGGGCCCGTGCGGCATAGCTACCAGCAGCCTCGACCAACGTCGCGCGCAGCGACGGACTCAGCCACAGGCTGGTCGCCAAGCTTATCGCATCAGCGTTGGCGATACCGGTCACCACCAGCGCGATCGCCAGGAGCACCCACTGGATTTTGCGCTTATACCAGCCCGAAGCCCGATCCATGACGTCGTCAAACCACACTTCAACCCGTTTGCGCGACCCCTCCAGATCGGCGTCGGTGGTACCGGTGAGCGCGCGCAGCGCCCTGCGCAGCCCACTCGCGACGCCCGGCTCCTCAGCTGTCGGCGTTTGCCTGTCCGGTGCAAGCACGTCTAACAGAACGAGCGAGAATACGCGCGCCGGCATATAGGACGGTTGCTCCCTCTCGCCGTCGCGTTTGAGCCTACCCAACGACTGGATCAACGGATGGCGATAGAAGGCTTCGCGCGTTGCCTGATCGGTGATGATGTTGCGAATTCCAACCTCCAGCGTCTGCGCCCGCCAGCCAAGCTGCTGCGAAAGCAGCTCGGTCAGCGACGAACAGATGAGGCCCAGCAGCGCGAACACAAATGCCAGCCCAATGGCAACATCGATGGCTCCAGAACCGAACATGTGCTATCCCCTCCTGAAAGACCCCCTAGCGCGCGCTCTTCGCTACCGGTAGACCGGCCATGCACTCATCCAACGAACTTGCCTGGCGCTCCTCGACGGGTAGATTAGAATGCCATTCTGCCAAAATCGGCGAGCCCGTCCCTTGGCTTCGGGTTTGGGTCCGTGGCTGGTCCGTTGGTTGAAATTCGCGGCAGGCGCTCGCGTATCGATCCGATGCGCGGATCACATTCGCCGACTCCTACGCCAAGTTTCCCCGTCGAGCACTCCCTCCGATTGCGTAATCAAGGGACTAGCTCAGGGCTCGGGAGAAGTGGAGGCAGGAGGAACGCGCGCCCGCTTGAACTGCGGCACCCGGTAGTCTACGATGCAGCTGGAGCTTGCGGATCTAAACTTTTCCGTGAGCGCTGCCGTAAGCAGGTAGCACAAGGTTGCGGATACCGGGCGGCCGGCTGCTACTCACCAGGAGGGAAAGCTGTGACAAAAATTGGTGGTGATTCAATCAAAAAGCCGGGCGTCCCTGCAGGTGTACAAGAAATCGGGACGGGAACAGAGCCGGCTCCTCAGGCAGCCACGCCTCCGTCTGCCCGTGCCGTCAAGGTCGAGATCACGCCCCTCGCCAACGGGGGGCAGCCGCTGGATAAGGTGCTGAACGGCGTCAGCGTGGTGGACGCCGCATTGGTCGAAACGACCAAGCTGGCGATCATCGAAGGGCGCTTCCGGGTCGACTCCGAGGTCGTGGCTGACAAGCTCCTGGCAACGGCGCGCGAGTACCTCGTGAGTCACAAGTCGTAGCAACTTCTCCAGCCGCAAAGCTCTACTAGGAGCGCGACGCCCAATCTGGCGTCAGCGTTCTTTTCGGGTCCACTCCTTCAGGCGGCTGCGCAGACGGGCAACCGCCTGCGCATGGAGCTGGCACACGCGCGATTCCGATACACCGAGCACCTCGCCTATTTCCTTGAGGTTCATCTCCTGCTCGTAGTAGAGGCCCATCACGATCTTCTCACGTTCTGGCAAGGAACCGATGGCGTGCACGAGCTGGCGCCGGAAACGCTCATCCTCCAGCACGTCGAGAGGCCCGCTCTGGTGGTCGGCGACATAGACGTCGAAGAAGTCGCTGTCCTCGGACTCCTGGAAGTCCTCGTAGTGCAGCAACTGGTAGCCGCGCGACTCCAACAGCATGGTCTGATACTCTTCCAGCGAGACACCCAGCGCGTCGGCCAACTCCTGCTCGCGCGGCGGGCGACCCAGTCGCTGCTCTAGGCTGCTGATTGCAGCTTCGATGCGGCGCAGGTTCTTGCGAACATTGCGCGGCAGCCAGTCCGCCTGGCGCAATTCGTCCAGCATGGAACCGCGGATGCGCTGGATGGCGTAGGTCTCGAACCGCGCGCCCTGGGCATCGTCGAAGTTCTTGGCTGCGTCTTGGAGGCCGAGCAGCCCGGCCTGGATCAAGTCGTCGACCTGGACGCTGGCAGGCAGACGGACCATGAAGTGATAAGCGATGCGCTTCACCAACGGCGCCATGTGCTCGACGAGCTTGCTCTGATCCGCGGTCAGCGTGGAGCCGGCCGCGCTCTGGCGTTGCTTACTCATCGACAATCCTCGCCGGGGAGGTGCGCATAGTTCGAGCGGCGGCCTTTTGGGAGCCGCCTGGCTGTCGGTGAGAGGTTACCAAAAAATCCCGTCAGCGTGGGTTGGGCGTAGTTGATCACGTGTTCGGGCGCCCGAAGGGCGATCCTGTACGGCACCGCGGTTCTCGTAGGCGCCGAAGGCAGGAGCATGAGATCTTCCGTTCGCTTTTCCTCTCTGTCGTCAATCCCAGCGATCGTCGCGGACCTGGATCCCACCGTCAACCACCCGAACCGGGAAAACGGCGGTCGGTTCGAACGCTGGCGGCGCGAGTGCCTCGCCGGTGCGGATGCAGAAGCGCGCGCCGTGACGCGGGCAGACGATCTGGTCTCCCTCCACTGGCCCACCCGTGAGGATGCCGCCATCGTGGGTGCAGAGGTCTTCGATGGCGTAGTAGCGCCCCTCCAGGTTGAAAACAGCAATCCGGGCGCCGTCGACCTCCACCACCCTGTGAGCGCCAGGCGGAAGCTCGGAGGCAGAACACACCGCGACCCAGCTACCCACGCAACCCGGACCGCGCGATTCGAGACTCACGGCCCCCACAGCGCAGTTCTGCGTTCGTGAGCCTGCGACTCACCGCGCACTGACCACAAATCCGGGAAGTCCGACTCAGACCGCCACCACTTCCATCTCGGGATCGATCTCCCGCACCATGCCCTCGATGCCGGCCAGGGTGCCGGAGATAGAGCTGGGGCAGCTGCCGCACGCACCCTGGTAGTGCACTTTCAGCACATTGTCTTCCAGTCCCAGCACGTACAGGTCGCCGCCGTCGCCTTGCAGGTACGGGCGCACGCGTTCATCTAGCAGCTGCCGGATCAAGTCCAGCTTTTCGCGCTCGGCTGGCGATAGCTTCGACTCGTCGAAGGTGGCGCCATCCGGGCGATCGGAATCCCGGTTGATCAGCTCGGTCGATCTCTCCAACGCGGATGGCGCATCGCGGATCGGCACCGCGAGCTCGCGCAACAGTTCAGGCCAGTGCGCCTTGCCATCCTGAGTGACCGTGATCCAGTGGTCGACGTAGAACACGTTGGTCACATGCGGGATGGAGAACAGCGCCTCGGCAAGAGGATCGCCTTTGGCTTGGCCCGGGTTCTCGTAAGACTTGGTCACGCCATAGGACAAAGGCTCGCGCAGTACAAATTTCCTGGCGTTAGGATTCGGCGTGAATTCGATTTCGGCGATACGAGGCATGGAGAGAATCAGATTACTGGCTAGGCGCCAAAGGACAGGGGTAGCAGGTTCACTACGCCGACTCCTTCGCCGCTGTCAGACCCATTGGGTCCGCATCGCCCTCTGTCGAGGTACTCTGCTGGTTGCAGAACGCAGCATGCAGCGTATGCCACGGCAGGATGGCGCATTTCACCCGGGACGGCAGATCCTTGACCCCCGCGAACACCGCCAGCCGCCCGAGATGGCTGGCCTGCGCGGCCACGTCCAGCCTCCCCGTGGCCATCTCACGGAACTCCTGCACTAACTGCTCGGCCTGTTCGATTCGCTTGCCCTTCACGTTGGCGGTCATCATGGAGGCGGACGCCTTGCAGATGGCGCAGCTTTCGCCTTCGAAGGCGATCTTTTCGATCGACCCGTCGTTGACCTTGAGCGCGACCCATATGTGGTCGCCGCACAGAGGGTTCAGTCCTTCTGCACGGTGAGTCGCGTCGGCCAATCCGCCCCAATTGCGAGGCTTGCGGTTGTGGTCGAGGATGATCTCCTGATACAGCTGTTTGCTGTCCATCGCCGGCGCCTGTCAAGCGAACATCTTCTGCACCCGCCGCACACCCGCCACCAGCTGATCGATCTCCTGAAAGGTGTTGTAGCAGGCGAAGGAAGCGCGGGCTGTCGCCGGAATGCCGAAACGCTGCATCACCGGTTGCGCGCAATGATGCCCAGTGCGCACTGCGACGCCGTCCTCGTTGAGGATCGTGCCAACATCGTGTGGATGTACGCCGGCGACGGTAAACGAAAGCACTGAGGCCTTGTCAGCGGCGGTCCCGATAATGCGAACTCCGGGCAGCGCCTTCATCTGCCCGGTGGCATAGGTGAGGAGCTCGTGCTCCCACGCAGCGACGCTGCGCATGCCGACCTCGGCCAGGTAATCCACAGCCGCCCCCAGACCGATTGCCGCCGCGATTGGTGGCGTGCCGGCTTCGAACTTGTGTGGGATCGTGTTGTACGTGGTCTTGTCGAAAGACACGGCCAGGATCATGTCGCCGCCGCCCTGGTACGGCCGCATCTTTTCGAGCCAGTGCGCCTTGCCGTAGAGAATTCCGATGCCCGTGGGGCCGAACATCTTGTGGCCAGAGAAGCAGTAGAAGTCGCAATCCAGATCCTGCACATCGACTGCCAGGTGCGGTACCGCCTGCGCACCATCGACCAGCACCGGCACGCCGTGCCCGTGTGCGTACGAGATCATCCGCTTGATCGGGTTCACCGTACCCAGCGCGTTGGACACGTGCGTGATCGCAACCAGCTTGGTGTGCTCGTTGAACAGCGCCTGATATTCGTCCAACAGCAGCTCACCGGCGTCGTTGCAGGGGGTAACGCGCAGCTTGCATCCGCGTTCCTCGCGCAGCATTTGCCAGGGGACGATGTTGGAGTGGTGCTCCAGCTGAGACAAAATGATCTCATCACCATCCTTGAGGAAAGCGCGCCCGAAGCCATGCATCACCAGATTGACCGCATCGGTGGTGCCGCGCGTGTAGATCACCTCACGCTCTTGCCGGGCATTGATGAACTTCTGCACCTTGCGCCGCGCCCCCTCGTAGGCCGCGGTGGCGGTCTCGGACAAGTAATGCACCGCGCGGTGGATGTTGGAATGCTCTTGTGTCTGGTAGCGGATCAGCCGGTCCAGAACCGGCTGCGGCATCTGGCTGCTGGCCGCGTTGTCAAGGTAAGCCAGAGGTTTTCCGTTCACTTTCAGCCGCAGAATAGGAAAATCGGCCCGCAGACGTGCCAAATCGAACGCAGGTGTCGGTACAGTTGCTTCCTGTCGGGCCAGGGCGGGGGTGCTCATCGGTTTCCTCAGTTCTGTGCGCGACGGACCAGATGGTCCTCCAGCTGCCTAACCACCGAGGGCAGCGCGATCCGCTTCACGATCTCGGCGGCAAAAGCAAAGGTCAACAAGTCGCGAGCGCCGGATTCGCCCAAACCACGGCTTCTGAGATAGAAAACCTGCTCGGCGTCCAGTTGGCCGACAGTCGCCCCGTGAGCGCACTTCACGTCGTCGGCGAAGATCTCAAGCTGTGGCTTGGTGTCCACGTGGGCCCGCTCGCTCAACAGGAGGTTGCGGCTCTGCTGCGCCGAGTCTGTGCGCTGGGCTCCGGGTCGGACCAGGATCTTGCCGTTGAATACGGCATGGGCCGCACCGCCGGCAATGCACTTGTGCAGCTGGCGGCTGCGTCCCTGCGGATGCGCATGATCCAAGAAAGTGTGCGTGTCGGCAAGTTGGCGGCCCGCAATCAGCGCCAGGCCGTCGATCTCGAAGTTGGTCCCGTCCGCGACCTGCGTCACATTCAAGCTATAGCGCGAGATACGCGCTCCGAGCGAGATGCTCACACTGGAATAGCGACCGTTTCGCGCCACGCGCACGCCGCAGGTCGCGATGTGGAACGCGTTCACGCTCTCGCGCTGCAGGCGGACATGGCGCACGCTGGCGTTCTCGCCTACAGAGACCTCCATGACCCCGTTCGTGAAACCCGCGTCCTGGTGCGAAGAAATGAAATCCTCGACTAGAGTGGAGCGGCTCCCGGGCGCGGCAACGACCAGCGCCCGCGGGTACACGGCAGCACCGGGGCTGGCGCTCACGAACAGCAGATGGATGGGGCGAGCTACGTCGCGGTTTCCATCTATCAGCACCGCAGCGCCGTCACGCAACCACGCGGTGTTCACCGCACAAAACGGATCGGCGCCGCAGGGGACCACCTTTCCCAGTTGTGCCTGTACGCGCTCACCATGCCGGGTCAGCGCGGAAGCAAGCGGGAGGACCAGAACACCATCTTCGGGCTCGAGCACTGACAGGCCGGGCGCGAACACGCCGTCCACAAACACCAGACGGCTGCCGGCCTCGGGTATCAGCCAGGGATCAATCGTGGACGCGGCAATGTCAGCCGCGCGGGCAGAAGGTCGCAGCGCAGTTCTGTACAGCGGAGACAGATCGGTGAAGCGCCAGTCTTCATCGCGCGTGGTGGGAACCGCCAGGGCGTTGGCACGCTCCAGCGCTTCGGCACGAAGCTCGTTCAGCCACGACAGCGGACTCGCCGGGATCTGCTTCTGGCCGTACAGCAGGCTGTCCAGGTAGCTGTTCTTGAGCGCGTCCATACTCACGCAGCCCGCAGCGCGCGGTATTCGGCGGTCACCCAGTCGTAGCCGCGGCTCTCCAGCTCAAGGGCCAGATCCCTGCTTCCGGTCTTGATGATGCGTCCCTGGTCCATGACGTGCACGAATTCGGGTGTGATGTAGTTGAGCAGCCGTTGATAGTGGGTGATCAGGATTAGGGCGTTGTCGGGCGAACGCAGGCGGCTCACCCCGTTGGCTACGATGCGCAGCGCGTCGATATCCAATCCGGAGTCGGTCTCGTCAAGTATCGCCAGCGTTGGCTCGAGAATCGCCATCTGCAGGATCTCGTTGCGCTTCTTCTCGCCGCCGGAGAAGCCTTCGTTGACACTGCGATCGAGGAAGGTCGGATCTATGTCCAGCAGCTTGAGCTTGTCTTGGAGGTAGTCGTCGAACTCCAGCGGATCCAGCTCGTCTTTGCCCCGCGCGCCCTGCACCGTGTTGTAAGCCAGGCGCAGGAACGAGGAGTTGGTCACGCCCGGTATCTCGACCGGGTATTGGAACCCGAGAAACAGGCCGGCGCGGGCACGTTCCTCCGGGGTCATGTCAAACAGGCTGTTGCCCTCGAACAGCACATCACCGCCCGTCACCTCGTAAGCTGGATGCCCAGCGAGTACTTTAGCGAAGGTGCTCTTCCCGGACCCGTTGGGCCCCATGATCGCGTGCACCTCACCGGCCAGCACGCTCAGGTCGATCCCTTTGAGGATCTCGACTCCCGCAACCCTGGCGGTCAGGCCACGAGCCTCGAGCAGGGTCTTGCGCGGCATCACCCGACGCTTCCTTCCAGTTTCAGACCAAGCAGCTTGGTGGCCTCTACCGCAAACTCCATGGGCAGCTGGGTGAACACATCGCGGCAGAAGCCGTTGATGATCATCGAGACGGCTTCCTCCGCGCCGACACCGCGTTGCGCAAAGTAGAACAGCTGGTCCTCACCAATCTTCGACGTGCTCGCCTCGTGCTCGACTCGGGCGCTGTGATTGTTGACCTGAATATAGGGGAAGGTATTGGCGCCGCACTTGTCCCCGATCAGCATGGAGTCGCACTGGGAGTAGTTGCGCGCGTTGCTTGCTTTCGCGCCAATCTTTACCAGCCCGCGGTAGCTGTTGTTTGAGAAGCCGGCCGAGATGCCCTTGCTCAAGATCGTGCTGCGAGTGTTTCTCCCAATGTGGACCATCTTGGTCCCGGTGTCCGCCTGCTGGTGATGGTTGGTCAGCGCAACCGAGTAAAACTCCCCGATCGCGTTGTCGCCCAGCAGCACACAGGATGGATACTTCCAGGTAATAGCCGAGCCGGTTTCTACTTGTGTCCAGGAAATCTTTGAATTGACGCCTTTGCACAACCCGCGCTTGGTGACGAAGTTGTAGATGCCGCCCACACCCTTCTCGTCACCGGCGTACCAGTTCTGTACCGTGGAATACTTTATCTCGGCATTGTCCAGCGCGATGAGTTCCACCACCGCTGCGTGCAGCTGATTGGTATCGAACTTGGGTGCGGTGCAGCCTTCTAGGTAGGACACGTAACTGCTGTCCTCGGCCACGATCAGCGTGCGCTCAAACTGACCCGACTCTTGTGTGTTGATGCGGAAATACGTCGAGAGCTCCATCGGGCAGCGCACGCCCTTGGGGATGTAGCAGAAGCTGCCGTCGGTGAATACCGCCGAGTTGAGCGCGGCGTAGAAGTTGTCCCCGGGAGGCACCACCGACCCGAGGTACTTGCGTACCAGCTCGGGGTGGTCACGCACCGCCTCGGAGAAGGAGCAAAAAACGATGCCGACTTCCGCCAGCCGCTGCTTATAGGTGGTAGTGACCGACACGCTGTCGAAGATCACGTCCACCGCAACGCCGGCGAGCGCCTTCTGCTCGTGCAGCGGCACACCGAGCTTTTCGAACGTGCGGCGCAGCTCGGGATCTACCTCGTCCATCGACGCCAGCTTCTTCTTCGCTTTGGGTGCCGAATAGTAGCTGATGTCCTGGAAATCGATCTTCGGGTACTTCACGTTGGGCCAGGTCGGCTCCCGCATGGTGAGCCAGTGCCGGTAGGCTTGCAGCCGGAACTCGAGCAGCCAGTCCGGCTCGCCCTTCTTCTTCGAGATGAGCTGTATGACGTCTTCGCTCAGCCCCTTGGGCACGACATCGGCCTCGATGTCGGTGACGAACCCGTGCCGATAGGGCTGATTGACCAGGTTTTGCAGAACTGCGCTGCTCATAGCAACTGAATCGTGATCAGGATTGGCGGCTTGCGCCCAGCGACCATGGCGCCTCAGACATTGAAGCTCTCACCACAGCCGCACTCGTTCTTTGCGTTCGGGTTGTCGCACTTGAAGGCCTCCTTGAGCCCCTCGCGCGCGAAATCAAGCGTGGATCCATCGAGGTACTTCAGGGCCTCCTTGTCCACCACGACTTTCGCGTCGTGTGCCTCGAACAGCGCATCGTTGGCTCCGACCTCGTCGGCGTATTCGAAGGTATAGGCCAGTCCAGAGCAGCCGACATTCTTCACCCCCAGGCGCAGCCCCACGCCCTTGCCGCGCTTGGCAAGCGACCTCTGGATTTGTCGGGCCGCGTTTTCAGTCAAGTTGATTGCCACGTCCGTCACTCCATCACAGTTCATCGCGGATTTCGCCTACACGACTCGCTCGGGCTGATCGCGCCGTGTGCGCTGGTCCTTCAATTCCACGACTTTGGTTTCCGCGGCTCGCGCATTGACCACCAACTGAGCCAGAGTGACCGAATTGAGGTACTCGAAGATCCGATCATTGAGACTGGCCCACAGATCGTGGGTAAGGCATTTGCGGTCGTCCTTGCAATTTTCCCGGCCGCCGCACTGAGTGGCGTCGATAGGCTCGTCCACGGCTCGGATGATGTCGGCCACCGAGACCTCCTCCAACGTCTTCGCCATCTGATAGCCGCCGCCGGGGCCGCGTACGCTGGACACCAACGCGCGCCGGCGCAGCTTGCCGAACAGCTGCTCAAGGTAAGACAGCGAGATTTTCTGCCGCTCCGAAATGTCGGCCAGCGTGACTGGCTTGTGGCCATCACGCATGGCGAGGTCGATCATGGCTGTTACCGCAAAACGTCCCTTCGTCGTCAATCGCATGGCTCACTCCCCGGGGCAACCCCACCTGGAAACTTAAAAGACGATCATTGTAGTCAAGTTTACGATACCCGAATATTTCAGTCAACAATTCTATTTAGACAGTTGGGGGCGAGGGTCTCAGATTTCCCCTCCGCGTCCGGATGTTGCATTCCTGCCCGCTCTAGCCGCACCAGGATCTGCTCAATCCGCTGATCGATCCTGACTATATGATCCAAAAGGCTGTGCACCGCTTTGGCCATCGGGTCGTTCATGTCGCCGCTGACGCCGTAGGCAGGAAAGCCCATCTTGTCCGCCATCCGGGCGTGAGCCTCCTGCTGGCCGTCGTCGAGGATGCGAGCAGGAATGCCGACCGCTGTGGCACCGGCCGGCACGTCCCTGACGACCACTGCATTCGAGCCGATCTTGGCGTTATTGCCGATGACGATCGGACCCAGTATCTTGGCCCCGGCGCCAGCAACGACACCATTGCCGAGCGTCGGGTGCCGTTTTCCCTTGTTCCACGTGGTTCCCCCGAGCGTAACTCCGTGATAAAGCGTCACGTCGTCACCGATCTCAGCGGTTTCCCCGATCACCACACCCATGCCGTGATCGATGAAAAAGCGCCTGCCGATGACCGCCGCCGGGTGGATCTCGATCCCAGTCAGCCAGCGGGCGACGTGAGAAACAAAGCGCCCCAGCCATTTGAGGTTCCAGCGCCACAGGCAGTGCGACAGCCGATGCAGTATCCGCGCGTGGAAACCCGGGTAGCAGGTGATCACCTCCAACGTGGTCCGCGCTGCCGGGTCGCGCTCGAACACGCAGCGGATGTCTTCGCGGATCCTGTCCAGCATGATCTGAGGCCTATCTCTCAAAAAAACAATACTTTATGGTTGCCGACTAACGCAGTCAACTATTGGAACCTTTGGTTGGCTTTTGTGCCGCGCTGAGGATGCCCCGAAGGATGTTGACCTCCTCCTTTTCGAGTCGTGTGCGGTGGAACAACCGGCGCAGGCGCTGCATTAGCCTCTTGGGCTGCTTGGGGTCGAGGAACTCGATGTCGTAGAGCGTCCGCTCGAGATGGCGGAAGAAGAACTCGACTTCCTCATAGCTTGCTGCCTCATAGGGCTGCTGCGGGTAACTCGCCACCGCTTCGGCCGCCTGGCGCACTTCGTAGGCGAAGACCTGAACCGCCGCAGCGAGGTTGAGCGAGGCATAGTCGGGGTTGGCTGGGATCATGCCGATCGCGCCGCAGCGGCTCACTTCCCGAGCTGTTAGGCCCGTCTGTTCCGGTCCGAATACCAGAGCCACGGCGCCGTGCGCCGCCTCGCGAACCAAGCGTGCCCCGGTCTCCCGAGCTGTCAGCACCGGGTGGGACAGGTCGCGGCTACGCGCCGTGCACGCGACGGCAAACACGGTGCCGGCGAGCGCCTCATCGATCGAGCCGCACACGATCGCGGTCTTCAGCAGATCCACGGCGCCCGATGCCATCGCATCGGCATCCGCAGCCGGGAAGCGCATCGGGTTAACTAAGTGGAGCGCCGTCAGCCCCATGGTCTTCATGGCGCGCGCGCTGGCTCCGATGTTGCCCGGATGGCTCGTGCCGCATAGCACGATGCGCACGCGGTTCAGAGGGGAAGGATCGGCCATGGAGTAGAATCCGCGCTTCGCTCTACTGACGCCCGCGCGTACGCAAACTCAAGATGGCGATTCTCCATCCCATGGTCAACATCGCGGTGAAAGCAGCGCGCCGCGCGGGCCGCATCATCAACCAGGCCGCGGGAAACCTGGACGTACTGACCGTGCGGCACAAGAGCTTGAACGACCTGGTGTCAGAGGTGGACCGGGCGTCCGAGGAAGCCATTATCGGGACGTTGCAGACGGCCTACCCGGACCACGCGATTCTAGCAGAAGAGAGCGGTGCGACCGGCCAGTCCGACCACGTATGGGTCATCGATCCGCTCGACGGCACCACCAATTACTTGCACGGATTCCAGCAGTACGCGGTCTCGATCGCGCTACTGTACAAGGGCGTCATCACGCACGGTGTCATTTACGATCCGTGCCGCAACGACCTGTACACGGCCTCACGCGGCCGCGGCGCTTACCTCAACGACAAGAGACTGCGCGTTTCGCGGCGCGAGAGGCTGATAGACTCGCTCGTCGGCACCGGTTTCCCGTTCCGAATGTTCGAGCATCTCGACGCCTACACCGGCATGCTCAAAGACCTGATGACCAAGACCGCTGGCATACGGCGTCCCGGCTCTGCGGCGCTGGATCTCGCCAACGTCGCGGCGGGGCGCCTGGATGCATTCTGGGAGATCGGCCTGGCGCCCTGGGATATGGCGGCCGGTTGCCTGTTGATCACCGAGGCGGGCGGGCTCGTCGGGGACTTCGAGGGCAACGATCGCTTCATGCAAAGCGGAAATCTCGTCGCAGGAACGTCCAAGGTCTTCGCGCAGCTGCTCCAGGTCATTCAGCCCCATCTCACGCCGGCGCTGCGGGCAGTCAAATAGGCCGGCGGCGGCACTTCCCTGGGGCTGTCGGGGCTGCTATCGCGCCTCTCTAC
>Ga0335084_10000178_pt1 | contig 47033 bp, 43 predicted proteins | sample Lox_Sample_44_FD_206721 | JGI IMG/M metagenome (GOLD analysis project Ga0335084, IMG submission 206721) | Soil microbial communities from Loxahatchee National Wildlife Refuge, Florida, United States - Lox_Sample_4.4 | ecosystem: Environmental > Terrestrial > Soil > Wetlands | place: USA...
CCAACCCGTTCGACAGCACCGCCGCGCAGTGGGCCTTCGACCAGGCCCAGCAGGCCGGCGCGGGCACCGACACGCTCGCCGCCAACGAGTACCTGTTCCTGCCGCTGCGCTCGCCCACGCGGGTGCGCGGCGTGCTCGCGGTGCGCCCCGAGCGCACGCGCGAGCTCTTCATCCCCGAGCAGCGCCACCAGTTCGAGATCTTCGCCGCGCTGGTGGCCACGGCGCTCGAGCGGGTGTACTACGTGGACGTCGCGCGCGACGCGATGCTGATGGCCGGATTGCGCAGCGGCGAGGTGAGCCTCGCCCGCGAGCGCCGCGCGGTGGCCGACCTCGTGGACGCCGCGATCCGCGCCCTGGGCGCGGCCACCGCCAAGCACGAAGTCTCCGTGGAGGTGCCGCGCGACCTTCCGCACGTGCTGGTCGATCCGGCCCTCATCCAGCGCGTGCTCACGAGCCTCGTGGGCAACGCCGTGCGCCACACGCCTGCCGGCACGAAGGTGAGGATCACGGCGCGCCCGGAAGGCCGCCTGGTCGAGGTGAGCGTGGAGGACAACGGCCCGGGCCTGCCCAAGGGACGCGAGGAGGAGCTGTTCGAGTCGTTCACGCGGGGCGAGTCGGCCACCGAGCGGCGCGGCGCGGGCCTGGGGCTCGCCATCAGCCGCGCGATCGTCGAGGCGCATGGCGGCACCATCCGGTCGGAGCCGCGCGGGAAGGGCGCGCGCATCGTCTTCACGCTGCCCGCGGCCTAGAAGCGCGAGCCTCCCAGGATCGAGTCCACGTCGCAGGTCTCGGTTCCGGTGAGCTTGATGGACAGCCGCAGCGACATCGCGTTGGGCGTGGCGAGGATGCCGGTGGCCCGGAAGCTGCCCTGCTTGCCGTCCGTGCAGCTGTACGTGCCCGCCCAGGTGGGGGCGCCGCCGGCGCCATAGGCCCCCAGGTAGGTGCAGTGCAGGCCCGTGATGGCCGTCTCGTCCACGCCGAGCATCGAGGCGAGCGGATCGAAGCTCACCACGTAAGCCGCGTAGGTGCCGTGCGCGCCGTTGTTCTCGGGCGCGGCGCAGTTGCTGCGGCTCTCGAGGTTGGCGCCGTTCCAGTTGCCCGGCAGGACGCTGCGCGGGTCGGTGGGCCGGCGCGCGAGCGGGTTGTCCTGGGCGAGCGCGGCGCCGGCGAAGAGCGCCGCGAAGAAAGCGAAGGCGCGCAGGGCGCGCGCCGCAGGGGTTCTCGTGGCCAAGGCTTCCTCCATGCCCGGTTGGGCCGCCGCGCTCCCCGCGAGGCTTCGCGCGGCGTGGGTCCGATGGGGCTATGGAGGAAGGTTACGCGACGTCGACCTGCATCGCTCCGTCGTTGGAGGCGAGGATGCCGCCGGCGCGCTCGGCCGTCACCGGCCGGGACAGCAGGAACCCCTGCCCGAACTCGCAGCCCAGGTCCTGCAGGATGGAGAGCTGCGCGCGCGTCTCGATCCCCTCCGCGTACACCTGCTTGCTGAGCGCCTGGCCCAGCTTGAAGATCGCCTTCACGATCTCGCCGCCTTCGCCCTCGCGGCTCATGCGGTCGATGAACGAGCGGTCCACCTTGAGCGCGTCGATGGGCAGCGTCGCGAGGTACGAGAGCGACGAGTAACCGGTGCCGAAGTCGTCGATGGACAGCTGCACGCCCATCTGGCGCAGCGCCGTGAGCGTGGAGACCGCGTTCTCGATGCCGTTCATCAGCACGCTCTCGGTGACCTCGAGCGTGAGCTGCGCGGGCTTCATCTCGGCCGCGCGCAGCGACCGGTCCACGTGCGCCACGAAATCCGGGTGCGAGAGCTGCAGGCTGGAGACGTTCACGCTCATGCGCAGGTCGCTGCCGACGCGGATGTCGCGCCACTCGCGCATCTGGCGGCACGCCTCGGCGAGCACCCAGTTGCCCAGGGGCACGATGAGGCCGGTCTCCTCGGCCACCGGGATGAACATGGTGGGCTCGAGCAGGCCGCGCTCCGGGTGGTTCCAGCGCGCGAGCGCCTCGAACCCCACGAGCTTCGAGTCCTTCAGCGTGCAGATGGGCTGGTACTCGAGGTAGATCTGGCCCTTGCCGAGCGCCTTGCGCAGCTCCGTTTCCAGCTGCAGCTGCGCGGAGACGTGCGCGTGCTGGCTGGAGTCGAACAGCGCGAACTGCGCCTTGCCCTTGGACTTCGCCTTGTACATGGCGATGTCGGCGTCGCGGATGATCTGGTCGGAGCTCTGGTAGTTGTTGGTGCTGAAGGTGATGCCGATGGAGGCGCTGATCGCCACCTCCATGTGGCCCAGCTGCACGGGCTTCTGCAGCTCCTTGTGGATGCGCTCGGCGAGCTCGACGGCGTCGCGCTGGCGCGGCAGGTCCTCGACCAGGATGGCGAACTCGTCGCCGCCCAGGCGCGCCAGCACGTCGGTCTCGCGCAGCATCGACTTAAGGCGCCGCGCCACGTTCACCAGGAGCTCGTCGCCCGCGCGGTGGCCGAGGCTGTCGTTCACGACCTTGAAGCGGTCGAAGTCCAGGTACATCACCGCGAAGCGCTGCTCGGGATGGCGCTGCACGCGCGCGATGGCGCGGTTCAGCTGCTCGTCGAAGTGCACGCGGTTGTAGAGCTGCGTGAGGTTGTCGTGGTAGGCGTTGTGGTAGAGCTCGGCCTCGGCGCGGCGGCGGGCGCTCACGTCCTGCGCCTGGACGATGAGGTTCTGGGCGTGCATCTGCCAGTCGCGGGCGAGCGAGACGTTGAGCGCGATCCAGACGTCGGAGCCGTCGCGGTGCCTGGCGCGGATCTCCATGTGCACGGAAGGAAGCTCCGCCTTCACGAGCTTGTTGATCGGGCCCATGAGGGCGTCCAGGTCGGCGGAATTCACGACGTCCTGCAGGCGCGTGGCGAGGAGCTCCGCGGGGTTGCGGCCCAGCATGTCGCTGAAGGCCTTGTTGGCCTGGGTGAAGCGGCCTTCCGTGGTGACGAGCGCCATGCCGATGGCGGCGTGGGAGAAGGCGCTGTGGAAGCGGCTTTCGCTCGCCTTGAGCTCCTCCATGTGGCGCTGGTCGGCTTCCTTGTGCTGGTAGTAGAAGTGCAGCGTGGACAGGAACATCGCGATGAGCGGCGCCGACACCATGAGCGCGAGCAGCCCGAACTGCTGGAACGCGATGAAGAGGACGCTCGAGATCGAAGCGCCCGTCACGTAGGCAAGGCCGATCCAGGCCATGTCCACCAGCCACTTGCGGGGCGTGAACGGCTGGCCGCGCTTCAACGCGATGAGCGTCGAGGTGAACAGCGTGTTGGCGATCCAGTACAGCACGGCGAACGCCATCACGGCCACCAGCAGGGCGCCGCCGTTGTAGCCGGCCGCCAGGATCGCCGAGCGCCCCACTTCGAATACCGACGCGCACATCAGCATGGCGAGCGAAGCCATGGCGGGGGTGACGATGCGGCTCGTCCAGCGCTTCGAGGCGCGCCACGAGGCCACTCCTCCTTCGAACGCGGCCGCGAGCACCGCGGCATGGACGCCGTAGACCAGCATGATGAGGAAGATGAACATCTCGCCCCCGGCGATCGCCGTCTTGGCGCCGGGGATGCGAACGGGGAAGAACCCGGCGATGGCGGCCACGAGCGCACCGGCGATCACCTGCAGCAGCATCCCGGCTTCGAGATTGGCGACGCGGGACACCGAATAGGTGAGCGACCAGACGCCGAGGACGACGACGGTCCACCAGTAGCGCCGCGCGGCCGGGGTGTAGTCCTGCATGTCTATGATCGTCATGGCTGCCTCTCGTTGCCTGCGGGTTCGATCCGTCATTCGCCCGGCATCGGGCCGGCTTCCGCGTACACGCCGCCTTCGGCGATCACGACGCCCTCGGCGACCACGATGCTTTCGGCGATCACGATGCTCTCGGCGATCACGATGCTCTCGGGCAGCACGATGCCGTCGGCCAGCACGATGCCCTGGGACACCGTGAGGCCCGTGTCGAGCGTGTCACCCTGCGCGGTGGCGATGCCGGCGACCGAGGTGCTCGCGGTGAAGGCGCCGGTGCCGAGCGCCGGGTCGCTGGTGCCCAGGACGTCCGTCACCGACACCACGCCGGGACTGAGGAGCGCGCCGACGGGCGCCGTGCCGTTCTGGATCGCCGAGGTCACCTGCTGCCCGACCCAGAGCACCTGCGGGTCGTATGCGCGCTGGTATTGCGTGAAGAGGTCGTCGCCGCTCAGGACGTAGCGCCCGCCCATGAACACGAAGCGGCTCCACACGGCGGCGTGGCCGTCGATCGACGTGCTGTACGACGGCGGCATGTTGTGGCCCGGCGCGACCATCGAGTCGCCCACGGCGATGGTGCCGTTGGCGATGCGCGTGGCCAGGTCGGGCACGAGCGCGCCGGCGATCGAAAGCGCGCCCGGCACGTTCACGAGGCCCGCGCCTTGCTGCAGCATGTCGGCCGCGGGCAGCGGCTCGGCGCTGTACTGGAGTATCGCCTTCACGAGGGCCGGCGTGAGGCCCGGGTTGGCCTGGAGCATCAACGCCACCGTGCCGGTGATCACCGGCGTGGCGAACGAGGTGCCGCTCGCCTTCATGAGGCCCTTGCCCACGGCGCCCTGCTGGAGGACGAGTTGCGGGAAGGCGACGGCGAGCAGGTTGTTGTGCGTGCCCGGCGCGTCCGTCGAGAGGCTGCCCACCACGCGGTTGCCCGGCGCGACGAGGTCGGGCTTGAGGACGTTGTCGTATTGGACGGCGCCGGTATTGTCGATGTAGGAGCCGCGCGTGGGGCCACGGCCGCTGAAGTTGTTGACGGTATCCCCGTCGCGCCCCGCGGTGTCGTGCGTGTTCACCGAGCCCACGGTGATGACGGACGGCTCGTCGCCCGGTGACGTGATGGTGCCGTACGCGGTATTGCCGTCGGGGCCGACACCGTAGTTGCCCGCGGCGACCACCACCGTGATGCCCGCCGCCACGGCGTTGCGCGCCGCGAGGCAGAGGGGATCGGTGAGGTACGAGTCGGTGGAATCGGTGCCCAGGCTCACGTTGAGCACCTTGATGTTGTAGGCCGCGGCGTGGTTCACCACCCAGTCGATGCCCGAGATGGTGGTGGCGACGTCCCCGTGGCCGTTGCCGTCCAGCACTTTCACGTCGTAGAGCGCGGCGCCGGGCGCGACGCCGGTGGAGTCGACCGTGCCGCCCACGGTGCGGCCGGCCGCCACGGAGGCGACCAGCGTGCCGTGGCCGTAGGGATCCTGGAACGTGCTGCCGCTCGCATCGACCGGCGTGTCAGGCGTGGCGAGCGGCGAGGTGAAGTCGACGCTCACCTTCACGCGCGAGTTGCCATCGTCGCCCACGAACCCGCCGTGGGACGCCATGATTCCCGAGTCCACGAAGGCGATGCCGACGCCACTGCCGTCGAGCGAGGTGCCCGCGAGCGCCGACACGCGGACGTCGTCGGCGCCGGTGATGAGCTCCATGGCGCTCGTCGCGCCGCGCACGTGCCGGTTGGGCGCGATGCGCCAGACGTCCGGGCGCTGCGCAAGCAGGGCGACGAACGAAGCGGGCAGCTTCGCGGAGATGCCCGGCACGATGCGGAACCTGCGGCCCACGGTACCGCCGCCCAGTCCCACGGCCGTGCGCAGGCCGTTCAGCTGCCGGTCGGTGCTTCCGCCGTTGGCGAGGATGAGGACGTCGACCAGCTGCTGTCCTTTGGACGTGCGGCTGACCCAACGCTCGCGGCCCGTGCCGTGGCCGGCGAGCACGCTCGCGAGATCGTCGGAGATCTTGTTGCGGCCGTTGTCGGCGTGGTTGCCGCCGCGGCCCGCGTTCGCGAGCAGGTTCGCGATCCGCGAGCCGGCGCCCGCGCCGATGCCGTGGTTGGCGGCGCCCGATTGCGCGAGCGACGGGCCCGCCGAGAAGAGCAGGCCGAAACCGAGGACCGCCGCGGCGAAAGAAGCCGCGAGGCCGTGTGCCAAGCGTAACTTTTTGGGGATCGTGATGGGCATTTCCGCCTCCGTGCGCTATGAACCACAGCACACTTCGACCCGACTCTATGCCGCGGCGCCGCGAAAGCCCTGTGAGATTTCGCACACTCCGGGCCGGGGCTCGCTTACAGGCGTAAGGGGGTCGATTACAAGCGTAAGAATCGGCGGCAGGCTCATGGGGCGAGCCAGCGGGCGGCTATCATTCCGGGCATGCACCGCGATGTCCCGCGCATTGAAAAAACCGATTTGCTTGAGCGGCTTGGCGCGGGCCATGGGGCGCGGATCACCGTGCTCACCCCCAACCGGCGCCTCGCGCAGGTGCTCGCCCGGGAATTCCACGCCGCCCAGGCTTGCAAGGGCCTGAAGTCGTGGGAAACGGCCGATGTCCTGCCCTGGGAGGCGTTTCTCGGCCGGCTGTGGGATGACGCCCTTTTCTCCGGGGAGGCCGCGGGCCTTCCGCTCCTCCTCGCACCCTCCCAGGAGCAGGCCCTGTGGGAAGAGGTCCTTCGAGGCAGCCGCTACGCGAAGGAGCTTTTCGCGCTCGCGCCCGCGGCGGCCCAGTGCCGCGAGGCCTGGGCGCTCGCGCAGGCCTGGCGGATCCCGCTCGACGCGCGGCGCATCCCGGACGAGGACGGCAAGGCTTTCCTCGAATGGTCCGCGCACTACGAGCGCCACACGCGCGAAGCGCGGCAGGTCGAGGGCGCGCGCCTGCCGGACGTGCTCGTCGCGCTCCTGGAACGGGAAGACCTGCGCAAGCCGGCCACGCTCGTGTTGCATGGCTTCGACCTCCCGACGCCCCAGATGCGCGAGTTTCTCGCGGCCTTGGGCCAGAGCGGCTGCGAGATCGTGGAGACCGCCCCGGCGGCGCACAAGGTGCAGGCCGCGCGCGTCGAGGCGAGCGATCCGCGCATGGAGATGGAACACGCCGCACGTTGGGCGCGCGCGCGCCTGGCGGCGGCGTGCGAGGCAGGGCGCTCCGTGCGCATCGGGGTCGTCGTGCCGGACCTCGGCAAGGCGCGCCGGGCCGTGCAGCGGACCTTCGCGGCGGTCATGCAGCCCGGCCTCCCGCTCGCGGCGGCGCCCACGCCCCTGCCGTTCAACGTCTCGCTCGGCGCAGCGCTGGACGAGCACGCGCTCGTCGCGGACGCGCTGCTGCTGGTGGATCTCTGCGGGCCGCGCATTGCGTTCGAGCACGCGAGCCGCCTCCTGCGTTCGCCCTTCATCGCGGGCGCCGGGGAGGAGCTGCATGCGCGAGCGCGCCTCGATGCCCACTGGCGCAGGCACTGCGCGCCCGAAGTGACGCTCGATTCGTTGCTGCGCCAGTGCAAGGCGCCGACCGCGCCGCCGGTGCCCATCTTCGTGGACCGCTTCAGGCGCCTCGCGGATTTCCGCAAGGCGAGCCTCTTCGAGGCGCAACCCGCCTCGCAGTGGGCGCGCGCCTTCTCGGATGCGCTTCGCGTCGTGGGCTTCCCGGGCGAAGGCGCGCTCGATTCGAACGAGCAGCAAACGCTCGAGAAGTGGCACGAGCTGCTCGCCGAGCTGGCGGGCCTCGAGCGCGTGGTGCCGAAGATGGGTTACCACGCGGCGCGCGGGAGGCTGCGCCAGCTCGCGCGCGACACGATCTTCCAGCCCAAGGCCGCCGACGTGCCCATCCAGGTGATGGGCGTGCTCGAATCCGCGGGCCAGGAGTTCGACCACTTGTGGGTGATGGGCCTGAACGACGATGCGTGGCCGCTGCCCGCTCGGCCGAACCCCTTCATTCCCGTCGCCGCGCAGCGCGCCGCCGGAATCCCGCAGGCCGATCCGGCGGCTTGCCTCGAGCTCGACCGGCGCCTTACGCAACGCTGGCTCGCCTCGTCGCCCGAGGTCGTGGTGAGCCACGTGCGCATGCGCAAGGAGGCCGAGCTCTCGCCGAGCGCGCTCATCGCCTCGCTGCCGGCAACGCGCATCGAGGATCTCGGCATCGACCGCGTGGCCTCGCTGCGCGAGGCGATTCGCGCCACGGGCTTCGTGGAGGCGATCGAGGATGGGCGGGCTCCGGCCGTGAAGGATCTTGCGCGCAAGGGCGGCACGGGTTTGTTCAAGGACCAGGCCGCGTGCCCGTTTCGCGCCTTCGCCGCGAGGCGCCTGCGCTCCGAGGGGTTGGAGGCTCCTCGCCCCGGCCTCGATGCCAGGGATCGCGGGACGCTGGTGCACGAAGTGCTGGCGGCGGTGTGGAACCGCCTCGGCAGCCTTGCGCGGCTGCTCGAGCAGGGCGAGGCGCAGCTCGACGAGCTGCTCGCCGAATGCGCCGAGGCCGCCGTCGCGAGAATGAAGGCACGGCATCCCGATGCGCTCTCCGGCCGCTATGCCGCGCTGGAACGGGAGCGGCTCGTGCGCCTCGCGCGCGATTGGCTCGCCGTCGAGCGCGCGCGTCCCGGCTTCACCGTGGCCAGGACCGAGGACGAGCGCCAGGTCACGTTCGGCGGCGTCACCGTCACCGCGCGCCTCGACCGGCGCGATGCGCTCGCCGCGGGCGGCGACGTGGTGATCGACTACAAGACCGGCGCGTGCAAGACCGCGGCCTGGATGGGCTCGCGAATGGACGAGCCGCAGCTGCCCATGTACGCGCTGGGCGGCGAGGATGCGGCGCAGGTCGTGGCCGTCGCCTTTGCGCAGGTGCGCACCGGCGAGATGCGCTTCAAGGGCGTCTCGCGCGTCGCGAACCTGGTGACGCGCGACGTGGGCACCATCGACAAGGACCGCAAGGGCAGGGACCTCTACCGCGGCTGGCCGGAGCTCCTCCAGGCCTGGCGATCCGAGCTCGACCGCATCGGGGCCGCATTCGCCGCGGGCGATGCGCGGGTCGATCCCAAGTCGGTGACGCAGTCCTGCGGCTTGTGCGAGCAGCACGCCTTGTGCCGCATCGACGAGAAGACGCCCTTCGGCGCGGCGCAGGCAGAAGGCGATGCCGATGAATGATTCCCGCGCCGCGCCCGACCAGGCTGAACGCGATCGCGCGCTCGATGTCGGGCGTTCGTTCATCGTCCAGGCGCCGGCGGGATCCGGCAAGACCGAGCTGCTGATCCAGCGCTACCTCGCCCTGCTGGCACGGGTGGACCGGCCGGAGGAGATCGCGGCGATCACGTTCACGATCAAGGCGGCTGCCGAGATGCGCCAGCGCGTGCTCGCGGCGCTGCGCGCGGCGCGCTCCGAGCCGCGCCCGCAGGCCGTGCAGGATGCGCGAACCTGGGATCTCGCCCGCGCCGCGCTGGAGCGGGACGTGGCGCGCGGCTGGAACCTCGAGGAGGGCGCCGATCGCCTCAAGGTCCAGACGATCGACGCGTTGTGCGCCTCCCTCACGCGGCAAATGCCCGTGCTGTCGCGCTTCGGTGGCCAGCCCGAGGTGATCGAGGATGCGACGGCGCTCTTCGCCGAGGCGGCGCGCAACCTGCTCGCCTCGCTGGACGGCCAGTCGCCGGAAGAGGCGGCGCACGTCGAGCGGTTGTTGCGCCATCTCGACAACGACACGGGCGCGGCCGGCAAGCTGATCGCCGCGATGCTCGCGCGGCGCGACCAGTGGCTGCGCACGCTCAAGCGCAACACGGATCGCGCCTCGCTCGAGGCGGCCCTGGAGGAAGTCCGGCGCGCCGCGGTCGACGAGATGCTGGAGGCGTGGCCGCCCGGCGTGGACATACCGCAGCTCGATGTCGACGGATGGATCGCGCGCGCGGCCGCGTGGACCACCACCGCCAAGACCTGGCGCAAGGATGGCGGCGCGCCCGCCGCGATTCGCAACGACGAGCTGCTCGAGGCCCTGCTCGGCGTGAAATCGTTGCCCCCGGCGTCGTATTCGCAGGACCAGTGGGATGCGCTCGAGGCGATGATCGCGCTGGCGCCGCTCGCCATCCGCGAGCTGCAGCTCGTCTTCGCGAAGCATGGCAAGGCGGACTTCACGGAATTCGCGCTGCGCGCGCTGCAGGCGCTGGATGCGGCCGATGGCCCGACGGACCTGCTGCTGGTCCTCGACTACCGCATCCGCCACATCCTCGTCGACGAGTTCCAGGACACGTCCCACACGCAGTTCCGCCTGCTCGAGCTGCTCACGTCGGGCTGGGAACCCGGCGACGGCCGCACGCTCTTCCTGGTGGGCGACCCGATGCAATCGATCTACCGCTTCCGCGAGGCGGAGGTGGGGCTCTTCCTGCAGGCGCGCCAGGAGGGGATCGGCCACGTGGCGCTGGATGCGGTCACGCTCTCGGCGAACTTCCGTTCGCAGGCGGGCCTGGTGGACTGGGTGAACGAAGCCTTCGCGCGAGTGATGCCCGGCGCGGGCGACGTGCGCACCGGCGCGGTTCCCTATTCGCCTTCGCAGGCGATCCATGCCGCCGAAGGCGAATCCGTCAGCATCCACGATTTCTACGAGGGCGACGGTGCGGGCCAGGCCGCGCGCGTGGTGGAGCTCGCGCGCGAGGCGATGCGCGCCCCGGGCCGCCGCCCGGGAGAGCCGGCGAGCGTGGCGATCCTCGTGCGCAACCGGATGCACCTGCTCGAGGTGATCCCGAAGCTGCGCGAGGCCAACGTGCCCTATCGCGCGGTCGAGATCGAGTCGCTCGGGCGAAGCCCCGCGGTGCGCGACCTCCTCGCCCTCACGCGCGCCTTGTCGCATCCGGCCGATCGCGTCGCGTGGCTCGCGGTGCTGCGCGCGCCGTGGTGCGCGCTCACGCTCGCCGATCTTCTCGTGCTCGCGCCGGGCGAGGAGCCGGTGACGGTATGGCAGGCGGCGAACGATGGGCCGCGCATCGAGCGCCTTTCCGCGCAGGGGCGCGCGCGTTTGGAGCGGGCGCGCGGGATCCTCGGCCCCGCGCTCGAGCGGCGCGGGCGCGGCAGCCTGCGCGAGATCGTCGAGGCCGCGTGGCTCGCACTCGGCGGCCCGGCGTGCGTCGAGGACGAAACGCAGCTCCAGGAGGCGGAAACGTACCTGGACCATCTCGAGGCCCAGGAGGAATCGGGCTCGCTCGCCGACCTCGCCGAGTTCGAGGAGTCCCTCGCGAAGCTCTTCGCGCCGCCCGACCTCGCGTCGCCCGAATGCCTGCAGGTGATGACCATCCACAAGGCGAAGGGCCTCGAGTTCGACACGGTGATCGTCCCGGGCCTGTCGGGCAAGAGCGGCCACGACGATCGCAGCCTCTTCCTCTGGATGGAGACGGCCGAGCAGTCGCTGCTGCTCGCGCCGATCCAGGCCGCGGGCGGGAAGAAGGAGGCGATCTACGAGCTGGTGCGCCGCCTCGACGGCAAGAAGGCGGGCCACGAGATGGGGCGCCTGCTCTACGTGGCGGCCACGCGCGCCCGCTCGCGGCTGCACCTGCTGGGCGAGGCGAAGCGCGACGACAAGGGCCTCGCGAAAGCCCCTGCGAAGGGTTCGCTGCTGGCGAAGCTGTGGCCCGCGGTCGCCGGCGCCTTCCGCGGCGAAGCGCAGGCGCCTGCGGCGGGCGACGGGGCCCGCACGGTTGCGCCCGCGCAGCAGGCGCGGCTGCGCCGCCTCGACATCGGCCGCTATCGCGTTGCACCGCCGCCCGCCGTCGCGTGGATCGCGCCCGCGGATCCGGAGCTGGGCGAGCCCATCGAGTTCTCCTGGGTCGGCGATACGGCGAGGCGCGTGGGCGGCGTAGTGCACCGGTGGCTGCAACGCATCGCCGAGGAGGAAGCGCGCGGCTGGAACCGGGCGCGCGTCGAGAAGCAGCGCGATGCGATCCGGCACGAGCTCGCCTCGCGGGGCGTGGCCGCAAGCCAGATCGAGGATGCGTCGGCGAGGGTCGTCGCCGCGCTCGCGGGCGCGCTCGAAGACCCGCGCGGCAAGTGGCTGCTGGGGCCGCAGGCGAACGCCCGCAACGAATACCGCATCTCGGCGCTGGTGGAAGGCGTGCGCCGCGACCTCGTCATCGACCGCGTCTTCGAGGACCTCGCGGGCACCTGGATCGTGGACTACAAGACCGGCAGCCACGAGGGCGCCGATCTCGAGGGCTTCCTCGCCGAGGAGCAGACGCGCTATCGTCCGCAGCTGGAGCGCTACGTGCTCGCGCTGGGCAAGCCCGAAGCCCGGCGCGGCCTCTACTTTCCCCTGCTCAAGGGATGGCGGGAATGGACTTCGTAGGAACCTTTCGCGCGATCGCCGCCGCTGCGATCGCCTTCGTGCCGCCGGCCATTGCGCAGGACCTGCTCAAGGACTCGCCCGCATCGGACTGGCGCGAGCTCGATCCCGAGAACACGCTCTACCTCGAGCTTCCCGCCGGCCGCGTGGTGATCGAGCTCGCCCCCGCCTACGCGCCGGCCAACGTGGCCGCGATCCGCAAGCTCCTGCGCCAGCGCTACTTCGACGGCAGCGTGGTCCTTCGCGTGCAGGACAACTACGTGGTGCAGTGGGCGCGCCCCGAGGACGATCCGCGCGCGAAGGCGATGGCGGCCGTGAAGGTGAAGCCCGAGTTCTCGCGCCCGGTCGACCCCGGGCTGGAGTTCACGCCGCTGCCCTATCCGGACACCTATGCGCCCGAAGTGGGCTTCTCGCAGGGCTTCGCGGCGGCGCGCGATGCCAAGCGCGGGGAGACATGGCTCGTGCACTGCTACGGCTCGGTGGGCGTGGGGCGCGACGACGACGCGGACTCGGGCAATGGAAGCGAGCTCTACGCGGTGATCGGCCAATCGCCGCGCGGCCCGGCGCCGATGGGCTTCTACGAGAAGCCGTCCCAGCGGATCCCGATCGCCTCGGCGCGCCTCGCGGCGGACGTGCCCGAGGCCGGGCGGCTGAGGCTCGAAGCCCTGCGCACGGACAGCGCCACGTTCAAGGCCTACATCGCGTCGCGCGCGACGCGCAAGGAATCCTGGTTCAAGGACCCCATCGGGCGCATCGGCGTCTGCAACATGCCGCTGCCGGTGCGGGTGAAGGGGAGCTAGGCCTTCAGGCGCCCAGGTCGCGCGTAAGGCGCGCGACGGCCTCCTTGAGCGAGGCCACTTCCGATTCGAGGCTCGCGATCTGCGCCTTCATGGCGGCGACCTCGCTCACCGTGAGCGACTCGGAATGGGCCGAGGTGTCGGGTGCGGCGGGAAGCGCCGCGGGCTCGCCCGAAAGCAGGTGCACCCACCGTGTCTCGCGCGCCCCGGGCGCCTTCGCGAGCTCGCGCACCAGCGCGCCTTCCTTGCGCTCGGCGAGCTCGTTCAGGAACGCCTCGACCGAAAGGATGTCGCCGAAGCGGTGCAACCGCTCGCTGTTGATGCGCAGCTCGCCCGCCGTCTGCGGCCCGCGCAGGAAGAGCACGGCGAGCAGCGCCGCGGACTGCGGCGGCACGCCCAGCGCCTTGCCGAAGTTCTGCGCATAGCGCATCACGCGGCCGCCGCTCGACTCCATGACCATGGAGGCGGACTTGAGGCGATCCACCGCGGCCTGCACCTCGGCCTCGGAGGCTTCGATCACCGGGTCGCGGCTCGTCTTCTGGTTGCAGCCGGAGACGAGCGCGTTCAGCGTGAGGGGGTAAGTGTCGGGCACGGTGTGCTGCTTCTCGATCAGCACGCCGAGCACCCGGGTTTCCAGCAGCGAAAGGACGGGGACGGACATCATCCCCGCAGTGTGTCAGAACTTCACGCCCGCGAGGAGCCCGAGCACGCCTACGGCGATGAGGTAGATGGCGACGATGAAGCTGAGCAGGCGCGGCATCACGAGGATCAGGATTCCCGCGATGAGCGCGATGACGGGGCCGACGTGCACGAGCATGGTTCTCTCCCGGCAGGATTGGGGTGCCGTTCTGATCCGCACGGCGCCCGGGAGTTCAGCGTGCCGTCAGGAGCGCAGCCACCCCGCCATGAGCCAGCCCGCGAGCAAGTCGGCGAGGCGCGCGGGCTGCTCGAGGGACGCCATGTGGCCGCAATCGTCGATCACCTCGAGGCGCGCGCCCGGGATCGCATCGGCCATCTCCTTCAGGACTTCCAGCGGCATGAGCAGGTCGTCGCGCGCGGCGACCACGAGCGTGGGGCAGCGGATCTTCCCGAGGTGCGGCCGGCTGTCGATGCGGCCGATGATCGCGTTCTCCTGCCGCGCGAACGCTTCCTTCCCGACGCCGAGCGCCATCTCCGTGATCGTGCCGGTGATCGATTCGTCGGCGAGGTGCGCCTCGGTCGCGAGCCGCGGCATGAGCGCCTCGACGACCGCGGGGAAGTCGCGCTCGGCAAGCGCCATCAGGCGGCGCCGGTTCGCGGTGGACTCGGCCGAATCGGGCCGCGCGTTCGTGCAGAGGAGCGCGAGGCGCTCGATGCGCTCGGGCGCCTGGCGCATCGCCTCCAGGGCCACGTAGCCGCCCATCGAGTGGCCGGCGAGCGCGATGCGGCCGCTGGGCGCCTCGCGCAGCGCGTCGGCGGCCAACCCGGCGATGGTGTCGGAGCGCGTCAGGTCGGCGACGGTGCAGGTGGCGATCCCACCGAGCTTGCCGATCTGTGCGGCGAAGGCGTCCGCGTCCTCGAGGAGGCCGGGGAGGAAGACGAGCGGGGCTGGCGCCATTCGCGGTTCTCCGCCTGCAGGAAGTCGCGCACGATCGCGATGTGCGATTCTGCCATCAGCGAGGGCGCGTGGCCGCTTCCGGGGATTTGCGCGAGGCGCGCGCCGCCCTTGGCGTCGAGCATGGTGCGCGCCACCGCCTCGGGGAAGATGCGCGAGCGCTCGCCGCGCACGAGCAGCACCGGGCAGCGCACCCGGTACCACGCTCCCCAGAAGAAGAGGCCCGAGGCGACCGGCATGCGCATCACCTGGGCGATGCGCGGGTCGTAGTGCAGGCGATAACCGGAACCCGCCGGGCGTGAGCCGTGCACGGCCAGCTCCTTCCACTGCGCGTCGGTGATCTCGCCCCAATCGCGATGCGTGTGGCGCAGGTGCCGCTCGACCTCGTCCAGCGAGGCGAAGCGATCCGGCGCATCGAGGTTGCGGCCGATGGCCTGCAGCGCGTCGGACGGAACGTACGCGCCGATGTCGTTCATCACGAGCGTGCGCACGGGGCTTGCCGGCTGCGAGGCGAGCATCATCCCGAGCAGGCCGCCCATGGACGTGCCTACCCAATCCACCTCGCGTACGCCCAGGTGCGCGATCAGCCCGTGGATGTCGGAGAGGAACTGGCCGAAGTGGTAGTGCAGCGGGCCTTGCAGCCAGTCGCTCTCGCCGCGTCCCGCCATGTCGAGGCAGATGACGCGGGCATGGGGCGCGAGCGCCGCGGCGAGCGCGTCGAAGTCGCGGGCGTTGCCGCTATAGCCGTGCGCGCAGATGACGACGCGCTTGCGGCTGCGCCGGCCCCAATCCGTGTAGTGGATGCGATGGATGCCGCCGGGGCCCAGCGCGCGGAAGAAGCCGTGGCGCGGTCGCGGGCCCGGCGGCGGTTCGAGTCAATAACGGGCGACGGCCCGGTGCAGGAAGGGATCGGCCCTGACGGCCTCGCGGTCGGCCGCGGCGCTTTCGGGCGAGCCCGCGATGCGGCGCACGCCGGCGACCATGCGGGCGACGCCCGCGGCGAAGAGATGCGCGAGGTAGACGCTGCGCTCCAAATTGGCGCGGCGCACATATTCGGCGACGGAAACGTATTCCGGGTATTCGGTCTCGAAATTCATTTGCAACCTCCTTTTGGAAGATTACGCAGCGCGATCCGGGTAATGGGGCTTGAAACGCGCCTCAGGGACAAAATATAGTGATATTGTTGCGCTGCAACAACCGATTTGTATTGATGCAACGGAGCAACCAAACGTGTCCATCGCCCGCCTGACCGCTCGCACGCCGCCGCTGAACGCGCTGCGCGCCTTCGAGGCCGCCGCGCGCCACCTGAGCTTCAAGAACGCCGCCCGCGAGCTGCACGTCACTCCGGGCGCGGTGAGCCACCAGGTGAGGCTCCTCGAGGACCACCTGGGGGCGCCGCTATTCCGGCGCCTCACGCGCGCCCTCGAGCTCACGCCCGAGGCCGAGGCGATGCTGCCCAAGGTGCGCGAGGGCCTGGAATCGCTGTTTGCTGCGGTGCAGCGGGCACGCTCGCGCCACGAGACGCGCCCGCTCACCGTGGTCTCGCCGCCCAACTTCGCGGCGCGCTGGCTCGTGCCGCGGCTTGCGCGCTTCACGATGGCGCATCCCGAGATCGAGCTGCACGTGGCGAGCCGCCAGGCGATGGTGGATACGGGCGCGCAGCCGGGCCTCGTCGCGCCGCATGCGGAATCGGCGGAAACGCCGGTGGCGATGGTGCGCTTCGGATCGGGCAACTACCCGGGCAACCGCGTGGACGAGGTGTTCTCGGCGGTCTACGTGCCGGTGTGCAGCCCGCGCCTGCTGCGCGGGGAGCACGCGCTGCGCAGCCCCGCCGACCTGCGGCACCACACGCTGCTGCACGACGACACGGTGAGCGAGGAGAGCACGCGCCCCACGTGGACCGACTGGCTGCGCTCGGCCGGGATGCACGACATCGACGGCACGCGAGGGCCGCACTTCAGCGACGCGGCCCTTGCGCTCGACGCGGCCATCGAGGGCATGGGCGTGACGCTCGCCATCAAGTCGCTGCTCGACGCCGACATCGGCGCGCGCCGGCTGGCGGTGCCGTTCGACATCGCCGCGCCCGGCGGCTTCGCGTACTACCTCGTCACGCCGGAAGCGGCCGCGGGCGACGAGGCCATCGAGACGTTCCGGGAGTGGCTGCTCGGCGAGTCGGCCGCCGAGCGCGCGTCATAGCCAGCCGATGCGCTTGAACATGCGGTAGAGCACAACGTCGATGACGAGCATGGCGACCAGGCACGTCGGGTAGGCGTATGGCAGGTCGTACTCCGGAATGTCCTTGAAGTTCATTCCGTAGATGCCCGCAATGAGCGTGGGTATCGCCAGCAGGGCGGCCCAGCCCGCGATCTGCTTGGTCACCACCGTCTCGGCGAGCGAGATCATCGAGAGGTTCACCTGCATGGCGGTGATCACCATGTCGCGCAGGCCGTCGAGCTGCTGGCTCACGCGCAGCAGGTGGTCGTAGACGTCGCGGAAGTATTCCTGCGTGCCGTGGCACACGCCGGGCACCCGCCCGCCCATCAGCTTGTGCACGCCCTCGATGAGCGGCTCCACGGCATGGCGGACGACCATGCCCTTGTGCTTGAGCGCATAGAGCTCGTGGATGTTCTGCTTCACGTTGCCGCCGGCGAAGATGCGCTCCTCGATCTTCTCCAGCTCCACCTCGAGCGCGTCCACGATCGGGAAGTAGCGGTCCACCACGTTGTCGACGAGCGCGTAGAAGACGAAGCCCGAGCCGATCTTCAGGAGCTCCGGTTCGCTCTCGGCGCGCGTGCGCACCTCGACGAAGCCGTGCTCGGTGCGCTGGCGCACCGAGAGGATGTAGTTGGGGCCGATGAACACGTCGATCTCGCTCACGTGCATCTCGTCGCCGTGGATCTCGACGACCTGCATCACGCAGAAGATCGAGTTGCCGTATTCCTCGACCTTGGGCCGCTGGTGGCCGTGGTGCGCGTCCTCCACCGCGAGCGGGTGCAGGTCGAACTCCTGCGCCATCTCGTCGAGTTCCTCGGGAGTGGGATCCTTGATCGCGACCCACACGAAGCACTCGGGGCGCTTCACGTACTCGCCGATCTCCTCCTTGTGGATGTCGGCGAGCTTGCGTCCTTCCTGGTACGCCACGCAGTTGACGATCATTTGTTCCTCATCTCCGCTGCCACGTTGCCGTCGCCTCCATCGTGAGGGCGCCTTGCGCGTTGCGCGTCCAGAGCCGCGCGGCTGCGGCGGCTTCGTCCGGCTGGCCGCACGTCTCGAACGGCCCATTATCGAACAGGGGCTGGAATGCGCGGAACCGATACTGGACGAGCGTCGTTTCAGGGCGGTTTCGGCGCAGCAGGTCCACGAGGAGCGTGGCGACGAGCGGGCCGTGCACGACGAGCCCCGGGTAGCCCTCGACGCCCGTCGCGTACGGGTGGTCGTAGTGGATGCGGTGGCTGTTGAACGTGACCGCCGAATAGCGGAAGAGGAGCACCGGGTCCGGCCGGATTTCCCGGCGCCACGCCTCGCCCGTGGGCGCTGGCTGCCCCTCGGCCGCCAGCCGGCCCTCGCCGCGGTAGACGATGTCGTGCTCGTCCGAGAGCACGAGGCCGCCGGCATCGCTCACCTCGTGGCGCACGGTCACGAAGGTGAGCGTCCCGCTCCTGCCCTGCTTCGTCGCGATGTCGCGGATGGTGGAGGTGCGGCGCACGGCCGAGCCCACGACGAGCGGGCGCGCGAACTCGAGGCGGCTGCCGGCCCACATGCGCTGCGGAAGCGGAATCGGCGGCAGGAACGAGCCCTTCACCGCGTGGCCGTCGGGGCCGGCTTCCGACTCGCGGTAGAACGGCAGGAAGTAGAGCCAGTGGGCGAGGGGCGGGGCGGCATCGCCCGGGCGGGGCGCGGGATCGTCGCGGTCCAGCAGGGCGGCGAGCGCGACGAGCGGCGCGACGGTGACGACGTCCTCGCGCGTCTCGCTTCGCCCGATCCAGTCGGCGTACGGGGCCGGCGCGGCCGTCCCGACGCCTACTGCCACGTGCCGCCCAGGGCGCGCATCAGCGCGACGGTCGCGGCGAGCCTGCGCCCCAGCAACGTCACCATCGTGCGCTCCTCGTTCAGCTGCGTGGCCTGCACCAGCGCCACGTTGAGGAAGCTCACCGTCCCCGCCTTGTACTGGTTGAGCGTGAGGGCCACGCTCTCCCGCGCCGCGCGCACCGCTTCGGTTTCCACGTTGGTTTCCTCGGTGAGCCAGTGAACCGTCGCGAGATTGTCCTCGACTTCCTGCAAGCCTCCAAGCACCGCCTGCCGGTAGTTGGCGACCTGCTCGTCGTAGGCGGCGCGCTGCAGCTCCACCTGGGCCGAGCGCGCGCCGAAATCCAGGAGGGTTCCGGCGAGGTCCGCGCCGAGGGCCCAGAAACGGTTGGGGGCGGAGAAGAGCTTGGCGAGCTCGCCGCCGGCGTAGCCCGCGTTGCCCGTGAGGCTGAGCGCGGGAAAGTACGCGGCCTCGGCCACGCCGATGCGCGCGTTGGCCGCGGCCATGCTGCGCTCGGCCGACGCGATGTCGGGCCGGCGCTCGAGGAGCGTGGAAGGAACGCCCGGCGGAACGCCGGGGATGTGGACGTCGAGCTTCACCGGCGTGAGCATGAACTCGGACGGCGCCTTGCCGGCGAGCACCGCGATCGAATGCTCGAGCGTGGCGCGCGTGGCGCGCAAGTCGATTAGCTGCGCCTGCGTGCTCAGCAGCTGTGTCTGGGCCTGCACCACGTCCACCTTCGAGACGACGCCGGCGGCATAGCGGTTCTTCGTGAGGTCGTAGTTGGACTGGAAGGCCTTCACCATGTCCACCAGGAGGTCGTTGCCGGTATCGGCTACGCGCAGCGAGAAGTAGGCCGTGGCGAGGTCGGCCTGCATCGACAGGCGCGCGTTCTCGACGTCGGCGGCGCTCGCTTCCTCGGTGGCCTTCGCGGCCTCCACCGTGCGGCGGATGCGACCCCAGAGGTCGATCTCCCACTGCGCATCGAGCGAGACGCTGTAGCGCGTGGCGGTGGCGCGGGTGCGCGTGGCACCGGCGTCGTAGCCCACCGTCGGGAAGAGGCCGGATTGGGCGGCCTTCACGGAGGCGTGCGCCTGCCGGTAGCGCGCTTCGGCCGCGGCGAGCGTCTGGTTGGAGACCTGCACCTGCTCCTCGAGCGCGTCGAGGATGGGATCGTGGAACGCGACCCACCACTTGCCCTTGGGCACCGCGTCGCCCGGGTTGGCCTTCACCCATTCGCCCGCTTCCTTGTACTGCGCGGGCGTGGCGGTGTCGGGCTTCTTGTAGTCGGGCCCCACGGCGCAGCCTGCGAGAAGGACTGCGGCCATGAACGGGCCGGATCGCCTGAAGGAGTCGATGCGAAACCTCATGTTGGCTTGGTTTGCAGCTCGAATTGCTGCTCGCCCATGCCCAGCTTGCGGCGCGTCCAGAGGCGGAAGCGGTCGAGGAAGATGTAGATGGCCGGCGTCGTGTAGAGCGTGAGGAGCTGGCTCACGAGCAGTCCGCCCACGATCGAGATGCCGAGCGGGCGGCGAAGCTCCGCGCCGTTGCCCGTGCCGATGGCCAGTGGGATCGCGCCCAGCGCGGCGGCCATGGTGGTCATCATGATCGGGCGGAAGCGCAGCAGCGCCGCCTCCCGGATCGCGGTGAGCGTGTCGCAGCGGCCCTCGCGCTCGCGCTGGAGGGCGAAGTCGATCATGAGGATCGCGTTCTTCTTCACGATGCCGATCAGCAGGATCACGCCGATCAGCGCGATCAGCGTGAATTCGGTGTTGAAGAGCTTCAACGCGAGCAGCGCGCCCACGCCCGCCGAAGGCAGCGTCGAGAGGATGGTGATCGGGTGCACGACGCTTTCGTAGAGGATCCCCAGCACGATGTACACGGTGAGGAGCGCGGCGAGGATGAGCCACGGCTGGTTGTCCAGGCCCTGCTGGAAGAGCTTCGCCGTGCCCTCGAACGAGGCGTAGATCGTGTTGGGCACGCCGATGCGCGCCATGGTGTCCTTGATCACTTCCGAGGCCTGCGACATCGACACGCCCTCGGGCAGGTTGAACGAGATCGTGGCCGCCGCGAACTGGCCCTGGTGGTTCACCGCGAGCGGCGCCAGCGTGGGCTCGTAGTGCGAGATCGCCGAGAGCGGCACGCGCCCCTTGGTGGGCGAGAGCACGAAGATCTGCTCGAGCGTCTGCGGGCTCTGCCACCACTGCGGCGCCGCCTCCATCACCACGCGGTACTGGTTGCGGTCCTGGTAGATGGTCGAGACCTGCGCCTGCCCGAAGGCGAGGTTCAGCGCCGTGTCGATCGAGCGGGGCGTGACCCCCATGCGCGCAGCCGTGGGTCGGTCGATCACGAGCGTCATCTGCAGGCCCTTGTCCTGCTGGTCGGAGGTGACGTCGGTGAGCTCGGGGCGATCGCGCAGCGCCGCTTCCAGCCTCGGCGCCCACGTGCGCAGCTCGTTCAGGTCCTCGCCGCGCAGCGTGAACTGGTTGGAGGCCTCGGTCTGCCGGCCGCCCGCGCGGATGTCCTGCACCGGGTTGAGGAAGAGGTTCGCGCCCGGCTCCTGCAGGAGCTTCGGCCGCAGCCGCCCGAGGATCTCGTCGAGGGTGGCGTGTCGCTGGTTCAGGGGCTTCAGGGCGATGAACATCTGCGCGGAATTGCGCTGCCCCCCGCCGGTGAACGCCGTCACGTTCTCGACGGCCGGGTCGGCCATCACGACGGCGGCGAGGCGGTCGAGCTTCTGGCGCATGGCCTGGAACGAGATCGACTGGTCGGCGCGCACGAAGCCGATGAGGCGCCCCGTGTCCTGGGTCGGGAAGAAGCTCTTCGGGATCTCGGCGTACATGAAGATGTTGAGCGCCACGGTGGCGAGGAACACGATCACCATGAGCAGCGGGAAGCGCAGCGACCAGCCGAGGCTCCGCTCGTAGCCGCGGTGCAGCGCGTCGAAGGCGCCCTGGCTCAAGCGCGCGACGCGCCCGGGCTTCCCGTCGGAGGCGGGCCTCAGCAGCCGCGAGCACATCATCGGCGTGGTGCTGAGCGAGACCAGCAGCGAGATCCCGATGGCCACCGAAAGCGTGACGGCGAACTCGCGGAAGAGCCGGCCCACGATGCCGCCCATGAAGAGGATCGGGATGAAGACCGCGACCAGCGACACGCTCATGGAGACCACCGTGAACGCGACCTCGCGCGCGCCCTGCAGGGCGGCAGGGAAGGGCTTCATGCCCGCCTCGATGTGCCGCGAAACGTTCTCGAGCACCACGATCGCGTCGTCCACCACGAAGCCCGTGGCGACGATGAGCGCCATGAGCGAGAGGTTGTTCAGGCTGAATCCCAGCAGGTACATCGCCCCGAAGGTCCCCACGAGCGAGATGGGGATCGCCACCGCGGGAATGAGCGTGGCCCGGCCGCTGCGCAGGAACACGTACACCACCAGCACCACCAGCGCGACCGAGATGAGCAGCGTGCGTTCCACGTCGTGCAGCGAGCCGCGGATCGTGCTCGTGCGCTCCATCATGACCGACACGTCGACGCTCCCCGGGATCGAGGCCTGCAGCTCGGGGATGAGGCTCGTGATGCTGTCCACCACCTCGATGATGTTGGCGTTGGGCTGGCGGAAGACGATCATCAGCACCGCGGGCTTGCCGTTGGCCATCCCGTAGTTGCGCACGTCCTGCACGCCGTCCACGACGTCGCCGAGGTCCGAAAGGCGCACCGCCGCGCCGTTGCGCCACGTGACGACGATCGGCTTGTACTCGTCGGCCTCGCGCGCCTGGTCGTTGGCCTGCACCGTCCACGAGCGCACGCCGTCGTCCAGGAAGCCCTTGGGCCGGTTCGCGTTGGTGTTCGTGATCGCGGTGCGCACGTCGTCGAACCCGATCGCGAGGTCGTTGAGGACCGTGGGATTGAGCTCCACGCGCACCGCGGGCAGCGAGCCGCCGCCCACGATCACCTGCCCCACGCCCTTCACCTGCGAGATGCGCTGCGCGAGGTTGGTGGAGGCGATGTCGTAGAGCTGGCCCCGGTCGTAGCGGGGCGAGGTGAGCGCGATGATCATCACCGGCGCGTCGGCCGGGTTGAGCTTGCGGTAGGTGGGGTTGTTGGGAAGGCTCGTGGGCAGCGTGGAGCGCGCGGCCTGGATCGCCGCCTGCACCTCGCGCCCCGCGGCGTCGATGTTGCGCGAGAGGTCGAACTGCATCGTCACGCGCGAGTTGCCGAGCGATGAGCTGGAGGTGAGCTCGGTGATGCCGGCGATGCGCCCCATGGCGCGCTCGAGCGGCGTGGCCACGGTGGCCGCCATCACCTCGGGGCTCGCGCCGGGCAGCGAGGCCGACACCGAGATGGTCGGGAAGTCCACCTGAGGCAGTGGGGAGACCGGCAACAATCCGAAGCACACCGCGCCCGCGAGCGCCACGCCCAGCGAGAGCAGCGTCGTGGCGACGGGGCGGCGGACGAAGGGCTCGGTGATGTTCACGCGGGGCTCGGCTCAGTCGGCGTCGCTCGGCGCGGGCACGCCATCTTCGATCGGCCGCGTCTTCTTGCCCCAGCGCGTGGCGAGGCGGTCGAAGTAGAGGTAGATCACCGGCGTCGTGAAGAGCGTGAGCATCTGCGAGAAGATGAGGCCGCCGACCATCGCGATGCCGAGCGGGTGGCGCAGCTCGGAGCCCACGCCCCAGCCGATCATGAGGGGCAGCGCGCCCAGCATCGCGGCCATGGTGGTCATGAGGATCGGCCGGAAGCGCAGCAGCGAGGCCCGGTAGATCGCGTCGCGCGGCTTCAATCCCTGCTCGCGCTCGGCCTCGAGGGCGAAGTCGATCATCAGGATCGCGTTCTTCTTCACGATGCCGATCAGCAGGATGATGCCGATGATCGCGATGATGCCCAGGTCCTGGCCCGCGATCATGAGCGAGAGCAGCGCGCCCACGCCCGCGGAGGGCAGCGTCGAGAGGATCGTCACCGGGTGGATGTAGCTCTCGTAGAGCACGCCCAGCACGATGTACATGGTGACGATCGCGGCGAGGATGAGCAGCAGCGTGTTGAGGAGCGAGCCGCGGAAGGCGGCCGCCGCGCCCTGGAAATCGCTCCTCACGCTGATCGGCATGCGGATCTCGTCGCGCGCCTTCTCGATCACCTTCACCGCGTCGCCCAGCGAATAGCCCGGCGCGAGGTTGAAGGAGATGGTGGTGGACGGGAACTGCCCCAGGTGCCCGATGGAAAGCGAGCCCGGCTTCTCGACGATCGTGGCCACCGCCGAGAGCGGCACCTGGCTCGCGCCCGCCGTGGTCGGCGCGCCGGTCGCGGCCGAGGTCTGCACCGAGCCGTTCGCGTTGAGCTGCTGCACCCCCGTGGCCGGCACGTAGATGTTGTTCAGCGCGTCGGGCCCCATCTGGAACTCGGGCTTCACCTCCAGCACCACGCGGTACTGGCTCGCCTGCGTGTAGATGGTGGAGACCAGCCGCTGGCCGAAGGCGTCGTAGAGCGCGTTGTCGATCGCGGCGGGCGTGACCCCGAGGCGCCCGGCGGTGTCGCGGTCGATCTGCACGTACGCCTGCAGGCCCTGGTCCTGCAGGTCGGAGGCCACGTCCATGAGCTGCGGGAGGGCGGCGAGCTGCGCCACCATGCGCTGCGTCCACTGCGCGAGGTCGGCCGCGTTCGCGCTCTCGAGCGTGAACTGGTATTGCGTGCGGCTCACGCGGTCCTCGATGGTGAGGTCCTGCACCGGCTGCATGTAGAGCTTGATGCCGCCCGCGTCGGCGATGCGCTGCTTGAGCCCGTCCATCACCTTCGCCACCGGGGGGCGGGAGCCGTGGGGCTTGAGCGCGATCAGCAGGCGCCCGGCGTTCATGGTGATGTTGGCTCCGTCCACGCCGATGAACGACGAGACGCTCTCCACGGCCGGGTCCTGCAGGATCACGCCGGCGAGCTCGCGCGTGCGGTCCGACATCGAGGTGAACGAGGCGCTCTGCGGCGCTTCGGAGATGCCCTGGATGAGCCCGGTGTCCTGCAGCGGGAAGAAGCCCTTCGGGATCGCGATGTACAGGATCACGGTGAGCACGAGCGTCACCAGGAAGACCGCGAGCGTGAGCGGCTGGCGGTCCAGCACCCAGTTGAGCGCCTCGCCGTAGCGCTCGATCACGCGGTCGAACATCTCGCCCGTCCTGCGGAAGAAGCGCCCCTGCTTCTCCGGCGGCGTGTGCTTGAGCAGCCGCGCCGCCATCATCGGCGTGAGCGTGAGCGAGACGACGGCCGAGATGAGGATCGACACGGCCAGCGTGACCGCGAACTCGCGGAAGAGCCGCCCCACCACCTCGCCCATGAAGAGGAGCGGGATCAGCACGGCGATGAGCGAGAAGGTGAGCGAGATGATGGTGAAGGCGATCTGCCGCGTGCCCTTGAGCGCCGCCTCCATGGGCGGGTCGCCTTCCTCCACGAAGCGCGCGATGTTCTCGATCACGACGATGGCGTCGTCCACCACGAAGCCCGTGGCGATGGTGAGCGCCATGAGCGTGAGGTTGTTGATGCTGAAGCCGGCGAGGTACATCACGCCGAAGGTGCCGACGATCGACAGCGGCACCGCCACGCTCGGGATGATCGTCCCGGCCGCCGTGCGCAGGAAGATGAAGATCACCATCACCACCAGCGCGATGGCGAGCATCAGCTCGAACATCGTGTCGTGCACCGAGGCGCGGATGGTCACGGTGCGGTCGGTGAGCAGCTGCACGTCGATGGAGGCGGGCAGCGTCGAGGTGAGCGTCGGAAGCAGCGCCTTCACGCGGTCGACCACTTGAATGACGTTCGCGCCGGGCTGCTTCTGCACGTTCACGATGATGGCCGGCGTCTCGTTCATCCAGGCCGCGAGCTTGGTGTTCTCGGCGTCCTCCACCACGTCGGCGATGTCCGAGAGCATCACGGGCGCGCCGTTGCGGTAGGCGATGATCACGCCGCGGTATTCGGCGGCGCTCCTCAGCTGGTCGTTGGCGTCGATCGTGTAGGCGCGCGTGGGGCCGTCGAAGCTTCCCTTGGCCTGGTTGGTGTTCGCCGCGTTGATCGCGTTGCGGATGTCCTCGAGCGAGAGGCCCTGCGAGGCGGCGGCCTTGGGGTTCACCCGCACGCGCACCGCCGGGCGTTGCCCGCCCGAGAGCGTCACCAGGCCCACGCCCGAGACCTGCGAGACCTTCTGCGCGAGCCGCGTGTCCACCAGGTTCTGCACCTGCGTCATCGGCATCGTCTTCGACGTGACGCCGAGCGTGATGATCGCGGCGTCGGCCGGGTTCACCTTGCTGTAGATGGGCGGGGAGGGCAGGTCGGTGGGCAGGAGGTTGCTGCCCGCGTTGATGGCGGCCTGCACGTCCTGCTCGGCGGTGTCGAGGCTCTCGGTGAGCTCGAACTGCAGCGTGATCACCGAGGCGCCGCCGGAGCTGGTGGAGGACATCTGCTTCAGGCCCGGCATCTGGCCGAACTGGCGCTCCAGCGGCGCGGTGACGGAGGAGGTGATCACGTCCGGGCTCGCGCCCGGGTAGAGCGTCACGACCTGGATGGTCGGGTAGTCCACCTCGGGCAGCGCCGAGAGCGGCAGCTGGCGGTAGGCCACGATCCCCGCGAGGAGGATCGCGAGCATCAATAGCGAGGTCGCTACCGGGCGCAGGATGAAGATCCGCGACGGGTTCACTGCGCGGCGCCGCCTTGCCCCTGCCGGCTCTTCTTGTAGGCCTCGCGCTGCTCGGGCGTGAGGCTCTGGTAGCGCTTCCTGGCCGCCTCGCGTTCCTCGGGCGTCATGGACTCGAGGCGCTTCTTGTAGTCGCCCTTGCCCGCGCCGTCGGGCGCGAGCGCCGCGCGCGGCTGCCCCGGCTGCACCACCTCGACCTTCATGCCTTCACGGATGCGGTCCAGTCCGTCGGTGACCACGCGCTCGCCGGCCTGCAGGCCGCTTTCCACCGAGGTGACCTCACCCTCGGCCGGGCCCAGCTTCACCGGCCGCGTGGAGACGGTGCCGTCGTCGCCGACCACGTACACGATCGTGCCGTTGGTGGCGCGCTGCACCGCGGCCATCGGGATCGTGACCACGTCGTGCAGCGTGTACACCACCATCTTCACGTTCACGAACTGGTTGGGGAAGAGGTTGCCCTGCACGTTCGGGAACTGCGCGCGCAGCTTCACGGTGCCGGTGGTGACGTCGATCTGGTTGTCCGTGGTGACCAGGAAGCCCTTGGCGAGCAGCACCTTCTGCTCGCGGTCCCACGCCTCCACCGGCGGCTTGTCGCCCGAGTTGAGCCGCTGCATGATGCGCGGCAGCGTGTCCTGCGGGATGGTGAAGATCACGGTGATGGGATCGAGCTGCGTGATCACCGCGATGCCGTTGGAATCGGTGCCGCGGATCTGGTTGCCCGGATCCACGAGCCGCAGGCCCACGCGCCCGCTCACCGGGGCCGTGATGGTGGTGTAGGAGAGGTTCAGCTTCGCGGTGTCCACCATGGCCTGGTCGATCTTCACCGTCCCCTCGAGCTGCTTCACGAGGGAGGCCTGCGCGTCCACCTGCTGGGTGGCGATGGAATCCTGCGCGAGCAGCTTCTGGTAGCGGTCGAGGTCGAGGCGCGCGTTGTTGAGCGTGGCCGCGTCGCGGGCGAGCTGCCCCTCGGCCTGCTCGAGCGCGACCTGGTAGGGAAGGGGGTCGATCTTGGCGAGCGTGTCGCCCGCCTTCACGATCTGGCCTTCGGCGAACTGCACGCTTTCGAGCATGCCGTCGGCGCGCGTCTTCACGGTGACGGTGCGCAGCGCGGTGACGGTGCCGAGCGCGGCCTGGATCACGTCGAGGTCGCCGGTCTTCGCGGCCGCCACCGACACGGGGCTCGCCGGGCCGCCTCGCGCGCCGGCTCCTCCGGCCTTGCCCGCACCCTTGCCGAACTGGCCCTTGCCCGCCTTGTCCTGGCTCTTGCCGGCATCGCCCCCGCCGCCGGGCCAGAACGCATAGGCAAGGACCGCCACGAGGACGACCGCCACGACGCCGATCACGGGGACCCGCCAGCGCGGGCGGCGGCGTTCGGGGGGAGGGGGCAGTTCGGCCATGGACGCCTTTGTCGTTGTTGGGCTTGCGTTGGAGCCGCGATTCTCCGGCCAGTTTCAGTGGCGAGGTGCGTCGAAATGTAACGAGGCGGGAGCGAGCGGCGGCTCCTGCATGGCGGCGACCTGCTCCCTCAGCTCGAGGACGCGGTCCTGCCAGTAGCGCTGCGTATTGAACCATGGGAACGCGATGGGGAAGGCGGGGTCGTCCCAGCGCCGCGCGAGCCATGCGCAGTAGTGCACCAGGCGCAGCGTGCGCAGGGCCTCGACGAGCTGCAGCTCGCGGTCGTCGAACTCCGAGAAGTCCTCGTAGCCGCGCAGCAGGTGACCGAGCTGCTGCGCCATGGAATGCCGGTCGCCCGAGACCAGCATCCAGAAGTCCTGCACGGCCGGCGCCATGCGGCTGTCATCCAGGTCCACGAAGTGCGGGCCGCCCGCGTCGTTGCCGGTGGAGGGCGTCCAGAGCACGTTCGAGGCGTGGCAGTCGCCGTGCGTGCGCAGGTACGCCACGTCGCCGGCGCGCTCGAAGGCTGCGCGCACGCCCTCGAGCGCCAGCGCGCAGGCCTGCGTCCACGCGGGCTCCAGGTCGGGCGGGATGAACCCGCTCGAGAGCAGGAATTCGCGCGGCTCCTCGCCGAAGCTTTCGACGTCCAGTCGCGGCCGGTGCACGAAGGCCCTCGCGCGCCCCACGGCGTGGATGCGCCCGATGAATCGCCCGAGCCATTCGAGCACCTGCGGGTCGTCGAGCTCGGGCGCGCGGCCACCGCGGCGCTCGTAGGCCGCGAAGCGGAAGCCCTCGAACGCATGCAGCGTGCGCCCGGCGAGCTCGAGCGGCGGCACGACGGGCACTTCGGCCTCGGTGAGCTCGCGCGCGAACGCATGCTCCTCGAGGATCTGCGCGTCGCTCCAGCGAGCGGGGCGGTAGAACTTGGCCACCACCGGGGATGCTTCCTCGAGGCCCACCTGGTAGACGCGATTCTCGTAGCTGTTCAGCGCGAGGAGGCGGCCGTCGCAGCGCATGCCGAGCGATTCGATCGCGTTCAGCACGACGTCGGGGGTGAGGCGCGAATACGGATGGATGTCCGTCACGCCGCATTCTAACCCCTTCAATCTTTAGGGGTTTTCCGCGGGAACTCGCGTGCTATCATCCGCGGCACATCGGTCCCATCACTTCCGGAGCAGAACGATGAAAAATCCTTTGGATTCGCTTTGGGGCACCGTCATCACGGGGTTCGTCCTGACGGTGGTTCTGTACTACCTCGCACGCGCCATGATGGGGGGCTGACATGACCGCCGACTTCGTCTTGCATGGGCTGGGCCGCTGGCTGCACATCTTGTCGGGCGTGATGTGGATCGGCCTGCTCTACTACTTCAACTTCGTGCAGGTGGACGCGTTGAAGAAAGCCGCGGCGGACACTCCGCCCACCGGCGCGGGCATCACCAAGCACGTCGCGCCGCGCGCGCTCTTCTTCTTCCGCTACGGCGCGCTCGCCACGGTGATCTTCGGTTTCATGATCCTGGGCGACAAGGCCGGCGACGCGCTCTTCTTCAAGGAGAAGGCCTACGTTCCCATCGGCATCGGCGCGTGGCTGGGCCTCATCATGTTCTTCAACGTGTGGGCCATCATCTGGCCGAACCAGAAGAAGATCCTGGGCATCGTGCCGGCTTCGGACGACGAGAAGAACAAGGCGCGCCGCGTGGCGTTCCTCGCCTCGCGCACGAACACGGCGCTGTCCATCCCCATGATCTTCTTCATGGCGGCGCAGCCGGTGTTTCACTACCCGATGTTTGCGTAGCTACTTAACGGGTGGAAGGCCGGTGACCTTGTCGCCGGCCTTCACCTTGCGTTCCGCGAACCATCCCTTGTTCGTCTCGATCGCGTAGCGCGCGGGCCCCGCGGCCATGTGCGTGTCGAGCGTCTGCGGTTCCATGTCGAGGATGTTGAGGATGCGCCCGTCGGCGTCGAGGAACGCGACGGAGAGCGGGATCAGCGTGTTCTTCATCCACATCGCGTGGTAGGCCGGCTCGTCGAACACGAAGAGCATGCCGTCGTCGCGGCCCATCTTCTTCCTGAACATGAGGCCGTGCTCGCGCTGCTCCTCGCTGATGGCGAGCTCCACCTTGAGAGGGTGCGAGCCGACCCTGATGGTGGCCGTCTTGAAGGCGACGTCGTCGGCGAAGGCCCCGGAGGCGGCGAAAAGGGCGAGCATCGCGAGCAACCTCGCGAAGCGCGCCATGTCGAAGAGGCGGAAGGATCGGGGATGCATGGAGGAAATCCGGCCAATGAAGCTCGCGAATCTTAACCCAGCTGCGGCCGCGCTCGCAGCGGCGTTCCTGCTCGCCTCTTGCGCGGTCGCGCCGACCGCGCCCCCGCCCAACCAGCCGGAGACTGCGCAGGCGGCCGCGAAGCGGCGCGCCGAGGCGCCCCGGCCCACCTACAACCTCACCGGCTACCCGCCCGCGGTGCGCGAGGGCTATATAGACGGCTGCGAATCGGCCAAGCACTCCCAATACGCGCGCAAGGACGCGGCGCGCATGTCCAGCGACGGGCAGTACTCCATGGGCTGGAACGACGGCTTCTCGATGTGCGCGAAGAAGTGAGCTAAGCCCTCGAAGCGACCCACGCCGCGATCACGTCGAGGATCTCGGGCACGTCGCCCATCGCATTCTCGAGGGTGATGGCTATGCCGGGGCGGCTTTGCCGGATCGCATCGAGGATGCGGGGCACGTCGCGCTTCAGGTGCCCGCCCTGCGCCATGAAGAGGGGAACCACCGCGACCGCCGTGGCGCCCTGCGCGCAGAGCCTGTCGATGGCTTCCTCGAGCGTGGGCGCCATGTGCTCCAGGTAGGCGAGCGAGAGCGGCCGGCTGGGCAGGGCCTCGTGCACGCGATCACGGATCGCTTCGAAGGGCCGCGCCCACTGCGGATCGGCCGCGCCGTGCGCGAAGAGGACGAGGCCGCGCACCTCAGTGCTTCCCGGTCGAGCCGAAGCCGCCCGCGCCGCGCGCGCTCGCCTCGAAATCCTCCACCACGTTCAGGTCCACCTGGACCACCGGCACCACCACGAGCTGCGCGATGCGCTCGAGCGGCTTCACGACGAACGCCTCGCGGCCGCGGTTCCAGCACGAGACGAACACCTGGCCCTGGTAGTCCGAGTCGATGAGTCCCACCAGGTTGCCCAGCACGATGCCGTGCTTGTGGCCCAGGCCCGAGCGCGGGATCACGATCGCCGCGAGCCCCGGATCATCGAGGTGGATCGCGATGCCCGAGGGAATGAGCGCCGTTTCACCGGGATTGAGCGTGATGGCCTCGTCGATGGCGGCGCGCAGGTCGAGGCCCGCGGAGCCTTGCGTGGCGTAGGCCGGCAGTTGCTCGCGCAGCCGCGCGTCGAGCACCTTGACGTCGAGCTTCCTGCGCGCCAACTACGAGACCTGCTTGATGGGCGTGACGTTGGCGGGCAGCGCGTCGCGAAGGCGGATGGCGTGCTCGACCACCGCCATCGCGATGCGCGACTTGGGCGCGCGCGCGAGCGGGTGCGCGCCGGAATCGTCGTAGATCGTCACCTCGTTGTCGTCGCGCGAGACCGCGTCCTGCACGAGGTTGGCGACGATCATCGGCACCTTCTTCTTCGCGCGCTTGGCCTGCGCGTAGTCGGCGAGGTTCTCGCTCTCCGCGGCGAAGCCCACGCAGAACGGCCCGTCGGGGAGCGCGGCGACGTGCGCGAGGATGTCCGCGGTGGGCTCCAGGTGCACGTCGAGGGGCTGCGCCGACTTCTTGATCTTGCGCGACGACGCCGCGGCCGGCGTGTAGTCGGCGACCGCGGCCACGGCGAAGAAGTACGCGGCGCCGGACACGTGGCGCTTCACCGCGTCGAGCATCTGGGCGGCGGAGGTCACGCGCACCGTCTGCACGGAGGCGGGCGGCTCGATGGACGTGGGGCCGCTCACGAGCGTCACGTTCGCGCCCAGCGCGGCCGCGGCTTCCGCGATGGCGTAGCCCATCTTGCCGGAGCTCAGGTTCGTGATGCCGCGCACGGTGTCGATCGCCTCGAACGTGGGGCCTGCCGTGACCACGACCTTGCGGCCGGCGAGGCGCTTCGGGGCGAACACCGCGAGGATGCCCTGCAGCAGCTCCTCGGGCTCGAGCATGCGGCCCATGCCGACCTCGCCGCACGCCTGGTCGCCCGCGGCGGGGCCGAGGATCGTGACGCCGTCGGCGCGCAGCGCCGCGACGTTGCGCTGCGTGGCGGGCTTCTCCCACATCTCCACGTTCATTGCGGGCGCGACCAGCAGCGGGCAATTGCGCGCGAGGCAGGTCGTGGTGAGGAGGTCGCCCGCCATGCCGGCCGCGAGCTTCGCGAGAAAATCGGCGCTCGCGGGCGCCACCACGATCGCATCGACGTCGCGCGACAGCTCGATGTGCGCCATGTTGCTGGCGAACGAGGCGTCCCAAAGGTCGGTCGCCACGGGCTTGCCCGTGAGGGCCTGGAACGTTGCCGGCGTGACGAAGCGCGTGCCGGCCTCGGTCATCGCAACGCGAACCTCCACGTTATTGCGGATGAGGAGCCGCGCAAGCTCGGCCACCTTGTAGGCGGCGATTCCGCCGGTGACGCCGAGCAGCAGCCGACGCGTCAAAACCTTGTCCATGAAGGCATTTTACCCACTCGCGAGGCTCGCATGTCGATGGCCGGGCGGGCGGCTCCCGAGCGGCCGCGCGAACGATTGCTGGCGCAGGGACCGTCGTCGCTTTCGGACGCGGAGCTGGTCGCGCTCTTCCTCGGAACCGGCGTGCGCGGCAAGAGCGCGCTGGACGTGGCCCGCGAGCTGCTTGCCCGCTTCGGCCGCCTTTCGCGCCTGCTTTCCGCCGCGCAGTGCGAGCTCGATTCGGTGCCCGGCGTGGGGCCGGCCAAGTCCGCGCAGATCGCGGCGGTGATGGAGCTCGCGAGGCGCGCGCTCGCCGAGCAGATGCGCGCGCGCGACAGCCTCGCCTCCCCCGCCGCCGTGCGCGGCTACCTGCGCCTGCGCATGCAGGATCTTCCGCATGAAGCGTTCTACTGCGTCTGCCTCGATGCGCAGAACCGCGTGATCGCCGCCGAAGAGCTTTTCCGCGGCACGCTCACGCAAACGTCGGTCTATCCGCGCGAAGTGGTCAAGCACGCGCTCGCGCACAACGCGGCCTCCGTCATCCTCGCGCACAACCATCCCTCGGGCGTGGCCGAGCCGAGCGTGCAGGACCAGGCGCTCACCCGCACGCTCGCCGAGGCCCTGTCGCTGGTGGACGTGAAGGTGCTCGACCACTTCATCGTCGCCCCGGGCGCTTGCCTTTCTTTCGCAGAGCGCGGCCTCATGTAGCGCGATCGGACCCCTCCCGGCCGCCCATTCGGCAGTTGCGGTGCAGGCGATGCGGCTGCTATAATGTAAGACTTTGATTTAGCCTCGGATTCCAAGGGGAATTACCAATGTCTCGCGTTTGCCAAGTGACGGGGAAGGCGCCCCGGGTCGGACACCACGTGTCCCACGCCAACAACAAGACCAAGCGCCGCTACCTGCCCAACCTGCAGTACCGCAAGTTCTGGGTCGAGAGCGAGAACCGCTGGGTGAAGATGCGCCTTACCAGCGCGGGCCTTCGCCTCATCGACAAGCAGGGCATCGACGTCGTGCTCGCCGAGATGCGCGCGCGCGGCGAGAAGGTTTGAGGGGGCTAGGCCATGCGTGAAAAGATCAAGCTCGAGTCGTCGGCCGGCACCGGCCACTTCTACACGACCACCAAGAATAAGAGAACGATGCCCGACAAAATGGAGATCAAGAAGTACGATCCCGTCGCCCGGAAGCACGTCGTCTACAAGGAAACAAAGATCAAGTGAATTCGCCGCAACGCCTGAAATGAAAAGCCCCGCCGAAGCGGGGCTTTTTCATGGGTGCTTCGCCCGCGCTACTTCTGGTGGGCGATCACGTCATCCTTGATCTGGTCGTAGACCGACTGCGGGATGATCTTCTTGTCGACCAGCTCGTTCTTGCCCTTGTAGGGGCGGTTCTTCACGATCAGCGCGGCGCGCTTCTCGCCGATGCCGGGCAACTCCATCAGCTCCTTCTCCGTGGCGGAGTTGATGTCGATCTGGCCACCCTTCTTCGGAGCGGCCGCGGCGGGCTTGGCTTCGGCTTTCGGCGCTGCGGCTGCTGCGGCCGGAGCGGCTGCGGCGGGCTTGGCTTCGGCTTTCGGCGCTGCGGCCGGAGCCGGGGCTGCGGCAGGCTTCGCGTCAGCCTTCGGCGCCTCGGCTTTCTTCTCGTCCTTCTTGGCGGGCTCGGCCTTCTTCGGCTCTTCCTTCTTGGCCTCGGGCTTCTTCTCGTCCTTCTTGGGCTCTTCTTTCTTGGCGGGCTCGGCCTTCTTCTCCTTGGCGGCCTTTTCCTCTTTCTTCTTCTCGTCCTTCGCGGCCTTCTCTTCCTTCTTCTTGGCGTCGGCGGCGGCCTTTTCCTCTTTCTTCTTCTCTTCCTTGGCCTTCTTCTCCTCCTCCTTCTTCTTCGCTTCGTCCTTCTTCGCATCGGCGGCAGCCTTGGTATCGGCGGCCTTGGTATCCGTGGCCGGGGCCTGCGCGAACGCCACCCCGATGGACGCGATGATCGCGGCCATCCAAACAAGCAATCTCTTCACTGCAACCTCCCCTTGGGAATTCCTGCGAAAACCCGGGCTCTGACGGCCCGGAATCCTTGAACTTCGGGCGCTAGTTTACCCGCAAGCGAAAAGCCCCGCCGGGGCGGGGCTTTCGGTGCCGGGGGCGAGGCCGCTCAGGCGTAGCAGCGCAGGCGACGCGAGAAGAGCACGAGCTGCGGCACGTCGCTGCGCTCGGCGCGCTCGCACCAGTCCCTCAACTGGCCCACGAGCTGCTCGGTGTTGAGCGTCGAGCGCTCCCAGAGGTGCGCGAGCTCCTGGCGCATGGCCGCGGTGGTGTTGAGCAGCGGGCTCGAGGCGAGCACGGCGCCGACCTTCTCGCATTGCGGCAGGGCGCGGGCATCGCTGTGCAGCCACTTGCGCAGGGTCTTCAACGCCGCGCTGTCGTGGCCCTTGGCGCGCATGGCGGCAAGCTCGACGGCGCAGCTGTCCTTCATCGACTTCGCGTAGTTGGCGAGCACGTCGTAGCGGTGCGCGATCACGGCCTGCAGCGTCGCGGCGTCGACTTCGAACTTGGACGGGTCGAGCTTCACCTTGGGCGCGGTCTTGCGCACGTGCGCGAGGCCGAACGCCGAGAGCAGGCGGATGTAGCCCCAGCCCAGGTCGAACTCGTACCAGCGGATGGAGAACTTGGCCGACGTGGGATAGGCGTGGTGGTTGTTGTGCAGCTCCTCGCCGCCGATCCACGCGGCGACGGGGGTGATGTTGGTGCTGGCATCCTCGGTCACGAAATTGCGGTAGCCCCACCAGTGGCCGATGCCGTTGATGACGCCCGCGGCCCAGAACGGGATCCAGGCCATCTGGACGCCGTAGATCAGCAGGCCCGGCACGACGCCGAAGAGCGCGACGTCGATCGTGGCCATGATCACGATGCCCCACTTGTTGAGCGGCGTGTACACGTTGCGCTCGAGCCAGTCATCGGGCGTGCCGTGCCCGTAGCGCTGCATCGTCTCGGGCTTGTACGACTCCTTCACATAGAGGACCACCCCGCCCCAGAGGACGCGGTTGATGCCGAGGATCTGCGGGCTGTGCGGGTCGTCTTTCGTCTCGCACTTGGCGTGGTGCTTGCGGTGGATCGCGGCCCACTCCTTGGTGATCATGCCGGTCGTCAACCACAGCCAGAGGCGGAAGGCGTGCGCGATGACCGGGTGCAGGTCGAGCGCGCGGTGGGCCTGGCAGCGGTGCAGGTAGACGGTCACGCCCGCGATGGTGATCTGCACCATGACGAGGCAGGCAATGACGTCGCCCCACCAGGGGAGATTCAGGAGACCCGTGAACATAGGGGATGTGTGCCTTGTGGGATGGGCCGGGCAAAAAAAGACCACGGGCCCTGTATGGGTATGGGCCGGATTTTAGCCCACCCGGAAAGGCAGGGCGCACATTTTTCCGACAATACCTCTAAGCCTTTGGTGCGGAAGGCTTTTCCAACGTTTCAGGCGTAGGAATCGAGCGCAAATCGAGGCGCTGCGCCGCGAGCTCGATGCCGGCCGCGCGGAAGGCCTTGAGGACGTCCCGGAGAATGTCGCTGCGCAGGTCGGCGTCGCCCACGGACGGGTCGCGGATCCAGACCACCAGCTCCAGCTCCGCGCCGTGCGCGCCCAGCTGTTTGACGCGGGCCGCGAGGGGCGGTTCGGCGATCACCCGCTTGTGGCCATGGCCTACTTCGGCCAGGATCGCGAGCGCCCGGTCCACGTCGCTTTCGTACGAGACGGTCACCGGCACCACCACCGAGATGCGCGGGTCGCTGTAGGTGTGGTGGGCCACCGTCGTGGTGATGAGAGTCTCGTTGGGGATGATCGACTCCACCCCGTCGCCTCCCTTGATCACCGTGTAGCGCGACTCGATCGCCCTCACCTCGCCGCGCCGGCCGTCCACGGTGACCACGTCGCCGATGCGAAGGCTGCGGTCCAGCAGCACGATGAACCCGCTCACGTAGTTGCTCGCGATCTTCTGCAGGCCGAAGCCCAGGCCCACGCCGAGCGCGCCGCTGAAGATGGAGAGCGTGGTGACGTCGATCCCGGCGATCGGCAGGGCGATGAAGAGCGCGGCGAGCAGCGTGGCGATGCGCACGAGCTTGCCGATCACCACGCGCGTGGTGAGCTCGATGCTGTCGGCGGCCATCACGCGCGTCTCGGTCACGCGCGAGAGCCAGAGCGCGATCGTGAAGGCGAAGAAGAGCGCCGCCGCCGCGCGCAGCACGTCCAGCAGCGTGATCTCGGTGCGGTTCTTCCCCACGTGGATGCCGTAGGAATCGAGCGCGCCGGTGACTTCGCCGAGCATCCCGACCATATGCAGGATGACGGCGATCCACGCCACGGCGATCACCACGCGGATCACGGCGCGCTGGACCCCGCCCTCGGGCATCACGATGCCCAGCACGTAGCCGGCGAGGCGAATCGCGAGCAGCGCGAAGACGAGCGCGTTCGCCACCTCCATCGGGCCCGTGTCGGTCTCCTGGAGGGCGCCGAGGATCACGCGCGCGACCCACACGAAGACCAGGGCGAAGGCGGGGAACGCGACGCGCTCGAAGTCGCCCTTGCCGAACTTCCAGCGATTGCTGATGCGGGAGTGCCGGCAGAGGACCCGCGCGAGCAGCCACCCGAAGGCGATGGCGGCGAGCGTGGCCGCGCCCTGCACCGCGAGGTCGAAGGGCGACTGCGCTTCCGTCACCGCGCGGATGGAGCGCGAGATGGGCGAGAGGTCGACGTTCACTTGCGTTCCAGCACTGCGGCGAAGAATCCGTCGGTTCCGTGGACGTGCGGATAGAGGTGAAGGTACGGCTGCGCGCTGCCCGGCATTTCGACGCCTTGCCGCGCAAGGATATTGGACACCGGCACGAGCTGGAAATCCGCATGCGCGGCGAGGAATTCCGCGACGATGTCCTCGTTCTCCTCGGCGAGCAGGCTGCACGTGCCGTACACGAGGCGCCCGCCGGGCTTCACGAGCGAGGCCGCGGCGGCAAGGATCGCGCGCTGCTTCACGTTCAATTCCGCGAGCGCCGTTTCGTCCTGGCGCGCCTTGAGGTCGGGATTGCGCCGCAGGGTGCCCAGGCCCGTGCACGGCGCGTCCACGAGGACCCGGTCGATCTTGCCGCGCAGGCGCTTCACCTTCGCGTCGTTCTCGCCGGCGATGCGCTGCGGGAAGACGTTCGACAGGCCCGAGCGTTTCAGGCGCGGCGCGAGGTTCGCGAGCCGCTTGTCGGAGACGTCGAACGCATAGAGCCGCCCCGACGATCCCATCGCGGCGCCCAGCTGCAGCGTCTTGCCCCCGGCGCCGGCGCAGAAGTCCACCACCATCTCGCCGCGCCGCGGCTCGACGAGAAGCCCCAGCAGCTGGCTGCCTTCGTCCTGCACTTCGACGGCGCCGTCGAGGAACATCGGGTGCTGGTTCAACGCCGGCTTGTCGCGAAGCCGCACGCCCAGCGGCGAGTAGCGCGTGGGCGTGCCGGGCGTTGCGTCGGATTCGAGCCGGTCGAGCACCGCCTGGCGCGGCGCCTTCAACGTGTTCACGCGCAGGTCCAGCGGCGCGGATTGCTGCAGGCCGCGCGCGAGGGCGAGGATCTCGTCGTCGGACATGCGCTTGCGAAGGCGCGCGATCACCCAGTCGGGCAGGTCGGCGCGCAGCTCGAAGGGCAGGGCGTCGAGGTCCTGCGCCTTCAACTTCGCGAGCCACGCGCGCTCGTCGTCCTTCAGCACCGACTCGATCTGGCTCACGCCGATGCCCTGCAGCTTCACCAGCGCGGCGAGCGCGATCTCGCGCGGGCTCGCCGTGGGCGTGAGGTATTCGAGGGCGCGCCGGCGGCGCAGCGCCGCGTACACGGTGTCGGCGACCCAGGCGCGGTCGCGGGCGCCGAGGCTGCGGTTGTCGCGGAAGAAGCGCCGCAGCGCGGCATCGGCGGGCTCGCGGGCCGGCAGGATCACCGTGAGCGCGGCGACGATCGCGTCCAGCTGCGCGCGCGTGAGGTTCACGGCGGCGCTATTCGCTGACCTTGGTGGCGGCCTGCTCGACCGTGAGGTGGTTCTTGGCCACCGGGAAGCGCAGCTTCACCGGCAGGTAGTGCTGGTCCACCCCGAGCCAGACGTCGATCACCTCGCCGTCCTTCGGGTCCGTGTGGCGCACGTGCAGGGCCTTCACCTTGCCCAGCGGGATGTCGATCTCCTCGACGCCGAGCAGCTCCAGGTGGAACTCGTAGAAGCGCCGCTGCGTGAACACGCGCAGGTCGTAGGACTGGCCGGTGGGCGGCGCGTGCGCGAGCTGGAAGATCATCGAGAGCCAGTCCACCGTGTTGCCGGTGAGGTCCACGGTCTTGGGCTTGTTGTCGCCCTTGTCGAGCGTGACCTTGCGCGCCTTCCAGTCGAACGCGATGCCCTCCGGGATCGGGTTGCCCGGCTTGTGCTCGGTGTAGCTGTCGGGCCGCAGGCCCTCGGCGGTCACGGTCCCCCTGGCTTCCTGCAGGAGGCGGCCCTGCAGGAAGAGCGTGAAGAAGCCCTCGGCCTGCGCCTCGCCCGTGATCGTGTAGTTGTCGCCGTCGCGATTCCAGTGATAGGCCGCGGTGCCGTCCACGAACGCGGAGCTGAGCTGGTACTCGATCGTGAGCTTCGAGGGCAGCGCCTCGACCGGAAACTTCGGCGGCTCGGGCGCAGGCGCCGGGACCGCGGGCTGCGCCATCGCCACCACGTCGGGCTTCGGGGGCTCGGGAGGCGGCGCGGGCTCGTCGATCACGGGCGTGTCCACCTGGGATGCGAGCGGCTCGGGTGCCACCTCGGCGATCTCGCCCGGCAGCGCGATGGGGTGGAAGACCGGGCGAGGCTTCGCGACGCGCTTCGGGGCCGGCTTCGGCGCGGGCGGTGCCGGAACGAGCTTCGCCTCGGGCGAGGGCTCCGCCTCGAGCGTCGCGGTGTAGCTTTCGTCGGCCACGGCCTCGTCGATCTTGCCGAAGCGCTCCGGCAGGCCCGCCATCACCGCCGCGTGCACCGCCGCCGAGATCGTGACGGCGATCAGCGGGACGCGGTAGCGGTCGAGGAAGGCGAGCGCGCGCGACATGGCCTACCGGGCCTCCAGCGAGACGAGCACCTGGTCGAGCTTGAACCCCTTGGGATCGTCGAGCAACACGCGCACCGGGAAATTGAAGCGGTCCTTGGCGAGCCAGACATCGGCCTTGGTGTCCTTCGGGTCGTTCGTCACGCGCTGGTAGTGGCGCGTCTCGAACTCGCCCGCGGGCGTTGCGAGCCGGGTTTCCTCGATGAACTTGTACGTGTACATCTCGATCTTGCGCCGCGTGGCCATGGGCACGACGAGCGTGGCGCCCATGTCCTTCATGCTCATGAACTGGTACATCATCGAGATGCGGTCCTGCGTGGCGCGCGGCAGCGCCGTCACGCTGTCCTGGCCTCCCGAGGACGTGCGCATCACGCCCTTGTCCCAGTCGAACTCGCTCGTGAGGTCGCGCTTGCCGTTCTTCAGGCGCCGTTCGAAATAGCTGATGGGCTGCAGGCCTGCCTCGCCCACGCGGCCTGAGCTGCCGACCGTGATCTGGTCGTCGAGGAAGGCCTTGAGCGGCCCCTCGGAGCGCGTGACGCTCTCGATCGTGTACGAGTTGCCGTGGCGCGCGAACAATTCGTCCACGCGGCCGATGGTGATGCCGGTGTAGCTGATGGAGTACTGCGCGACGATGTGCTCGGGCGGCGTCGCGGCGAGCGACGGGAGCGAAACGCACAGCAGCAGAGAGGCGATGAATCTCAAGAGTCCGTTCCCGGTGAAATCAGGGGTTGCGTGGGAATCCGCGCCCCGCGCACGCGCACGGCGCCATCCGCCGTGAATTCGATCCGCTTCTCGACGAACCAGCGCACCGCCTGCGGATAGATGCGGTGCTCGACTTCCAGCACGCGCGCGGCGAGCCGTTCTTCCGTGTCGTTCTCCAGCACCGGCACCGCGCCCTGCACGATGATCGGCCCGCCGTCGAGCGCAGGCGTGACCACGTGGACCGTCGCCCCGTGCACCTTCACGCCCGCGGCGAGCGCCCTCGCATGCGTGTGCAGCCCCGGGAAGGAGGGCAGCAGCGACGGGTGGATGTTGAGCATCCGCCGCGGGTAACGTGCCACGAAACCGTCGGTGAGAATTCGCATGAACCCCGCCAACACCACCAGCTCCGGCTCGCAGGCATCGATCGCGCCGGCGAGCGCCGCGTCGAACGCCTCGCGCGTGCCGTACCCCGTGTGATCGACCACCTTCGTTTCAATGCGGTGCGATGCGGCGAATTCAAGCCCCCCGGCCCCCGGGCGGTTCGAAATCACCGCGCGCACGTCGAGACCCGTCCCCGCTTCCACGATCGAGCGCATGTTGCTGCCCCGACCGGAGATGAGGATCACGCCCTTCAGGCGACCACCGCCTGCGGCGCTCCCGCCGCGCTCTCCACGATGGAGCCGATCTCGTAGGCGTTGATGCCGTGCGCCGCGAATGCCTCCAGGGTCTTCGTCGCGTCGGACTTGTCCACCACGAGCGCCATGCCGATGCCGCAGTTGAACGTGCGGTGCATCTCGGCGTCCTCGATGTGCCCGTGCTTCTGCAGCCAGTCGAAGATCGCCAGGCGCGGCCAGCTCGAGGCATCGATCTTCGCGCACAGGCGCTGCGGGATCACGCGCGGGATGTTCTCGATCAAGCCCCCGCCCGTGATGTGCGCGAGGCCCTTCAGGGTGACCTGCTGCATCACGTCGAGGACCGGCCTCACGTAGATGCGCGTGGGCTCCAGGAGGGCCTCGCCCAGCGTGCGGCCGGCGTCGAAGGGCTCGAAGAGGTCCTCGCCGCTTACCGCGACCACCTTGCGGATGAGCGAAAAGCCGTTGGAGTGCGCTCCGCTGGACGCAAGCCCGATCACCGCGTCGCCCGGGGCGATGGTCGTGCCGTCGATGATCTTCGATCTCTCGACCAGGCCCACCGCGAAGCCCGCGAGGTCGTATTCGTTCTGCTGGTACATGCCCGGCATCTCGGCGGTCTCGCCGCCGATGAGCGCGCAGTTGGCGCGCGAGCAGCCTTCGGCGATGCCCTTCACCACGTCGGCGGCCACGCCCACGTCGAGCTGGCCGGTGGCGAAGTAGTCCAGGAAGAAGATCGGCTCGGCGCCCGACACGAGGATGTCGTTCACGCTCATGGCCACGAGGTCGATGCCGACGGTGTCGTGCTTCTTGAGCCGGAACGCGAGCTTGAGCTTGGTGCCCACGCCGTCCGTGCCCGAGACCATCACCGGGTTCTTGTACTTCTTCGAGACCTCGACCAGGGCCCCGAACCCCCCGATGCCGCCCAGCACCTCGGGCCGCATGGTTTTCGCGGCGAACGGCTTGATGCGCTCGACCAGCGCATCGCCCGCGTCGATGTCGACGCCGGCTTCGCGGTAGGTGAGCGGCGAGGTCTTCGTCGCCACGGGGGCCGATCCTTTTGATTCGAGAGGCGAAATTCTAGCCGATTTGGCCCCTCGGCGCCCCTTTTCCTGCGTTTGTCGTTCCCGCGTTCATGGGGATGGCGGGTACTTCCTCCCGAGCAAGTGATCGACCGAGATCTTCCCCGGCCCGTAGAAGAACGTGACCAGCATCAGCGCGCCCCACAGCATGTGGTCCTTGAGGCCCGCGTCGGAAAGGTCGGGGTACGAGATCACCGCGACGATGTTGAAGGCGAAGAGGGCGAGCGCCGCCGGGCGGGAGGCGAGGCCCAGCGTGAGCAGCACCGGCAGCCCCAGCTCCGCGCTCGTGCCGAGGAACGCGGCCACCTCGGGCGGCAGCAGAGGCACCTGGTATTCGTTGGTGAAGAGCGAGATCGTGATGTTCCAGTCGTTGAGCTTGGTGAGCGCCGAAAGGAAGAACACGCGCGCCACGTACAGCCGCACCATCAGGGCGAAGATGGATTGCAGCGAATCGACCCAGCGTGCGCCCGCCGTATAGAGGCGGACGACGGTGTGCGGCAACGAGCGCGCGTGTGCGTTCACGGTGGCCCCTTACGACTTCTTGGGCGCTTCGGCCTTGGTCTTGCCGCCCGCCTTCTCGCAGGTGCCCTTGGCGACGTACTTCCACTCGTCGGCCGAGTTGTCGGTCTTGGAGGTGCCGGCGCAGGCGTGCTTGGCCGTGCCGCAGTCGTTCTGGCCGGCCTTGGCGATGCCGTAGCACTTCTCGGTGCCGTTGGGCTGCTTGACGGGGCCCGCCGCGTTGGCGGTGGCGACGCCGAGCGCCAGGATGCCGGCGACGGCGAGGGTCAGGGACGTTTGGCTCTTCATTCGTGGGTCTCCTCTTGGGTTGTGGACAGACGACGTTTCGGGCCCGGACGCGGGCTATCCTCCCGCTTGAGTCGCGGCCGGGGCGCCGGCCTTACAAGGCCCGCGAAGTGTATGACAGCCGGGGGAAAGCGCCTAACTAGGCGTCGCCGCTGCCCTGGAAGGTGGGCAGGTACTTCTTCGCGAAGTCGAGCATGCGCTCGATGGGAACCTTCGCGCGCTGCCCGATCGCCGGATCGACGTGCACCTCGTGCCCCGGGGCGCCTTCGAGGGTCTCGATGAGGTTGTAGAGCCCGTTCATCGCCATCCACGGGCAATGCGCGCAGCTCTGGCAGGTGGCGCCCTTGCCGGCGGTGGGCGCCTCGATGAAGGTCACGCCGGGCAGGCGCTTCCTCATCTGGTGGATGATGCCGCCGTCGGTGGCGACCACGAACTCCCGGGTGCCCTTGGCGGCGAAGCGCTCGGCGGCCTGGATGATGCCGGTCGTGGAGCCCACCGAGTCGGCCATCGCGATCACGCTGCGCGGCGACTCGGGGTGCACCAGCACCTTGGCGTTGGGATGCAGCGCCTTCAGCTCCTCGAGCTGCTGCGCCTTGAACTCGTCGTGCACGACGCAGGAGGCGTTCCACATCAGCATGTCGGCGCCCGTCACGCGCTGCACGTAGTCCCCCAGGTGCTTGTCGGGCGCCCAGAGGATCTTCTTTCCCTCCCGGTGCAGGTGCCCCACGATCTTCTCGGCGATGGAGGAGGTGACCATCCAGTCGGAGCGCGCCTTCACGGCGGCGCTCGTGTTGGCGTAGACCACGACCACGCGATCGGGATGCCCGTCGCAGAACTTCGAGAAGAGGTCGATCGGGGTCGCGAGGTCCAGGGAGCACTCGGCCGCGAGATCCGGCATGAGCACGCGCTTCTCGGGATTGAGGATCTTCGCGGTCTCGCCCATGAAGCGCACGCCCGCGACCACGATGGTCTTCGCCGGGTGCGCGTGGCCGAAGCGGGCCATCTCGAGGGAATCGGAAACCGTGCCGCCCGTGGACTGCGCCAGGTCCTGGAGGTCCGGGTGGACGTAGTAATGCGCCACCAGGACGGCGTCGCGCTCCTTCAGGAGCTTGCGGGCGCGCTCGAGGAGGGCCGGCTTTTCCCCGGCCGAGGCGATGCGCGGCGGTTTGGCAGGGGCGATCCCCATGTCGCCGTTGAAGCGCTCGAAGCGGATCTGGATCGGTGTCGCGGTGGCCATGGCCTCATTCTAAGGCAGGGGTGCGTGCTAACATTTCGGCCCATCGGCGTCCCGGGAACCGGGGCGCGCCCGGGCCAAGCCATCCGCCGGAATCGTCCGCGGGGCGCAGGCCCGCCGGAAGGGTCATGAAGCAGCTGCTCCTCGACTTCACCCGGGCCCCAGCGCCCACCTTCGCGAACTACATCCCCGGCGGCAACGCCGAGCTCCTCCACGCCCTTTCGAGCGCGTTGCGCGGCGAGTTGCCCGAGCGTGTCCTCTATGTGTGGGGTGAAAAGGCGGCGGGCAAGAGCCACCTGCTGAAGGCCTTCGCCGGGGCGAGCGGCGGGCGGGCGCGCTACGTGCCGGCACCGGACTTCCTGGACGCCGCCCACGCGCCCATCTTCGCGATCGACGACGTGGAGCAGCTCACCGACGAGGAGCAGGTGTCGCTCTTCAACGCGTACAACGAGAAGTCGTTCGAATTCCTGCTGGTTTCCGCCGGCGCGGCCCCGAAGGACGTGGCCATGCGCCGCGACCTCGCCACGCGGCTTGCCACCGGCCTCACGTACCGCGTGCTGCCCTTGTCGGATGCGCAAAAGCGCGACGCGCTGACGGCCCACGCGAAGCAACGCGGCTTCGCCATTCCCGAGGAAGTCACCGCCTACCTGCTCACCCACGCCCGCCGCGACATGGGCTCGCTCATCGGCGCGCTCGATTCGCTCGACAAGTACTCGCTGGAGACCGGCCGGCCCATCACGGTGCCCCTGGTGAAGGCGGCGCTGCAGCGCGAGCTGCCCATGGGGCGTCCGGCGTGAAGCTCGCGCTCTTCGACCTGGACAACACGCTGCTCGACGGCGACAGCGACCACGCCTGGGCGCAGTTCCTCATCGAGGAGGGCGTGCTGCACCCGGACGAATACCACGCGAAGAACGAATGGTTCTACGAGCGCTACAAGGACGGCACGCTCGACATCCACGAGTTCCTCGACTTCCAGCTGGCACCCATCGCCAACCGCCCGCGCTCGCAGCTGGACGCCTGGCACGTGGACTTCATGCAGCGCAAGATCCGCCCGATGATCGCGCCCGGGGCGGTGGCCCTGATCGAGAAGCACGCCGGCGCGACGACCGCGATCGTCACCGCGACCAACCGGTTCATCACCCAGCCCATTGCGACCGAGCTGGGCGTGCCGACGCTCATCGCGACGGACATCGAGGAGAAGGACGGCATCTTCACCGGCAAGCCACGCGGCACGCCCACCTTCCGCGAAGGAAAGGTCGAGCGCGTCGAGGAGTGGCTCGCGGGCAAGGGGCACAACCTCGCCGATTACGAAAGCTGGTTCTACAGCGATTCGCTGAACGACCTGCCGCTGCTGCGACGGGTGACGCACCCGGTGGCGGTGGATCCGGACGCGACATTGCGCGCACATGCCGAGGAGCGGGGATGGCCTGTGATTTCCTTGCGATGAAATGATCAAGAACTACATCGACAAGCTCTTCGGCCGGCGCGACCGCGTCACGCACAAGGACGCGCGGCCCGTCATCTATCCGAAGGACAAGCACAACATCGCGCGCGAGGACATCAGCAAGTGCGCGCGGCGCACCTGCGAGGAGCTCCAGCGCGCGGGCTACGCGGCCTTCGTGGTGGGTGGCGCGGTGCGCGACCTCTTGCTCGGCATCCGTCCCAAGGACTTCGACGTCGCCACCAGCGCGACACCCGAAGAGGTTCGCTCGGTATTCCGCCGCTCGCGCATCATCGGGCGGCGCTTCCAGATCGTGCACGTGCTGTGCGGGGCGGAGACGGTCGAGACCTCCACCTTCCGCGCGCACTTCACCCGCGAGCCCGACGCCGAGAACACCGACGAGCACGGCCGCATGCTCTCCGACAACATCTTCGGCACCCAGGCCGAGGACGCGATGCGCCGCGACTTCACCGTGAACGCGCTCTTCTACGACCCGGTGAAGGAGGAGGTGTGGGATTACGTGCACGGGCTGAAGGACCTGAAGGCCCGCAAGCTGGTGATGATCGGCGATCCCCCGACGCGCTATCGCGAGGATCCGGTGCGCATGCTGCGCGCCGCGCGCCTCGCCGCGAAGCTGGGCCTCGAGATCGACGCGAAGACGCGCGAGCCGATCCGCTCCATGAGGCACCTGCTCGAGAACGTGCCCCAGGCGCGGCTCTTCGAGGAGATCCTGAAGCTCCTGCTATCGGGCAACGCCGTCGAATGCGTGCGGCTCCTTCGCGAGCTGGAGCTGCATCACGGGCTGCTGCCGCTGCTCGACACGGCGCTCGAAGATCCCGAGGCCGGCCCGTTCGCGATGGCGGCGCTGCGCGCGACCGACGAGCGCCTGCGCGAGGGCAAGCCCGTCTCGCCCGCGTTCCTGCTCGCCGCGCTCCTCTGGGGCCAGGTGGAAAAGAACCTGCGCCGGTTCGAGAGCCAGGGCCAGCCCACGATCCCCGCGCTGCATTCGGCGATGCACGAGGCGCTCGACGAGCAGCGCGAATCCCTCGCCATCCCGCGGCGCTTCGACGCGACGATGAAGGAGCTCTGGCTCATGCAGCCGCGCTTCCTGCAGCGCGGCGGCAGCCGCCCGTACCGGCTGCTCGAGCATCCGCGCTTCCGCGCCGCCTACGATTTCTTCGCGCTGCGCGCGGAATCCGCCAACGCCCCGCAGGAAGCGGCGCGCTGGTGGGATCGCTTCCAGCACGCGGGACCCGACGAGCGCGAGCGCATGCTGGTGAGCGACGAGGCGGGGCCGAAGAAGAAGCGCCGGCGCCGGCGCGGCAAGCGCAAGCCGGTGGAGGGCGCGCCGACCGGGCTGCCGGATGACGTGAGTGGCGAGAGCGACGAATGACGCGCGCCGCCATCGCGCTGGGTTCCAACCTCGACGACCCCGAGGCCCACGTGAAGCGCGGCTTCGACGACATCGCCGCCCTTCCGCAGACGCGGCTGCTTGCGCGCTCGAAGCTCTACCGCACCAGGCCCATGGGCTACGCCGACCAGCCCGACTTCATCAACGCCTGCGCGCTGGTCGAGACGTCGCTTGCTCCGCGCACATTGCTGAACGAACTGCTTGCCATCGAGAAGCGCCACGGCCGCGAGCGCACGATCCCCAACGGCCCGCGCACGCTCGATCTCGACATCGTGCTGTATGGAAACGAGCGGATCGTGGAGCCCGGCCTGGTGATTCCGCACCCGAGGGCGCATGAACGGGAGTTCGTCCTGAAACCGCTGCACGACGTCTGGCCCGGTGCCTTGGCATGAAGCATCGTTACCTCGTCGTCGAAGGCGCCATCGGCTCGGGCAAGACCACGCTCGCCCACCGCCTCTCCGAGCGCCTCGGC
>Ga0335084_10000179_pt1 | contig 46973 bp, 45 predicted proteins | sample Lox_Sample_44_FD_206721 | JGI IMG/M metagenome (GOLD analysis project Ga0335084, IMG submission 206721) | Soil microbial communities from Loxahatchee National Wildlife Refuge, Florida, United States - Lox_Sample_4.4 | ecosystem: Environmental > Terrestrial > Soil > Wetlands | place: USA...
GTCAGCGGCACTGGCTCGCAGGCGAAGAACCGCGATCTGGTGTTCTACGCCAGCGGTGACGCCAGGGCGATTGCGCGGGTGCGCCCTGCGTTGACGGCGTTCGGCAGGCACGTGTTCAACGTGGGCCCATTTGGCAACGGCAGCCGCATGAAATACGTGGCCAACCTTCTGGTCGCCATCAACAACGTTGCCGCTGCCGAAGCCATGGTGCTCGGTATGAAGGCCGGTCTCGAACCGCGCATGATTGTCGACCTGATCAAGGCCGGTGCCGGCAATTCACGTGTATTCGAGTTGCGCGCACCGATGATGGCAAAAGGCCGCTACGACGATGTCACCATGAAGATTTCCGTCTGGGACAAGGATATGCGGGTGATCGGCGATCATGCCCGCAAAATTCGCGTGCCGACGCCGTTGTTCAACGCCACCAAAGGTATTTATCACAAAGCGATGAAAAGTGGCCTCGGCGGCCGTGACACCGCGGCCGTCTGCGCCGTGTTGGAAAAGATGGCCAAGGTAAAGCGGAAAAGGACTCGTGCCCGCTAAATTTGGCTGGTGTCATCAATAAGCGCCGGTCTATTTCCTTAATCCGAACGACTGTGGATACTGGATACCCCGCTCGCGCGGGGTATGACGGAGAGTGTTCGGGAGGGCGTAATGGCGTCGTTACAACAGCGGACGGAAATTCGCGACGGCATGCGGATTGATTGGGACGTGCCGATCACAATGGACGATGGGTTGGTGCTCCGCGCCGACGTATTTCGCCCAGTGAAAGAGGGAAAGTTTCCGGTTATCCTCAGTTATGGTCCTTACGCGAAGAACCTTGCCTTCCAGGACGGCTACCCGAGCGCATGGCAGCGCATGGCGGAAAAGCATCCCGACGTCACAGCAGGATCGAGCAATCTTTATCAGAGCTGGGAAGTGGTCGACCCGGAGAAATGGGTGCCGCACGACTACGTTTGCGTGCGCGTCGATTCACGCGGCGCCGGCTGCTCACCGGGTTTCATAGATCACTTCTCGCCGCGCGAAACCAAGGATTTCTACGATTGCATCGAATGGGCGGGCGTGCAACCGTGGTCGAACGGTAAGGTCGGCCTCAACGGCATTTCGTATTACGGCATTAATCAGTGGCATGTCGCTTCGCTACAGCCGCCGCATCTCGCCGCAATGTGCATCTGGGAGGGCGCAGCCGATTGGTACCGGGACATGACCCATCATGGCGGCATTCTCTCAACATTCTGGGAGAACTGGTACGACATGCAGGTGAAGACCGTGCAATACGGTGCCGGCGAGCGCGGCAAGCGCAGCCGTGTTCATGGCGAGCTGGTGTGCGGACCTGAAACCTTGCCGGAAGCCGAGCTCGCAAAGAACCGCGCCGAATTCGGCAGCGAGATCGTGTCCCACCCGATGGACGATGACTACCACAAAGCGCGTTCGCCAAAATGGGACAAGATCGTCACACCGCTATTCTCGGCCGCAAATTGGGGCGGACAAGGCCTGCATCCACGTGGGAATTTCGAGGGGTTCGTTCGCGCCGCGGCGAAGCAGAAATGGCTGGAGGCCCACGGCATCGAGCACTGGACACATTTCTACACGGACTATGGCCGCGAACAGCAGCTGCGCTTTTTCGACCGCTTCCTGCACGGGAAAAAAGATGGTTGGGCAAAGCAGCCAAAAGTGCTGCTGCAAGTGCGTCACATCGACAAGTTCGTGCCGCGGGCCGAGAACGAGTGGCCGCTCAAACGCACCCGATGGACCAAGTTCTACCTCGATCCATCATCGATGACGCTGACGACCAAAAAACCGTCTGATTCAGCCCAGCTTAAATTTGCTGCTGTGGGCGATGGCCTCACTTTTCTTACGCCACCGCTTGCGAAGGAAATTGAGATCACGGGCCCGTCGGCTCTTAAGTTGTTCGCTTCTTCTTCAACATCCGACGCTGATTTCTTCATCGTGTTGCGCGTCTTTACGGGTGACCTGAAAGAAATCGTATTCCAGGGCGCTATCGACCCGCACACGCCAATCGCTCAAGGGTGGTTGCGTGCATCGCATCGCAAGCTCGACAAAAAATTATCGAAACCCTATCGCCCCTATCACACACACGATGAAAAGCAGCCGCTGAAGAAGGGCCAACGGGTGGAACTCGACATCGAAATCTGGCCAAGTTCGATTGTCGTGCCGGCTGGATACCGCATTGGCCTGTCGATCCGCGGCAAGGATTACGAATATGGCGGGGCGAGCGGTGGCAAGCTGTCGAATTTCAAAAATGAGCTGAAGGGCTGTGGCCCATTCCTGCATGACGACCCACGAGATCGCCCGCCCGCCATTTTTGGTGGCACCACCAGCCTCTATTTTGGCCGCGGCAAGGAGCCATTTTTGCTGTTACCGGTTATTCCGCCGAAAAAGCGGGCAAGACGAAAGTAGCGCGGCACAGGTGCAAACGGACGCAATCTTGCACGCGGAGGCTGCGGCCATTTGGGGTGTTCATTCCCATCGAACCTAATGTAAGCTTCGCTCAACCTTCGACTTAACAGAAGGATCAGGGGGGAAATGAATACGCAATTCTGGGTGGTCCAGGCGTTCAATGGCGTGTCCTACGGTGCGCTGTTGTTTCTGGTCGGCAGCGGTTTGTCTCTGATCTTTGGCGTCATGCGCATCGTCAACTTGTCGCACGGCGCGTATTTTCTGTGGGGCGGGTACATTGCGCTTTCAATTATTGGGGCAACCGGATCATGGGCCCTGTCGCTTCCCCTCGCCGCACTAGCCGTCGCTCTCATCGGTTTGGTGATGGAGCGTTTGTTCCTGAGATCCGAAGGTTTTGAATCCATCCGTAACGCCGTTATCGGGCTCGGATTGGGACTCCTGGCCGCATTGGCAGCTGTTCGCGGTCATTTTATCGGTGCAGGCTGGGTTCAGTTCACGGTCGTCACTGCGCTCGTAACAATAGTTTTCTTTTTCGTATTCAGTCGCGTTTCGATCATACCGATCGAAACGGATGTCCTCCGGCAGGTTCTGCTCACCGTCGGATTTGCCTTTCTATTCCAGCAAGGCGCACTTGATATTTGGGGCGGCAACAACATGGATATCAATCCTCCCGCCCAGTTGACGCAGAGTATCGTCGTCGGCGGCATTTATTTGCCGCTCTATCGCGTGTTCATGATCGCGATGGCGTTGACTTTCGGAATCGTGTTGTGGCTCGTGATGGAAAAGACGCGGATGGGTGCGGGGGTGCGCGCGACCGTCGATGACGCGCAGATGGCCCGTGGCGTCGGCATCGATACCAATCGCATTTCCATGTTCATCTTTGCGCTTGGCGCTTTTCTTGCCGCGCTCGGCGGCGTAATCGGCGGCGCATTTCTTGGCATCTATCCGGGGCTCGACTTCGAGATACTGCCACTCGCCTTCGCGGTAGTTATCATCGGCGGCATGGGCAGCCTTGGCGGTGCGGCCATCGGAGCGCTGGCAGTTGGCCTCGCCGACAATTTCGGCAAAGCACTCTTCCCGGAGGTGTCCTATTTCACGCTTTATGCACCGATGGTTCTGATCCTGGCTATCAAGCCGACTGGTCTGTTCGGACGAGATTGAGCGGACCCATGGCAAATCAGCAAACCAAGATCCTGATTGTCGCTGCCACTCTCGCAGCGCTTGCCTTGATCGTTCCGCACTCCGGCTCGTTCGTCGTTCTACTGGCGACGCGGGCGATGGCCTTCGCGATTCTCGCCATGAGCGTCGACCTTCTGCTCGGCTTCACCGGGTTGTCTTCAATGGGACAGGCGGCGTATTTCGGTGTGGGCGCCTATCTAACGGCAGTTCTTGCCACCAAGTTTCACTTTGGACTCGGCTGGGATTTCTGGATAGTCGTGATCCTGGGAATTCTGCTCGGTGCAGCCCTGGCTGCTCTTTTTGGACTGTTCGCGATCCGCGCCGGTGGCGTCTATTTCCTGATGATCACGCTTGCACTTGGTCAATGCGTCTGGGGTCTCGCTTATCGTTGGAATTCGCTCACTGGCGGTGATAACGGCATCAATATGAGCGGCCGGCCAAATTTCGGCCTCGACCTTGGTAACGAGGTTACCTTCTTCTATCTGGTATTCGCCTTCTTCGTGGTCTCGATGGCACTGATGTACGTGCTGGTGCGCTCGCCATTCGGGCAGAGTCTCGCCGGTATCCGCGAGCGCGAATTGCGTATGCAGATCCTCGGCTACAACACCTGGCTGCACAAATACATCGCCTTCATCATTGCTGGCGGCTTCGGCGGACTCGCTGGCGTATTGTGGGCCCAAACCAACGGTCACGTCAGCCCGGAAACGGTGGTGCTGACGACATCGGTGGATTCTCTGCTAATGGTTGTGCTTGGCGGCTCGGGTACGTTAGTGGGCGCTGCAATCGGCACTGCGATTGTCTTTGGTCTGCGCGAATATCTCAGCACGCTGGTTCCCTGGTGGCAGTACGTGCTCGGAGGTGTCTACGTGCTGACAATTCTCTATCTGCCGATGGGCCTGATGGGACTGCTGTCTGGCGTTCGCCAGCGATTTAGGTCTCAGGGTAAGGAAGAAGGCTTAAAGAAACTCGCGACTAAGCCTTCCTGAGCGGGAAGGCATGGCAAAAAGGGAGGAATTTCGATGACAAACAAACTGCAAAGAGTGTTGCTGGGCAGTTGTCTTGCCCTCGGTCTCGGTTTGGCGACCCAAGCCAACGCAGAAGATCTGAGCATCGGTTACATCGCGCCGACCACCGGAATCTTCGCCCAAGTCGGCAAGGACATGGTCGACGGCTTTCAGATGTATCTCGACGAACACGGCGGCAAGCTCGGCGGCATGAACGTAAAGTTCATCGTCGAAGACAATCAAGGCAAGCCAGACGCCGCCGTCACCAAAGCTAAGAAGTTGATTCTGCAAGATCACGTGCAAATGTTTATTGGCGGCTTGCTCGCTTCCACTGGCTATGCACTCGCGCCAGTCAGCACCGCCGAGAAGACCCTCTACATTTCTTCGATTTCGTCGGCTGACGACCTGACGCAGCGGCAACTCGACAAGTACCCGTATTTCATCCGCACCAGCTGGACTAGTTCGCTACCGCATCAGCCGCTGGGTCAGTGGGCCTGCGATCAAGGCTACAAGAAGGCTATCACCATTTCAGCTGACTATGCCTTCGGTTACGAGACGGCCGGCGGTTTCCAGAAGGCGTTTGAGGATTGCGGCGGAAAGGTCATCCAGAAAATCTGGCCGCCGCTCGGCACCAAGGACTTCGGGCCTTATATCCCGACCATGAAGGCCGACGCCGACGTTATTTTTACAACGATGGTCGGACCGATGGCCTTGCAATTCCCCAAGCAGCTCCGCGCTGCAGGCAACAAGAAGCCGATCGTAGCGAGCGGCGTTAGCTATGACGAATTCGTGCTGCCGTTCATGGGCGACGAAGTGATCGGCGATGTCTCCGCGCTTCATTACAGCGCGGCGATCGACACGCCGCGGAACCAGGCATTTGTCAAAGCGTATCGCGCCAAGTATGGCAAAGTGCCCTCCTACTACTCGGAAAACAACTATACGACCGCGATGTGGATCGACGAGGCGATCAAGAAGGCTGGCGGCAAATGGCCAGGACCGGAGGCTTTCATCAAGCTGATGGCGAGCATAAAGCTCGACGCACCACGCGGGCCAGTCGAACTCGATGACATGCGCAACCCGATTGAAAACGTCTACATCAAGAAAGTGCAGAAGACGAAGATGTTTGGCTACGACAAGGACGAGCTCTGGAACACTGTGATCAAGACCTATCCTAAGGTCAGCCAGTTCTGGACGTATGGCAAGGAGAAATTCCTCGCGCAGCCGGTCTACAGCCGCGAATTTCCGCCCTGCAAGTTCTGTGAATAAGCAAGCCAGCGCCGGGGCCCGTTATCTTGGCCCCGGCGCTATTTTCAAGTGTGAGAACTGCTCGTGAGTGCTGAGATGCAAGTGAACGGCAGCGCTGTCCCAGCGCTTGAGCTGAAGGGCCTGTGCAAGAGTTTCGGCGGCTTGCAGGCAACGCGTGAGGTCACGCTCCGAGTGATGCCCGGCGACCGTCAGGCCATCATCGGACCAAATGGGGCCGGCAAAACCACGCTGTTCAATCTAATCACCGGAATCTATCCGGCAACGTCCGGCCAAGTGCTGCTATTTGGACAGGATGTCACAAGTTGGCCGAGCCACCGTCGGACTGCATTAGGCATGGCGCGCACCTTCCAGGTCACCAGCCTATTTCCGAAACTGACCGTGCTGGACAATGTGCTGCTGGCGATCAAGGGCTTGCGGCCATCAAAGTTTGTCATGTGGCGCTTCTTGTCCTCATACAAAGAAGTCTATGGCAAGGCTTATCACCTGCTCGAACAAGCCGGCTTCCTCGACCGCAAGGACACCGAAGTTCGCAACCTTTCGCACGGCGAGCAGCGTCAGCTTGAGATCGTATTGGGCCTAGCGAGTGATCCGAAAATTCTTTTGCTTGATGAACCGGCTGCGGGCCTGTCATCCGGCGAATCTACCGAGATGTCCGAATTTCTAATGAAGCTCGATCCCAAGCTCGCAATTCTCCTAATTGAACACGACATGGACGTGGTGTTTGACGTCGCCGATGAGATTTCGGTTCTCCATTTCGGCGAAATACTGGAAACCGGATCACCCGAGAGCATCAAGAAAAGCCATCGCGTACAGGAAATCTATCTGGGGACCGACTGACGCCATGCCCATCCTCGAAGTCCGGGATATTCACACCTATTATGGCGACGCATATGTGTTGCAGGGGTTGTCGCTGCAACTCGAGCAAGGCCAAATTCTTGGGCTACTAGGCCGCAACGGCGTTGGCAAAACCACTCTGGTGAATTCAATCGTTGGTTTTAACCCACCGCGTCGCGGCAAGGTCCTTTTCAAGGGCGACGACATCACGCACCAGGCGTCATTTGAAACTGTGCGCGGCGGCATGGGACTGGTGCCGCAGGGCCGCCGCGTATTCCCGACACTTGGCGTTGAAGAAAACCTGCAGGTCGCCGAGCGCAGCCCAGACCGGCACAAGTGGAATCTTGACCGCGTCTATAAGCTGTTTCCGCGCCTGCACGAGCGCCGTCACCAACGCGCCAAGACATTGTCTGGCGGCGAGCAACAAATGCTGGCGATCGGACGTGCACTAATGACCAATCCCGATTGCCTGATCATGGACGAGCCGTCGGAAGGCTTGGCGCCGATCATCATCCAGGGTCTTTGGGAGGCTATCGGAACACTGAAAAAAGAAGGACTTTCCATTTTGCTGGTGGAGCAAAATGCACATCTCGCACTGAAGCTGGTCGACTATGTGCATGTGATGAGCAAGGGTCAGGTGGTCTATTCCTCGAAGCCGGAGGAATTGCGTAACAACGACGAGATTAAATCCAGTTATCTCGGCATCTAGCAGCCGACTGTCAAAATCTGGCTCGTGCGACGGGTTGCCTATCACCGTGGTGTGGCGTGCAGCGTAACCCGGCGACCGGGCTTTACATCATGGAATGGCTTGGCCGATGATGGGCGCAATTTGGTCCGCCGCGGTGGGGCATGGCGGTCAAAACATGAGCCCCGGCACGGGGTAAAGGGAGGAAACGTAATGTCTCGCAAGGTCACCCGTCGTAAATTCATGGCCGGCACAGCCGCTGGCGCAGTTGCGGTGAGTTTCAAATTTCCTGCACCGGCGATAGCACAGGCGGCACCATTCAAGCTCGGCCTGCTCACCATCAAGACCGGCCCGCTAGCGCAGGGCGGCATTCAGATGGAACAGGGCGTCATCACCTATCTCAAGGAAAAGGACAACACCTTCGCCGGCCGCAAGGTCGACTTCATCTCAGCCGACACAGGGGGCAGTCCGGCGGGCGCAAAGACGAAGGCGCAGGAACTCGTCGAACGTGACAAAGTCGACACCATTGTCGGACCGCTCGCAGCCTTTGAGCTGCTGGCGATCACCGACTACATCGCGCAAGCGAAAACGCCGCTGCTAAGCCTCGCAGCCGCCGAAGACCTTACCCAGCGCCGGCCAAATCCGTATTTCCTGCGCGCATCTGCCTGCTCATCTCAGGCCATGCATCCGATGGCGGACTACGCAGCGAAAGAAATGAAACTCAAGCGCATGATCACAATTACCGAAGATTTTGCCTTCGGTTACGAGCAAATGGGCGGCTTTCAGCAGACGTTCGAAGACAACGGCGGCAGGATCCTGAAGAAGCTATGGCCGCCACTCGCGACGCCCGATTACACACCTTATCTCGCCCAGATCTCGGACTGTGATGGCGTGTGCCAAGGCTTCGCAGGTGGAAATCCGCTGAAGTTCATGAAGCAGTACGCCAGCGCGGGTCTCAAGTTTCCGGTAGTCACCGGCCAAACTGGCGGCGATGACGCGCTTTTACGCAGCTACGGCGATGAAGCCATCGGCCTCGTCAGTTGTTGCCCCTACACGCTCGACGCCGACACCGAAGCAAACAAGCGCTTTGTGGCCGGCATGCAGAAGAACTTCAACCTCGATCCCGGTTTCTACGCGGCCGGTCTCTACATCAATTGTATGGTGATCGACGCGGCGTTGAAGAAGGCGGGCGGAAAGAGCGACGACAAAGCCGAGTTTATGAAGGTGCTAAGATCCGTGTCGCTCAACGATACGCCGCGCGGGCCGGTAAAGTTCGATCACCTGGGGAACGCAGTCGGCAATTTCTACATCCGCAAGTGCGAAAAAACCGGCGGCAAGCTCGTCAACAAGACGATCAAGACCTACCCAAATGTGAGTCAGTTCTGGACTTATGACGAGAAAAAATTTCTCGAGCAACCCGTCTATTCGCGCGACTTCCCGCCGCTCAAGTCGTGATGCATGACATTGCGCGGGCGCCGCACAGGCGCCCGCAATATTTTTGACATGGCGAGCTTGGGACAAAGGCAACCATGAACTTCTGGCTGGTGCTGGCGGTCAACAGCATCACTTTTGGGGGACTCCTGTTCCTGTTGTCGGCGGGCTTTTCGCTGATCTTTGGGCTAATGCGCATTCCAAACCTGACGCACGGCTCGCTATTCATGCTGGGCGCCTACGTTGGCGTCACCTTCGTTCTGGGTGTTCGCGGTTTTCAACTAAATTTCTGGATTGCGGCGCTCCTGGCGACGCTGACTGTCGCGGCGCTTGGCGCGCTGGCCGAACGATTGCTTCTGCGCCGCATGCCAGGCGATCAATTGGCGCAAGTGTTGGTGACCCTCGGCCTGTCGTTCATGGCGGCGGATCTTTGCTTGATGATATGGGGCGGCGATCCGATTTCGGTGCCGACGCCCCCCGAACTCGAAGGCTTTGTACGCTTTGGAGTTCTGGTGTTCCCCGCTTATCGTGTCGCAATCATCGTAATTGCGGTCGTGTTTGCCGTTGCGCTTTGGCTGCTGCTCGACCGAACGCGCTTGGGAGCCATGATCCGCGCCGGCGTCGATGATCCGGACATGGCACGTGTAGTCGGCATCCGCGTTTCGCAGCTATTCACTATTGTGTTCGCTCTCGGTGCGGGCCTTGCAGCTTTCGCGGGGATCATCGGCGGACCCATCCTGTCGGTCTATCCGGGCCTCGATCAGGACATGCTACCGTTGGCACTGGTGGTGGTCATCCTCGGAGGCACGGGGAGCCTGCTCGGCTCTTTTGTCGGCAGCATAATTGTCGGCTTCATCTACAATTTCGGTCAGGCCCTCCTGCCCGAACTTGCATATTTCGTGCTCTTTCTTCCGATGCTGCTGGTCCTGCTGCTGCGGCCACAAGGCCTTTTTGGCAGGCACGTGCCATGACCGTTCGTCTGCTCGCCCTCGGCACCGCGCTCATTGCGCTTGCGACACTGCCGTATTGGATGACCGGCATTTATTACATCAATGTCTCCAGTCAGATTCTCTTCTACGCTATCTTTGCGCTCGGCTTGAACGTGCTGGTTGGCTATGCCGGGCTGGTTTCACTTGGTCATGCGGGCTTGTTCGGCGTGACCGCTTACGCGACCGGATACATGCTACAGCTCGGGTTCGGACATCCCGCAGCGATCCTGATCGCGTTAGTGATCAGCATGATTGCGATGGCAATCTACGCGGCACTCTCGCTGCGCTCGACCGGCATCGGCTTCATTATGATCACTTTGGCATTAGGCGAAATTCTTTGGGGTCTCGCCTATCGCTGGATCAGTTTGACCGGCGGCGATAATGGGCTCAGCTTGAAAACTCGCCCGGCACCGTTCGGTTATTCGCTGGCCGATGTGAACACATTCTATTACGCGACGCTTATCGTATTCCTGCTGTCGCTCGCGGCAGTGGCGGTGTTTGTTCGCTCGCCACTCGGAGCCGCACTGATGGGCACGCGCGATCAACCGCGCCGCATGAACGCGCTTGGCTATCACGTTTGGGCGATCCGTTTTTTTGCCTGTTTGTTCTCCGGCCTGCTGACCTCGATATCCGCCATCTTGTTCGTGTATTATACGCAGTTCATCAGTCCGCAGACGCTGGCCCTCACCTCATCGGCCGAAGTCTTGCTGATGGTGATCTCCGGCGGAGCCGGCACTCTGCTCGGGCCAATTGTCGGCGCCACTTTGGTGGTGGTGGTCAAGACCGTGGTGAGCGGTTTCATCGAGCGCTGGAATTTCCTGCTTGGCGCCATTTTCGTCGCCATCGTCATCCTGATGCCTGAAGGATTGGTGCCAGGCACCGCCCGCCTCTGGCGTCTGGCCTGGAGTAAGCGGGGGCGTGGCACCGGCGCGGTCGCGAGCAGCGTTGGGGTAAAACCATGACCGCGCTGGGCGTTTCCGGCCTGAGCAAGGCGTTCGGCGGCCTGCACGTTACACGCAGCGTCGATCTCAATGTCGCGTCCGGGGAACGGCGGCTGATCATCGGCCCCAACGGCGCCGGCAAGACGACGCTATTTAATTTGATCACGGGAGAGCTGACCCCAGATACCGGCTCAATTCATCTGTTCGGGCAGGACATCACCAACGTACCAAGCCGACGCCGCGCCCATCTTGGTATGGCACGCACTTATCAGATCATCACGTTGTTCGCGCGCGACACTATCCTCCACAACGTAACGCTGGCGCTGCTTGGCCTATCACCCTCCCGCTGGAATCCGCTGATCGATCTCAAACGCCAAGGTCACTTTGTCGAGCACGCACAGGCGGCGTTAGAACGGGTTGGCCTTGGACACATTGCGAACAGGCCGCTGGCGCAGACTTCTTATGGCGAACGCCGGCGCGTCGAAATTGCGATGGCCCTGACACAAAATCCGAAAGTATTGTTACTCGACGAACCATTTGCCGGTTTGTCGATCGATGAACGCCGCGATGTAAAACAGCTACTGTTGGCAATTCCGCGCGATGTCACCATCGTGATGATCGAGCATAATATGGACGTGGCATTGGAATTCGCCGAGCGCATCACGCTTCTGCATTTCGGCGAAGTCATTGTCGAAGGCAGCCGGGCCGAAGTCGTTGCTGATCCTCGCACGCGGGAGGTCTATCTTGGCCACTAGCGCGCTGAGCCTTAGCCATATTGATGCTTTTTATGGCGATAGTCACGTTCTGGGCGACGTGTCGTTCGAACTCGGTGAGGCACGCATGCTCGGGCTGCTCGGCCGAAATGGTGCCGGTAAATCGACCTGCATGAACGTCACCATGGGCCTGCTGCCGCCACGCCGGGGCGAGGTGGCGGTATTCGGAGAACAGGTCGGCGGCCTTTCACCCGAAATGATTGCGGCGCATGGCGTCGCGCTGGTGCCGCAGGGGCGGCGTATCTTTAAAAGCCTGACCGTCCGGGAAAATCTGGCCGTGGCCGCTCGCAAGCCCGAGCCCGGCAGCAAGCATGCCCCTTGGACCATGGACACCGTATTCGGGATGTTTCCACGACTCAGTGAAAGACGCGGTCAGATCGCGGCCCATCTGTCGGGCGGTGAACAGCAGATGCTGGCCATTGGCCGCGCGCTCATGGGTAATCCTCGCGTATTGCTGATGGACGAACCTTCGGAAGGCCTGGCGCCGCAGATCGTCGCCGAAGTGATGGCCACGATCCGCAAGCTGAAGGAAAGCGGCTTGTCGATCGTGCTGGTCGAGCAAAACCCGAAGCTGGTGTTTGACGTCGCCGACGACATCGTCATTCTCAATACCGGGCGGGTCGCGGTGGTCTCTACACCTGCGAAGCTCGAAAAAGACGGCGTCGATTTGCGCCAGCACCTCGGGGTGTTCTAGGAAGATTCCACACAAAGGTGTCGATGCGTGGCACGAGGCCACGCCACAACAGAGGCAATGCGAAATGGCTGAGATCTGGAACAAATACGCCGACACCGCTGCGCGCAAGCACGGCAAGCCGGGACGCGAGGCGCGACCGAAAAGCCTCACCGTCGATATGCACGCCCATGTCGCGGTGCCGCGCGTCGTCGAAATCGTGACGCCTCATCTCAAACAATCTACCGATCCGCTGGTGGCGGATTCTACGCCGGAAACGCAGGCCTTGATGGCCAAGCAGGCGGCCGACATCCGCACGCGCATTGCCACGACGGACGAGCGTTTTGCCGTGATGGACGAGATGGGCGTCGATATGCAGCTCATCTGCCCGGCGCCGCCGCAGATCTATTACTACCTGCCCCTCGATGTCGGCGTGCAGGCCGCCCGTACCCTCAACGACGGTATTGCCGAATATGTCGGCAAGCATAGTGATCGACTGGTTGCGCTCGGCGGGGTGCCGATGCAGGACGGCAACGAAGCTACGAAAGAGCTTGAGCGTTGCATGAAGCAGCTGAAGTTCAAGGGCGTCGAGATTCTCACCAATGTCAACGGAAAGGAACTATCCGATCCTGTTTTCGCGCCGTTCTGGAAGAAAGCCGAGGAACTCGATGCACTGGTGCTGATCCACCCAACCGGTTTCACCCAGCCGCAGCGTTTCGGGCGTTTTTACTTCAACAACGTCATCGGAAACCCGCTCGACACGACCGTCGCGTTGCACTACCTGATCTTCGACGGCGTGTTCGAACGGCATCCCAAGCTTCGCGTTCTGTCCGTGCACGGCGGAGGCTTCCTCGGTGCCTATTCCGGCCGCATTGATCACGCCTGGGGCGCACGCTCGGATTCACACGGCAATCTACCGCAGCCGCCGACGACCTATCTGCGGCGGAACGTCTACCTGGACACGGTCGTTTTTACCCCGCACCAGCTCGAGGCGCTGGTGAACACCTATGGTGCAGACCGCATCGTCATGGGCACCGACTATCCGTTCGACATGCTGGAACACGACCCGATCGGTCACGTCAATTCGGTGGCGAGCTTCGACGACCGCACCCGCGCCGCGATCTGCGGTGGCAATGCCAAGAAAATACTGCGGATGTGAGCCGAAATCGTTAGCAGGTTCAGTAGCGACCATTTAACGCTAATATCTACTCTGCCGCGCTCAGTAGGCGCGAAAATTCAAGGCTTTGAAAAACGGCGGAGGTGACAGTGATCGGGGTCCAACCGCACATTCCGACGGAAGTGTATTTTGATTTTCTGGGAATGACCATCCCGGTTCATTGGGATTATCACGCCATCCTGATGGTCACGGTCTGGTTCGTGCTGGTTCCGATCTGCATCATCACCATCCGTTTCGGTAAACCGAAGCCGACGCTCACCGGCATCCATCCGAAGGTCAGCATTAAAAATGCCGTTTGGTGGTGGTTCAGCGTTCATAAATACGGGCTGATATTTTCCATCAGTCTCGCGCTCGCTGGAGCAATTGTCGCGGTTACGGTCAGCGGCGGCTTTAGTGGCTCGTTGCATTCGATGTTCGGTCTGACGACGGTCGCGCTCGGGTGTTTACAGATCATGGGCGGCTGGCTCAGAGGCAAGCACGGCGGGAAAAATTATTACTCCGCCGATCCGAATGATCCGAAGACCTGGTTCGGCGATCATTACAATATGACGCCGCGCCGGCGTAAGTTCGAGGCCTATCACAAGACAGCGGGTTATTTCGTCTACTTCTTTGCTGCCGGAGCGGTTGCCAGCGGCCTGATGCAATATCCCATGCCGGGTCTGGCGATGTTCATCGTCACCATGGTGCTCATCGCGTTCGTTGTATCCATCGTGCTGGAATACAAGGGGTACCGCTACGACGGCTACCGCGCCGCGCACGGCTACACGATGGACGCGCCTTTCAACAAAGAACGCGAATTTCTGTAAGTCAATAAATTGCGACTCACGCGTACAAGAAATCCAACACCGCCGTCTCGGCAATTACCGCTGCGTCGGTACTATGCTGGCCGGCGCGCGCCTGCTCTTCCTGCGTCCGTGTAGCCTGCAAATAGGCGCCAAGATGGCGGGCGCGCTCGATAATGCGGTAATTCTCCGGTAACCGCGCCGCTTCAAAACGTTTGAGCGCGCTCTCGACATCAGGCTCGTGCTGCAAGGCCTCGGCCAACGCAGCTGCGTCATCCGCCGCCTTGGAAACTCCTGCCGCAACGTGCGGGCGGGCAACAAAGGCCGCATCGCCCGCCACCGCCACCCGGCCGAAGGCCATGCGCGGCGATTCAAGGTCGTAAATCGGTTGGAGGATTGGTTCCTCGATCAGCCGCACGATCTGCCGGAATTGCGGGGCCACCAGACGTTCGGCATCGGCGCGCATTTCGGCGATCGCCTCTTGCCGGATCAAGGGAGGCGGAATCGAAATGGCGTGCGTCACTCCTCGCTCGTCTGTCAGCAGCCACTGTAATTTGGTCGCCTCATCGGCAGGCCGGTACCAGACCACATTGTAACGGCGGTGACCGGGGCGCAGATCGTTGTCAGGCCCTGCCACCGGATAGCCAAGAAATTGCTCGCCCGGTGGCAAACCGAAAGTCATGTATTCAAAAAGCTCGCGGTGCACGTCCGGCGGGAAAGCGCTTTCGGCAATCAACGCGCGCCACGCGCTGTAACCCGCGTAACGCGGCGTTACTTCCGGCAGACATTGTTGACGCACCGTCGAGCGAATGCCATCGGCACCGACCAACAAATCAGCCTCGATAATTTCGCCGTTGGAAAAATGTGCCCGCACGCCTTCCGGACCTTGCGCAAACTTTGCGAGGCCGCGTCCGCGACGGTAGTGCTCCGGCGGAAAAGCATCGCGCAGCAGGCGATAGACGCGTTCCCAAGCGGTGAGCACCTGCGGGCACTCTATTTCGTGTGTCAGCCGCCCCTGCGCATCGAGAATTTTGCGGGTCGTGATGTGGACGCCAAGTTCATCGGTAGCAAAACCAAGCCCGCGCAACCGCTCAATCAGTTCATATTGCGCTACGATTCCCGCGCCGCGGCCCGAGAGTTCGCTTTCAACACGCTCGTAAATGTCGACCGCCCACCCGGCTCGCCGCAGCAAAAGCCCGCTAAGCAAGCCGCTCATCGAGCCGCCGATGATTATCGCGCGTCTTGTCCGAGCCCCGGCCAAGTGATCAGCCTCGATCTTTCCGTTTACCCATTTATCCTATATAGGACAGCCAGCAGATTTGGAGGAATTCCCATGGCACTGACCATGCTCGACAAGCAGGCCGAGAAAAAGGGAAAGTCGCAGTGGCCGGCCGATATTGCCGCCGAGTTCGATCGTGAGAGCAAAAACCCGAACCCGTGCGTCGGCTCCACTTTATTGTCGGAAAATGAACGCACGCGCGTGTGGATTATCCGCCTCGCGCCTGGCGAACGCATCGGCTTCCACCGCCACGTGCTGGATTATTTCTGGACCTGCGTTAGCGGGGGCCGCGCCCGCCAATATGTGCATGATGGTACTGTCGTCGAATTCACCTATCAGCCGGGCGAAACCCGCCACGAAACCTATGGCAAAGGCGAGTTCAAGGTGCATGATCTGGCAAATCTTAGCGACCATGAAATTGTGTTCATGACTGTCGAGTTCAAGGATAGCGCCAACAAGCCTATGCAGCTGCCTGCCGGCGTGCGGCCGCAGTCAGAAGCAGCCTGATATTCGCAGAATTTCGAGACGCCCGCCCATTGGGCGGGCGTTTCATTTGTCGCGCTTGCAAAGCTTCTTCTGATCGGTCAATAGGCTAGCCATGTCACTGACGGTCCTGCAAACTGCTAAAAAACCGCATGGCAGCGGGACAATCGCTGTGAGATAACAAAAAGCTCGGGGTTCAGAGGGGAGTAACGCCGGTAGATTTCGACACGCTGGTTGCGACCGCGCATCGCGCCCGATGCGCTGCGTCAGCGATGCCGGCTTAAGCGCGTATGGATATTTCTTTCGATCTTCTGATCAATGCGATTGTTGCGGGGTTGTTGCTCGGCGGCTTTTACGCCGCCGTCACCGCCGGAGTGTCGATCTCCTTCGGTATGCTCGACATTGTCAACATTGCGCACCCAGCCTTCATAATCCTTGGCTCCTACATAGCCTATTTCATCAATATCAATTTCGGCGTCGATCCGATTGTGGTCAGCATCATCATGCTGCCGGTATTCTTCGCACTCGGTGCGTTCGTCTATCAGGTCTACTACCTGTCGTTTGAGCGACGCGGACAGGAATCCCTGCGTGGACTCGCGTTTTTCTTCGGACTCTTGTTCGTTACCGAAGTGACGCTGATCCTCGTGTTCGGCGTCGATTACCGTTACGTCGAAGCTGCCTATATCGGCCCCAGCATCCATATCGGGCTGATCGACATGCCGCTGCGCATGTTGGTGCCGTGTGTGGCGGCCTTGACGTTATACGCAGCAATCCAACTGTTCATCACCCGCACCTTTACCGGCCGGGCCATCATGGCGGTGTCGCAGGACCAACTGGCATTGCAATTGATGGCGGCAGATCCGATCCGTATCAAACGCATCGCCTTTGGAATTTCGATCGCGACCGCTGCGGTCGCTGGCGCGCTGCTGATCATCATTCAACCGGTCGAACCTTCGGTCGGACGCGAATATATCGGGCGGGTTTTCGCGATTTGCGTGCTCGGCGGGCTTGGCAGCATGCCCGGCGCGTTGATCGCAGCGCTTCTGCTCGGCGTGGTCGAAAGTCTGACTGCGACTTTTTATGGTCCGTCATGGGCGCCCGCGGTTGCCTTTGGCTTTCTCCTTCTTACCCTCGCCTTCCGGCCGGCTGGACTCATGGGACGGTGAAGGCGATGAGCACCGCAAAATTCTCCTTTATCGCGATCGCCATCGGCGGACTGGTGATGGCCTTCGCGCACTGGTTCCAAGTCGATTATTTGTTTTTCGCCAGTTACACGATCCTGCAATTCATCGTGCTGGCGACCGCCTGGAACATCCTTGGCGGATATTGCGGTTACGTCAATTTCGGCTCCGCGGCTTTTTTCGCGCTCGGCGCTTACAGTTCGGTTGCATTGATAAAATTCGACGCTGAAATCGACAGCTGGTTTTCCGAAGGCATCGCCAGCTTCCTCCACCATATCTTTCCGTTGCCGATCCCCGTCCTCATTTTGTTCGGCGCCCTCGTTTCCGGCACCGTTGGCTTCGGCATGGGTTACCTGACCTTACGTCTGCGGGGCGCTTTTTTCGCCATTGCCACCCTAGCGATGGCAGTGGTGTTGCAGACCTTGATCGTCAATTGGGACTTCGTCGGCGGCTCGCGCGGCGCCTATATCATCCGGCCTGAGAGCCTCGAGTTCGCCGGGATTCAGGTCAACTACATCGAATATCTGTTCGCGTTAATGCTGCTGCTGGCGGTGATCGCATTGGCCACGGCGCGGGCAATCGAGCGCTCGCAGCTTGGCTTTGGTTTCGCCACTATCCGTGACGATGAGCTTGCGGCGGAAGCCTGCGGCGTGCCGACGCTTCGGCTGAAACTGATCGCAACCACACTGTCAGGCGCCTTCATGGGCATGGCCGGCGCGCCGTTTCCCTATTACATCGGCTATTTGCAACCGGCTTCAGCGTTCGGTCTCGAATATGCAGTCAACTCGATCGCCATGCCAATGATCGGTGGGACGACCAGCTGGGTCGGCCCACTGGTCGGCGCCATCTTGCTCGGCTCGGCGCAGCAATATGCCACGGTAACCATTTCCTCAGCGGTGAACCTGCTGATCGTCGGCCTGATGCTGGTCGCGTTCGTGATCATCGCGCCGAACGGGCTGATCGGTCTGGTACAGGAATGGATGCGCGCACGGAGGCGGTCATGACCGCGCTACTGCACGTCGACAATATCAGCAAGCGTTTTGGCGGCTTTATCGCGCTTGATGGCGTGGAACTAGAGGTTCAGCCGGGCGAGCGCCTCGGGCTGATCGGTCCAAACGGCTCCGGCAAAAGCACGCTCGTCAATTGCATTTGTGGCACGCTGCAGAATGAGAGCGGCAATGTGTGCTTCGACGGCCACGTCATGGACGGCCTCGCGGCTCACCAGCGGACTCACCGCGGGGTCGCACGCAGCTTTCAATTGCCGCGCCCGTTCCACAGCATGACGCTTGCCGACAATCTGCGCATCCCTCTCCTTTATACCGTGCATGCCCGCACGGGGCCTTTGCGCTCGGCCGGAGATCTCAATTCGCGCTGTGACGAGCTGCTCGACATGGTCGGCCTGATGAAAAAGGCCAAGCAAATGCCTCGCGATCTTACGCAGGTTGAGATGCGCAAGCTCGAGTTGGCGCGCGCAATGGCGGCGGAACCAAAGTTGCTTATCGCCGACGAATCCATGGCCGGCCTGTCGCACTCGGAGATCGACGATATCCTGGCCCTACTGGTGCGGTTGAACGAGCGTGGTATCACGATCATTCTGATCGAACATATCATGCGAGCGGTGATGAGCTTCTCGCAGCGTCTGGCGGTATTGGTCTCGGGCAAGAAGATCGCCGACGGCAAGCCGGAAGATATCGTGCGCGACCCCGAAGTGGTGAGGGCTTATCTTGGCCAGTAGCAGCCTCACCATCGAGAATGTGCACGCCGCTTACAGCGCGGTGCGGGTGATCGAGGACGTCTCGATTAACGTGAAAGCTGGCGAGACCGTTGCCTTGCTCGGCACTAACGGTAACGGCAAAAGTACCTTGATGAAATGCGTTATGGGTATTGTGCGCCCGACTGCTGGCCGGATCATCGCCGAGATCGACGGCGTCAAACACGATCTGGTCGGGATGCCGACAGAACAGATTGTCGATCTCGGAATCGCGCTGGTGCCAGAAGGCCGCCGGCTGTTCCCGAAGCTGACAGTCGAAGAGAACTTGCTGCTTGGTGCGTTCCGCGCCAAGGCGCGCGCGCAAATCAAGACCAATCTTGATTTCTGTTTCGAGGCGTTCCCTCGGCTAGCCGAACGGAGCAAGCAGCTCGCCGGCAGCATGAGCGGCGGCGAACAGCAGATGCTGGCGCTGGCCCGCGCGCTGATGCTGACGCCGCGTATTCTGCTGGTGGATGAACCCTCAGTGGGTCTCGCACCGCTTTTAGTTGCACGCACTATCGACGCCATTAAACAGCTCAAAGATCACTATCAGCTCACGGTGCTGATGGCCGAGCAGAACTTTACCCAGGCGATCCGCATAGCCGACCGTGGCTATGTCATTGTGCACGGCAAGATCGCTTTCGAAGGGCGTTCAGCCGACGAGCTCAACAACAACGATCTGATCCGCCAGTTCTATCTCGGGATGTAACGGCCGCCAAAATAAAAACGACGCCGGAAGTTTTCCGGCGTCGCTTCTATTTGCCCTACGAAAGACAGTTAGATTACTTCGCTTTCTCGTAAGGATAAACTACCTTGCCAGTTGCCAGATCAGGCGGCGTAAGCACGGTCTGGTACGACATGCCGCGCCACACATCGAGACCGTCGCCGTCTTTGATGCCATGATATTGCACTTGCATCATGCGCGACTTGGTCCACTCGCCACCGGGGCCGTAGCTCCAATCGCCCATGATAGTCTTGTGAGTACCTTTGCGCAGGGCTTCCGCGACCTTGTCGTCGTTTGTGCTTTTGGCGGCGGTGACGGCTTCACCCAGCAAGTTGATGTAAGCGTAGCCCCAACCGCCGAGATAATAGCCGAGCGGATCGACGCCTTCAGCCTTTGCGCGCTCCTGGTACTTTTTGAAGAACGCGGCAGCCGGCGCCATCATCTTCTCCGACGGCACCCAGGTCTCGTAGTTCACGATACCGTTGAGCTTGGAGCCGAGCTTCTGCTTGAACACGGTGGCTTGCAGGCCGACCATCGCCCCGCCGATTAGCTTCGGCTTGTAGTTCGCTTCGTTGATGGCGAGCGCAATACCAACCGACGAGAGCGGATAGGAGCACACAATGACGAGGTCTGCGTTCGACGCTTGCAGCGCGCGCACGATCGGCGAGAAATCAGTTGTGCCCGGCGGGAAGGTCTTGTCGTACACGATCTTGACGCCGAAGGTTTTGGCATTCTCACGCGCGCCTTCGCAGGCATTGCGCGAGAATTCCGCATCTTCGGCTGTCAACGCGACCGTGGTCGGTTTCGGATTCTGCTGCATTGCCACCTGGAAGAATCCTTCCGTGAACGACGGCTTGGTCTTTGGGCCGGTCGGCAACACAGAGAAATATTTCGGATATTTGAACTCTGAGTTCACATCAAGTGCGAACAGACTGATGAATGTCTTTTTCTTCTGGATGACGACCGGCATCGCGGGGGCTACCATATTGGTCGCGTAGCCTCCGACAACGAGGTCGACCTTGTCGACGTCAAGCAATTTGGTGTAGATGCCGGGAACGGTCGAAGGATTGGACTGATCGTCGTAGTAAACGAGCTTGACCGGACGCCCGAGCAAGCCGCCTTTAGCGTTTGTCTCTTCTTCCCAGATTTTCATGCCAAGCAGCGCCTGCTTGCCGTTCGGCGACAATGGACCACTGAGTGCCATGCTAAAGCCGATCTTGATCGGCTCCTTATCTTGGGCTTTCGCCGAAACCACGAACATCGCGCAGACTGCGACGGCAAACGCCGTTCCCGCCAGCCAGGCGGATGTCCGAGACTTAAGTTTCCTGAACATGCGTTCTCCTCCCGTGAAACTTCGTTTTATTTTCGATACCCAATAATGACAGCGCCCGATGCAATGGTCCATCGGCAGTGCTAGAAAGTCTCCCGGATTAGACCAATTGCCGGATGCGGCAAATTGAACACGGCACGGCCACTTTTGGCCGCGCCGCTATCACAGGATCAAGCCGTGGGCAAAGGTGGGAAAGCTTATTGTCTGGCCTTTTCATATGGATAAATCACATTGCCTGATTTGTACTCAGCCGGCGTGATGATCGCCAAGGTGTCGGGATTCTTGAACTGATCGACACCGTTGCCCTTGATGCCGCGGAATTGCGCCTGGAAGACCCGCGACTTTGCCCATTCGCCGTTTGGCGCGAACTTAACGTCGCCGACAATCGTCTTGAATGTGGTCTTGCGCATTGCATCGGCAAGCTTGGCGTCGTCGAGGCCCTTTGTTTCCGTGATCGCCTGTCCCAGAACCTCCAGATAGGAGTAGCTGAACGGCGCCATATAGTAACCAAGGGGATCAACACCGGCTTTGGCGGCGCGCTCCTGATACTTCTGCATGAACTCGGCGGTGCCATTGAACATCAGCGATTTCGCCGGCAGCCAGAAATCGTAGTTCATGAATCCGTTGAGGGCCGGGCCGAGCTTCATCTTGAAGACCGTCGATTGCAGCCCCACCATTGCGCCACCGATCATCTTCGGATTGAGGCCAGCTTCGTTGACCGCCTGCACCATACCAACCGAGTCGAGCGGATAGGAGCAGATCACCACAAGATCCGGATTGGTCGCCTGGATCGCGCGTACGATTGGTGCAAAGTCGGTGGTCGAGGGCGGATAGCTCTTGTCGTAAACGATCTTCAAGCCCGCCTTTTTGGCGTTCTCGCGTGCACCATCGGAGGCGTTTTTCGAAAACTCCGCATCCGCGGCCACGATCGCCACAGTGGTCGGCTTCGGGCTCTGCGCCATCGCAGTGTCGAAAAAGCCCTTGGTGAAAGAGGTCTTTGGTTCAGGCCCCGACGGGATCATCGCGAAGTAGCGGTCATATTTGAAGTCGGTGTTCACGCCCAAACCGTAAAGGCCAAGGAAAGTCTTCTTGCGCTGCATAACGATTGGCATAGCCGGGGCTAGCATGTTGGTGCCGTAGCCACCAACGATGACGTCAACTTTGTCTACGTCGAGCAGCTTGGTGTAGATGCCTGGCACAGTCGACGGATTGCTCTGGTCGTCATAGTGCACGAGTTGAACCTGCCGCCCGAGCAGACCGCCCTTAGCATTGGTCTCTTCAACCCAGATTTCCATCGCAAGCAGCGCCGACTTGCCATTCGGTCCCAGTGGACCGGTCTCGGCCATGCCGAAGCCGATCTTGATGGGCTGCTTGTCTTGCGCCGCGGCCGGTACCGCCGCCATTGCGCCCAACGCAGCCGCCACGAGCCCAAATAACGCGCACTTCACATATCGCAGCATCATTTCCTCCCCAGAATTATTGTAGTTTTGCGGAACATTTAGCCCAATTGATCTGCCCACGCCAGTAGCCTTCATTGTATGGTGGGACGATCACACGCCCTCGACCATGATGGTTTCGACCTCGCCGGCACCGCTACGCCGGAAGGCAGCGGCCTTGTCGTACTCTGGCGATGTGAAACAGGCGACGCCTTGCTCAAAAGTCGGGAATTCGATCACAATGAACCGGTGGAATTTATCCGGGCCTTCCATGATCTGAAAACGCCCGCCTCGTGCCAGCACCTTGCCACCGAACTTGGCGATAATGGCGGGGACCAGATCAGTGTATCTTTTGTATTCAACAGGGTCGTTGATTTTCGAACGCGCAACCCAATAGGCGGGCATATTCGACTCCCTATCAACCGTCATGCCCGGCCTTGTGCCGCGCATCCACGTCTTTATTGGTTTAACTATCCAAGACATGGATGGCCGGGACAAGCCCGGCCATGACGAGGAAGGAACGCAACGAATGCCGCGCAAAATAGTCGACATTTCGGTGCCGCTCGAGAACAACGTAGCCGCTGACCCGCCAGGTTATGGCCCAACGATCGAATATCTTGACCATCAGGCGACGGCGGCCGACGTCCTGAAGTTCTTCCCCGGCCTAAAAAAGGAAGACCTGCCCGACAGCGAAGGTTGGGGCTTCGAATGGGTCCGACTGTCGACCCACTGCACAACCCACCTCGATGCACCATGGCATTTCGCTTCGACCATGGACCACGGCAAGCGCGCGATTACGATCGACGAGGTGCCGCTGGACTGGTGCTTTCAGCAAGGCGTAAAGCTCGACTTTCGGCATTTCCCTGACGGTTACGTTGCAACTGCGAAAGACGTCGAAGCTGAACTCAAACGCATAGACCACAAACTTTCACCGTTCGAAATCGTAGTGGTCAACACAAGTGCCGGTGCGGCGTACGGGCGGCCCGATTACGTCGCGAAAGGTTGCGGCATGGGGCGCGAGGCGACGCTCTATCTGCTGGAACGCGGCGTGCGCGTGACCGGTATTGATGGTTGGAGCTGGGACGCGCCGTTCATCTACACAATGCAAAGATACGCCGAAACGCACGACGCAGCGCTCATCTGGGAGGGCCATCGCGCGGGCCGCGAGATCGGTTATTGCCATATCGAGAAATTGCATAATCTCGAGGCGCTGCCGGCGAAAGGCTTTATGGTGAGCTGTTTTCCGGTGAAAGTGCGTGGGGGCTCCGCTGGGTGGACGAGAGCCGTGGCGATCATTGATGCTTGATTGCCCACGGGGCCGGGCTATAGCATCCCATCTAATAATAAAGTCGGGCCAAGTACCGGCAAAATAAGAACTTCCAGGGAGGACTCACGTGGACAGACGCCATTTCGTCGTCAGTAGCGCCGCGGCGGCCGCAGCTACTGCCATGCGGCCGGCTTTCGGCGAGGATGCATACCCGTCGCACGCGATCACATTCATCAATCCATTCCCGCCCGGCGGTGCGGCCGATGTGGTTGGCAGGCCGCTTGCAGCGCTGCTCGAACCCATCCTCAAGCAACCGTGCATTATCGAAACCAAGGCAGGCGCGGCTGGACAAGTGGGCGGTCAGGTTGCCGCGACGGCAAAACCTGACGGCTACACGCTTCTCATCCACATCGTGTCCATTTCCGGCTTTGCCGAAGTCGATAAGCTATTCGACCGCCCACCCAAGTTTACCCGCGCCGATTTCATTCCGATCGCACGGCTAACTTCGGGCCCGATGGTTCTTCTGGTCAACGATCAACAGCCGTATAAGAACGTCAAGGAACTGGTCGCCGACGCCAAACAAAATCCTGACAAGCTGATCTTCAGTTCGTCGGGGCTTTATGGTGCGTTGCATTTGCCAACTGCGCTGTTCATGCAGGCGGCCGGTATCAAGATGAAACATCTGCCGACCAATGGCGGCGGACCAGCACTGACTGCCATTCTCGGCAACAATTCGCAGGTACTGGTGTCGTCGATTGCCGCTGCCAGCGGACAGATCAAGGCCGGCAAGCTCCGCGCGCTGGCCTGCTTTAGCCCGCGGCGCGCTGCATCGATGCCGGATGTACCGACGCTGAAGGAACAGGGCTACGACGTCGAATTTTCGCTGTGGGTTGGCGTGTTCGCGCCGAAGAATACGCCTGCGCCCATCGTCAAGACGCTGGGCGATGCGATCAAAAAGGCGGCGACGGGCGAACAGTTCAAGACGGCCATAAACAATATCGGCGACGAGGTTGCCTATCTCGACCAAGCGGCGTTCGCAAAGTTCTGGGACGAGGACGCCAAGCGGGTCGAAGCGGCGGTGCACGCGATCGGCCGCGTTCAGGGTTAGTGCGACCGCTCGCACGTCGCCTCGCGCAGCTCCGGAGGAACATGATGGATCGCCGTAGTTTTATCGCCGGAACGGCCGCTTTCGTGGCGGCCGGTCCGATATCAGCACAAGAAGCATTTCCTTCGCACGCGATCACGATCATCAACGCGTTTCCACCGGGTGGCGTCAACGATATCGTGACGCGACCGCTGGCGAACATGATGGAACCGATCCTGAAGCAACCGGTGGTGGTCGAGACCAAAGCCGGCGCGGCGGGACAGGTTGGCGCACAAGTTGCTGCCAGCGCCAAGCCGGACGGCTACACCCTGCTCTCGCACAACACCGGTATTTCCGGTTACGCCGAGGTCGACAAACTGTTCAGTCGGCCCGTTAAAACGTCGCGTTCCGACTTCATCCCGCTGGCACGGATCGTCGCCGATCCGGTCGTGTTGCTGGTCAACGATCAACAGCCTTACAAGACCGCGAAGGAGTTCATCGACGACGTAAAAAAACGACCGGACGAGCTGGTATTCAGCTCGGGCGGGCTTTACGGCGCGACCCATTTGCCGCTGGCTCTGCTCGACAAGGCGGCTGGCGGTCTGAAGTTACGTCACCTCCCGACCAATGGCGGCGGACCGGCCATTACCGCCATCCTTGGAAACAACGCCCAGTGCACGACGCAGTCGGTCTCCGCCACGCTTCCGCACATCAAGTCCGGCAAGCTGCGACCTCTCGCGGTGTTCAGCGCAACACGCTCCAAGGAACTGCCTGACATTCCGACGCTTAAAGAGCTTGGTTACAACACTGAATATTATCTTTGGGTCGGAATCTTTGCGCCGAAAGGCACCCCTGCCCCGATTGTGCTGACCTTGCGGGACGCAATAAAAAAAGCCGCGTATTCCGAGCAGTTCAAGACCGCGCTTGCCAATACCGGTCAAGAACTTGCCTATCTCGACGGTCCTGATTTCCAGAAATTCTGGGATATCGACGGCGAACGCACAGACGAGGCAGTCAAGTTGATCGGTCGCGTGCAAGGATAAGCAGGCATTAATCAACCGATAAGCCGGAGGGAACCGGCGTCACCCAAATGGAGGGAGGAAGATGGATCGCCGTAGCTTCGTCGTCGGCACTGCTGCGTCAGCTGCCACAATCGCGTCGGGACAAGTTTTCGCGCAGGACGCATATCCTTCGCATGCGATCACTGTGGTCAGTCCATTTCCACCCGGTGGTGTGAGCGACACGATTACTCGCCCACTGGATGCAGCACTCGAGGTCGTACTCAAACAACCTGTCGTGCTCGAAAACAAGCCTGGAGCGGCCGGAGCAGTCGGCGCGCAGTTTGTCGCGGCTGCAAAACCAGACGGCTACACCCTGCTGACCCATATCGTGTCGATTTCCGGCTTTGCCGCGGTCGATAAATTGTTTGGCCGCACACCGAAATTCACCAATGCCGATTTTATACCGATCGCACGCATTATTGCCGACCCGATTGTCATGATCGTCAACAACGACTTGCCGTACAAGACACTGAAAGATCTGGTCGCCGACGCCAAGGCCAATCCCAACAAGCTGATCTACAGTTCATCGGGTCTTTATGGGGCGTCGCATATTCCAACGGTCCTGTTTGCCAAATCGGCTGGCAATCTGCAGATGCGGCATTTGCCCACCAATGGTGGCGGTCCAGCAGTCACCGCCGTGCTCGGGGGAAACGTCAACTTCTTCATGTCGCCAACATCGATTGCATTGCCGCACATTCGCGCCGGAAAGGTGCGGCCGCTGGCGGTGTCCAGCGCCAAGCGCACCAAATCGCTGCCCGATGTCGCGACGTTCAGGGAACTGGGCCACGATCTCGAATATTATTTCTGGGTCGGCATCTTCGCCCCAAAAGGCACGCCAACGCCCATCGTCAATGCTTTGCGCGACGGACTCAACAAGGCAGCTCACAGCAAACAATTCCTCGACTCGCTCGATAACCTCGGTCAGGAGCTGGCGTATATGGACCAGCCTGAGTTCGCGACGTTCTGGGCCGCCGACGCCAAACGCCAGGAAGACGCGATCAACGCCATCGGCCGTGTACAGGGATGACTCTACGCGCCGATCATGTTGCGGGCACTTTCTTCATCGGCCTTGGCCTGCTGGTAATCGCACTCAGCGGCGACCTGCCGACCGGCAGCCTGTCTATGCCGGGCTCGGGCTTCTTGCCGAAAATTGTGGCGGTGCTGACAATTTTCTTCGGCTTTGTGCTGGTGGCGCGAGCGAAGGAAACCAAGGCGTTTGCCACGCTTTCATGGAGTGACGCCAAGCATGCTGCACTGGTCGTCGCAATCACCGCCGCGGCGATTGCGCTGTTCGAGCCGCTCGGCTTTCTCACCACCAACGTACTGTTGATCTTCGCGCTGTTGGCAATCATCGAGCGGCGCCGGCTGCTGCCGACGACCATCTACAGCGTCGGGGTGGTTGTGACCGCGTACATTCTATTTGTCTACGTGCTCAAAACGCCGCTCGAGCCCGGTCCGCTCGGATTCTAGGATCGCCGTGGAAACCACACTTCACAGTCTCTACCTCGGCTTTTCCGTCGCTCTTCAGCCGGCCAACGCCTGGTATGCGTTCCTCGGCTGCTTGGTCGGTACCCTTGTCGGCGTGCTGCCGGGTATCGGGCCGCTTGCGGGCATCTCCATCCTTTTGCCGGTGACTTTCGGACTGAATGCCACGCAAGCGATCATCATGCTCGCCGGCATCTATTACGGCTCGCAATACGGCGGCTCCACCACGTCCATCCTGATGCGAATTCCGGGCGAGGCATCGTCAGTAATGACCTGCATCGACGGATACGCCATGGCCAAGAAAGGCCGCGCCGGGGCAGCACTCTGCATCGCAGCGATTGGCTCGTGGATTGGCGGCACATTCGGCGTTCTGGTCCTCACGGTCGTGGCGCCGCCGTTGGCCACCATCGCTATACGTTTTGGGCCGCCCGAATACACAGCACTGCTCGTGCTCGGCCTCATATTCCTTGCCTACATGTCGTCGTCCTCGTTGATCAGAACCTTGTTGATGGCTTGTCTCGGTTTGCTGCTCGGCATGATCGGTATCGACAACATGACCGGCCATTTCCGCTACAGCTTCAACCTCGCAGAATTGGGCGACGGCATCGGCATTGTGCCGGTTGCGGTGGGGCTGTTCGGCCTCGGCGAAATCCTGTCGACGCCGAGTGCCGACGCAGTGAAGGACATCATCACACCACGACTGCGCGACCTGCTGCCGACGCGCAAGGAATGGGCCGAGGCCGCGATGCCGATTACGCGCGGCACGCTTCTCGGCTTCATCATCGGCATTATTCCAGGCTCCGCGCACGTCATTTCCAGTTTTCTGTCTTACGCGTTGGAAAAGCGCGTCTCGAAACATCCCGATCAGTTCGGCAAGGGTGCTGTCGCGGGTGTCGCCGGGCCAGAGACCGCCAATAATGCGGCGTCGACCGGTGCCTTTGTGCCACTGCTTGCGCTCGGCATTCCCACCAGCCCGATCACAGCGGTGCTGATTGGCGCCTTGATGATTCATGGTGTTTCGGTCGGCCCAACGCTTGTCAACGAGCATCCCGACGTATTCTGGGGTTTCGTCGCCTCGATGTACGTCGGCAACCTCATGCTGCTTGCACTCAATCTGCCATTGGTCAGTGTGTTCGTGACGGTGTTGCGGATTCCGTACGCCTATCTCTACCCGTTGATCATCATGTTCTGCATCATCGGCGTCTACGAGGTGAATAACTCGGTCGTCGATGTCTGGATCATGCTGATCATGGGCATTCTCGGCTATGCCTTGCGCAAATTCGATTTTGATCCAGCCCCGCTCGTACTGGGGCTGGTCATCTCGCCGATCCTGGAACAGAGCCTGCGCCAGTCGCTGATCATGTCGAATGGCAACTACTTCATATTCTTCAGCCGCCCGATTTCACTGGGCTTGATGATGGTCAGCATCACCCTGCTCGCGCTTGCGGCCTATGCATTTGTGCTCAGGCGCACAGACTGGCGCACCAAGCTGGCCGAGGCGGAGGCCGGTGAGGCGGAGAAATAACGCTACGCCGGCGTCATCCGGGTCATGCTGCGGCCTTGCGCGCGTGCAGGGCCATGGCGATCAGCGCGGTGCCGCCGAATATCATGTTGATGCCGACCAAAAGCCCGACCGCCCAGGCCGCCGTGCTGGGCAGGCCGGCAAAGATCATGATGGCCAGCACCAGATCGATAATACCGCTCATGAGCATCCAGCCCCATTGACCGGATAATTCGCGCCTGTGATCGAGCGCGAACATGATCGAAACGGCGCCCTCGATCAGGAAGAACGCGATCAAGACCAGCGTGAGCGAGAGCGCTCCGGTCACCGGCGACGCCAGCAGCAGGGCGCCGACAATGATGCCCAGCACTGCGGACGCCAGAGACCACCAGAAGCCCGGCGCCTGACGCATCCAGAAGGTCGTGACCAGGCCGACGATGCCGCTCACCAAAAACAGCCAGCCGAACAGGATCGTGACCGCCAATGTCGCAATTGGCGGCAGCACGACAGCGGTCGCGCCCAGGACCAGCAGCACAACGCCTTCGACAAGGAAGAGAACCCAGTGTTCATGCAACGCGGCGGTCGCCGCGCGTTGAATTCTTTGAATGTCGGATTGTTGAGCGGACATTGAGACCTCCACAGGGACCTACCGCACGCACCCACAATACTCTCACTCAGGGCCGCGGCATAGCGCCCGGCTCTCACGCCCAGAGACGTTCGCTTTCCATGCCTTTGTAGAGGTCCGCGACGTAGTCGCCATAGCCGTTAAAAAGAAGCGTCGGCCGCCGTTCGCCGGTACCGATGACTTCTTCCGTCGCCTGACTCCAGCGGGGATGCGGTACCTGCGGATTGACGTTCGCCCAAAATCCGTATTCCGCGGACTGCAATGCTTCCCACATGCCCTTCGGACGTTGGTCGGTAAAGCTGAAGCGCACAATCGATTTGATCGATTTGAAGCCGTATTTCCAGGGCAGCGCGAGACGCAACGGTGCGCCATGTTGGCGGGCGAGCGGGTGGCCATAGGCGCCGGTGACAAGGAAAGCGAGTTCGTTCCTCGCCTCCGCCATGGTCACACCTTCGACATATGGCCACGGATACCAGGGCTGCCGCTGCCCGGGCGCCAATTTCGGATCCAGGAAGGTTTCCATCCGCACATATTTGGCCGAGCCAAGCGGGCGGGCGAATTCGACAAGTTTGCCAAACGGGAAGCCTGTCCAGGCGATCGCCATACCCCAGGCTTCAACGCAACGATGGCGATAGGTGCGTTCTTCCAGCGTCAGCTTGCGGATCAAGTCGTCGATGCCGATCTCTGTTGGCCTTTCCACCATGCCGTCGATCTTCACCGTCCAGGGCCGGATCGGCAGCGCCTGCGCGGCGGCGCGGATCGTCTTCGACGTGCCGAATTCGTAGAAATTGTTGTAGTTGCCGTTGACGCTCTCGTCCGTGATCGGCCGATCCAGCACATATTTGTCGTTGCGCTTTGCCGGATAAAGATCGGCACTCGGGTCCGGCAGCGTCGCGACATCCGTCAGGCGCTGCGCCCTTGCCGCGCATGGCGCCAGAGCGAGAGCGCTGGCGCCGCCAGCCAGAAAACTGCGGCGGTTGAAGACCAGATGCTCGGGCGTTGCCAATCGGTCGGGAATTTCCCACCCGCGGCGGCGAATAACATGCATTACGCTCATCCTCCTGAATCGCGGGCCCAGAAATACGGGGTGCGGTGCTCACTGGCAAGTCACGGTTATGAGAGAGGAAATCCTCTGCTCCGGCCCGCGGAAATCAGCTGGCCAGGGCCCCTCCGTGCACGGCATGAGGCATAGCCGCGCCTTTCATGCGCATGCGCAAGCGGCCGACGAACTCGCTTTTTGGCATCGGCTTGGCGAACAGACAGCCCTGCCCGATTTGACAGCCGAGCGATTGCAGCTTGTGGCTCTCGTGTGTGGTTTCAATGCCCTCGGCCACAGTGCGCAGGCCAAAGCGACGGCCCAGCTCCACAATCGTTTCGCAAAGACCCGCATTGAAATGGTCTTCATTGCAATTCGCCACATAGCTGCGGTCGATTTTCAGTTCGTCGAATGGCAATTGCTTCAGGTGGACGAATGACGAATAGCCGGCGCCGAAATCGTCCACCGCGAGGTCGCACTTGAGCTCGCGCAGCGCGTTGGAAACCTCTTTCGCAAGCTCCAGGTCGTGGATGATTTGAGCTTCCGTCACCTCCAGGGTCAGGCCGGGCCAATTAGCCGCGCTCGGACGCGCCTCCCGCAACATCTGGGCAATTGGAAGCTCGACCAGGGCCGAGACCGGCACATTGACAGCAAGCCGTACCGGCACGCCGCACTCCGCGAAATCCTCCCAGTCGCCGAGCGCGGTGAGGATCGCCCGCTCGGTAAGCTGATGCATGGCGTCCGCGCTCGCGCCCGGCAGGAACAAGGCGGGTGAAAGAATGCCACGCGTCGGATGACGCGCGCGCGCCAACGCTTCGGCGCCCACGAGGTGCAACGTCTTCAATTCGATCTTCGGTTGATACCAGAGCTCAAACCAATCGTGATTGAGCACCGCGCCCAGCGGAATCGTCGCTTTCGGGTCGGAGTAAGGCACGAACCGTGGTGAGAATAGGTCGCGCAGCCCTTCCATCATATCCATCGTTCCGCACGTCGAACGTCGCGCCTCCATGGTGCGCGCGGTGCCGATTTTGCGAGATCACGGCGGCTGCACCGTTAACGGCAAGCGGCCGCCCGCGAAGCTGCTTTTCGCCTGCTTACCGGAATGAAGAAAATTTTCGCTGTCATGCGCAAATGACGGCGTCCCGCGCATGGAATATCGCGCGCATATACGCGCCAACGACACCATCACGTAAGTGTGAGGTTGCCTACTCCGCCGCCCGCCTGGCCGCGACGATCTGGTCGGCCGTACGGCCCGTCAGTTCCGCCATGTGGTCGAACTTGAAGATGAACGAACCAACGCCGGCAGTGGCCGAGCGCACCTCGATAATGAGATCCCCGATCTCGGCCTCCGCCATCTGCGCGCGCACGGTGTCCCACCCATCCCAGCCTTCGCGCGTATCGAAACCCAAAATCTGGCCGCGCCGACCCGACAAGATGGCGTTCATCTTCGCCGTCGCCTCGGTCGGACAAACTATTTCGACTTGATGAATCGGCTCCAGTAATACTGGCTGGCATTGCGGCAGACCTTCCACGATGCCGATGCGTCCCGCTGTCCGGAAAGCCTGATCCGATGAATCCACCGTGTGGTAGGATCCGTCGATCAACGCAACGGACAAGTCGACCACCGGGAAGCCGAGCGGCCCATGTTTGAGGGCATCTATGACGCCCTCCTCCACCGCTGGAATGTAATTGCGCGGCACCACACCGCCCGTGATGCGGTCCTCGAACTTGAATCCGGAGCCACGCGGTAAGGGCTTGATCTCAAGCACCACGTCGCCGAACTGGCCGTGACCACCTGATTGTTTCTTGTGCCTGCCCCGCTGCGTGATCGGCTTACGGATGGTTTCGCGATAACCAACCGAAGGCGGCCGTGTTGATACGGGCACCATGAACCGGTCGGCGAGCCGTTCCGCGGCTACACGCAAATGCATTTCGCCCTGGCCCCAGATCACCACCTCATGATTTTCGGCGTTATGCACGACCGTTAGCGATGGATCCTCTTCGGTCAGCTTGGTAAAAGCGGGGCCGAGCTTGACGTCGTCCTTGCGCTCCTTGGCTTGCACAGCTATGGCCAGCACTGGCGGATAGGGCCTCGCTTGCACAAGCGCGGCCGCCGGCTGTTTGCCGGACGATAGTGTGTCACCGGTTTTCGCAGTGTCGAGTTTGCCGAGCGCAACAGTCTCGCCGGCGGTGGCTTGCGCGCGCTTCTCGAAATGCTGGCCCATCAGTTTGAAGACGCCGGACACACGGCCCGCATCGCCGGCCGGCGTCGCGAGCGTTGTGCCGTCACCGGCCTGCCCTGCGAGCAACCGGACAATCGACATTTTGCCGCCGTGAGTGGTGTGAAAAGTCTTGAGCACCAGCGCTATCGCCCCATTGCTGGTTTTGACGCCCAGACGCTGTGCCGTTTCGCTGGCCCCCGGTGATTCATGTCGCAGCGCCTTCAATAGCCGCAGCACACCATTGCTTCGGGTGGCAACGCCTAAAAGAACCGGGCAGACGATACGGTCACGCAGCTCCTTGGCGAGATCGTCAAACACTTTGTCGCGCGGCGGCTCGATATCCTCGAGCAATTGCTCCATCAGCTGATCGTCGTGATCAGCCAGCGTCTCAAGCATGGTGAAACGCGCTTCTTTTTTGCGATCGAGGTCCTGGCCTTTAAGTTCGATGATCTCCGACGGCGCGTGCTCCCTGTAGACGTAGGCACGCTCGAGCGCGAGATCGACGAAACCAGAAATAATGTCTCCGTTCCAGATTGGAATTTGGCGCAACAGTAGCGGCACGCGCGAAGCCGGCTGCAACAGCTTGATGGTCTCACGCACGCGCTTGTCGGCCTTGTCAATCTTATTGAGGAACAAGAAATGCGGAATGTTTTGATCTTCCAGCTCACGCAGGATCAGTTGCAGTTGCGGCACTTTCTTTTCATCCGCTTCGCAAACGACCACTGCGGCGTCCACCGCCGGTAGCACACTGCGCATATCCTGGATGAATTCGATCGAGCCCGGGCAATCGATAAAGGTGTAGTTGTCGTCCATGAAGTTGGTGGTAGCGAAGGTCGCTTCCACGCTCATTTTGTGATGGCGCGCCTCCTTGCTGGCGTCGCCGATCGTGGTTCCTGCGTCCACCGTGCCCTGGCGCTGTACAGCACCTGTGCGGGAAAGGATCGCTTCAAGAAGTGTGGTTTTACCGCTTTGGAACGGGCCCACCAGCGCGATGCACCGGGGACCCAAGTTCCTTGTGCCATTGGGACCAGTACCGCTTTGTCCCATAATTGCCTCCCTTGCCGGCCGGGAGGTCGGACCTGGTTTCCCGGCCCTCTCATATTATCGTCTCAGGCAATGGGGAGGCTGGCAAGGGCGGAAACCCGCCCGTCCGAAGAAATTCGCTACTTGACGAAACCGAGATCGACAACATCGCGTGCATTGACGCTTTTGTCGACCAAACCCTGCGCCTTGTACCAGGCGATCTGGCGCTCGATATCCGCGACATCGAGCCTCGCCTGCGGTTCGATAAAGTAAACGCTGGCCTCGACCGCCGCTGCTCCGCCCTCTCCCCGGTCAGGATAGACGTAGCGCGCAATAGTCGTCGCCGTTTCATGCGATTTGGTGTCCGAGGTCCGTTTGGAGTTGCGGTCCTTGCGCAGCAGCGCGGCAGCGTAATCGTCCACGCCGCGACGGTAGGCACGCATGAATTTTTCGATCGCGTCGCGTCGGGTGTTTATCATCTTCGTCGATACGAACAGCGCGCCAAATTGCTGTTCATCCAGTTCCGAGTACCAACCCACGAGCTTGGCCTGATTTGCCGCCAACAGCTCGCGCGCGAACGATGCGGGCATGATTCCTGCATCGACCTCGTTTGTGCCCACCGCGCGCGCAATAGCATCGAACGTCTTCATCGGCTTGACCGTCATGCGGTTGAAGTCGATGTGCTTGACGCGGGCTATTTGCTCGAGCTGGTAGTGAGAAACCGAGCCGAACGCACTGATAGCGATCGATCTGTTTGTCAGATCTTCGAACTTGTGCAGGCCTTTGTTATAACCAAAATTGGAGGCAACGATTTCAGTGCCTTCAAAGCCGCGCTTCTCGCGCACTTGTCCCGCAATTGCCTTTATCAGACCTCTGCCTGCAAGATTGAACGCTGCCGGCGTGAAACCGGCAAGACCAAAATCAGTGGTGCCCGACGCAAGTGTCTCTGCAACCGCTTGATCGGATCCATAGGCCGTCATTCCGAGATCAATGCCTTCGGCCTTAAAGTAACCCTCGGCTGCAGCCAGGAACAGCGCGCCATTGTCGGTAAGACGCTGCGTACCGACAACGACACGCTCTTGCGCATGCGCTGGGGCCGCGAGAAATGTGAGTGCAATGAAGGCCGCAATCCTGAGGCGAATCATCGTCGCAGATTAACGAAGCCGTGCATAAGGGAAAGTGAATCCGCGAGCCACCTATCGGCTCACAAACGCGTGATGCCGGCGTCTATTTCATATTCCCGCAAAACCGCTGGATGCGCCGACAGGCTTCTTCCAGGTCTTCGGTCTTGGTCGCATACGAAATGCGAAACGCCGGGCCAAGCCCAAACGCCGTACCCTGCACGACAGCAACTCCCTCCGCTTCCAGAAGCTCAGTGACGAAATCCTCGTCGGTCGCGAGCTTCTTTCCGGTGGGCGCGGTCTTGCCCATGGTGCCGGCGCACGAGGGATAGACATAGAACGCGCCTTCCGGCGTTGGGCATTTAATGCCGTTGGCCTGATTGAGCATCGAGACAACGAGGTCGCGGCGCTCCTTGAAGATTTTGTTGTGCTTTGCGATGAAATCCTGCGGACCGTTGAGCGCTTCCACCGCCGCCCATTGCGACACAGCCGCCGGGTTCGAGGTCGATTGCGACTGGATCATTGCCATCGCCTTGATCAATGGCTCCGGACCACCCGCATAGCCGATGCGCCAGCCCGTCATGCAATAGGCCTTCGAGCAGCCGTTGATTGTCAACGTGCGCGGGTAGAGCGACGGCTCGACCTGCGCCGGCGTCGTGAACACAAAGTCGTCGTAGACGAGGTGTTCATACATGTCGTCGGTCATCACATGCACGTGGGGATGTTTGACCAGCACGTCGGTGAGCGCCTTCAATTCGGCGCGCGTATAGGCGGCGCCAGTCGGGTTCGATGGCGAGTTTAGCAATACCCATTTTGTTTTCGCCGTAATCGCGCGTTCGAGTTGCTGCGCGGTCATCTTGAAGCCGCTCGCCATGGTGGTCGCAACTTCGACTGGCTCGCCGCCGGCAAGCAACACCATATCTGGGTAACTCACCCAGTACGGGGCCGGAATGATCACCTCGTCGCCAGGGTTCAGTGTCGCCACAAATGCGTTGTACAGCACCTGCTTCCCGCCGGTGCCTACGGTGACCTGGCTTGGTTTGTAGTCGAGGCCGTTCTCACGCTTGAACTTCTTGACAACGGCGTCCTTGAGTTCGGCGATGCCGTCCACATTCGTGTACTTGGACGCCTTGCCGCTCTCGATCGCCTTGATTGCGGCCTGCTTGATGTTGTCCGGTGTGTCAAAATCCGGCTCACCAGCCCCGAGGCCTATGACGTTGCGGCCGGCCAGTTTAAGCGCGCGCGCCTTGTCCGTAACGGCGATGGTCGCCGACGGCTTGATGCGCTTCAGCTGGTCCGAGAGAAAGGCCATCGTTGTCTCCAATCCATGCCACAGCTTGTGCAGCGCACATGTCGTAATGCGCATGCTCGAGTCCAGCAAGAGGCGATTTGTTGAAGAAATTCGATTGATTTGATCGGTTCTGGCGATCAATCCACGCCCCTGGCGCATGCGGAACTGGCAGCGGCCGCAGCCCAAGGCCCGTTATTGAGCCACCGGTAACTAGGCTTCCAGCCGGTCCGCCGATAGACTGCCCTGAAAATACCCCCAGAAAGGGCCGGACGAATTCGGGAGCACGCCATGAAACTTTCCGCCGAGCAACTGAAAGCCTTCGACGAGCAAGGCTACGTCTTTTTTCCCAATTGCTTTTCAGAGGACGAGATCGCGCTCTTGCGCGCAGAGGCGGACAACATCCTCAAACTCGACCGCCAGGAAGTCTGGCGCGAGAAAACCGGCGCCCCGCGAACGGCTTTTGCCGCCCATACCTTCAGCGACGTGTTCGGCCTCCTGGCGCGACATCCGCGACTGATCGAACCGCTGCGGCAATTGTTCGGTGAGGAGGTCTATGTTCACCAATTCAAGCTCAACGCCAAGGCCGCCTTCGAGGGCGACGTCTGGCAATGGCATCAGGACTACGGCACCTGGGCACGCGACGACGGCATGCCGGAAGCGCGTGCAATGAACATTGCTGTATTCCTGGATGAGGTGATGCCGATCAACGGGCCGCTGCTCTTGATCCCGAAGAGTCATAAGCAGGGTGTGTTCGCCGCCGGCCACGACAAGCTCACCACCTCTTATCCGCTCTGGACGCTCGACAAGGAGACGGTGACACGGCTCGCCCGCGACGCCGCAGGCCCTGATGGGATCGGCATCGTCGCGCCTACAGGAAAGCCAGGCTCGGTATTGATGTTCCACGGAAACCTGGTGCATGCCTCGCCGCCGAACATCACCCCCTATCCACGCAAGATCGTTTATCTGACGCTTTGCGCGGTCTCCAACCACATCACCAAGTTCACGCGCCCGGATTGGATCGCGCATCGTGACTTCGCACCGATCAAGCCGGTTGATGACGATGCGCTTATCGAATACGCCCGCGCGCATCGGGTGGCGGCGGAATAGAATTCCGCATTTCGCAGTTGCCAGAGCTTGTGTATTCGCTCGTTGCACTGCAGCGAAAACGTTTTAATGCTATACTGCATCTGCGGCGGCCTTTTAATTGCCAGACTTTGTTCGTCCTATTGCACACACTGACGCTCGGGGGTGTGGCGCATGTTCCGCAAAAGGTTGCCGTCGGATTTGGTCCGATGGCCAGGGCTTTCAGAGCGGCCATGCCCAGATAGATCGGATTTTGAATGTACACGCTCTATTCGATGCAGCGTTCCGGCAATAGCTACAAGGTCCGCCTCGCGCTGGCCCGTTTAGGCATTCCGTACAAGTTGGTCGAAGTCGATATCCTGAAGGGCGAAAGCCGCACGCCGGAATTTCTCAGCAAGAATCCCAACGGCCAGGTCCCGTTGCTCGAGGTCGCGCCCGACCGTCATCTCGCCGAATCCAACGCTATCCTCTGGTATGTCGCCGGCGGTTCGGTGCTGGCGCCGGAAGATCGCATCGCGCGCGCCGAAGCGCTGCAATGGATGTTCTTCGAGCAGCATAGCCTCGAGCCAAATATTGGGGCCGCCTATTTCTGGCTCGCGCTGATCAAGGGCGGCCGGGAATTGCAGAGCCACGCGCTCGAGGATTGGATGGAGAATGGCTATCGGGCTCTTGGCGTTATGGAGACGCATCTGGCCGCAAATCGCTTTTTTGTCGCTGACCATTTCACCATCGCGGATATCGCACTTTATGCCTACGCCCACGTTGCCGATCAGGCAGATTTCGATCTCAGCCGTTTTCCCGCGATTCGCGCCTGGCTCGCCCGCGTCGCCGACGAGCCAGGCTACATTCCGATGGACTGGCAGCCGGAGCTAGTCGCAGCTCAGTAGCTCCTTGGAATTCCATCGCATTTTATCGATACGCCACGAAAACGCCGTTGTTCGTTACCTCCTCTGCCCTAATCGGGTCGAACCGTTGCCGGGTTCCGGCGTTATGGTTTCGAGATTATCGAAACGGTTATTTTCAGGCTTTGCCATGCGTAAGCAAATTCGATCTGCGGGGTTTACACCCTCACCCAGCTGCCGACTTGGCCGTGAGCACCGTTCGACCGCACTTGCCGAACTTGTCGCCAGCCTCGCCCTTGCACTTTCTACGCTCGTCGCCGCAACCGTGGTCTCGATCGGAATCGCACGCGCGGATGTTGCGAGCAACGTGATCGACAACGAGAGCGGCCTGTTCGCCATCGCCCTTTTGCTTGGCGTTTTGTTCATTGGCATGGGCGGCCTGACCATACTGTCGCTGCCACACCACCGGCATAAAAAGACACACAGCTAGACACCGTCTATCGAAACTGCCGGCGATGCCGCACAGTTGAGGCGCCATCGATGGAGATCGGTATGCGATTTGCTCTGGTCCCGTGTATTGCGTTGGTTGCTGGCGGATTGGCACGGGCCGCCGATCCGACATTCCCCAGTTCTGCCGGCAGCCTTTCGATTCAAACTGTCGCTGGTGGCCTCGTCCATCCATGGTCACTCGCGTTCCTGCCCGGCGGTCGCATGTTGGTAACCGAGCGGCCGGGCCGCATGAGATTCATAGGACGCAACGGTCAACTGTCACCGCCGCTCGGCGGCGTCCCGAAAGTCTATGCGCAAAGCCAGGCCGGGCTAATGGACGTTCTGCTGGCACGCGACTTCGAGCGCACGCACACAATATTTGTCTGCTACGCGGAGCCGTTCGACGGCGGTGGCCGCATCGCAGTCTTGCGCGCACGATTGGTAGATGACGAAACGCCCCGGCTCGACGCGGTGGCGACGATATTTCGGCAACAAGGCCCGGTTTCGCGCGGGCTCAATATCGGCTGCCGTATGGTGCAGGCGCCCGATGGCAATCTGTTCGTGACATTGGGCGATCATTTCGCGCCGAAGGAACTCGCGCAAACCCTCGACAACCACATCGGCAAGATCGTGCGCATCACACCTGATGGCGCGGCCCCGTCTGACAACCCTTTCGTGGGCAAGCCAGGCGCGCTGCCGGAAATCTGGGCCTATGGCCTGCGCAACGCAGAAGGTCTCGCCTTCAATCCGGCTGATGGAAAACTGTGGGAGCAGGAGCACGGTCCCATGGGCGGCGACGAGATCAATATTATCGAGAAAGGTCACAACTATGGTTGGCCGCGCGTGAGCTACGGCGTCAATTACGACGGCACGCCTGTCGGCAATGGCAGAGCGACCATGGAAGGCGTCACCGGTCCGCTCTGGCAGTGGACCCCGTCGATCGCGCCGTCCGGCATGGCCTTCTATACCGGCGACCTGATCCCTGCATGGAAAGGCAGCTTGATAAACGGCGCGCTGAAATTCGCATTGTTGTCGCGACTCGAGCTCAAGGGTGACAAAGCCGTGAAGGAAGAGCGTCTGCTGCAGGAACTGCACGAACGCTTCCGCGATGTACGGCAAGGCCCCGACGGCGCGCTTTACTTGCTGACCGACAATGCATCAGGACGCGTCTTGCGTCTCGTGCCGGCGCGATAGCTCACCATTTGTGAAACACAAAGAATGCGCCGGCCGCGATCAACGCAAAACCGAACGCCTGGCTCAGTGTAATTGGTGCGCGCAAATAGACTGTCGAAAACCCGGCAAACACCACGAAGGTGATGACCTCCTGTATCGTCTTGAGCTGAGCGGGGTTGTAGACGGCGCTGCCGTAACGATTGGCCGGCACCGCGAGGCAATATTCGATAAAAGCAAGTCCCCAGCTGATAAAGATCACATAAATAAGCGACACGTCCTTGTAGCGCAGGTGCCAATACCACGCCGTGGTCATGAACACATTGGAACCGATCAGCAGCAAAATTGGCATGAGATAAGGAGACAAGAAAGGCATTGGAATCTCTGAGGGTTTGCGGAAGCGCGCAAAGCGCACTGGATTTAACGGCGTTATAGCGCGGAAGTTCACTCGAAGACGGTCATGTCACCGTGCCGTCATAGCGTTACGCTAGCAACATACTGCTTCCGTCTGTTTCCGCGTATAGCGTTGCCCCTTCCTGCGGTCCCGCCGGCTGATCCTGCGCTCCGGGACCGCAAATTTTTTGCCCTTGCGGATGTGAACCTGACAACTTGTGTTAGATTTCACGGCGGCAAGGTCGCCCGTGCGCGCCCTGTCCGCAAACGGGCCGGAAGCAAAATGATGCGCATCGTCGGTCTAAGGTTCGTGTTCGCAATCCTGTTGGTCGCAGGAACAACTTCGGCATTTGCACAAAACCCGCCGAGAGGCCAACCGCAGCCGCCTCCCGCTAAAGTTGGTCCCTACAAAATCGTTGCGATTGTGCCACCACAGGCGATAGCCGACCCCGCGTTCGAGACGCTGCGCAAGCAGATGGGCGAAGTGGCACAGCGCAAGGATCGCGCTGGTCTCGCCAAGCTTGTTGTCAGCCAAGGGTTCTTTTGGGTAGGTGAAAACGGAGACCGCGCCGACAAGCGCAGACCCGGCGCCGACAATCTCGCGGCGGCGCTCGGCTTGAACAACAAGGACGGTGCCGGCTGGGACATGCTTGCAAGCTTTTCCGACGATCCGACCGGATCCCCCTCGCCCGATCACAAAGGCGCGCTCTGCGCGCCTGCCGATCCGAGTTTCGACGGCAAAGCTTTCAACGACCTGATGCAAAGCACAAAAACCGATCCGAGCGAGTGGGGCTACCCGGTTTCTGCCGACGTTGAAGTTCGTGCGACACCGCAGGCCAATGCGCCCGTACTCGAAAAGCTTTCGCTCGCCTTCGTGCGAGTCATGCCCGAAGGTGGTCCAAACGTTCCGGCTTTTTTGCGCGTCGTTACGCCAGCCGGCAAGACCGGTTATGTGTCTGTGGACTCGATCGCCCCGATAGGTAATGACCAGATCTGCTACGTCAAGGACGCGACCGGCTGGAGAATCGGTGGTTATATTGGCGGCGGCGATTCACAGTAGTCGCGCTTACCCGTAGCGCAATTTCATCACCAGGATCGGCACCATCAGCGTGAGCGTCACCGCATTGGAGCCTATCAGCGGCCAATCATCGATCGCCAGTCCATACACGAGCCAGAGAATGACGCCGAGCGTAAACGCGCCCGTCGCCGGCAATGACAGCGCACGCGTCTCCTTTTCGCGGATCACTTTGAACGCCTGCGGCAGCCAGCACAGCGTTGTAAGCATGGCACCGGTGGCGCCGACAAAATCGATGAGCTGGGCAAAATTCATGCCTTTGCCATACGAGTGATTCGCTTACGCCATATGACAATCTTGCCTTTGCCACCGGCCGCGCGCAGGCTCGCATCATGACGACTGCAACCGCAAGCACGCCTCGCCGCCTATCGTGTGCACGCTGCGGTGTCGCTTTCGAGTGCGGGCTCAACGCCGATTGCTGGTGCGCGACCGAGCCCTACAAGCTCCCGATGACCAAGGCCGGGATCGAGGATTGTCTGTGTCCAACTTGCCTGCGCAAGGCTGCGGCTTCGCTCGCGGAAAACGTGCGCGCCGCGGGGCAAAATCGCTAGGCTATTCCGCGAGCGGCGCTACAGCGAGACAGACCGGCATCCGTTCGTTTATAGAGGACCGCGATCCCCTCCTAAACGAGACAATCACCATGATCGACTTCTATGCGCTGACCAGCCCCAACGTGCAGAAAATCTTCATCATGCTCGAGGAATGCGGGCTGCCGTACAACATCAAGCCGGTGGACGTATGGGCGGGAGAGCAGTTCAGCCCGGAGTTCGCGAAGATCAATCCGCTCCTGAAGGTGCCGGCGATCGTCGACAGCGATGGCCCGGCTGGCAAGCCGTACACGGTGATCGAATCGGGCGCGATCCTGATCTACCTCGCGGAGAAGACCGGCAAGTTCATCCCGCATGAGCCGATCGCCCGTTACGACACGTTGCAATGGGTTTTCGTGCAGGTCGCCAATCTTGGCCCGATGAGCGGCCAGCACGTGCATTTCAGCAGATTCGCTGGACCCGGCCACGACTACAGTGCCAGCCGCTACCGCACGCAGGTCCTCAAGCTGTTTGATCTTTACGAGAAGCAGCTGTCCGCGCATCCCTACGTCGTCGGCAATGACTACACCATCGCCGACATTGCCGCCTTTCCCTGGTTGCGCAATTTTGAATTGCTCGCGATCGACCCGGGTAAATATCCCACGATCAAAGCGTGGGTCGACAGGATCGCCGCCCGTGATGCGGTCAAGCGGGCGCTCGCCCAAGTCGGTACGCTCAAATCGATCCGTGACAAGGCGAGCGACGACCAGAAGGACCGATTTTTCGGCAGGGGAAAGTACGCCCGGGTATAATTCGCACACGCTGGCGATCAGGCCGAAGAAGCACTCTTTTCACTGCGCGGGGCGCAGACCATAATGCTTGCGCCGCGACCATTCTGCCAGCGAAGGCTCCGAACATGATTCTCGAAATTGCACAAATCGACGTGAAGCCCGGCATGGAAGCCGAATTCGAAGCGGGCGTGAAAAAGGCCGCGCCGATTTTCAAGCGCGCCAGGGGCTGTAAGTTCATGACGCTGCAACGCTCCCACGAGATGCCACAGCGCTACCGGCTGTTTGTGCAATGGGAGACACTGGAAAACCATACCAAGGACTTCCGCGAATCCCCCGATTTCCACGAGTGGCGCAAACTCGTCGGCCACTGCTTCACGACGCCGCCGAACGTCGAGCATGTCGTCGAGGTCGTGCGCGGGTTCTAAAATGAGCCGCTTTCTCACAACCCACACCGGCAGCCTGCCGCGCACGCCGGAAGTGGTGGAGCTATTGCTGGCCGAAGAGCAACACCCAGGCGCGCACCGTGCAAAACTGCAGGGTGCCGTGCGGGACGCAGTCGCGCACGTTGTAAACAAGCAGATCGAATGCGGCATTGATATCATCAACGACGGGGAACAAGGCCGTACCGACTATACAGTGCATGTGATGCGGCGGCTTACCGGCTATGACGGCCCGAGCGCGCCGCCGATGGGCACCGGCGACGAGGAATTCCCCGAGCTTGCGCAACTGCTCAAACAGTTTGCCTCGCCATTTCAGCATCGCCCGGCATGCTCCGGGCCAGTCGACTGGAAGGACTGGCCGGCTGCACAGGCTGACATCGATCTGGCCAGGCGCGCCATGCAGGGCGTGAAGGCCGAGGATATTTTCATGACCTCGCCCTCGCCGGGCCAGATCGCCCGCTATCTCAAGAATCGCCATTACAAGAACGAAGAGGACTATATTTTTGCACTCGCCGACGTGATGCGGCGCGAATATCAGGCGATCGTCAAAGCCGGCTTCGTTCTACAACTCGATTGCCCCGATCTCGCGATGCTGCGCCACATGGTTTATCTCGACCTGCCCCTCGCCGACTACCGCAAGATCATCGCCACGAATGTTGCTGCGCTCAATCATGCGGTACGCGATCTGGCTCCGGAGCGAATGCGCATGCACGTGTGCTGGGGCTCGACCATGGCACCCCACCACACCGACGTTGAGCTCAAAGACATAGTCGATATCGTGCTTTCGGCGCGCCCGCATGCGGTGTCGTTCCCGGCCGCCAACGCGCGACACGAGCACGAGTGGAAAATCTGGCGCGAATTCAAACTTCCGGAAGGCAAGAAAATTATCCCGGGCGTGATCGATTCCACATCGAATATCGTCGAACATCCGGAAGTCGTCGCCGACCGCATTATGAATTTCGCGTCGGTGGTCGGCCGCGAAAATGTCATTGCCGGTGTCGACTGCGGCTTCGGCACGTTTGCCGGCCGCGTACAGGTCGACACGAAGATCGTGTGGCTCAAGCTTCAGTCGCTGGCCGAAGGCGCGCGGCGGGCATCAAAGCAGCTCTGGGCCAAGGCGGCATAAAACTGCGCAAATCCCGGCGTGAACTGGCTCACATTCACCCACACTTTTTAAGTGTAATATTTCTGCCTTGAACGCAGGAGTTAATAGCCGTTTTCATGGGAGACAAAGCCATGCCTGCAAAGCAGCACGCCAAACTTCCCCAGCCCATTTTTCACGAACCGATCTTCACCGAAGAAGAGGCCACACCAAGCCCCACCGGTTTCGAAACGAAACACCCAAGCGACACCAGGACATATAACGAAGTCGAAAAGCTGCTGAAGAAAGACATCGTCGAGGTTCCCAAATCTCGCATAGCCGACGCAGATCTGTTTCCATTGCAAGATGCCTACGGCAGCAATCACGGACCGAAGGTGGTGCAAAAGATCCAGTCCGCCAAAAAAATTATTTTTCACGCGTTTGGCGACTCCGGCGCATCCAATGTGCGAAAATACAGCAACGAGTTGCACGTCTCCGATCAGGTCACGCTCGACTGCAACCAATCCGATGAAGCCAACAGGCCCGCCTTTCTGTTTCACCTCGGCGATGTCGTCTACAACTTCGGCGAATCCCAATACTACTACGACCAATTCTATGAGCCGTTCCGCAACTATCCGGCGCCGATCTTCGCTATTCCCGGCAACCACGATTCCTTCATCGTTCCCGGAACGCCAAAAGGCAAAGAGCCGCTGACGACATTCCAGCGTAACTTTTGCGCCAAGGATCCCGTCATTACCCCAGAAGCAGGCTCTCTGCACCGCACGGCAATGACACAGCCGGGTGTCTATTTTGCACTCGACGCGCCCTTCGTGCGGATCATCGGGCTGTTCAGCAACTCGCTGGAAGATCCAGGCGTAATCTCGAACAACGAAGGGAAGTGGCCCGGCATCAATGACAGGCAGCTGAAGTTCCTGAGCGCCCAACTCAAACGCATCAAGAAGGAGAACTATAAGGGGGCCGTTCTGCTTGCCACCCATCATCCGCCATACAGTTATTCGCCCGCGCCGAAAAAAGGCGGCACCGGCGGCAACCACGGCTGCAGCGCAATCATGCTCAAGCAAATTGACGAAATTTGCCTGCAGGAGGGCGTCTATCCGCACGCGTTCCTGGCGGCGCACGCGCACAACTATCAACGTTACACCCGCATCATGAAGTTCGGGAAGGCCGAGATTGACGTGCCCTTCATCGTTTGCGGCGACGGCGGGCACAACGTCAATCCGTTGGTGCGTGCGAGCAAGGGACACCCCGCGGAAGAACCGCATCCAGGCAGTACAGTCGATTACATGGAGTCAAATCACGCCGCGATCACAGCGAAGCAATTGTTGCTCGAGAAATACGATGACACCAATTACGGCTACCTGCGCATCCACGTCGACAAGGAGCAGCTCAGGATAGGGTTTCACCAGGTCGGCGCGAGCACTCTGGCGCAATCGCGCTACGACATGGTCACGGTCGATCTGGCCGAGCACGTCATGGTGTCGAATTAGGCGGTGCAGGGAGGCGGGATTTACTGATCTCGCCGCCCTTTCCTCGCCACAGGACTCGTCCCATATTCGGAGCAATGGCGAAAATTCCTGACAAGCCGAAAAAGGATCCGGCGCGGCCCACGCGCGCCAAGGCCGCGCGCCCTGACGAAAAGCCTACTCCGGACGCACTTGCGAACCTTCTCAACCCGGGTATCGGCCGTGGCACCGCGGGTCTGGGGTCCGGCACGGGGCTACAGCCGCCACCGGACAATTCATGGGACCGGCGGCGGGATTTTTCCGAAGCGCACAAGGCGCGCAAGTCCACGCCCAAGGAATTCAACGAAGCGGCGCAGCGCGAATACACGGCTTCGCCGATAACCGGGCTCGATCCCCGTTTGGCGGAAGAGCTGGGCCTGGGCGACGAATCCCCTCCCGTGCCGGAGAAAACCGATCCGAAATATCGTTTGCCGCGAGCCGATCTTCCGACCCAACCGGGTGGTTTCGGCGGCATCGCGAGCCAACAGTCGCTTGAACGGCTGCTGCGCGAGGGCCGCCCGGAATTCAGCGCGGTACCTTGGACTCCGCATCGCCCGCCGCGGCCGGAAAAATCCGAGGGCGGCAAGCGTCTCGTCATCGCGTCGAACTTCGAGCCGAAAGGGGACCAGCCGCAGGCTATCAAGGACCTTGTCGAGGGCGTCCAACGCAACGACCGCACGCAGGTGCTACTCGGCGTCACTGGCTCAGGCAAGACCTTCACGATGGCGAAGGTCATCGAGGCAACACAGCGTCCCGCCCTTATCCTCGCGCCAAACAAGACTCTGGCCGCGCAGCTCTACGGCGAGTTCAAGTCATTCTTCCCTGACAACGCGGTCGAGTATTTTGTCTCGTACTACGACTACTACCAGCCGGAAGCCTACGTCCCGCGCACCGACACCTATATCGAGAAGGAATCATCCATCAACGAGCAGATCGACCGCATGCGCCATTCGGCCACGCGCGCGCTACTCGAACGTGATGACGTTATCATCGTCGCGTCGGTATCGTGCATCTACGGCATCGGCTCGGTGGAAACCTATTCGGCGATGACGTTCACGCTCAAACAGGGCGGCAAGATCGACCAGCGCCAATTGCTCGCCGATCTCGTGGCATTGCAATACAAGCGATCGGGCGGCGATTTTTTCCGCGGTTCATTCCGCGTGCGCGGCGATATCGTCGATATTTTCCCGGCGCACTATGAAGATCGCGCCTGGCGCATCCATCTGTTCGGCGACGAGATCGAGAAGATCGAGGAGATGGATCCGCTCACCGGCCAGAAGACCGACGAGCTCGATTTCGTAAAGATCTACGCAAATTCGCACTATGTGACGCCGCGCCCGACACTCCTCCAGGCGATCCATGGCATCAAACAGGAGCTGCACCAACGTCTTGACCAGCTCAATGCCGCCGGCCGTCTCCTGGAAGCGCAACGCCTCGAGCAGCGAACGATCTTCGACCTCGAAATGATGGAGGCTACGGGCTCCTGTGCGGGCATCGAGAATTACTCG
>Ga0335084_10000180_pt1 | contig 46879 bp, 29 predicted proteins | sample Lox_Sample_44_FD_206721 | JGI IMG/M metagenome (GOLD analysis project Ga0335084, IMG submission 206721) | Soil microbial communities from Loxahatchee National Wildlife Refuge, Florida, United States - Lox_Sample_4.4 | ecosystem: Environmental > Terrestrial > Soil > Wetlands | place: USA...
TTGTCGAAGGCGAAGATGCCGACGTCGATCTCCTCCAGCACCTGTCCGAGCAGGGCGCTGGCCTCCAGCTCCCCCAGCCGCTCGGTGCGGAGCTGGTCACCGAGCGCGTTCACCTCCCACACCACTTCGCCCAGCGGGTCGTCGCGGTCGGCGTCGCGGCCCCGGACGGAGTAGTCACCCTCGCGGAGCGCGGAGACCAGATTGCTCAGCGTCTTCAGGCGGAGGACCAGCCGGCTGCGGAGCTGGGCGACGACCACCAGCGAGACCGCGACCGCCCCGCCCAGCAGCGCCCATCGCAGCCCGCTCGAGGGAAGCGCCCGCCAGCCGAGCACGGTCGCCAGCACCAGCCCCGGCAGGACCGCCAGCACTGCCCCGAGGGCGAGCCTCCGCTCGAAGGTGAGGAATCGACCCATGTCCGAGGGCCGAGAATGCCAGGTCAGCTGGCCTTCAGCCCGTACTGCTGGAGCCGGCGGTACAGGGCACTGCGGGACAGCCCGAGCAGCCTCGCCGCATCACTCACGCTGCCGTCGGTGCGCCCCAGGGCCCGCTGGATGAGGTACCGCTCGGCGTCCTCCAGGGTCATGTCCTCGACCCGGGCCCCGCCATCGCGCGGGCGGAGGACCAGGTCCTCGGGGGTGAGCTCGGCCCCGCGGGCCATCAGCACCGCGCGCTCCACGCAGTGCTCCAGCTCGCGGACGTTGCCCGGCCAGGGGTACTCGAGCAGCGACTTGAGCGCCGCGGCCCCGAAGCGCTGCACCGGCTTCCGGTAGCGGGCGGCCTGGGCGGCGAGGAAGGCGCTGGCCAGCGCGGGGATGTCCTCGCGGCGGTCGCGGAGCGGGGGGAGCACCACCTCCACGGTGTTGAGCCGGTAGAGGAGGTCCTCGCGGAAGGCGCCGGATTTCACCCCGGCGTGGAGATCGGCGTTGGTCGCGGCCAGCACCCGGGTGTCGGCGCGGCGGACGCGGCTGCTCCCCACCGGGTGGAACTCGCCGGTCTGGAGCACCCGGAGCAGCTTGGCCTGCTGCCCGAGCGGCATGTTCGCCACCTCGTCCATGAAGAGCGTGCCCTGGTCGGCGAGCTCGAAGCAGCCGGTCCGGTCCGCCTTGGCGTCGGTGAAGGCGCCCTTGACGTGGCCGAAGAGCTCGCTCTCGAACACGCCCTCGCTCAGCGCCCCGGCGTTGACCGGCACGAAGGGCTTGCCGGCGCGGTGGCTCATCGCGTGAATGCGCCGGGCCACCACCTCCTTGCCGGTCCCGTGCTCACCGCTGATGAGCACGTTGGCGTCGGAGGGGGCGATGCGGTCCACCAGCTCCAGCACCGCCTTCATCGCCCGTGACTCGGCCACCATCCCCGGGGCGCGGGTCTGCAGCCGCTCGTTCTCCGCCGACAGCCGTCGGCTGCGGCGGAGCGCGTCGCCGAGCTCGACCTGGCCCCGGAGCGTGGTGACCAGCCGGGTGTTGTCCCAGGGCTTGGTGACGTAGTCGCGCGCCCCGCCACGGATCGCGTCCACTGCACCTTCCACGCTGCCCCAGGCGGTCATCACCACCACCGGCAGCTGCGGGTCCAGCTGCTGCAGCCTGGCCAGCAGCTCGAGGCCCTCGCGGCCCGAGGTGGTGTCGCGGGTGTAGTTGAGGTCCATCAGCACCACGTCCACGTCCTCGGTCTCCACCGCGCCCAGCACCCCGGCCGGCGAGCTGGTGGGCACCACGGTGAACCCGTTGGCCTTGAGGAGGAGCCGGAGGGCCTCCACCACGTCCGGCTGATCGTCCGCGACCAGGATGCGCGGGTGGGCAAGAGACACGGTGCGTCTCCTCCTAGTCCCGGAGCCAGCCGTCGGCCATGTGGAGGGTCCGTCTTCCGTAGCTGGCGTTGTCTGCACTGTGGGTCACCTGGACGATGGTGGTGCCTTCGGCGTTGAGACGCCGGAACAGCGCCATGATTTCAGCCGCCTGTTCCGAGTGCAGGTTTCCAGTGGGTTCGTCGGCCAGCAGGAGGCCCGGCTCGTGGATGATGGCCCGGGCCACCCCCACCAGCTGCTGTTGCCCGCCTGAGAGCTGGGAGGGGTAGAGGTCCTTCTTCCCCACGATCCGGAAGCGGTCGAGCGAGTCCGCCACCCGGGCCTGGATCTCCTTGCGCGAGAACCCCCGGTAACCGAGCGGGACCTCGAGGTTCTCGGCCACGGTCAGGTCGTCCAGGAGGTGGTAGCGCTGGAAGACGAACCCCACGTGACGCCGGGCGAGTGCCTGGCGCTCGCGCGCCGGCAGCTGGTGAACCTGGTTTCCGTCGAGCTCGTACTCACCCGTCCACTCCCCATCGAGCATCCCCAGCACCGCGAGGAGGGTGCTCTTCCCCGCGCCCGAGGGGCCCATCAGGGTGAGGAAGTCTCCCTTCTCCACCGCGAGGTTCACGTTCCGGAGGAGGAACAGCGCGCCCGTCCCGGAGCGAATCGACTTCTCGAGGTTCCTGACCCGGATCATTCCCAGCGCCTCCCCTGGCAGCCCATGCGCGCCATGCGTTCGGGGCGCGGCTCGTCCCCCCACAGCGCCTGGGCCGCCCAGCCGGCGGCGGCCGCGGCGTGCTCCAGCGGTCGGGTGCGCACTGCCCGCGCGGCGGCGGCCAGCGCCGGATCCTCCGAGAGGCGGACGCCCACCGCGAGCAGCACGGTGGCGAGCAAGAGCAAGACAGCTCCCCGGCGCTCTGCCGTGGCGTCCATGCCCCAGCTCACCCCAGCGCGCCCGCGCTGTCGTCCTCCACCACCCGGCCGTCGAAGAGGCTCACCGTGCGGGTGGCCAGCTTGGCGTGACCGAGGTCGTGGGTGACCATGCACAGGGTGGCGCCGCCGGCGTGGAGCTCGCGCAGCAGCTCCATCACCGCCTGGCCATTCTTGGAGTCGAGGTTTCCGGTGGGCTCGTCGGCGAGCAGGAGCAGCGGGTCGCCGGCGACGGCACGGGCCACCGCCACGCGCTGCTGCTGCCCGCCCGAGAGCTGCCCGGGGAGGTGCTTCCGGCGATGGGCCATGCCCACCCGCTCCAGCGCGCTCTCCACCCGCCGCTTCCGCTCCGCCGCGGGCATGCCCCGGTAGGTGAGCGGCAGCTCCACGTTCTCGAAGACGGTCAGGTCGCCGATGAGGTTGAAGCTCTGGAAGATGAAGCCGATCTGCCGGTTGCGGACCCAGGCCCGCTGCGAGGCGCTGAGCCCGGACACCGGCCGGCCGTCGAGCAGGTAGCTCCCGGAGGTCGGAGTGTCGAGGAGCCCGAGGATGGCGAGCAGGGTGGTCTTCCCCGAGCCAGACGGGCCGACGATGGCCACCCACTCCCCCTGGTGCACCGTCATGTGCACGTTGGACAGCGCGTGGGTCTCCACCTCGTCGGTGAGGAAGACCTTGGTCACGCCCTCCAGATGGAGCAGCCGCTGTCCGGCGGCGGGGCGAGCGTCTCGGGAAACGGCCTGGACTGCAGTGTCGTTCATCGGAGCCTCACGGTCTCGCTGGCGTCCCAGGCGGACATGTCCGAGAGCACCACCCGGTCTCCCTCGGACAGCCCGCCCTTCACCTCGATGGTGTTCACGCTGCTGCGGCCCAGGGCCACCCGGGTGCGCTGGGCGGTGTCGCTGCCCGCGGCCAGGCGGTACAGCTCCACCGTGCTCTCGGGCTGGGCGCCGGCGGGGCGGCCGACGAAGAGCACGTCGGGGAGCTTCTCGATCTCGATGGTCCCCTCGACCGTCAGGTCCGGCCGGGCGCCCTTGGGGAGCGCGCCCTCGAGCTCCACCTCGACCAGCACCGTGCCCTGCGAGGCGGCCGGATTCACCCGCCGGACGTGGCCGGGAACGATGCCGTTCCGGGTGTCGACCTCGACGCGCTGACCGAGCGCGACGTCGCGGGCCTGCGTCTCGGGAATGCGCAGCTCGGCCTTGAGCTCGCCGGGCTGGACCACCTTGGCCAGCAGCGTGCCGGGGGTGACCCACTGGCCCAGCTCGAGTGGCAGGTCCTGGAGGATGCCATCGTCACCGGCGCGGACCTTCATCGAGTCCACCAGCTGCTTCCTGAAGCGCGCCACCGCCCGGAGCTTCTCCAGCTGGTCGGAGACGGCGCGGGTGCGGTCCGCCAGGCTCCGCTGGATGACCTGCACCGTGTCCTTCCCGAGCCTGAGCCGCTCGGTGAGGTCGTTCGCGCGGTCGGAGCTCAGGCCGGTGTCGATGTCGGAGAGCATGGCCTTGGCATGGAGCTTCCGGTCCGCCTCGGCGCGCCGCCGGGCGTCGGCGGCGTCCGTCTCCAGCTGGGCCACCGCGGCCTCCTGCTTGAGCCGGTCGCTGGCCAGGTTGCTCTTCAGCGCCAGGAGATCCGCCTCGGCGGAGGAGACCTGGCGCTCGGCCTCGAGCGACTGGAGCATCACGTCCGGGTTGGAGAGCTCGATCAGCAGGGTATCCGCCTTCACCGGGGCGCCGGGACGCAGGTGGATGCGCTCCACCCGGCCGGCGGTGTCGGCGGTGATCCACCGGATGTGCTCGGGAACCAGCGTGCCCGGGCCCTTCACCGCCCGGAGCATCGCCCCGCGGCGGACGGTGTCGATCCACACGCCGCTCTTCTCCACCGACGGGGCGGCCGGCTTGACGCGGCTGAGCCCCAGGGCGAGCAGCGCCACCACCACGGTGGCTCCACCGGCGAGGTAGACCGGGCGGAGGCTTCGAACTCTTTCGCGAGGGATGTCCACGGGCGGTTGGCCGCTGCCGGTAGCGAGCGTCGTGCCATCGTCCGCCGGGCGGAGCAGTCCACTGGAATCACGGCGCTTTTCGAGGTGTCAAACACCTCTGACGGCGTCGGTCGGTGCGTTTCAGACCGCGGGCGCGGCACGGCCGATCCCAGAAACGGACAGGCCGCTCGCGGTGCGCGCCCTCACTCGGACTGAAGCGCGAGCGCAGGGCTCGCTCGGCTGCTCCGCCGTGCGGCGAGCGCGTTGGCGCCGAGCGCGACCAGGCACAGCCCGCCCGCGGTGAGCGCGAGGGTGAGCGGGTCGTGTGGCTCGACCCCGAAGAGAAAGCCGCGGAGCAGCGGAGCGGCGGCCGCTGCCGCCAGCAGGCCGGCGAGCAGACCGACCCCGACAGGGCGCATCGCCCCGAGCAGCAGCTCGCCGCGGATGCGCGCTGCTGTCGCGCCGAGCGCCATGCGGATGCCCAGCTCGTGCCTCCGCTGGGCCACGGCATGGGCCACCACTCCGTAGACCCCGGTCAGGGCCAGCACCAGTGCCAGGCCCGCCACCAGCGACAGCAGCTGCATCGCCTGTTGCCGATCGAGAAGGCTCCGGTCCACCAGGACCTCCATGGGCGCGAGACGACCAAAGGCTTGCTCGGGGTCGACGGCCCGAACGGCGTCCCGCACCGCGGCCTGGAGCACGCTCGCCGAGGCCGCGCCCCGGACGACGACGTTGAGGAGCGGCCAGGGCTCGGAGCCCAGCGGGACGTACACCTCGGGCCGCGGAGGCCGGTCGAGCCCGAGGAAGCGGATGTCGCCGACCAGGCCCACGATGGTGAGCGCGCCCTCGGCCTCGCTCATCTGGACCGTCAGCCCGAGCGGATCCCGCCCCCCGAGAAACCGACGAACGAACTCCTCGTTCACCACGGCCAGCCCCGCGCCCGGGCGCTCCTCGGACGCCACGAAGCTCCGCCCCGAGCGGAGCGGGATGCGCAGCGTCCGGAAATAGTCCCCGGTCACCAGCCGGTAGTCCGCGTCCACCGGCTCGGCACGGCCCGGGACGAGGAAGGACCGGTCGCTGTTCCCCCCGGCGAGCGGGATGCGCGAGGCAAAGGCTGCGTCGAGGACCTCCGGACGTGCGCTGAGCTCGGCGAGCACGCGCCGGAAGAAGCCGCGCTGCCGCTCCGTGTCGGGGTAGCGCACCTGGGGGATCCACAGGCTGCCGGTGACCACTCCTGCCGGCTCGAAGCCTGGGGCCACGCGGTGGAGCTCGGCGAGGCTCCGGACCAGGAGACCGGCCGAGGTGAGCAGCACGAGGGTGAGGGCGATCTGCCCGGCCACCAGCAGCTCGCGCGCCCCGCGCGCTCTTCGCCCTCCGGCGACCGAGGGGTCCTGCGCGCGGAGCACGGATGCATCGGCCGGGCGTCCCATCACCGGCGCCACGCTGATGCCCAGCGTCGTCCCCAGCGCGAGCAGGACGGTGTAGCCGAGGACCGCGGGCGAGGTACTCAGCATCTCGACCGTCAGCTGTTGCGGCCAGAGCGAGAGGAGCAGGGGCGGCATCAGCCGGGCCAGCACCGCCCCGAGCGCCGCGCCGGCAAGCGCCAGCAGCAGGCCCTCGAGGCAGCTCATCTTGAACAGCTGGAGGCGCGAGGCCCCCAGCGCCACCCGGATGGCGAGCGCGTGGCGTCGGCGCAATGCGCGGGCCAGCAGGAGGGCTGCCACGTTGGCGCAGGCGAGCACCAGGGTGAAGAGAGCGGCGGCGGAGAGCAGCAGGAGGGTGGGCCGGACGGTCCCGACCAGCCCTTCCCGGAAGGGGAGGATGCGCAACCGGGCGTCGGGGCCACTCGTGCCCGGGTGCAGCTCGGTCCGTCGCCTGGAGAAGGCGTCGAGCTCGGCCTGGGCGGCGGCGAAGGTGGCGCCAGGCGCCAGGCGCGCCGCCACCTCGATGTAGTTGCTCCCGTAGTCGCGCGAGTGGTCGTCCAGCGGGCGAAGCGGATGGTCCGGCACCGCGAACCGCGGGGTCATCCACACCTCCGCCTCGGGCGGCACCGCGAACTCGGAGGCGACCACGCCCACCACCGGCACCGGCTCGCCGTTGAGACTGAGTGTGCGGCCGACGACCGAAGGATCCGAGCCGAACATCCTCCGCCACAGCCGCTCGGAGATGACGGCCTCGCGAGTGCCCGCCGGGAGGTCCGGGTCGAACGTGCGCCCGGCGAGGAATGGCGCGGGGAAGACGCGGAAGAAGCGGGTCGACGCCACCGCACCCGGCAGACGCACCGCGGTGCCGCCGGAGCCGGCGTTGAAGGCGTGCCCGCGCCAGCCCGCCACCGCGGAGAAGGCGCGGACGGCGCCCGGCAGGTCCACGAGGTCCCCTCCCGGGAGCACCGGCGAGGTCCGCTCGTCGGCGAACGTGCCTTCGAGCACCGTTCCCACCCGGTCCGCCCCGGCGAAGGGGAGCGGCCGGAGCAGGATGGCGTGAACGGCGGAGAACAGACCGGTGTTCACCCCGAGGGCCAGGCCGAGCGCGAGGATGGCCAGGCCGGAGGTCCCGCGGTCGCGAACGAGCGCGCGTGCCGCCAGTCGCAGGTCGTGCATCCTCCGAAGCTCGCAAGCGAGGGGCATGCCAGGACCACGCCCGGGCAGGAGCCCCACGACGCGCCGGCCGACGTCCCGGCTCCGGGACAGGGCTTCCCGGATCCGGCGCCCGCCTCACCGACCGGCGCGGCGCCTCCCGGCAAGGAGCGCGGCCAGCACGCCACCGAGGAGTCCAGCACGGCTCGCTCCGGCCCCTGCGGCACTGCAGCCACTGGACGTGGAGGCGATGCCGGGGCCGCCAGGGCCGCCCGTCCCCGAGGGTCCGCCGCCGGTCCCCCCGGTGCCTCCGGCCGACGGGTCCGTCCCCCCGTCCGGGAGGAAGCAGTCCCGGGAAGCGAACCCCGGGGCGTAGACGTCACAGACGAACTGCTTGCTCGCCGGATCGAGGACCCGCTTGGAGGTCTCGCCCAGCGGGCCGGTGCCGTACATGGTGGAGGCCGGGTCGGGGGAGTGGCCGAGCCCGAGCGCGTGCCCGAACTCGTGGGTGACGGTGTTCTGCACGTCGTTCCCCACGCAGCTCGGGGTGATGGCTCCCGGCGAGCAGGGCGGCGAGTCCACCAGGCTCAGGTAGGAGAGCGCGCCGTTGACCTCGATGTCGGTGTCGAGGAGTGCGCCCGTCGCGTCGTAGGTGAGAAGGGTGATCGCCAGGATGGCCGCCCCATGGTCCCAGCAGTCGTAGACGTTCCCGCAGGTGTCGTTCGACCGGCAGGGGTCATTGGCCCCCACCGCGCGGAAACAGTCGCTGGTGCGGACCAGGATGAGGTTCTCGTTGCTGCCGGTCCGGTCGTACCCGGTGTCCCGGGAGGGGGAATGCCCGCCCTCGAGCAGGGCCAGGCTGCTGCACGCGCTCGCCTGGGCGGCCCAGCTCCCCTCGGAGCGGGAGACGGCGTCGAAGAGGCCGGGGCCGAGCTTGTCGTCGCCGGCGGTGCTCTGCACGAAGGTGACCGCAGCCGTCGACCGGGCGCTCACCGGCCAGCGGAGGCAGTGCTGGCCATCCGAGGTCCGCTCGCGCACGTAGCCGGCGTCCACCTGGCCGAGCAGGAGGCTCACCCCGAGGAGGAGGGGGAAGCTCATCGCAGCGCCTGTACCGCCTCCCGGAGCTGGAGCAGCGGCACCGTCCGGCGCGCGGCGGGCGCGGGGCCGGGCGGCGAGACGAGGTCGAGCCCGTCGAGCGAGGCGGGAACGGCCTGCCGCACCCCCGCGGCGGAGGTGATCCGGTAGACCCCCTGGGCCAGCCCGACGATGCGGTGGTGGGGGCCGCTCCGCTCGAGGAACAGGACCAGCTCCTCGCCCGTGCCGAGCGCGGCCACGCCGGTGACCCGCTGGCCGATCCCATCCAGCTCGCCGCCGGGCTGGAGCACCGTCAGGCGGCCGGTGGCGTTGCCCTTCCAGGTCTCGAGCACCTCCACCTCCACCCGGGTGACGATCCGCCGGTGGTCGGCCGTCCACGCCGGGGTGGAGGACACCACCCGCCCGCGCACCACGTCGGTGGCCTGCGCGGTGAGGCTGGAGACGTCCATCTGGAGCGCGGTGCTGGCCAGGGCCGGAGCCGCAGCGGTGAGGAGTGCGAGGAGCAGAGGCTTCATCGGCCGCTTGAGCCTAGTCCGGGGCGGGTGGCCGTGCCGCTCCCCCCCCGGAGCCTCAGACACCTCGCCGCCTGCGGACGGCGAGCCCTCCGAGGAGGAGCGCCAGCAGCGGCGTCACCCCGCCCGCGTCCGGGGCGCTGGTGCAGCCCGAGGAGCTGCTCCCTGCGGAGTCCAGCGCGCAGTCGTTGGAGGGGTGGCCGGCCGGGTACACGTCGCAGACGAACTGCTTGCTCCCGGGGTCCAGCACCCGCTTCGAGGTCTCCCCCAGCGGCTCGTTGGCGTACATGGTCGAGGTCGAATCCGGGGCGTGGGCCAGCCCGAGGAAGTGCCCGAGCTCGTGGGTCACCGCGTTCTGCACGTCGTTCGCCACGCAGCTGGTGGAGATGGAGCCGACGGTGCAGGGCGGCGAGTCGACGATGGTGGGGAAGGCGGTCGCCGCGTTGAGCTCCACGTCGGCGTCCACCAGCACGCCGGTGCTGGTCACGTAGCTCGAGGTGGTGAGGGCGACGATGTTGTCGGCGTGGTCCCAGCAGTCGTAGGCATTCCCACACGTCCCGGCGGCCAGGCACGGATCTCCGGAGGGCACCACCGCGGAGCAGGCGCGGGTCCGGAACAGCGTCAGGTTCTCGTTGGGACCGCCCTGGAGGTAGCCGATGGCCCGCGAAGTGGACCGTGCGCCCTCGACCAGGTCCAGGTTGCCGCACGCCTGGAGCTGGGCCTGCCAGGTCTGGGCGGAGCGGGAGACGGCGTCGAAGACCCCCGACCCGAGCGCCGGGAGCCCGGCGGTGCTCTGGACGAAGCTCACGCTGCCGCGCGCGCCGGCGCTGACCGGCCAGCGGAAGCAGTGCAGCCCGTCGTTGGTCTTGGTGCGGACGTACTGGGTCGCGGGGGACTGGCCGAGCAGCAACCCCCAGAGGAGGACGGCGGCCGCGGCCCTCATCGCACCGCCTCGACCGACGACCGCAGCTCGGAGACCGACAGCGGCGCGCGCAGCCCGGGCGCGCGACCAGCAGGAGAGATCAGCTCCAGACCCTCCAGGGCAGCGGGGACCGCCCGCGGCTCCCCCGTGCCGGCGAAGGGGACCACCCGGTAGACGCCCTGGGCCAGCCCCACCACCCGGTGCTGCGCTCCGGTGCCCTCGAGGAAGAGCACCACCCGCTCCCCGACCGAGAGCGGGGCGACGCCGGAGACGTGCTGGCCGATCCCGTCGCGCTCACCCCCGGGCTGGACCACCGTGATCCGGCCCGTCGCCGTCCCTTTCCAGGTCTCGCGCACCTCGACCACCACGCGGGTCAGGATCCGCCGGTGGTCGCCCGTCCAGTCCGAGCTGGAGGAGACCACGCGGCCGTCCACCACGTCGGTGGCGGCGGCAGCGAGGGCGGGAACGTCCATCCGGAGGGCGACGCTGGCCAGCACCGGACCGGCGAGGAGCAAGCTGAGCAGGGGGAGCGATCTCACGGTCCCCGACGGTACTCGGCCAGGCAGCGGGACTCCCAGTCATCGGGGTGAAGTTCACCGGCGCGTCGGCCGAGCCCCAGGGGAGAGACATCCGGGTGCGCCGGCGGGGGAACCCTGCGGAAGGACAGGAAGTTCGCCTGGGACCGGCCTGGATGTCAGAGGGGTGAGGGGCAATGGCAGCCTCAGGAGTGGCGCCGTGGCAGCGATCCAGATGACGGTCGTGACCCAGTCGCGTCGCCCGGCGTTCAGGGTGCGCGGAGAGCTCGAGGCCTCGGCCTTCATGCCGAACGCGGGGCTCGACTTCCTCTGCGGGGCCTGCGACCGGCTGGTGCTCGCGCGCGTCGCGCCGAAGTTCGCCCTCGAGCACAGCTTCCCGTGCCCGCACTGCGGAGCGCTGAACGAGGCGCCCTGACCTAGCGCTTCCTGCTCGGTCGGCCGCGCCGGAGCGTGGTCCCGGCCCGGCGCAGGGTGCTGAGGATGGTGGGGAGCGCGGCCTTGTACTTTCGCGCCAGCTGCGCGCTGGTGGCGCCCCGCTCGTACTCCTTCCGGAGCTGGCTCGCCTGGGCGTCGTCGAACTTGGAGGGAGCCCCGCGGCGGCCGATGCGGCGGCCGTGCCGGGCGCTCCGGCTGGCGGTTCGGCCCTGGATGCGGATGTCGCCCTCGAGCGCTCCGGTGATGCTCGACAGCCGCCGCTCGAGGACCTCGTTGCGCTCGGCGAGCCGCTCGATCTCCCGGGAGAGCTCACGGAGCAGCCGCTTCAGATCCGACATGATTCCCGTGTCCCTGGAGGCGCCTGGAATGGGCTCGGCAATGACCGAGATGGCGCCTTCAAACGGCACCTTAGCTCCCACTGCCCAGCTCGGACACTCTCCGCCGGTCATCGGTCACCCACCCTGTCCGACATTCAGCGGCGCGCGGACCGGCTGAGCTGCCGGTCGATCACGCTCCGGAGCTGCTCGAAGGGCACCGCGCCGACCACCCGTTCGCCATTCACGAAGAAGGTGGGTGTTCCCCCTGCGCCCACCCGGGCCGCGAGGGACTGGTCGTCCGCCACGCGCTGCGCCAGCGCCTGGTCGTGGAGGGCGCGCCGGAACCGATCGAGGTCCAGACCCAGCTCGCCGGCCCAGCGCTGGTAGGACTCGGGCGCGAGCGCCGCCTGGTTGGCGAACATCCGGTCGTGCATTTCCCAGAACTTTCCCTGCTCCCGGGCCGCCTCCGCGGCGATCGCCGCGGGGAGGGCGTTGGGGTGCATCGAGAGTGGCTGGTGCTTCCAGACCACCCGCACTTTGTCTCCGTAGGACCGCTGCACCTCCGCCAGGGTGTCCTCGGCGCGGGCGCAGAACGGGCATTGGAAATCTGAAAACACCACGATGGTCACCGGGGCCCGGGCATTCCCCCGGACCGGGTCGTCCGCCCGGAGCGGGACCTCGGTCGGCGGAGCGGGGGGCGGAGCCTGGGCCACCAGGCTCTTCATGTTGCGCTCGCAGATCTGGTCGTAGAACGCCCCGTCGAGCCTCGACCCCGCCTTCACCAGGTCCGAGGCCTTCTGCACCTCCTGGTCGATGATCGCCTTGAACTCGTCGAAGGGCTTGGCGCCGGTCACCATCCGGCAGTTCAGGAACAGGGTGGGGGTGCCGGTCGCGCCGACCGAGCTGGCGAGCTTGACGTCCTCGTCGATGCGGGCGCGGGCGGCGTGTTGGTCGATCGAGCGCTGGAACTTGCCCAGGTCGAGCCTCAGCTCCCTTGCCCAGGCCTGGTACTGCTCCGGGGAGAGCTGCTGCTGGGCGGCGAAGATCCGGTCGTGCATTTCCCAGAACTTCCCCTGCTCCCGGGCCGCCTCGGCCGCCTCGGCAGCGGGCATGGCGTTGGGGTGCATCGAGAGCGGCTGGTGCTTCCAGACGATGCGGACCTCCTTCGGATACGTCTCGGCGATCTGCTTCAGGGTCGGCTCCACCCGGGAGCAGAACGGGCACTGGAAGTCGGAGAAGAGCACCACGGTGACCTTGGCCACCTTCGGCCCCCGGATGGGGTCGTCGCTCCGGATCGGGACCCTGGCCGCGGAGGGTGCAGCGGGCGCCTGCGGCCGCGCCGGAGCGCTGGTCACGCCCCGGGCGATGATCGCCGCGTAGAGCTCCCTCGCCGGGGTTCCGGCCTTCACCAGGTTCTCGGCCGAGGCCAGCTCCTCGTCGATGACGCCCTTGAACTGCTCGAAGGGCAGGGCGCCCTCGAGCTTCCGCCCGTTGACGAAGAAAGTGGGCGTGGCGCCCGCGCCGAGCGCGTTGACCAGCGCCTGATCTCGCTGGATGCGCGGCGCGAGCTTCCCCGAGTCCAGCCCCGCCCGGAATGCGGCGGGATCGAGGGCCAGCCGCTGGGCGGCGGCCTCGAGCATCGGCCGGTGCAGCTCGGGAGAGATGGCGAACAGCTCGTCGTGCATCGCCCAGAACTTCTCGTCCCCGCCCATCGCCCGCGCCTGCTCCGCGGCGAGCGCGGCGGCCATCGCCCGGTCATGGAAGGGGAGCGGGTTGTGCTTGAAGACGAAGCGGACCTTGCCGCCGTAGGTGTCGGCGATCTGCTTCAAGGTCGGGACGGCGCGCTTGCAGAACGGGCACTGAAAGTCCGACACCTCGACCAGGGTGACCAGCGCATCGGCCGGGCCCTTCGCCGGCGAGTCCTCCACCGGGACCCGATAGACGACCTGCCTGGGGGCGGCGGGGCGAGGTGGCTCGGGAGCCTTGTCCTTCCGCCCGACCAGGACGCCCACGCCCAGGCCAAGGACCAGGACCAGCACCACTCGCCAGTGCTTCCACATGCTCGGGACTCCCCGCTCGCGACGAAGACGCTGGAGCGGGGGCCACGTCCCATGCCCCACCGGATGGGGCAAGTGAGCGTTGTGCAACGAATTCGGGCCGCCTTCGCGCCGGAGGCAGCCGGGTCCAACCGGCGTGGAGATCCCGGTCCGTCGAGGAATCATGAAGCCACCAGCTCCTCGAGCCGAAAGCAGCGCGGGTCCCGGCCCGAGCTCCGGACGGTTGGAACAACCAACTGCAGTGAATGGGTCGAATCTGACTTCAATAAAACAACAAATAAATAGTTTGTTGTTTTCGATCGTTCCACGGAGCCGAGACGTCACCTCAAAGTCGCTACCCGGGTGAGCGGGCGGGCAGGTACACAGCGCCCGCGCTTCGGGGGACGTGGGCGTCCATCCGGTGCGCAGCGCCGTGGAGGACGCATTCCTCCGGGGAGGAACACATGTGTAGTCGCTTCCTGATTCGCATCTCTGCACCCCTCACAACAGTGCTGGTCGCGGTGATCGTCGGTCTGGCCGGAGCTGCTCGCGCCCAGGTCGCCAACAACTGTCCCAACTACGCCAACGGAAACAAGGGCGCGTTCTGCATCAACGGATCCGATACCTGGTTCGACGTCATGACCGACGCGATCAAGAGAAAGGTCGCGGAGGACAAGGCGGCGGGCTGCAACCAGACTCCTCCGGCCCCCACCTGTATCGCCCCGGCGATCCTCCAGCCGCCCGGTGACCTGGCTCCGGGCGAGTCGGCGCTCTTCTACAACGGCACCGGATCCGGGAACGGCGCCAACTCGATGAAGCTCGGCGCCCCGAGCGGCGGCGGCGCCATCACCGGCCTGGGCAGCCAGAGCATCGCCCCGATGTCGCGGAACTTCCGGCCGAACGAGTCCTGCCAGACGGGCAACCCGAACTGCGGGAGCCAGATCCAGGGCCAGTTCCCGCTCTGGCAACCGCAGATTCCGAACGTCGGAGGACTCGATGCGGCGGTGATCGTCAGCCGCAACCAGGCGAGCCGGTTCACCAACCTGGCTCTCCCCCTCTTCCCCACCGACTCGACGCGGGCGAACCCCAACAACACCGCCCTGGGCTGCACCTTCGGTAGCCCCGGAGGCGGGGCGAACTGCTACGACCAGGTCCTCGAGGTCGTCCTCTCCGGCGTGGACGGCTCGGGCTCCACCAGCGCCTGCGCGGATCCCAAGCGCGTCCAGGCCATCGCCGACTTCTCGCGCCGGTTCGGCGGCACCCTCCGCCACCTCTATCGCCGCGACGAGAACTCCGGCACCACCGACACCTTCAAGGACAAGATCGCCGTCCAGCGCTTCTGCAATGGCGGCGCGGTCGGCGTGCTGGGCGCGAACAAGACCCACCCCAACCTGAACAACCAGGACCTCGACCCGGTCCGTCGGCCATGTGACAACCCCATCCCCGGGGTGCGCGAGCAGGTGACCTGCACCGACACCTCGACCGGTGCGGCCTGCACCTCCGATCCGGCCCGGGCGGACTTCAGCGCCAACTGCACGCAGGGCTTCATCACCGCGCTCTCGGAGAACGACTCCGGCATCACCGACATCACCGTGACGATCGCCAACCGCGCCGGCTCGGATGCCTCCGGCCTGACGGTGGGGTACGCGGGCCGCGAGGCGATCCGCCTCCCGGCCGGGACCACTGCCGGTCCGTCGATCAACACCAATCCTCCCACCGACGCGCTGGTCCGCCAGGACGTGTACCTCCTGGCCCGCCGCCTGTTCCTCCAGCGAGGCCCGGCGCTGCCGGCCTTCGACAGCACCGCCAACGAGGCCGCCACCTTCGTGCGAACCACTGCCGCCGGCGGTGCGTGCCCGGATCCGGGCGGCTGCCGGGAGCGGGTCACCAACGACGGTCCGACCGGGACCATCGCCTGCCCGGATGGAAACACCGACGGCGCGGGTGGCACGGCGAACCTCTGCAAGGGCGGCGGCTCCAAGCAGCGGGACTTCGAGGACGCGCTCTTCCTCTGGATGACGGACACCACCGGGGGTGGCAGCCAGCTCGGACGCTCCGGTCGGCGGAACCTCGATCCGATCATGTCCGCGAGGGGCTTCCTTCCCTGCACCTCGAACTTCTCTCCGCCGTCGGGCTCCTCGAACCTCTGCTCGAAGACGCCGTACCCGACGATCTCCAGCACTCCCGCCGCCTGCCTCCCCTTCGCCTCGAGCGGCGGCCCGGGCTGGAACTACGCGCAGGTCGGCTGCACCGGCAGCAGCGTCTGCTGCAGCAACGGTCTGGCGTGCAATGCGCAGCCGGCCGGGACCCCGGCCAACACCTGCGCGGCGGCCACCGGACGGCCGATCAACTCGGCCTGCTCGTTCGACGGCCTCCAGGCCGAGTGCGCGGGGGGCCTGACCTGCACCGACATCGGCAGCGGGCTGCTCGCCTGCCAGTAGACGATAGCCACGACGACGCGGAAATCCCTGATTCAAACAAACTCGCAGCTCTTTTCTGGAGAAATCTCAATGTATTTCCTCAAGAAGAGCCTTGCGCTCACGACCATGCTGGTCATGGCCGTCGCGCTGGGCACAGGCTGTAACAACAAGACCGAGAGCAAGCCGACCACGGCCAACGCCAAGGTCGCCATCGAGGCCTCGGCGCTGCAGTCGGACATCGGCAGCGTTCAGCTGACCATCGACGGCGCGCCGGGGAGCCCCGCTGGAACTCCCGGCTTTCCGATCACCACCCTGCTGACCAAGGCGGCAGCGGGCAACGTCTGGACGGGCAACGTCACCCAGATTCCGGCCAACGCCACCGGGGTGAACCGGACCTTCACCGCCGCCGCTTACTCCGGCCCGAACGCGACCGGGACCAAGGTGTACGAGGGGTCCACCATCGCCACGGTCACCGCCGGTCAGACCGCGCAGGTGACCATCATCCTGCAGGAGCTCAACGTCCAGCCCGGGCCCAGCAACTACGCGCCGGTCATCACCGCGGTGACCTCCACCGCCGCGTACCTGCTCCCCGGCCAGACCGGCTCCTTCGGGGTGGCCGCCTACGACCCGGACAACGCCACCCACTTCAACCGGCCGCAGGTCAACGGTGAGCCGCTGGCCTACCTGTGGTCGGCGTCCTGCGACAACGGCACGCTCGGCATCGGCACCCCCACCACCGCGACCACCACCTTCACCGCCCCCAACGTGCCGAGCGCCATCTGCACCGTCTCGGTCAAGGTGTCGGAGACGGCGCTGGCCAACAACTCGAGCGTCACCACCTACTTCACGGTCACGGTCAACGGGAACTTCGGCAACGCCGACATCTTCGCCTTCCCCAACACCTCTCCGGTGGTGACCGTCCGGGGCGACCTCCGCTACAACTTCTTCACCGACGTGGGCGCGGTGGGGCAGCAGGGGGACCTGTTCTTCCACGCGGTCGACGCCGACGGCGACAACGTGCGCTTCGACCTGAGCGCGAAGTGCGGCACCGGCTTCGATGCCGTCGACGGGCAGCTGGTCAACGGGACCTCGGTGGCCGCCAACCAGTTCTCGGCCGTCACCCTCACCACCACCAACGGTGGGCCGGTGGCGCCCCCGGCGTCGAAGGCCTACGACTTCAACCCCACCTTCGGATACCCGGCGCCGGTGCAGCCGTTCACCGATCCGAGCAAGAGCTGCGCGTTCAAGATCGTGGTCAGCGACCTCTGCACCGGTGGCAACTGCGGCCCTGCAGGAGCGCAGGGCACCAAGCCTGACGGCGCGGACCGCGGCGGCCAGACCACCGGCTTCCTCAACGCCACCGCGCCGGCCCAGCCGAAGCGCGCCCCGAGCATCACCCGGGTCAGCGTTCCCAACCAGAGCGGTGGTGCGGTCGCGGGTGCACAGACCTGGGATCCGCAGAAGTTCGTGATCGTCGCCCCGGGCTCGGTCTCCAACATCGGCATCGAGGCCAACGACATCTTCGAGGCCGGTCCGCTGAGCATCGCCGGCGCCTGCAACGTCGGCACGCCGGTGCAGGTCTCGGTGACCCAGCCCACCGGACCGAAGTCGCTGCAGTTCCAGGGCACCTGGACCGCGCCGGCGACGCTGCTGGCGGACATGCACTGCACCTACACGGTCACCTCCGCCGCCTCAGGCCTGGGCACGGTGGTCACCATCCGCTTCGCCGGCTCCGACCCCTGCGTCGGCCAGCCTGATGGCACGGTCTGCTCGGACGGGAACGCCTGCACCAGCGGTGACGCCTGTCACGGCGGGGTCTGCACGCCGGCCACCACCGTGACCTGCAGCGCCTCGGATTCCTGCCACGTCGCGGGAGTGTGCGACCCCAACACCGGCGTGTGCTCGAACCCCAACGCCGGCGACGGCACGTCCTGCAACGCCGACTCCAGCGGGTGCACCGTGGGCGATTCCTGCCAGGCAGGGGTCTGCACCGCCGGCGCTGGGGCGGTCTGCAACACGCCTCCCGGTCAGTGCTTCAACGCCACCGGGACCTGCAACTCGACCGGAAACACCAGCTTCACCTGCGCCTACGGCCCGAAGGGCGCCGGCGCGGCGTGCAGCGATGGCGACCTCTGCACCCAGACCGACACCTGCAACGGCACCGGCGTGTGCGTGGGCTCCAACCCGGTGAACTGCGCCGGCGGGCAGTGCACCACCGGTGGGACGTGCAACCCGGCCACCGGCGCCTGCCAGGGCGGCACCAACCAGCCCAACGGCACGCCGTGCACCGACAGCAACGCCTGCACCACCGGCGACTCCTGCCAGGGCGGCGTCTGCGTGGGCACCGCCCTCTGCCCGGCAGGCTCCACCTGCAACCCGACCGGCCCGGTCTGTGTCGACACGGCCATCGTTCCGCAGGTGGCCAAGCTGCTCGAGCTGTCGACCTCGGTGGGCCTGGGGATGGACACCGCCGGCAACTCGTACGTGACCGGCACGCTCGTCACCCCGGCGAAGATCTTCGACGGGACGACGCTGACCTCGGCGGGCGCCGGCGACGTCTTCGTCGGGAGTTACGACGCGAGCGGGGTGAAGCGGTGGGTCTTCAACTTCGGTGACGCCTCCGACCAGCAGCCGACGAATCTGGCGGTCTCCGACGTGCCCTCCAACCGGGTGCTGGCCAACGGCCGGTTCTCGGGCCTGGTCGGCTCGCTGAACGCCGGCGCCGCCACCTGGGACTACCTGTTGTTCCTCAACGCCACGACTGGCGCGATCGCCAATGCCAGGGCCGTGGATACGGGAATCAACGGGGCGTTCCTCGCCGTGGGCTCGAACCCCAACCTCGGCCTGTTTGCAGTGTGCGGTCTCGCCGACCAGCTGGCCATGGACACCACCGCCGGCGCGCCAGGGACGACCTGGGCGACGGTGGCCGGTGCGAACACCTTCGGCGGGGCCACGGACATCGTGCTCGGTGTGTACAACGCAGGCACCGGCGCGCTGCTCTGGGCCAAGCAGATCGGCACCGCGAACGACGAGGAGTGCGACGCGATCACCATCGACGACGTGGGCAACGTCCTCGCCGCCGGAAAGTACTCCGGGCCGGCCTCGACGCTGACCCTCGCCGGGGCCACCCCGCTCCCCAGCCCGGGCACCGCCAACCAGCAGCACCTCTGGGTGGCGAAGTTCGACGGCACCACCGGCGCCGGCATCAGCCAGCGCAGCTACGGGGCCGGGGCCGGTCAGCATCAGGTGAACGGCATCGTGCTCGACGCGTCCGGCAACGTCTTCATCGCCGGGGTGTTCACCAACCGTCTGCCGTTCAGCGCGACCACGGGCAGCACGGCCTGCGTCACCGGTTCCAACGGGTGTCTGGCCAGCGTAGGTGGCCAGGACGGCTTCGTGGCCAAGCTCGACTCGAGCCTCGCTCCGATCTGGATGACCCGGGTGGGCGTGTCCACGGGTGACGACGTCATCCGCGGCCTGGCGGTCGACTCGTTCGGGAATCCGTCCGTCGCCGGTTTGCTGAACGGCGCCAGCTCGGTGCAGACCATCACCCCGACCACCGCGGCCACCGCCGCGGTCACCAGCCCCAGCATCACCTCGGCGGGCGCCTCGGCCTCCTCGTTCGTGATGAAGCTGCCCGGCACCAATGGCATCTTCAACGCGGCGACCGCCAAGACCACCGGCAACTCGCTCACCTCGAACTCCAACCGGATCGCGATCAACGCCAAGGGGACGGGAGCGGTGAAGGACGCCGTCTCGTTCAGCGGCGAGTTCGCAGGCGGCTCGCTCAACTTTGGCGGGTCCTCCAGCGCGATCACCGCCCCGAGCGGCGCGGCGACGTTCCTGGTCTTCGCCAAGGAGCAGTGATCACCAGGTGATCTCCCGGGAGGGCGTCAGCGCGGCGCCCTCCCGGATCGGATCGATGACGCCGTCCGGGCCAGTCGCGCCCGGGCGGCGTTCGTCGTTTCCTGCTCGTTTCTTTGGCCCGTCAGGGGTCTGGTAGTGAGGCGCCCCCATGTGCTCGTCGTGTCGGTGGTGGCTCGCCTCGTTGATCCTGGGTCTTTTCGCCGGATGCTCCCGTTCCACGACCGGGGGAGCTCGGGCCGGGCTGTCCGCACGGTGCGACCTCGACGCCGGGAGTTGCGATCCGCGTCCGACGGCGGCGGTCCAGCTGGACCTCCTCAACCTGCGAGGGGTGGCGGTGGGGAAGGACGGCGCGGCGTACGTGACCGGCGCGCTCATCCCTCCCACCAGGAGCTTCGACGGGACGGCCCTCACCTCGGCCGGAGCGCTGGACGTCTTCGTGGGGCGGTACTGGCCCACAGGGCACGCGGCGTGGGTCCGCCGGGTGGGAGATCTCGGCATCCAGGACCCGACCGGCCTGGCGGTCACCCGGGGGGGCACGGTCGCGGTGGCCGGTCACTTCACCGGACGGATCCAGGCCGACTCCGTGTCGCTCACCAGCCCGGACAGCCAGGGGGCCGATTTCCTCCTCGGCTTCGCCGCTTCCGACGGCCAGCTCCGCTGGGGACACGCCTTCGCCGATGGCGCCGAGGGAGCGCTGAGCTCCGTGGCGGCCTCCACCGACCAGGACCGGATCGCGGTGTGCGGGCACGCCACGCAGGCGGCGACCGGGCTGGTCCCGGAGGCGACGTTCCAGGGAGACCGGGACGCGATCGTCGCCCTCTTCGACGGGTCGGGCCGGCGGATCTGGTCGCGCCAGCTCGGCGGCGCCGGGGACGAGGACTGCGCGGCGGTGGCGGTCGACGCGTCGGGCGACGTCTACGCGGCCGGCGCTTACAACCGCGCGTTCACCCTTGCCACCCCCTTGCCGGAGACCGCCGGAGCGGACAACGAGTGGATCTGGGTGGCGAAGCTCGACGGACGCACGGGCGCGGTGGTCTCCCAGGCGGCCTTCGGCGGACCGACGGCGGCGCAGCGGCCCACCAGCCTGGCCGTCGACCGCGACGGAGCGGTGGTCCTGGGCGGGATGATGAACGGGGCGCTCGAGTTCGGGGGGCAGAGCAGGCCGCTCGTCTCCGCAGGGTACGTCGATGGCTTCGTCGCCAGGCTCGACGCACGCGCCACGCCACCCTTTCAGGCCCGCTGGGCGGTTCGCCTCGGCGGACCCAGCGTCGATGGCACCAGGTCGGTTGCTTTCGATCCGTTCGGAGACGTGATTGCTGCCGGTTTCTACAGCGTTCGAACCACCGGGGCGGCAGCGCTCAGCGGCGAGCCCCCCGGGACCGATGCGTTCCTGCTCGTGCTCGACGGGACGACGGGAGCCACCCGGAGCGCGCTCCGTTTCGGAGATCGGGACACCCAGACCGCGGATCGGGTCGCCACCGGGCAGGGACCGGATGGCAGACCCTACCTGGTCCTCGGCGGGGAGCTCACCGGGACGATCGAGCTGGGATCGCTCCCGGCGCTCCGCGGCGGGCCGGCCGGTGCAACGTATCTGATCTTTGCGCGCTGAGGCATTCGCGGCCGACTGTTCACGAAAGTGTAAAGAACGTCGAAGGGGAATCTGGCGCACATTGCGCCCCCGTCACCTCGGGAATCTCGAATGAATTCGCAGGCCAGCCACGCAGGTTTTTCTCTACGTGTGCTCGCGGTCTGGCTGGCAGCCTCGGTCCTGGGAGGCTGCAACTGCTCGGGTGACTCGCGGTCCGACACCGGGACCGCGCGCGTCCTCGCCACCTGCGTCAACGACTGCGGCGCGGTCAGCCGGGTGACCGTTCGCGTCAGCCGCGGTGACGGCCCGGACTTCCCGGAGGTCCTCACCGAGCTCACGCCCTCCGGCGGACAGTGGACCGGCCGCATCTCCGACATTCCGGTGGGGCCGGGCCGGCGCTTCGAGGCGCGGGCCTACGACGCGCAGGGGCTGCAGACCGCCTCCGGGGTGGCCAGGAGCGACATCGACAAGAACGCGACCTCGGTGGTGAGCATCGACCTGGTCGCTCCGAGCGGTCCGAACTCCGCGCCGATCCTCGACGGCATCTCGGCCTCGGCGAACCCGCTGCTCCCGGGAGGCAAGAGCACCCTCTCGGTGGCCGCGCACGATCCGGACCCGGGCGACGTCCTGAGCTTCGAGTGGGTCTCGACCTGCGGCAGCTTCGCCAGCCCTCACCAGGCGACGACCTCCTGGACCGCGCCCCAGGCCGAGGGCCGGTGCACGGTCTCGGTGACCGTGTCGGACGGGCGGGGCGGGACCGTGGTCGCTGCGCTCACCCTCACCGTGAGCAGCTCCGGCAGCACCACGGTGGATACCCAGTTCAACGGTCCGCCGCGGATCCTCGGCCTGAGCGCGGCGGTCGTCCTCGGCGCCACGCTCACCGGACAAGTGACGCTGACGGCGCTGGACCCGGACGGAGATCCGCTGAGCTACGCGTGGAGCTCGACCTGCACCGGGCTCACCTTCGACTTCTCCGCGCCGAACAGCGCCGCCCAGCCGGCCTTCCGCCTGCCGGGGCCGAGCCAGAGCTGCGCCATCACCGTGGCGGTGAGCGATCCACCGTCACGCGGCGGGCAGACAGAGGGCAGCCTCTTCCTTCCACCGAATCAGGCGCTGGCGAGCTGCTCGGGTGTGGTGTGCCCGGTCAGCGACGACTGCCACCTCCCCGGCACGTGCAACCCGCAGAGCGGGACTTGCAGCCCGCAGCTGCCGAAGCCCTGTCCGGCCGGACAGACGTGCGATCTCGCAGATGGGATCTGCAAGCCCGGAGACCTCTGCTCCGGCGTGGTCTGCCAGCCGAGCGATGCGTGTCACCTCGAGGGGACGTGCGACCCGGCCAACGGACAGTGCTCGGCCGGAGCCCCGAAGACGTGCCCGGCCGGCCAGACCTGCGATCTCGCCGACGGCCAGTGCAAGCCGGCCAGCTCGGTGACCACGGTGCGCCCGCAGGTCGCGAAGAGCCTCCCCCTCGCCAATCTGGTGGGTCTGGGCATGGACACCGCCGGGGCGACCTACGTGACCGGCACGCTCGTGCCGCCACCCAAGAGCTTCGACGGGGCGCCGCTGTCCTCGGCGGGCCTCGGTGACGTGTTCGTTGGGAGTTACGACGCGACCGGGGCCAGGCGCTGGGTGATGAGCTACGGCGATCCGGCCGATCAGCAGCCGACGAGCCTCACCGTCGCCGATCCGGCGTCCAACCGCGTGCTTGCCAGCGGGCGGTTCTCCGGGGTGCTCGGCGTCCTGAACGCCGGCGCGAGCACCTGGGACTACCTGCTGTTCCTCGACGCCTCGACCGGGGCCATTGCCTCGGCCAGATCGGTCAACACCGGCATCAACGGCGCGCTCCTGGCCACCGGAGCCAATCCCACGCTCGGGCTCTTCGCCGTCTGTGGGCTCGCGGACCAGCTGGCGAGGGACACCAGCGCCGGTGGTCCCGGCGGCACCTGGGCGACGGTGGCAGGGGCGAACACCTTCGGTGGCGCCACCGACGTCCTCGTCGCGCTCTACAGCGCGGGCGGGACGCTGCTCTGGGCGAAGCAGATCGGCACCACCGATGACGAGGAGTGCGACGCCATCACCGTCGACGATGTCGGAAACGTCGTCGCTGCCGGGAAGTATTCCGGGACCAGCGGCGCGCTGACCTTCGCCGGCAGCACGCCGCTTCCCAGCCCCGGGTCCAGCATCCGGCAGCACCTGTGGATCGCCAAGTTCGACGGGACGACCGGCGCTGGCCTGAGCCAGAGGAGCTTCGGCGCGGGGGCGGGGCAGCACCAGGTCAACGGCGTCGCCGTCGACGGCTCGGGCAACGTCTTCATCGCCGGCGTCTTCACCAATCGCTTCCCCTTCAGCTCCACCACCGGGGCCACGGCGTGCGCCGCCGGCTCGAGCGGGTGCCTGGCGAGCTCCGGCGGGCAGGACGGGTTCGTGGCCAAGCTCGATCCAGGGCTCGCCCCCCTCTGGATGACCCGGGTCGGAGTGGCGAGCGGCGACGACGCCATCCGCGGCCTGGCGCTCGACTCCGCTGGCGACCCGACCGTCGGTGGCCTCCTCAACGGGTCCAGCTCCGCCCAGACCATCACCCCCAGCACGGTGGCCACCGCGGCGATCACCAGCCCGAGCATCACCTCGGCCGGAGCGTCCGCCTCGTCCTACGTCATGAAGCTGCCCGCGAGCTCCGGGCTGTTCGATCCCGCCACCGCCCGGACCACCGGGAACACCTTCGGCTCGAACACCAACCGGCTGGTCATCAACTCCCGGGGCGCCGGCGCGGCGAAGGACCTGGTCTCCTTCGCCGGCGAATACGTCGGCGGGACGCTCGACTTCGGGCCGCCCACCACGCCGATCACCGGAAGCACCGGTGGCCAGGAGGATTTCCTGGTCTTCGCCAAGCTCCTCCCCTGACGAAGGCCATGTCCGATGCCCGACGAGGTTCGCAGACCCGCAGGTCCTGGAGGCGTTGCTTGAGCGCCGTGGCGGCCATCGCGCTGGGGAGCGGAGCAGGCCGGGCGCTCGCCCAGGAGGCCGCACCCGCCGCAGCGCCGGCATCGACGCCCGCGCCGCGGACGCTGGAGATCAACGAGTTCCGGGTGGAGGGCGTCGAGCAGCTCTCGGGGCTCGAGGTGGAGTCGGCGCTGGTGCCGTTCCTCGGCCCTGGCCGGACGCTGGAGGACGTGGAGAAGGCGCGGGCCGCGCTGGAGAAGGCCTACTCCGACCGCGGCTACCAGACGGTGGTGGTGGGCATCCCCCCGCAGACCGTGCGCGAGGGTGTGGTGACCCTCAAGGTCACCGAAGGGAAGGTGGGCCGGCTCCGGGTGAACGGCGCGCACTGGTTCTCGCCCTTCGAGATCAAGCGGCTCGCGCCCTCGGTCCAGGAGGGGATGGTCCCCAACTTCAACGACCTGGTGCAGGACATCGTGGTCCTCAACCAGTGGCCGGACCGGCGGGTCACGCCCGCGGTGCGCCCAGGGAGCGAGCCCGGCACCGTGGACGTGGACCTCAACGTCCAGGAGACCTTTCCCCTCCATGGCTCGGTCGAGCTGAACAACCGGTACAGCGTCAACACGGTTCACGCCCGGCTCAACGGCGCGCTCCGCTACGACAACCTCTGGCAGCTCGGGCACTCGCTGGGCTTCTCTTTCCAGGTTGCCCCCACCCGGCCCGAAGACGGCAAGGTCTTCGCCGGCAACTACCTGGCCCGCTTCCCGGGCGCGCCCTGGTTCACCCTGGCAGTCAATGGCGTCATCCAGGACAGCGAGGTCTCCACCCTGGGCGGGACCGGCGTCCGGGGCCGCGGTCGCATCGTCGGCACGCGCGCGGTGGCGAACCTCCCGGGCACCACCGAGTTCTTCCACTCGCTGAGCATCGGAATCGACTGGAAGCTGTTCCTCGAGGACATCAAGGCCGGGCAGAGCGTCGACAACACCCCGGTGCACTACTGGCCGGTCACCGCCCAGTACGGGGCCAGCTGGCTGGGCCGCTCGTCGCAGAGCACGCTGACCCTGAGCGCGGTGTTCAACATCCGCGGGCTCTCCAGCACCGACCCCGAGTTCGACGAGAAGCGCTACAAGGCGAGCGCGAGCTTCGTCTACTTCCGGGGCGACGTCTCGCACGCCCAGGAGCTGCCGGCCGGCCTGCAGCTGTTCCTCAAGGCCAGCGGGCAGTACGCGCCGGACCCCCTGGTCGGGCCCGAGCAGTTCACCGCCGGCGGCGCCGAGACGGTGCGCGGCTACCTCGAGGTGGAGGCGGTGGGCGACTTCGGGGCGCTGGGGACGGTGGAGCTGCGCAGCCCCTCGCTCGCGCGCTGGCTCGGGCCCACGGTGACCGACTGGCGGTTCTACGTCTTCACCGAGGGCGGCCGGGTGTGGATCCACGACCCGCTGCCCGAGCAGAAGGTGTTCGCCACCCTGTGGGGCGCCGGGGGAGGCACCCGCTTCCGGTTCTGGGACCACCTCAGCGGGACCTTCGACGTCGGCGTGCCGCTCACCAGCGCCGGCCCCACCCCCAAGTACCAGCCGCGGATCCATTTCCGCATCGCCGGGGAGTTCTGACCATGGGTACCAGCTTTTGCCTTCGACGGAGTGCGGCGGTCCTGGTCGCAGGCCTCTTCCTCCTGCCGTCCGCGGCCCGCGCCTACTGGAACGACGAGTGGACGGCGCGCAAGCGACTGCAGATCGACACCAGCGCCGCAGGAGCCAACGTCACCGAGCCCATCGGTCCCACCGTGGTGCTGGTGCGGCTCACGCCGGGGAACTTCCGCTTCGACGCCGCCAAGGAGGACGGGAGCGACCTGCGCTTCGTCGCCGGTGACGACAGGACCCCGCTCAAGTTCCACCTCGAGAAGTACGACGCGCTGCTCGGCGAGGCGCTGGTCTGGGTGGGCCTGCCCGAGCTGAAGCCGGGGGCCAAGACCGACCTGTGGATCTACTTCAAGAACCCCAAGGCGGTGCCAGCCGAGGACAGCAAGGGCACCTACGACCCCGGCACGGTGCTGGTCTACCACTTCGCCGAGCGCGGCCAGCCCCCGCGCGACGCGACGACCTGGGGCAACCACGCGGTCACCGCGGGCAACGGCACCGACGGGGCGCAGATCGGCCGGGGGCTGAAGCTCGACGGCGCCTCGAGCGTGACGCTTCCCACCGGCCCCTCGCTGGCCTGGGCCGCGGGCGCGAGGATGACCTGGTCGCTGTGGATCAAGCCGGCCGACGGCGCCGCGACCGGAGTCCTGTTCAGCCGACGTGACGGTGGCCGGGCCTTCGTGGTGGGGATGGACGGCGGCAAGCCCTTCGTCGAGGTGGCGGCGGACGGAGCGCCGCAGCGGGCCACCGCGCCGGTGGGCTTCGGCGCCGACAAGTGGCACCACCTCGCCGTCACTGGCGGGGATGCAATCTCGCTCTACGTCGACGGAGCGCCGGTGGCGAAGCTCGAGGCAAAGCTCCCCGCGCTCGAGACGGGGGCGGTGCTCGGCGCCGACGTCGCCGCGCAGGGGAAGGACCCCGCGGCGGCGGCGAAGGCGCTCCCGGGACTCAAGGGCGAGGTGGACGAGCTGGAGATCTCCAAGGTCGAGCGGCCGGCGGGCTACCTGCTGGCCGCCGCCGTCTCCCAGGGCAGCGACCCCGGGAAGTTCCTGGTCGCCGGACAGGACGAGGAGAACGGCGGATGGTCCACCGGCTACTTCGGGGTGATCCTCAAGTCGGTCACCCTCGACGGCTGGGTGATCATCGGGCTGCTGGCGATCATGGCCGTCGTCAGCTGGATGGTGATGTCCAGCAAGGCCTCGTACCTGAGCGCGGTGGAGCGGGCGAACGACCGGTTCGCCGAGCGCTTCCGGAAGTCGACCGCCAGCCTTCAAGAGCTGGTGCTCACCCCCGACGCCAGCGCGCTCGGCGGACCGAAGGTCGCGCAGGCCTCGTCGCTCTACCGGCTGTTCCATATCGCCGCCGAGGAGATCCGCCATCGCCTCGAGGCGGGCCGTCCGCTGAGTGTCGAGGCCATCGAGTCCATCCGGGCGACGCTCGACGCCGGCCTGGTGCGAGAGAACCAGCGCCTCTCGAAGCGAATGGTGCTGCTCACCATCGCCATCTCCGGCGGCCCGTTCCTCGGGCTGCTGGGCACGGTGGTCGGGGTGATGATCACCTTCGCCGCCATCGCCGCGGCGGGCGACGTGAACGTCAACGCCATCGCCCCCGGCATCGCCGCGGCGCTGGTGGCGACGGTGGCCGGGCTCGGCGTCGCGATCCCCGCACTGTTTGGCTACAACTGGTTGCTGACGCGGAGCAAGGACGTCACCGCCAACATGCAGGTCTTCGTGGACGAGCTGGTCACGAAGATCGCCGAGGCGTACTCCGACGGCGCTCCGCACTCCGTCCAGCCTTCGCCGGTGCAAGCGGTGGTCGGCGCGAAGCGTCCCCCGCCGCCGCTGCGCGAGACCCTCCCCACCAAGGAGGTCGGACGATGAAGGCCCAGTCCGAGGAGAAGGTCTACGACGACATCAACATCACCCCGATGCTCGACCTGGCCTACGTGCTGCTCGTCATCTTCGTGATCATGACCACCGCCACGGTGCAGGGGATGCGGGTCAACCTGCCCAAGGCGAGCCCGGCGAAGAGCCTGGCCAAGCCGACCACCAAGGCGATCACCGTCACCCAGGACGGGAAGATCTTCCTCGACACCATCCCGGTCACCCTGCCGGAGCTGGAGCAGCGGCTCACCCAGCAGAAGGCGATCACCCCCGAGTTCCCGGTGGTGGTCCGGGGCGACGGTCAGGTCCAGTACCAGGGCGTGGTCGACGTGCTCGACCTCCTGGCCAAACTGAACATCACCACCGTCGGCCTGGCGACGAAGCCGCTGGTCAAGTGACATGAGCACGCCGCCGCCGCTGCCACCGCAGCCCGAAGACTCGCCCGTGCAGAGGGCGGGGGACTTCGTGCGCCGGAATGCGCTCCAGCTCGGCCTGGGCGCGGTACTGGTCTCGGGGGCGGCGTACGGCGTGCGGTGGATCGTCCTGAACCGCGAGTCGCCCCCTCCACGGAAGGTGATGCAGTTCTCGGTGGTGACCGTGCAGCCGAGGCCGCCGGAGAAGCCACCGCCTCCGCCCCCACCGGTTCCCCAGCCAAGGGTGGAAGAGGAAACCACCCGGGTCAACCTCAAGCCGCAGGACCTGCTGCCGCCCGACGAGCCGCGCCCGGCCTCACCGCCCGCCGGGCCGCTGGCGCTGGCCACGGAGGGCGAGGGCCCCGGCGACGCGTTCAACCTCGCGGGCAACCCCGGCGGCCGCGGTCTGCTCAGCGGGGGCGGGCTCGGCGACGGAAGCGGCGGCCTGGGAGGCGGGGGAGGCAATCCCTTCGGCTGGTACTACGCGCAGGTCGCGGACGAGCTCGGTGATGCGCTCCGGCGGGACAGGCGCATCACCAGCGCTTCCCTCCGGGTCGAGCTCCGGCTGTGGACCGATCCCTCGGGCCGGGTGAGCAAGGTCCAGCTGCTGCGCTCCACCGGCGACGCCGCGGTGGACCAGGCCATCCAATCCATCGTCGGCCTCCGGCTCCGTCAGCCGCCCCCTCCCGGGAGCCCGATGCCGATGGTCCTCCGCGTCACCGCCCGACGCCCCACCTGAACCCCATGCCCGCTCATCTCCCCCGACGCTCGACTCACTCGAAGGCCCGCCGTCACCACTGGTGCCTCTGTGCGGCGCTCCTCCTCGCCGCGACTCCGGTCCGGGCGGAGCAGGCCGCACCCACCACCCCGGAGGCGAAGCGGGTCACCGTCGTCCCCGAGAGTGTGAAGGAGGAGCTGCGCGAGGAGCTCACCCGCGACGTCCTCGAGGAAGCCAAGCGACAGAACTTCGGCGCTCCGTACCAGTACCCGTCGTGGACCCGGCGCTTCAGCTTCTACGGCGACGTCCGCGCGCGCTTCGAGCGTGACCTCTTCGGCAAGGGGAATGCCAACGGCGGGGAGTTCCCGGACTTCAATGCCATCAACGCCGGCACCGGCTTTGACGTGAACGGCATCGACCTGGCCAACGACCGGTACCTCAACGTGGACCAGAACCGGACCCGACCACGCCTCCGGGCCCGCTTCGGCGTCGACGTGGACGTCGGCAGCGGCTTCACCAGCGGGCTCCGGATCGCCAGCGGGGACGGGAGCACGCCGGTCTCCACCAACCAGACCCTGGGTGGCGCACCGGGCAACTTCAGCAAGTACCAGGTCTGGCTCGACCGGGCCTTCATCCGCTGGCAGCCGGTTCAGGAGACCGGCGGCTCGCTCGCCTTCGAGGTGGGGCGGTTCGAGAACCCCTTCTTCACCCTGCTCGACTTCATCTGGGACGAGGACGTGAACTTCGATGGGCTCGCCGGGAGGGGCAGCGTCCAGCTCGGCGATTTCCGCCCGTTCTTCGTCGCCGGCGCCTTCCCCGTCTTCACCACCGCCTTCTCCTTCGCCCCGGAGCAGACCGCCAAGTTCCCCAGCCTCAACAAGTGGCTCTATGCCGGCCAGCTGGGGACCGACTGGAAGCTGGGGGATGCGGTGTTCCTCAAGTTCGGCGCCGCCTTCTATTACTTCTGGAGGACCGAGGGCCGGGTGGGCGGCCCGTGCGACACGCACCTCAAGGGCATCAGCTGCGACAGCGACGAGTCGCGGCCCTCGTTCTCGCAGAAGGGCAACACCTACCGCGCGATCCGCACCCCCTCCGACGCGGCGCTGGCCGCCGAGGCCGCCTCTCCCCTCACTCCGCGGTACCAGTACTTCGGCCTCTCCAGCCACTTCCGTGAGCTGGTCGGCACCCTGCGGATCGACGTCGACGTCGCCGAGCCGCTCCGGGTGACGCTGGATGGCGAGGTGGTCCGGAACCTGGGGTTCAAGCCGAGCGAGATCGCCGAGAACGCGCTCAACAACCTCGGCCCTTGCACCTCGGTCCCCACGGGGGACGGCACCGCGCCGCCGCCCGAGTGCGGAAAGTACGTGGGCGGCAGGGATGGGTACCAGGCGCGGGTCACCGTGGGCAGCCCCACCCAGCGGAACCAGCTCGACTGGAACGTGAGCGCCACGTACCGCTACCTCGAATCCGACGCGGTGGTCGACGCCTTCGCCGACTCCGACTTCGGCCTCGGCGGCACCAACCTCAAGGGCTACATCCTCTCCGGCACGCTGTTCGTCGCCACCAACGTGTCCCTTCGGGCGCGGTGGTTCAGCGCCAACAACATCGTCGGTCCCACCTACCGGGCGGACGTGTTCCAGCTCGACCTGAACGCGAGGTTCTGATGGCGCTCCGCGGCCACACCCTGCTTGCGTCCCTGGCGCTGGCCCTGGTCTCGGTCGACGCCCGCGCCGACGCCGCCACCGAGGCCAAGCTCCGGGACGCGCTCCGGGCGACCACCGCCCAGCTCAACGCGCTGCAGGACGAGAAGGCGCGGTGGCAGAAGACCGAGGCCGATCTTCGCGCCGAGCTACAGACCCTCCACGGACTGCCGCCGCCCAGCGCGCTGAAGCCGTCGGCGTCGGAGAAGAAGGCGGTGGCCGCGCTCGGCCGCCGGGTCAACGAGCTGACCGAGGCCAACGGCAAGCTCCGCGCCTCGCTCTCGAAGTGCGAGGCCGGTGCCGGTCAGCGCGCGGCGGCGACGGGTGTCGGCGACGAGGAGCGCTCGCGCCTCGGCACCGAGGTGAAGGGGCTGAAGGAGAAGCTGGCCGGCAGCGAGGAGAAGAACCTCGGGATGTACCGGGTCAGCAAGGAGCTGCTCGCCTGGATGGAAAAGGTGGGCGTCGGCGGTGAACCGTTCTTCGGCTGGAAACGGGTGGAGCTGGAGAACATCGCCCAGGAGTATGCGGACCGTCTCCTGGAGCAAAAGGTGAAACAGCAATGAATTCCAGCGCACGTCGCTTGCTCGCCGGGGCCTGCCAGGGCCTGGCTCTCTCCCTCCTCGCCGCCTCCACCGCTGGCGCGGCCGAGGTGGTGGGGAAGATCGGCGGGACCGAGGTCACCGCCACCGAGGTGAGGGCCTACGTCGAGACGCTCTCCGCCTCCGACCAGGCGGCCCTGGCCAAGGATCCCTCGCTGCTCTCGCAGGTGGTCCGGACCTACCTCGCCCGTCAGGCGGTGCTGAAGGAGGCCCAGGTCAAGAAGTTCGACCAGCAGCCCGCGGTGAAGGCGCAGCTGGACCGCGTCCGTGACGAGGCGCTCACCGAGCTCTATCTCCAGACCGTCTCCCGCCCCCCCGAGGGCTACCCCGGCGACGCCGAGGTCAAGGCAGCCTACGAGGCGAACCGCAAGTCGTTCGACGTCCCCAAGCAGTACCAGGTGGCGCAGATCTTCGTTGCCGCGCCCCGGGGCGACCGCGAGGCCGAGGAGCGCGGCAAGCGCAAGCTCGACGAGGTCACCCGGCGGCTGAAGCAGAGGGCGGACTTCGCCGTGGTGGCGCGCGAGCTGAGCGAGGAGCGCGAGAGCGCGCAGCGGGGCGGGGAGATCGGCTGGCTCGCCGAGGAGCAGATCGTCCCCGGCATCCGGGCCGCCGCCCTCGGCCTCGGCAAGGGAACGGTGTCGGAGCCGGTGCGGCTCGACGATGGATGGCACGTGCTCAAGCTGCTCGACACGCGCGCGCCGACCACCCGGGCGCTCGCCGAGGTGCGCGAGGCGCTGGTGGGTCAGCTCCGGGCCGAGCGGGCCCGGGCCAACCGGCAGGCCTACCTGGGCAAGCTGCTGGAGCAGAACCCACCGGCGATCAACGAGCTCACCCTGCCGAAGATCCTCGCCAAGGCGAAGTGATGCCCGCTCCGGTCCTCCGCTCCCGGGTCTGGCTGGTCGTCTGCCTCGCGCTGCTCGTGGGCGGGGTGGTCCGTGCCGAGAACATCCTTCGACGCGCCCGTCCGCTGGAGGCCGCCGCACCGCCGGGCACCGCCGACGCGGCCGCCGCCGCCGCCGCGGCCGCCACCGCCCAGCAGGCCGCCCGGGCCACGCCGGCGAACAGCCCGCTGCGGCGGGCACTCGACGCCATCGACGGCTTCCGGCAGGCGCAGGCCGCGGCGCGGGCTGCGGCGCAGGGGGCCAGAGGCGGGGTGCCGAACGGGCTGCAGGGGCTGGTGGTGGACCCGGGCGTGGCCAACGACCCCAGCCGCTGGCAGGGCGCCAGCCGCCCGGCCGAGCAGGGAAAGGCGGACGGCCGCATCGAGGTGACCGTCACCCAGTCGCAGCAGAAGGCCATCCTCACCTGGCAGAAGTTCGACGTCGGGGAGCGCACCGACCTCCACTTCGACCAGACCGCCGGCGGCGCGGACGTCGCCTCGTGGATCGTCCTGAACCGGGTGCTCGACCCGGCGCTCGCCCCCAGCCGCATCCTCGGCAGCATCCGGGCCGAGGGGCAGGTCTACGTCCTCAACCGCAACGGCATCCTCTTCGGCGGCACCTCGCAGGTGAACGTCGGCTCGCTGGTCCTCTCGTCCCTGGACTTCGCCGGAGGGGATCGGCAGTTCCTCACCGGCATCGTGGGGGCCTCGTTCGGTGGGAGCACGCCCGGCGGCGCCGCGACGGGGGCGGTCACCATCGATCCCGGAGCCCGGCTGCAGATCGCGGACTACGGTCAGGCGGTCCTCCTCGGGGCCGAGGTGAGGAACGGGGGGACCATCGAGGCGCCCGACGGTCAGCTCCTGCTCGTGGGCGGCGGCACCATCACCCTCGGGGCGAGCAGCAGTCCCACGCTGCGGGGGCTCCAGGTCACCCGTCTGGTCGATCCCGGCCCGGTGGAAAACACGGGCATCCTGTCCGCTCCGCGGGGGAACGTCACGCTGCGCGGAGGCTGCTCGAGCGGCCCCGACTGCGTCGGCATCGCGCAACGGGGGCTGGTGACCGCCACCACCAGCGCCACGGCGAACGGGTCCATCGCCATCGGAAGCGACGCGGTGAACTCCAACCTGGCGGACTACACGCGCGTCGAGCTCGGACCCGGAAGCGTGACCCAGGTGCTACCGGACGACGACGGCAAGAAGTTCATTGGCTACAAGCAGAGCGACTTCGCACCCTCCTTGGTTCGGGTGGGCGGACAGAAGGTCATCCTGGAGGAAGGCTCGACCGTCTACGTCCCTTCGGGGACGGTCACCCTCGGAGCGGTGGTCGATGCCCAGGCTCTCCCGGACCAGAGCCGGGTGTACCTCGCCCCCGGCTCGCGGGTCGACGTCTCCGGGCTCCGGGACGTGGAGCGACCGATGGAGTCGAACACCCTGACCGCCCAGCTCCGGGCCAACGAGCTGCGGGACAACCCCATCTTGCGAAACGGCCCGCTCCGGGGCCGGACCGTCTCCTTCGATGCCCGGCTCGGCACGGGGGTCGCCGACTTCTCCGGTTACTACGACCTGGTCCAGCGCGACGTCCGCGAGCTCATGGTGCAGGGCGGGACGGTCAACCTCTTTGGCAACACCATCATCACCCGCGAGGGTTCGATCATCGATCTCTCCGGGGGAAGCCTGTCCTATCGGGCGGGGTACGTGACCAGCACCGTGCTCATCGACCCCACCGGGAAGCCGGTGCGGATCGAGAACGCGGTTGCCGGCGTCGCCTACGTGGGGATCGAGGGGGACTTCGTTGTCGAGCACGGCCGATGGGGCGTGACCGAGACCTACTCCTCGAGCATGCGGGGGACGATGCGCCGCTACGAGCCGGGGTACACCCAGGGGGCGAGCGCCGGGACCCTGAACCTCGGCAAGGCCCCCCCGACCCTCGAGCCCTTCCCGGACAACCCGGACGGCCTCTACACGCCCCGGGCCACCGGCGAGTTCCGCATCCTCGACGGGACGGTGCTCGCCTCCACGGTCGTCGGTCCGAGGCAGCGACAGGCGCCCACCGGTTCTACCAGCCCGACCCAGGTCTGGCGCGAGCGTCCGGTCGGCGCCACCCTGAACGTGAACCAGTCCGGCGATGTGGTCATCACCGATCGCCCCTCTTCGCTGCCCCCCAGCTTCGGTCCGGACACGGTGGTGGACGCTGCGCGGGCCGACGAGCTCCTGCTCCCTGCCGCGTGGTTCGACGGGCAGACGTTCGGCAATCTCGGCATCACCCACCAGGCCGTCACCGACACCGGGTTCAGCGGGTACACGCCCACCTACGCCAACTTCTCCGCCGGCGGCCACCTGACGATCGGCCGGGGCGTGGTGGTGAACCTCGGCGACGGAGGGCGGTTCGGGTTCGACGGCACCGGGGCGGACGTCGAGGGGAGCATCGTCGCCCCGGGAGGCAGCATCTCCTTCCAGGCGATCAACCCCAGCAAGGAGGGGAGCTCGACTCCGGGGAGGACCTTCCGCCTCGGCACCGCCGGGGTCCTGGACACGGCAGGCCGGTTCACCAACGATGCGCTCGACGGGGCGGAGGCGCCTCTCCGGCCGCTCAATGGGGGGAGCGTCAGCATCACCGCCAGCGACGTCACGCTGGAGCGCGGCTCGGTGATCGACGTCTCGGCTGGAGCCCGGCTCTCGGCCTCCGGGAACCGGCTCAGCTCCGGAAGCGGAGGGTCGATCTCCATCAACGTCGATGCGGAGCCCGGCGTCGGGGCCAAGGTCGCGCCCGGCGCCGCGCCGCCCGATCAGCGGCTGGTCCTGGACGGACGGCTCCTGGGCTACTCCACCGGACTCGGGGGGGCCTCGGGCGGGTCCCTCTCGTTGACCACGGGGGAAAATCTGATCGTCGGTCGTGCGCTCCCCCCTGGAGCGGACGGGACCTCCCGGCTGATCACTGCCGAGTTCTTCGACCAGGGGGGATTCTCCCGGTTCACGCTCGTGGGGGAGCGGAGCGTGACCGTCACCGCCGGAACCCTCGTGCAGCCCGCGGTCGAGTCCTTCGTCCTCCCCACCGGTCTGCCCGAGATCCCGAGCGGGACCCGCCTCGCCGACCTGGCCAGCCGCCAGGTGCTCGCGCCCGGCCTCCAGGGCCCGGTCTCGCTGACCCTCTCCACCGCCGCCGGCCGGCCGTTCGACAACCTGGCCTCGGTCCCGTTCTCGCGGAGCGTCACCGTCGAGTCGGGGGCCCAGCTGCTCGGTCCGCCCGGGTCGCGGTTCTCCTTCAACTCGGTCAATGCGCTGTCCTTCGATGGCATCGTGTCTGCGCCCGGAGGAGTCATCACCCTGACCGGGAGCACGGCAGGCAGCATCCAGGGCTCGTATCCGGCGGGGAAGGCGCCCGACATCCGGCTCGGGCCCGACGCGCGCCTGCTGGCCTCCGGGTACACGTGGACGGTCCTGGCGTCCGGCGTGCAGCGTCGGACCGTGGAGAGTGGAGGGTCAATCGTCCTCTCGACCGATCGTGCCGTGGTCATCGACCCCTCGGCCGTCCTGGACGTCTCCGGGCGCCGCGCCACTGCGGACGTGGCGCTCCCCCCGGGCTCGGGGGCCAGGACCGAGCCTCTGGCCATCGATGGTTCCGCCGGGTCCATCGGCATCAGCGCGCAAAGCGGAACGGTGGCCGGCCAGCTGCGGCTCGCGCCGGGGGGAGCCTCCGGCGACGGCGGCACGCTGACGGTCCGGGGGCCCATCGCCCTCGGGCAGACCGCGGCCTCGAGCCCCGGCTCTCGCCTGTCCCTCGGAGCGGACCGCCTCGATGCCTCGGGCGCCGATACCCTGGTGCTGGTGGCCACGCCCTCCGGCTCCACCTCGGGTCCGAGCCTTCTCTTCGACGGCTCGGTCGACCTGAGCGCGCGCCGGTCGCTCGTCATCCAGAGCCCGGGACTGGGGCTGAGCCCCTCCAGCCCCGGCGGCTCGACGGTGACGCTCTCGGCATCCAGCGTGGTGCTCGAGGGCGTGGTGTCTGCGGGGCCCCCGGCGACCTCCGCGCTCAACCTGGACGGCTCGCTCACCGTCCGTGCCGACACCATCGACTTCGTCAACACCCTACGCCTCGGGTCGGTGCCCGGAACGCCGGCCGGAGGCTTCGGGAACGCCACCTTCCAGGCCACCGGGTCGATCAGCTTCTCCGACCACGTGCGAGACGTGGCCTCGAGCGGCGCGGGGCTGTACTCGACCGGAGCCCTGGTGTTCGACGCGGCCCAGCTCTACGTCGCGCGCGTGCTCGATCCGGGGGACCCGCTCATCGTGCCCGGAGTGACGGTTCAGTCGGACCGCTCCATCGCGGTGCGGGGGAACGGCAACCCGGCGCCGGTGCCGTTCTCGTACGGGAACACGTTCACCTTCCGTTCACCCCGGATCGACCAGGGAGGCGTCGTTCGCGCCCCTCAGGGGACCGTTGTCCTCCAGGGGACGGGCCCGGATGGCACGGTGAATCTGCTCCCGGGCAGCGTGACCTCGGGTTCCCTCGAGGGCCAGTCCGTCCTCTTCAACTCGGCGGACGGCCAGCTGCTCTCGGGCGGGACCTTCTTCGCCTACAGCACGCCGGGCGCAGGGCCGGTGAAGTCCGTACGGCTCGACGCTCCGAGCGTCAACGTCCAGAAGGGGGCGGTGATCGACGTCTCGGGAGGTGGGGATCTGGTCGGATACAGCTTCGTCCCCGGCAACGGCGGCTCGTCCAACATCCTCCAGACGTCGGGTGCCTTCGCCATCCTGCCCGCCCGGGGAACGCAGCCCGCCCCGGCAGGTGGCTCGGGCACGCTGCTGGATCCCGGCATCCGGCCGGGAGACGTCGTCTGGCTCCAGGGACTGCCCGGGGTCCCTGACGGCTTCTACACTCGGCTGCCCGCGCAGTACGCACTCCTGCCCGGGGCGCTGCTCGTGCAGCCGCTCGGCGGTTCCTACGCCTCGGCGCCGGCGAGCATCACCCGCCCGGACGGAGCGATCATCGCCGCCGGGTACCAGGCGGTTGCCGGGACGCCGATCCGGGCTTCGACTTTCGCCCGCTACCTGGTGATGCCCCGGTCAGTCTTCCTCCAGTACAGCGACCTGCGGCTCTATTCCTTCGACACTTACGCCCGCGAGCTCGCGGCCTCCGCAGGCCTCATCGCCCGTGTCCCGGACGACGCCGGCTCGGCCGTCCTCAGCGCCAGCCGGTCCCTCGTCCTCCAGGGCACCGGACGATTCGGGGCCGGCCCGGATGCACTGCTCGGCACCCTGGACATCTCCGCGCCGAAGATCGCCCTGGTGGGCGGGGGCACAGCCGCGCCGGACCCGAGCTTCCTGGCGGTCGACGTCGAGTCGCTCCAGAGCTTCGGGGCGGGGAGCGTGCTCCTGGGCGGCACACGCGCGTCCAGCACCGATGCCGCGCAGCCCGGGACGAGGCTGGAGGTGAACGCCAGCGAGGTGCTGGTGCGGACCGGGGCGTCGGGCTGGACCGGCCCGGAGATCCTCCTCGCGGCGACCGATCTGGTCACCGTGGCAGACGGGTCCAAGCTCCAGGCGAGCGGGGTGGTGTCACGGGACACGAGCGATCTGCTGCTCCAGGGCGACGGCGCGCTCCTGCGATTGTCCACCGGGACGCGGGTCGGAGTGATTCGCAACGATGCGCCGGGTGGTGGGGCGACCGGCGCCGGCGTGCTCCAGGTGGGGAGCGCCGAGCTGTCGTCCTCCGGGAGCCTGACGCTGTACGGAAGCCGGGGGCTCGCGCTCTCGCCCAACGCCACGCTCTCCGGACCCCAGCTCGACCTGGCCTCGACGCGGGTCAACCTGGGCGACGCGCCCGCCGGGACGGACGGCGCCACGCTCGGCCCCGACACCATCGCCCGGCTGTCGGGCGCGACGGATCTGCTCATCCGGGCGACCCAGTCCATTCACCTCTACTCGGGGCTGGTGCTCGGAGCGCGGACCACGGCCGGAGAGGCGACCCTGAAGAACCTCACGCTCGACGGCCCCCTCCTGCAGGCGGACGGGGGGGGTGCCGGAGCGAGCCAGATCAGCGCGGGCCACCTCACCCTCCGCAACGCCGGCGGGACCGCGATTGCCTCCGGAGGGGATCAGACGCTGAGTGTGGACGCGGACACCCTGACGCTCGGCCCGGGGCAGGTCCAGCTCGGCGGGTTCGGCCGATTCCAGGTGAAGTCCGTCGACACCGAGTTGGTCGGGAAGGGCGGGCTCGACATCGGCGGAGAGCTGGAGCTGCAAACCGGCCTCATCCGGACCGCGGCCGGGGCGAGCTACACGGTCTCTTCCTCCGGGAACCTGCGTGTGGACCGGGGCGCCCGTCCTCCCTCGAGCCAGGCCGACGCCGCGCCCGGCGGGCGGATCATTCTCTCGGGAGCCGACGTCTCGATCGACGCCCTCATCGTGCTTCCCGCCGGCCGCATCGAGATCGCCGCGTCCGGGGGTCTCCAGCTCGGGTCCGCCACCGTGCTCGACGTCCACGGGGTGGCCGAGGACTTCCAGGGCCAGCTCCGGTCCGCGCCAGCAGGGAGCATCGTCCTGCGCGCGGGTGGGGCGCTCGACGCGGTGTCCGGTGCGGTGCTCGACGTGTCCGGCTCGTCCCGTGGGGGGACTGCCGGCGACATCTCCCTCACTGCCGGGGGCCTGCTGTCCTTCGCCGCCGACGCACGCGCCACCGCGCTCCCCGGAGTGGGGGGTGGCGGGTTCACGCTCGACGCGGCGCAGGTGCAGGACCTCGTCGGCCTCAACAATCGCCTCGACGCGGCCGGCTTCACCGCCTGGCGCGAGTACCGTCTGCGGTCGGGCGACCTCGTCCTCGGGGCGGAGGACCGCCTCACGGCGCACCGGGTGGTCCTTCAGGCCGACTCGGGGAGCGTCGTGCTCGGCGGGCAGGTGAATGCCGGTGGCACCGACACCACTCCCGGTGGAGGACAGGTCCGGCTCATCGGTGGCGCCGGGGTCTCCCTGCTCGAGACCGCAGTCATCGACGCGCACGCCGCCCAGGTGCCTGCCGATGCCTTCCCCGCCGCGAGTGGGCAGGTCGAGCTCGTGGCGACCGGCGGCCGCATCGACGTCGCTCCAGGCGCGTCGATCGACCTGAGCGGCGGTAAGACCGCCGGCGGCGGCCTGCTCGTCGTCCGGGCGCCCCGCTCGGGGGTGGACGTCGCGGTGGACCGGATCGCGGGATCCGTCCGTGCGCGGTCGGTGGTGGTGCAGGGCTCGAGGGCCTATTCCGCGAGCACGCTGGACGCAGCCCTGGGCAACCAGATGCTCGGGGAGGCGGCGAGCTGGATGGCTGGCGCGGCGCAGATCCGGGCACGCCTGGTGGGTGGGGGCTCGAGGCTGCCCGAGGTGGTGGTCGCCCCGGCGATGACGGTGACCAGCGGGGGGGATCTCACCGTGCAGGGGCCGCTCTCGCTGGCGAGCCTCGGCGCGCCAGGCAACCTCGGCCTCTCCGCTGCGGGGAAGCTCCGCATCGACGGTACGCTGAGCGACGGATTCGCCTCGGCGGACAGGGCGTCGGCACTGGGCTCTGGCCGCTCCTTCGGCTTCGAGCTGCTCGCCGGGAGGGACATCCAGATCTCGGCCGGGGCGCTGGTCCGGACCGGGACGGGGTCGATCCGGCTCGTTGCGGGGGGGGACATCCGGTTCGCGGCCGATACTTCGGTCCTGTACACGGCGGGCGCCCGCACGCCCACCGCCAGCGGGTTCTCGGGAGCCGCGGGCGAGTTTCCGACCGGGGGAGGCGACGTCGAGCTCTCGGCGGGACGAGACATCGTGGCGCCGCTCCCCAGCCAGACCACCTCGGCGTGGCTCGCCCGCGCTGGCTCGACCCAGTGGAACCAGAGCCAGGCGGACTCGACGGTGCTCACCCAGTCGTCGTGGTCCATCATCTACCCGAACTTCCAGCAGGTGGTCGGTGCCCTCGGGGGCGGCGACGTGCGCGTCTCCGCCGGCAGAGACGTGGTCCAGCTCCAGGTCGCGCTCCCCACCTCGGGGCAGCTGACGACGGCGGTCGGGTCCGTCCCCCGCCCCGGAGACTTGATCGTCAGGGGAGGAGGTGATCTGACGGTGAACGCAGGCCGGGACATCCTGGGCGGTCTCTTCGTGCTCGGGCAGGGCGCGGCCACCCTGCGCGCGGCGGGGGACATCGAGGCCAGCGGCCAGCAGGTCAATCTCCGGCCGTCCCCGACCGACTCGGTCCTCACCAGCCCCCGGACGGTGGCGCCGCTGCTCGGTCTCATGGACGCAACGGCGACGCTCGTCGCCGGGGGAAGGATCGAACTCGAGGCCGCCTTCGATCCGATGCGCCAGGGGCAAATCGTCCAGCTCAAGCCCGGCGGCAACGGCACGGCCTTCACCGGCTACACCGACCGGACCGCGGTGGACGCCCTGGCGATCAGCGGCAACGTCACCTACCAGAACGACCCCTGGGCCTCGGTGGACCTGAGCGCGGCGAACGGTCGGCCGGACTTCCGCGTGGATCTCGGGGGCGCGGGCTCGACCAGCCTGAACGTCCTCTTCGGCCAGGCTCCGCCGACCCTCAGGTTCACGGCCCTGAACGCCAGCGTGCGGCTCGAGGATCCCTTCGCCGCCGAGAGCGACCTGACCCTGGCCGCCGCGGACCGGGGCACGCTCGAGGTCCTGGCCCGCGACGACGTGCTGCTGCCGATCAGCGTCGTCCGGCTGGAGAACCTGGGCGCCGCCTACCGCCGCGGCGCGCTCTTCCCCTACGCCACCGTGGACCCGGGGCTGTCCGGCAACGACGTCGCCGTGGGCCTGGTCAACGCACCGGGCAACCAGCCCTACATCCATGGCAACGACCCGAGCCCGGTTCGGCTCTACGCCCTGGACGGCTCGGTCTGCGCATACCAGTCAGGGAGCTGCCTCCCCGCGGGACAGTTCTTGCCGGTGGCCGTGGTGTCTCCGAACAAGACCCTCGACGTGTACGCCGGGAAGGACATCCTCACCGGGACCTACAACCCGGTGGGCCTCGGTGCGAACCCGGTGTCTCGCTTCCAGGCGGGGCGCGACGTGGTGGACGTGGTGGTCAGCGCGTCGGGGCCGGGCACGGTGCTGCTGGAGGCAGGGCGGGACCTCGTCCAGCACGGCTACAGCGATGCCGTCATCCAGGGCGGCTTCCTCCGCTCGGTCGGAAATCCCACCGGCATCGCCGGGCTGGCGCGCGACCGCGCGGCGGACATCGTGGTGCTCACCGGGACCGCCGGCGGCGTGGACTACGACGGCTTCACCACGGCGTACCTCGACGCCGCGAACCCCTCCGGCGTGGTCAGGACGTACCTGCCGGAGCTCCGCAGCTACCTGGCCAGCCTGGGCGTCGCGCCTGGCGCCGATGCAGCGCTCATCACGCAGTTCCGGGCGCTTCCCGAGCCGCAGCGACAGGTGTTCCTCTTCCGCGTCTACTTCGAGGAGCTGAAGCAGACCGGAATCGACTACAATGATCCCACGAGCCCGCGGTACCAGAGCTACGACCGTGGTTTCGCGGCCGTCTCGCGGCTCTTCCCCAACAGCGGACAGGCCGGCGCGCCGCTGGGGAACGCGCTCCTGGCCGGCAAGCCGGTCGAGACCCAGTCCCCAGGCAGCCTGACCGTGCTCGCTCCCTACGGGAGGATCTCGGTCGGGACGGAGCTGGCCTCGAGCTCCAGCACCGGCGGCATCGTCACCCGCCGCGGCGGCGACATCCGCCTGATGGCGGACGAGAACATCGACCTGTTCACCTCGCGGGTCTTCACCCTGCAGGGTGGTGACATCACCATGTGGACCTCGAACGGGAGCATCACCGCCGGCGCGGGGGCGAAGACCTCCGTCCTGAGTGCCCCTCTCACCTACGTGACGAGCCCGGACGCGGTGGTCACCGTGAACGTCTTCGGGCTGCAGACCGGCGCCGGGATCGGGGTGCTCGACGCGCTCCAGGGCAGCGACCCCAATCGGAAGCGCAGCCGGCTCGACCTCATCGCCCCCCGCGGCGAGGTGAACGCCGGCGACGCGGGCATCCGGGTGGTGGGCGATCTGAACATCGCCGCGCAGATCGTCGTCGGCGTGGAGAACATCCAGGTCACCGGAAGCGCGGTCGGTGTTCCGAAGGTGACGGCGGTGAACGTGGCCGCGCTGAGCACCGCCTCACAGCTGACCCAGGCCGCGACCAAGGAGGGCGTGGGCCCGGCCGCGGCGCCGAGGACGGCGGTGCAGGACCTCCCCTCCATCGTGACCGTGGAGGTGGTGGGCTACGAGACCACCGAGAAGACGCCAGGCGCCCCGGAGGAGACGAAGAAGAAGAAGGGCAAGTAGGCGGCGAGAAACGGCTGCTGCCCGGGCCGGTCAAGGCTCCACGGGCACCGGCTCGAGCGGTGGCCACTCGCGGGGAATGAGAATGGCCGGCACCGGCCCTTCCCACAGCGGGATGAGCTCGAAGTGCGACCGTGGAAGGCGAATCCGGAGGACCAGGGGAGCGACAGGCTCCGGCTCCCCGGGCACCTGACGCTCGTCGATGGCCACGGGCGAGAGCACGACCGCCAGAACCACTCCCCGCATGGCGCCGCAACAGCGCTAGGGGGCGTCTTCTTCCACGGTGAGCTGGTAGCTGTCCTGGAAGTTGGACTCGCGGTTCTTCGAGTCCTGCACCTTGAAGACGTAGACCCCGGGGTCGGCGGCGTAGCGGATGACCTCCGGGGCGTCCCCCTTGGCCCGGTCGGAGGTCTGGACCAGCGCCAGCGAGCCGTCGTCGTTGCGCTGGTAGAGGAAGAGCGCCACGTCCACCTTGAGGATGCCGGTGAGGGTCGCCTTGAGCGCCGTCTTCACCGGCCGGTCCGAGAGGTCCAGCCGGAAGTAGTCCAGGTCCTTCTTCGGATAGACGGTGCCCCGGATGGGCCGTCCGAGCGTGAGCGGCGTGGCCTGGTCCACGGTGTCGTTCGGCTCCCGCTCCTCGCTCCCGTCGTCGGGGATGGCGCGGGCGACCAGGCGATAAGGCTGGTCGGGGTTCTCGAACTCGCGCACCCACTTTCCGTCCACCTTGCGCAGCGCGCCCTCGACCTTGACGAAGCACTCCTTGTTGCAGGCCACGCTGTTCAGCCGCTCCGGCTCCTTCACCGCCCCGTCGTTGGAGCGCTGGAGCACCTTCTCCGTCCCCGGCTTCGCTCCCGGCTCGACCACCGAGAGCTGGAGGTCGAGCTTCTCCACCCCGCTGAGCTCGAAGCGCACCAGCGAGGGCTGGGGCGGACGGACGACGTAGTAGTCCAGGTCGGTCTTCGGGGTGAGAAAGCCCTCGCGGTAGCCGTCGAGCGGTAGGGGCGTGGCGTGGGCCAGGTCGTCGTTGGGCTCGTACTCGGCGTTCGCCCCGGCGGCCTCGCGGGAGACGGTCAGCGTGTACGGGTGCTCGGGGTCGAAGCCCCGGCGGGCGTCCTTGCCGGTGCCGGTCCAGGCGCTCTTCACCACCACGTCGATGACCCGGTCCGTCGCCCGCACCGCCACGTTCCGCGGCGAGAGCGGCTGCCCCTCGGTGCCGCGGGCGGTGAAGAGGGTGGCCTCGGCCTCGGAGAGGATCTGGATCTCCGGACGGACGCCGGGGACCCCGCTCAGCTCGAGCCGGAGCGCCACCCGCGGGGGCTCGGGCACCGCCAGCCCTGCGTCCACCTCGACCCGCGCCCCCCCGAGCGGTGGAGGCTGCGCCGGGAAGCCCTGCTCGCGCGGCGGCTCGGCCGGGGCGGATGGCGCGGTGGTCCCTGCGCCGGCGTCCGGAGCGGCCGCCTCCGCCGGGCCCGCATCGGGCGCGGTGTCGAGGACGATGCGGAAGTGGTCCTCGTCCCCGGGCGAGCCGTAGAGGCCCTGGATGGTCCAGGCGTCGCCCTGGGGCTGGAGCTCGGTCGCGTCGGCGTGCCGGTCGTTGGGCTCGAGCTCCATCCCCGGCCTGGGCTCGCCATAGCGCACCGACAGGGTGTAGGCGCCGCCCCCGCCCTTGCGCGCGGCGGAGACCCGGAGGAGCAGCTTCCCCCGCACGGTGAGGTTGGGGAAGCGCGCCGGCTGGCCCTCGGCCTCGGCGCTGACCCCGGCGAGACGGGTGCGCGTCTCGTCGTAGGCCTCGAGCATCACCACCGTGCCGGGGATGCCGCTCACCGTCACGTTCGCCCCGCGCGGCGCCTCGCCGAAGAGGAGGTACCAGTCCTCGTCCGCCCGGGCGGGCGTGCTGGAGAGGCTCGCCGCGACGTCGGTGCTCTCCCCGATGGGCATCGACTGCTCGGGTCGATCGTCCGGCTCCACCTCGGAGCGCTGCGCCGGGCCGGCGTCCGGCGCCGGGGGCGGGGGCGGGGGCTGCTTCCGTGGACATCCGGTGCCGACGAGCAGGAGCGACAGGACGGCCAGTGCGCGCGCGGAGCTCACGGGCAACAGCCCTACCACACGCCGGGGCCACCGCTCGCGACGCTGGAGTGGACCCATCTGTGTGCGCGATGCTCGGTGCGCCCATCCACATGACCCTCAGCCCGCTCCTCGGAGTCGTCCTCTCGTCCGTGCCCGGACTCGGCTACCTGCAGGCCACCGACTGGCACGAACACGCGAGCAACCCGGCCCACTTCCAGCCCCTGCAGCTGGTGGACGGGAACCTCAAGACGGCCTGGTGCTCCTCCACTGCCGACGCGCAGGCGGATGCGCTCGGCTTCGGCGTCCCGTCGATGGTGGTGGTGGACGAGGTCCGCATCGCCACCGGCAACCAGGCGGACACTGCCGCCTTCCACGCCTCTGCCCGGCCGCGGAAGTTCGTCCTGCGGACCGACGGGCGGGCCAGCACCTTCTCGGTGGCCGACACCGAGGGTGTGCAGACGGTGAAGCTGGATGCGCCGCTCCAGGGCTCGGTGTTCACGCTCGAGGTCCTCGACGTCGAGCCCGCCGAGGATCCGGCGGCGCCGGCCTGCCTCTCGGAGGTGCAGCTCGTCTCCCACGGCAAGCCCGTGCCGAATCCGAAGAAATCGCTCCTCCGCTGGAACCCGGAGCGGGCCCGGCTGCTGGGGACCTGGTATTCCGGCGACGAGGGCAACCCCGACCAGAGCCTCTCCTTCTTCCTCGACGGCACCTGGCAGCACCGGACGGTGGTCTACGACGAGCCCACCCGGCCGAAGACGTTGACCGGCAAGTGGGGCCTGGACCGGAAGGGGCTGTGGATGAAGGCCCCGGGCTCCGGGAAGGGCCGGGTCACTCCGGAGCTGGAGACCAAGGCGGACGCGCGGGGCAAGGGGCGCACCACGCTCACCCTCAAGGGTGGCGTCCCCGCCGCGCTCCGGGTGCCGTTTCGCGACCGGAGGTGAGCCCCCCGGGGTCCCGTGGCCTCAGCGGCCGGCGGCGCTCTTTCTCTTCCGCGAGGAGAACCGCTGGAAGAAGTCGACGATCTCCTGCTGCGCCACCTTCGCGTCGGTCGCGTCCTTGAACTCCGACTCGAGGAAGATGCCGCCACAGGACTCGCACGTGTCGTAGTGCAGGGGGTGCTGCCGGTCACCGCCATCCACCCGGACCAGGTCCACCTGGCACTCCGGGCACTGGCCGGTGAGGGCCTCGGCGTCGACGCGTCCTCCGAGGCTCTCGAGCCCCGGGAGGTTGTTGTGGAGGAGCAGGCGGTTCAGATCCGCCACATCCAGCCACAATCCGCCGCACTCTCCGCAGCGTCGCAACGTCGTCTCTTCACCTTCCAGCTCGGCCATCTCGACGTTGCAGCCGGGGCAATCCATGAAAACGCGTCTTCTCCGTGCAGGGGGAGCAATGCTCCGGTCGTGGATGCACCCGCGAGTCTAGGGCCGGGAATTTTCATCCTGCAACCGGGAGTGACCTGCGCTGAACGGGTTTTCCGCCTTCACTTCACCCGGGTGGTCCGGGCGCCCAGGGCCTTCAGCTTCCGCTCGAGCGCCTCGTAGCCCCGGTCCAGATGGTAGACGCGCGCCACCCGGGTGGTGCCCGCGGCCCGGAGGCCGGCGAGGATGAGCGAGGCCGAGGCCCGGAGATCCGTGGCCATCACCGGGGCGCCGGAGAGGGTGTGGACTCCCTTCACCACCGCGGTGTGGCCCTCCACCCGGATGTCTGCGCCCATCCGGCGCAGCTCCGCGACATGCATGAAGCGATTCTCGAAGATGTTCTCGGAGATGACGCTGGTCCCGCCCGCCACGCTGAGCAGGGCCATGAGCTGGGCCTGCATGTCGGTGGGAAAGCCTGGATGCTCCGTCGTCTGGAGGTCGACCGGCTCCGGCACCTCCGGGCCCTTGCAGCGGAGCCCCTCCGGGGTGGGCACCACCGAGCAGCCCGCCTCGCGCAGCTTGCCCACCACCGCGTCCAGGTGGGCGGGGACTGCCCCGTGGACGTGCACGTCGCCCCGGCTGATGGCGGCGGCCACCAGGAGGGTGCCGGCCTCGATCCGGTCGGAGATGACCGTGTGCTCCACCCCGGCCAGCCGGGAGACGCCCTCGACGACCACCAGGTCTGTCCCGGCGCCCTGGATGCGCGCTCCCATGGCGTTCAGGGCCCGGGCGAGGTCCTCGACCTCCGGCTCCCGGGCGGCGTTCTCCAGCACGGTCGTCCCCTCGGCGAGCACGGCGGCCATGAGGACGTTCTCGGTGCCGGTGACGGTGATCTTGTCGAACCGCACCGTGGCGCCCGTCAGTCGCTTTGCCCGTGCCTCGACGTAGCCGCCCTCGAGGAGGATCTCCGCCCCCAGCGCGCGGAAGCCTTTCAGATGCTGGTCGATGGGGCGGGCGCCAATGGCGCAGCCACCGGGCAGCGAGACCCGGGCGCGGCCGAACCGGGCGAGCAGCGGCCCGAGCACCAGCACCGAGGCGCGCATCTTCCGGACCAGGTCGTACGGCGCCTCCGGCAGGAGATCGGCCGGGGCCTGCACCCGGACGACGTGGCGCTCGGCCCCGGGGACCCGCTGGGCGTCGGCACCCATCGTCCGCAGGAGCTCGAGCAAGGTGGTGACATCCGCCAGGTCGGGGACGTTCCGCAGCGTCGTCGGCCCCTCGCCGAGGAGCGCGGCGGCCATCAGGGGGAGGGTGGCGTTTTTGCTCCCCGAGACACGCACCTCGCCCTCCAGCCGGGGGCCGCCTTCAATGTGGATCTGGTCCAAGG
>Ga0335084_10000181_pt1 | contig 46858 bp, 44 predicted proteins | sample Lox_Sample_44_FD_206721 | JGI IMG/M metagenome (GOLD analysis project Ga0335084, IMG submission 206721) | Soil microbial communities from Loxahatchee National Wildlife Refuge, Florida, United States - Lox_Sample_4.4 | ecosystem: Environmental > Terrestrial > Soil > Wetlands | place: USA...
CAAGCGATGTCGTGCGCTTTGCGACGGAGCATCGACCAGCCGACGAGCGGCTCAATGGCGGAACGCTTTTTGCTGGACCAGGATTACCTCAATCCATCGATAGGTGCCAGATGCTGTACTAGGCATTAGTGTTCTTGGTATTAGGGTTGATAGCAGGTGTCCTGGGAATGTCCGGGATAGCCGCAATCGCTGGCCAGATCGCCTGGATCCTGTTCCTGATCGGCGCGGTGCTACTGGTGATCCACTTGTTCACCGGGCGCGGCCCAGGCACTCCGATTAGCTAGCAGAGTCCGTCGCAGGCGGACAAGCTGGAAGCATCGCGCCAACCATTCTTTTCGCGGCCAGTCTCAGCAATGGCAGCGAGTCTCCACGGCGACCGCGGTTCACCGCACAAGGGAACCAAGCCCGACAAGCACCCACAGGGCGATGAGTACTCCGTTGCTCGCTGCAAATGCAGTGAAGCGATGGATTACGCGGTTGTACGTGACCTGAACGATGCTGTGAACGATGCGAAGGGCAACATAGAGCCAGGCGAGCACCGACACAGCGGGTGATGTCACGCCGAAAACGATCGCAATCAGGCATACGACATAGAACAGAACTGGCAACTCCAGCAGGTTCATGTAGTTCCGGTTCGCCAGCGCGACAGCCGCCGGAACCTTTGGCGATTCTCCCAGCGCGAACTCGCGCGGATGAACCAGACCCGCAGACCCGGCACGGAACCGCCGGTAGGCCACAAGCAAAAGGATGAGCGCGGTCCAGGTCGCCAAAGCGAATATCGGACCGAGAAGCTGCGTAGAAGTGGCCATCACGCTGCGACCTCACTGACGTACCGGACGCACGACGGCACATCGCTTCGAACAGACTCCATGCTTGCTCTCCAGTGACGTTGAACGAAGAACGGCCTATCTGCTTGGGACTTGATCAAGGACGATCGAATCGACTAGCGCGTTGACACGGGCTGCGCCGGTGATCGGGGATGCGATCGTCGCGTATGAGAGGTTGAGCGCGGCGCTTTCGAGATTCGCGCGCGCCTGGTCGACGTTCGCCTTCGACGACAGATAGTTGCCGTTCGCGTCGTCAAGGTCCTTCCGCGAAAGCGCACTTTGCTCCGCCAGCGGCTTGGTGCGATCGAGGTTGAACTTGGCGACGTCGGGCGCGGCCTGCGCGTTGTTCAGCGCCGCCTGCGAGGCATCGACCCGCGCCTGCAGCGACCTGGGGTCCATCAGGCGGCGTGACATCGGATCTGTCTCGTCTCTTGCCCCGACGACTATATCCAGAGCGAGCGGGCGGCGCCATTGGCCCGAACGCTCCCGGTGTTTCGGTCGAAAATTGCTCGCCATCAAGCGGCAACCGGGTGCGCAACTGTCACGGAAACAATGCAGAGGTATAGTCACATTGCAGCGCAACAATTGCACAGCAGGATGCAATGAACAACCATGCGAAGTACCAACGACTGCTCGACGCCTGCCGCGGCTTGCCGCCGACACCGACCGCGGTGGTCCATCCCTGTGACCAGGCGGCGATCGAGGGTGCGATCGGCGCCGCGCGGCTCGGGCTGATCAAGCCGATCCTGGTCGGTCCGACGGAGCGGATCCGCGAAGCCGCGCGCCAGGCCGGGATCGACATCGCCGCGTACCCGATCGTCGACGCTCCACACAGTCACGCCGCCGCCGAAAAGGCGGTCGAACTCGTGCTGAACGGTCAGGCCGAAGCGCTGATGAAAGGCAGCTTGCATACCGACGAACTGATGGCCGCCGTGGTCCGCCGCGAAGGGGGCCTGCGCACGTCCCGGCGCGTCAGCCATTGCTTCATCATGGACGTGCCCGCCTACGAGGACCCGCTGATCATCTCGGACGCGGCGGTGAACATCATGCCGACGCTGGAAGACAAGGTCGACATCGTGCAGAACGCGATCGACCTGGCGCATGCGCTGCAGTTCGCCGAAGTGCGCGTCGCGATCCTCTCGGCGATGGAAACCGTCAATCCGAAGGTGCCGTCGACGGTCGAGGCCGCGGCGCTCTGCAAGATGGCGGACCGCAAGCAGATCACCGGCGCCGTGCTCGACGGTCCGCTCGCGCTCGACAACGCGATCAGCCTGACGGCGGCCGAGATCAAGAAGATCGATTCGCCGGTCGCCGGCCGTGCAAATGTCCTGATCGTGCCGGACCTCGAGTCCGGCAACATGCTCGCGAAGAGCCTGTCGTTCCTCGCCGGTGCCGACGCCGCCGGCGTCGTGCTCGGCGCACGCGTTCCGATCATTCTGACCAGCCGCGCCGACTCCGAGCTCACGCGGCTCGCCTCGTGCGCGGTCGCCGTGCTGGTCGCACGTGCCCGGCGCGAGCAGCTCACCAAGGCCGTGGCCTGAGATGGCCGAGCAGGCGATCGTCGTCCTGAACGCGGGGTCCTCGAGCGTCAAGTTCCAGGTCTTCGCACGCGCAAGCGGCGTGCTCGACCTGCGGCTGCGCGGCCAGGTCGAGTCGTTGTTCGCCCATCCGCATTTCATCGCCCGCGACGCGGCCGGAGCGACCGCGTCCGAACGCACCTGGCCCGAGGGCACTCGCCTGGGGCATGAAGGCGCGCTCGAGCATCTGTTCGGGTTCCTGCGTGATCGCTCCGAGGGGGCGCAGCTCGTGGGCGTCGGCCATCGCGTCGTGCACGGCGGCATGGAGTACGCGGAACCCGTTCGCGTCGACGCGCGACTGCTGGCGGCACTCGACCGTTTCGTGCCGCTGGCGCCACTGCACCAACCACACAACCTCGCCGCGATCCGCGCAGTGATGCAACGCGCGCCGGACGTGCCGCAGGTCGCGTGCTTCGACACTGCGTTCCATCGCAACAATCCCGAGCTGGCGCAGATGTTCGCGCTGCCCTACGAGATGCACGAGTCCGGCGTGCGACGCTACGGCTTCCACGGCCTGAGCTACGAATACATCGCCTCGGTGCTGCCGACCGTCGACGAGCACGCCGCGCGCGGCCGCACGGTCGTGCTGCATCTCGGCAACGGCGCCAGCATGTGCGCGCTGCAGTCCGCGCGCAGCGTCGCCTCGACGATGGGATTCACTGCCGTCGACGGCCTGCCGATGGGTACGCGCACGGGCAACCTCGACCCCGGCGTGGTGCTCTACCTGATGGACGAGCGCGGCATGGATGCGCGCGCGGTCGAGAAACTCCTGTACCAGCAGTCGGGCCTGCTCGGCGTGTCAGGCATCGCGAGCGACATGCGCACGCTGCTCGCCAGTCGCGAACCGCGCGCGAAAGTCGCGATCGATCTCTTCGTGTATCGCATCGGACGGGAACTCGGCTCGCTCGCGGCGGCGCTGGGCGGTCTCGATGCGATCGTCTTCACCGCCGGCGTCGGCGAGAACTCCGCCGAGATCCGCAGTCGCGTCTGTGCTGCGGCCGCCTGGCTCGGCGTCGAGCTCGAACCGAAGGCCAACGCCGCCGGTGGTCCACGCATCAGCACCACGACCAGCCGCGTCAGCGCCTGGGCCCTGCCGACCGACGAGGAACTGATGATCGCGCGGCACACCGAACGGCTGCTGGCGCACTGAACTTCCTGGCGGACATCGCATGACCCTGCAGATTCCCCAACCCGTCCTGAGCGGCCGCAAGGCGCTGGTCGTCGGCATCGCCAACGAGCATTCGATCGCCTGGGGCTGCGCCAAGGCGTTTCGCGAACTCGGCGCGGACATCGCGGTGACCTATCTGAACGAAAAGGCACTGCCTCACGTGCAGCCGCTGGCGAGCGAACTTGCGTCGCCGCTGTTCCTCCCGCTCGATGTCAGTATCCCAGGGCAGTTGGAGGCCGTGTTCGCGGCGATCGAACGCACCTGGGGCCGGCTCGACATTCTCGTGCACTCGATCGCCTGGGCGCCGAAGGACGATCTGCAGGGTGGCCTGCTGAACTGTTCGGCCGAGGGCTTTGCCAAGGCGATCGACGTCTCGTGCCACTCGTTCATCCGCATGGCGCGGCTGGCCGCGCCGTTGATGAACGACGGCGGGACGATGTTCGCGATGAGCTACTACGGCGCAAATCGCGTCGTTCCGAACTACAACGTGATGGGGCCGGTGAAGGCAGCGCTCGAGGCTTCGTGCCGCTACCTGGCCTATGAACTCGGCCCACGGCGCATCCGCGTGCACGCGATGTCCCCCGGTCCGCTGAAGACGCGCGCAGCATCCGGACTGAGGGACTTCGACCTGCTGCTGACCGAGGCCGCGCAGAAGGCGCCGCTCGGAGAGCTGGTCGACATCATGGACGTGGGCTTCGCCTGCGCCTACCTCGCGACGCCATACGCCAGGCGCATCAGCGGCGATACCGTTTACGTGGACGGCGGCGTTCACATCATGGCCTGAGGCCAGCCGCCAAAAGGAGCAAAGATGGACAGCTCAAGGAACGTGGCCAACTCGATGGACGTCTCGGCGAAGGTTGCGCAGCTGTATCAGACGCGCGTGAAGAAGGCCGTCCAGCACTATGGCGACCGCCTGCAGAAGATCCGCGACGGCTACATGCTGGAACTTGCCGGTGTCACTTCGCCGCTCGATGTGATGCGCGACTGGAGCAGCTACGTGGTCGACTCGATGCAGCGCGGGGTCCTGTTCCTCGATGCGCTGCGCCAGCGCGGCAACCAGTTCCTCGAGCACACGCGCGAGGGGCTGCCGCCGGTGCTTAGCTTCGAGTACGAGATGGTGCTCGACGGCCGCACCCTCGATCGGCCGGTCAACTACGCGCTGGTGAAGATCGTGCCGCCGGCCGGTGTCACCATCGATCCGAAGCGCCGGCCCTACGTCATCATCGATCCACGCGCCGGTCACGGGCCCGGCATCGGCGGCTTCAAGGACGACTCGCAGGTCGGCGTCGCGCTGCGCGAGGGCCATCCCGTCTACTTCGTCATCTTCTTTCCGACACCCGAGCCCGGCCAGACCCTCCTCGACGTCTGCGCGGCCGAACGCCGCTTCGTCGAGCGCGTGCGCGAACTGCATCCGAAGAGCCCGAAGCCGGCGATCGTCGGCAACTGCCAGGGCGGCTGGGCCGCGATGATGCTCGCGGCCTCGCATCCCGAAGACACCGGGCCGATCGTCATCAACGGCGCGCCGATGTCGTACTGGGGCGGTGCGTGGCAGGACGGCCCCAGCGACAACCCGATGCGGTACGCGGGCGGCATGCTCGGCGGCACATGGCTCGCCTCGCTGACCTCCGATCTCGGCGCGGGACTCTTCGACGGCGCGTATCTGGTGGACAACTTCGAGAACCTGAATCCGGCCAACACGTTCTGGGACAAGTACTACAACGTATACCGCAACGTCGACGCCGAAGTGCCGCGCTTCCTCGAGTTCGAGCGCTGGTGGGGCGGCTTCTACCTGATGAACCGCGAGGAGATCGAGTGGATCACGCAGAATCTTTTCGTCGGCAACAAGCTGTGGACCGGCGGTACGTCGTCTGGTGCGGGCAAGGTCTTCGACCTGCGCGAGATCCGCTCGCCGATCGTGCTGTTCGCGTCGATGGGCGACAACATCACGCCACCGCAGCAGGCGTTCAACTGGATTGCCGACGTCTACGGTTCGACCGACGAGATCAAGGCGCGCGGCCAGGTCATCGTCGGGCTGCTGCATGAAAACGCCGGCCACCTCGGGATCTTCGTTTCGGGTTCGGTCGCGCGCAAGGAACACGCGCAGATCGTGTCGGTGCTGAAATCGATCGAGGCACTGCCGCCGGGCCTGTACGGCATGGCGATCAAGGATGTCGCGGGCAACGGCGGCAAACCGCGTTACGAAGTCGAATTCCGTGAGCATCGCCTCGAAGAGATCGTCGAACGGCTCAACCGCTTCAGACGCAAGGACGAATCCGCCTTCGAGGCCGTCGCGAAGGTCTCGGAGTTCAACCAGAAGGCGTACGAGCTCTTCGCGCGCCCCGTCGTGCAGGCGATGTCGAATGAAGCCGCCGCCAAGGCCGCGCGCGAACTGCATCCGCTGCGAGCCCAGCGCTGGGCGATCTCGGACCTCAATTCCTGGCTCGCCTGGCTCGGCCCCGCGGCCGAGATCGTTCGCGAGCAGCGCGCCGCGCTGGACGACGACACCGTGCCACGCCAGACCGAGGCAGCAGCGTCGGAGTGGATCAGTGCGACGCTCGACTGCTATCGCGCACTGCGCGACGCCGCCAGTGAGGCGATGTTCTTCCAGACCTTCGGTTCGATGTTTGCACTGACGATGACCGACCAGCAGCGCGCCGGGCAGGACGAAACTGCAGAGCGTGCCGCCGAAAGCCGTGAACTGATCGACCAGGCCCTCGCGCACATTGATCAGGGCGGGTATGCCGCTGCGGTCGCGCGCATCGGATACCTGCTGGCGCAACATGGCGAGGCGCTGCCCCTCGAGCGGCTGGCGCTGCGCGCGGAGATGTCCAAGGACTACGCCGAGCTGCTGCCGACGGTTGAACCCGCCGAGTGGCGGCGGCTCCGTGGCGAGCAGGACGTCATCGCCCGTCACGCCCCCGAGCAGGCGCTGGCGACGTTGCCGAAACTGCTGAGCGCGAAGTCCGATCGCGTGCGCCTGCTGCGCCTCGTCGATCGCCTGATGGACGATCCGCGCATCGAGGGCTTCAGGCCGACGGCCGAGCAGCGCGCGATGGTCGAACTGCTGCGCAGCAAGCTCCAACAGTCGACGCGCGGACGGGCGGCTCGTCCGACCCCGCGCGGAAAGGCCGCGGCGAAGAAAACCGTCGCTCGCGCCGGCCGCGCCGTTCACTAACGATCTCGTCCGGCTCCTGACCGCGGCGCTGCCGCGGTCAGGTTGCGCCCGCGTATCCGATTAAGATGCGGCCCGCTCCGGCGAAAACCGGCTGCATCGATCAGGGGAATGAGGATGTCAGGAACACACTTCCACGTGCACGGGCCGCACGATCATGAACTCGAGCACGCGGCGCAGCGTGCGCACACGGAGGGCGCGCACGGCAAGTCGGACCGCTTCGCCGGCCGCATCGCGGTGACGACCGCGATCCTCGCGACCGTCGGCGCCCTGTTCGCCTACCAGGGCGGCGCGACACAGGCCAATGCGGCGCTCTACAAGAACAACGCGGCGATCAAGAAGACCGAGGCGTCCAACCAGTGGAACTACTACCAGGCGAAGAGCGGCAAGCAGAATCTCGCCGAACTCGGCGCCAGCCTCGCCAGCGCCGACAAGGCCGACGCCTTCCGTACCGAGGTCGAACGCTACAAGTCAGAGAAAGCCGAGATCCAGGTGGCCGCGCAGAAGCTCGAAGCCGAGGCAAGGGCCTGGGACGAGCGCTCTGAGGCCGAGATGCACCAGCATCACCGCTGGGCCCAGGCGACGACGGCGCTGCAGATTGCGATCGCGATGGCGGCGATCGCGCTGCTCACCAAGCGCGACTGGCTGCAATATGCGATGTACGGTGTCGCCGCGTTCGGCGGCGTGCTGGGCATCCTGGCGATCCTGCACATCTGAATTCGGCGGGCGGCGGTGCGCCGCTGTCGCGATCAGATTTCGTCAGACGCAGCTCATTCGAGCCCAAAGCCCCCGAGCGATATGTCGTTTCCAGCTTTCGTCGTTGCGGCCATCGTCCTGGCCGTCACGCCCGGTCCGGGTATCGCGTATGTCGTTGCACGCACCGTCGCCGGCGGCCGCTCTGAGGGACTCGCGTCGTGCTTCGGCACCGGCATCGGCGGGATGCTCCATGTCCTTGCGGCCGCCCTGGGCCTGTCACTGATCGTCGCGCAGTCGGCACTGGCGTTCGGTGTCGTCAAGTACCTCGGTGCGGCGTATCTCGTTTACCTCGGGCTTCGCCTGCTGCTGCGCAAGGACGACGCCTTCAAGGTCGATCCGGTGGCCTCGCAAGGTGCCCGCGGAGCGCTGATCGAAGGCGTCGTCGTCGAGGCGCTGAATGTCAAGACCGCGCTCTTCTTTCTGGCGTTCCTTCCGCAGTTCGTATCGCCGGGCGAGCCCCTGGTTCAGCAGCTGGTACTGCTCGGAAGCATCTGCGTTGCACTCAATACGCTCGTCGGCGTTATCGCGGTCTTCGCAGCCCATCGCCTGCTCAGCTCCGGCGCCGCCCGCGCCGCACGCGCTCGGTTGCTGACCCGGGTGTCGGGCATCACGATGCTGGGGTTGGGTGCCTATCTGGCACTGGCACGTCGCCAGGCCTGACCCTCGAAAGCGGGCCCACGCCTCAACCGACGCTCCCTCGCACCGGCCCCGCCAGCGTGTCCAGCCTGAATAAGAGCGCCAGAGCCGACGTTGTTCGAACTGCCTGAACTCGCGGCCGATTGCCGCCGTCCGGTTGGGGCGCCAGAATCTCTCGAAAGTCAGCCCCCACGGCAGGAAGCGCAATGAACGAGCCCGCGGAGCAAGACGACCAATCTCTCCTGCCGGGTCCACCGCGCCGGAGCTAAAGGAGATGCTCGATGCATGAAGGCTCCTGCCACTGCGGCGCGGTCCGGATGACGCTTCCGGAAACTCCCACGGTCGCCACGGACTGCAATTGTTCGCTGTGCCGTCGCATCGGTGGACCCTGGGTGTACTTCGAGTTCGGCACCGTGAAGATCGAGGGCCATCCGGAGGCGACCGCCGAGTACATCTGGGGCGACAGAACACTGCGCACGATCCACTGTAAGACCTGCGGCTGCGTCACCCATTGGGAGCCACTGGCCCCCACCTCGGGCGCGAAGCACGGAGTCAATCTGGGGAACTTTGATCCGAAGCTGATCGCGAGCGTGCGGGTCCGCCGCTTCGACGGTGCAGATACCTGGCAGTTCATCGACGAGTAGCCCGAATCGGCCAGCAACCGCTGCGAGGTCACTCCGGCGATCGCCCTGGATGGCGGTGATCTCCCAATGAATCGCTCCGACTGCGGCGACCGCAAGAACCGGCTTCCTTGCTGGCCTATATCTCCACGATCGCCTCGCCGGAGACGGGATCGGTGACTCCCACGCCGCCGCCCAGATCCTCCAGCGTGTCGCGGAACGTATCCAGCAGGGCGATCATCCGGGGCCGTGCTGCCACCAGGCTCTCGTAAGAGTCCCATTCGCCGATGACACAGTACATGCGGTCGCCCGTCTTGATCAGCGAGAAGCGCCTGAAGCCGCTGAAGTCAAAGGCTGGTGCCTTGCGGTGCGCCTCGACAAATTCGGATTCACGCCCGGGCTTGACCCGGAACCGCACAACGTTGAACGCCGTCATGATGCTCTCTCCTTGCGCTACGCCGCCATGACACTGAGCCGCAAGACTACGCCTGCAGTCAACCCTGGCGTGCCAGCAGAAGGGCCGACGGTTATCCGTCGACGAAACGCCTGGTAACGATTTTCACAGTGCGGACGCCCAGCGCCGCAGGCAGCCGCGTTAGCGGCTCTCGTATGCGCCAACTCGTTGTAGCGATCCTTCTCCTCACCCTCGCCCTCGCGCTCCCGGGCCGCGCCGCCACGTCGTACGGGAGAGATGGTCCGTACGCCGTCGAAACGGTCGATGTGGTCTGGACCGATGCGGCGCGCCAGCGCGCGTTGCCGCTGCGGGTACGGTTGCCCGGCGCGCCGGGCGCGCGGCCGGTGGTGATCTTCTCGCACGGGCTCGGCGGCAGCATTGACGGCGGGCGCGCCTGGGGTGAGCGCTGGGCCAGCCACGGCTTCGTGGTGATCCACTTGCAGCATCCGGGCAGCGACGAGGCGGTATGGCGCGGTGCAGAGCACCCGGGGCAGTCGCTGCTCGGGGCGGCGAGCCTCGATCAGTACCTGATCCGGGTGGCCGACGTGAAGTTCGTGCTCGACGAACTGCAGCGCCGCCACCAGAACGGCGACCCGCTGGCGAGTCGTACGGACCTGTCGCGCATCGGCATGTCGGGACATTCTTTCGGCGCGCTGACGACGCAGGCGCTCGCGGGTCAGCGCTTCGACGTGCCGGCGCCGGCCCGTGCAGCGGCCGCTGCGCTCGCCGAGCCAAGATTCCGCGCCTTCGTCGCGTTTTCGCCGTCAGCGCGCTCGCCACAGGCGGCGAGTCAGTTCGCGACGATCGCACGGCCATTCATGAGCGTCACGGGCACAGCCGACGGCATGGTCGGCCTGGGGCTGGGTGTGGACCCGTCCCTGCGGCGCGTGCCTTTCGAAGGGATGCAGGGCCCGGGCCAGTACCTGGTCGTGCTCAATGGTGCCGATCACATGCTCTTCAACGGCGCGCCGCGCCGGCGGGACGGTGCAGACCCGAAGCGCGACGCCGCTCAGACCGCGCTCGTCGCGGAAGTCACCACCGCTTTCTGGCTGGCGTACCTGGCCGACGATGTCGCGGCGCGCGGCTGGCTCGCGGGAGGAGCCGCGGCAGCCATCGGGTCGGCCGGAGAATTCAAGCGCAGGTAGCTAGGGGTCGCTGAGGCCACGATCCCGCGCGGGTCGGCGTGACTTCCAGCATTTCTGCGCCGAACCCGCAGTTCGGTCAGCGAGCAGGCAGGTCTTGCCGTCGCGCCTGATGTGCTCGATATGCAGCTTCGCTTCGCCGTATCCGATGGTCACTTCGCGATCAGCTTGCCGCTGGCGGTGTTCTCATGAAACTCGCCGACGAAGGGATACTCGCCCGCTGTCAGCGGGCCGACAAGGATCGTGGCCTGACTCTTGCCGGGTATGACCTTTTCGCGCCTGAGCTTCTTGCTCTCGAACTCCTCCGGGGTCGCATCCTCGTTCTTGACGATCAACTTGATCTTCTTGCCTGTCGGCACCGTGATCTCGGACGGCGTGAACCTGTGATCGCGGATCGTCAGCTCGAACGTGGGATCCTCGGCAAACGCAAAGCCGGAACAAGCGAAGAGCAGCGCTGCGACCAGGAGGCGCATTGTGGTTCTCCTTTTGAACCGGTCGAGAAGCGGGTTCAGGCCGTGCGCGCCACGCGCGGTGCTGACGGCGCCGTGACACGCCAGTAGCCGACGCCGATCAGCGTGGCGAGCGTGGCCCCGTAGAACACGAATTGCAGCAGTGACGGCTGTGCGGTGTATCCGATCAGGACGTGCAGCATCTGACCCGGAACACTGGACTCGGAAAGCACCCCGGATGTGTCCCAAAGCTGCGGCACGAGCGCCGGAAGGACGTTTGCCTGCTCGAGAAAGCGCGCGGCCTGTGCAGCAAGCCCCGCAGCCAGCACGACGATCAACCAACCGGTGACGCGGAAGAAGTGCCGCACTGGAATTCGGACGAGTCCGAAATACAACAGCGTGCCAACGACTGTCCCGCCGAGCCCGCCGATGACCAGGCCCGCGGCGACCTCGATCCTCGGCTCGGTTGCCGCAAGCCCTTGAATGAAGAGCACCGTCTCACCGCCCTCGCGCAACACCGCCAGCGCGACGGCGACCGCCAGCGCTGCCAGCGTCCGTCCGCCGCTGCGGATCGAGTCTCCGAGGGCACGGAGTTGGCCGGCGAGCTCGCGGCCGTGTTCAACCATCCACAGCTGGTGCCAGCCCAGCATCACGACGGCCGCGATCAGTACGGCAGCGTTGAAGAGCTCCTGTCCGACGCCCTCGAACGCGGACGCGATTGCTCCCGCGACGGCAGCGATCAACACCGCTCCAAGAAGCCCGACCGCGACGCCGGTGCCGATCCAGAGACCGCGGTGACGGATACCGCGCGTGGCGGCGAGGACAACACTGACGATCAGCGCCGCTTCGAGTGTTTCGCGGAAGACGATGACAGCGGTTCCGATCACGGGAAGAAAGTTGAATGAGAATGAGTCTCATTCTATATGGCATCCGACCCTGCTTGTCAATAGGGAGGCGCAGTTCACGAAGCCGGAATCGCCGCAAAAGCGGACGCGCGCAGCAATACGTGGGCGACAAACGCCGACCCGCCGCCGCTGCCTCAGTCCGTCACGAGTCCATGCACCTTGAAGAGTTCCTCGAGGTGCGGGCTCATCGGCAGATTGAGTCGAATCCCGGAGGGCAGCGGCTTCAGGAACCACTTCTCGTAGATCGCCACGATGACGCGGCCGCCCGCGAGGCGATCGAACGCGCGGTCGACCACCTCCTGGAACTCCGGATCGTCCTTTCGAATCATCAGCGCGTAGTCGGCATAGGTCAGAAAGTCGCCGACGACCCGATACTCCGAGCTGCTCTTCGTCTGCGCGATCATGCCGTACAGCTGGATGTCGTCGTTCGCGAACGCCTGAGCCTTGCCGCTTGCGACCGCCTGAAACGACTCGTTGTGATCGGCCGCCGTGATGAAGTTGATGTTGAGCTTCTGTCGCTGTGCGAGCTTGGGTATCACCTCGGCATGCACGGTGCCGCGCGTCAACACGACCGTCTTGCCCTGCAGGTCGCGCAGTGAGCGGATGCCGCTGCCACGACGCACGAGCAGTTTTGTCCCGGTGACAAACATCGTCGTCGAGAACGCGACGATCTTGCGCCTCTCGGAGTTGTTGGTCGTCGAGCCACACTCGAGATCGATCGCCCCGCTGCGGATGAGGTCGAAGCGATCTTCCGGTGTGACCGGTCGATACTCGGCGCGGATGTCCTTGTGCAGCTCCTTGGCGACCTCTTCAATGACGACCTCGCACAGGTCGAGCGCGTATCCGACCGGTTTCTTGTCCGGACCGATGAATGCAAAGGGCGGCGAGTTCTCGCGGTAGCCCACCCGGATGACGCCACTGTCGTGGATCTTCTTCAGCGTGCCGGTATAGGGCACCTCGAAGGCGGGCGCCTTCGTCTGCGCCTGCACCGGCAGGCCACTAAGGAGCGTCACGGCGGCCACCGCTGCGGCCGCGAGCGCCGCACGCGCGGCGAAGACCTGGCATTGAGCGGACGATCTGCAGAACGACCGCAATCTGGGCGTCATCTGGCTTCCCTTCACAACTTTGGCAACGCCGACTCGCACGCCACGGACATCTCAGATCTGCACGGCTCGCGGCTTCGCATGCAGGTCCATCTCGTTCTCCTTGCCGTCGAGGATCAACTCGGGCTCTTCGGCCTCGACGCTGGTCTCCTGATCCAGCACCTTCTGCAGCCGCTTCTCGTCCAGCGCATGGCACCACTTGGCGACCACCAGCGTCGCGACGCCATTGCCGATGAAGTTGGTCAGCGCACGGGCCTCGGACATGAAGCGGTCGATGCCGAGAATCAGTGCCAGCCCCGCCACCGGTACGTTGCCAACGGCCGACAGCGTCGCCGCCAGAACAATAAAGCCGCTTCCCGTCACGCCGGCCGCACCCTTCGACGTCACCAGCAGCACCGCAAGCAGCGTCACCTGATGGGTGATGTCGAGCGGCGTGTTGGTGGCCTGCGCGATGAACACCGCGGCCATCGTCAGGTAGATCGCTGTGCCGTCCAGGTTGAACGAGTATCCGGTCGGCACGACCAGGCCAACGGCCGACTTCTCCGCGCCGGCGTTTTCAAGCTTCACCATCAGCCGCGGCAATGCGGACTCGGATGATGACGTGCCGAGCACCAGGAACAGCTCTTCCTTGATGTACTTGATGAACTTCCAGATGCTGAAGCCGTGTGCCCGGGCGATGCTGCCCAGCACGAGAAAGATGAACACCAGGCAGGTCACGTAAAAAGCGCCCATCAGCGCAGCCAGCTGCGTCAGCGAGCCGATCCCGTACTTGCCTATGGTGAAGGCCATCGCGCCGAATGCGCCGAGCGGAGCCACCTTCATGATGACGCCGACGATGCCGAACAGCACGTGCGAAATGCGTTCGATCATGTCGAACACCGGTTTGCCCTTTGCGCCGAAGGCGTGCAGCGAGTAGCCGAAGAGCACGGAGACGAACAGCACCTGGAGCATGTCGCCCCTCGCGAAAGCATCGGTGACAGTGCTCGGAATGATGTTCAGCAGGAAGTCGACAGTCGAGGTCATCTTGCCCGGACCGGCATACTGGGCGATTGCCTTGGTGTCGAGCGTCGCCGGATCGACGTTCATGCCGACGCCCGGCTTGAGCACGTTGACGATGATGAGACCGACGATCAGCGCGATGGTGCTGACAACCTCGAAGTACAGCACCGCGAAGCCGCCGACCTTGCCGACCTTCTTCATGTCCTCCATGCCGGCGATGCCGACCACGATGGTGCAGAAGATGATCGGCGCAATGATCATCTTGATCAGCTTGATGAAGCCATCGCCGAGCGGCTTCATCGCGGTGCCGGTCTCAGGGTAGAAATGCCCGAGCAGAACTCCGATCACGATCGCCACAATCACCTGGAAGTACAGCGACCTGTAGAGCGGCTTCTTGACCGTCGCGGCCTTGGCGCTGCCAGCATCTTGTCCCATTGGAGGTTCTCCCGACTGCGATTGGCTCTCACCGCACGCGGCAGCCGCGTCCGTCGTCTCAGGCACAGTCATGTTGACGATGCGGTGCACCGCCGATGACGGCGTCATATGCTGGCCGCAGCGGCATCGTACAACCGCAATACGCGTCCAGTGGGCGGCCGACACGGTGCAGCACCCACCCGCCCCCGGCGAGGGATACGGTGGACGCGGCAAGAGGGGTTCGTCGCCTCCCCGGGCGGGTCCGAGGCCCCGTCAGTGGTCGCGCGCCTCTTCAGACGCCCCTGCACCCGATCGACCGCGCGAGCACGATCAGCGGTTTGCGTTCGGCGTCGAGCTTCTTGATCCGGGCCGTGAGGCCCTGCTTCTCACCGGGCTCCGCGACGTTCAGGTCCGCCTGCAGAGCCGCAATTTCAGCCGTCAGATTTTGGATCGACTCGCGCAATGATGGGCAGCGGGCCTCTTCCGTTGGTGACGGGGCCGGGGCCGGCGCCGGTGGCCCCTGCGCCCGCCAGACGACGCTGGGGCGGCCCGGCACGTCCGGAAACTCGAGGTCGGGACGGGGCATGGCAGCCTCGAAACGGTCGAGAGTGCGGACGTAGCGATGCCCGTGCACTTCGGTTTCGCCCTTGTCGTAGATCTCGTTCCAGGCCGTCACCTGCATCGGCGCGCTCGCATAGACCTCGAACCAGCCGGACCACACGTTCAAGAAGTCACCCGACGTGGCGGACCCGAGATCGCTCAGCGTGAGCCCGGGATGGTCGAGCAGCCGAACTTCATCGCCCTCGTGCCCGGCAAGCGTGCCGCCGAAGCCGAATTCGAGGTAGACCTGCGCTTTGGCGCGCCAGAAAGACAATGCGAACGCCACAGGCGACCAGCTGCCGTTGCTGAATCCGAGGGTCGGGGACTCCGAGTAGAGGCGCCGCGCGTAGCCATGCTCCCAGCGCGAGTCCGGCGTTCGCGTCTCGGACAGGATGATCCTGAAGCTTGGGAACACCCAGCGTTGGGTCGCGATCTATGGCATCGCAGACTCCTTGGAAGACAACCGTTATCATTCTCCGGCCGTGCCATGGCCGAGTCCAGCCGCGTGCCGACAAAGCGAAACGCAGCTGCGGCAATGTGCGGCAACCTTCCGATCGAGCGTGCCTCCGGCGCCGAGGCAGGCGCCGACTGCTCCGCCGCGGCCTCTCGCGTCCCTGCCGAACTCTCCGCGGCCAGGTGGCCACGCGCGCGGGCGGCGCAGGAATCGCCAAGGTGTTGTTCTGCACATCCTGAATCAGCCGGTGGATCGAGTCTCGAGCGAACTCATCAGGACAGCCGTCGGCGCGACCAGCAACAAAACACCCAGCGACACCTAGCACGGTGGCCGCGAGCCCCTGCCGGCCGCCCAGCTTGCCGGCCAGCGCCTGCTGCAGCGGGTAAAGCGACACGGCGAGGATTACCGCCCAGATCATCAACGTGAGGAATAGCGAGAAGAACTGAAAGCAGAGCACAACCAGGGCCAGCAGCAGCCCGGCACGAATCAGCACCTCAAGGAGATTCGAATACGCGCGCTCGGGTGCCGCACTGCGACCGCTGTCGGGAATCAATTGCAGGTTCATGAATGTCCCCGCTGATGACGGAGCGCAACTATGGCTGTCGAACAAATAATCCTGTACCCGCCACCGGCGGGGACTTGACGTGTGCCATCCCTCGCTTGCGAGAGGCAGCGACTCCGCCCTCGCAATGCTGCAGATAATTTCTCAGTGCGCGACGGTCTCGCTGCGCCATCGATCAATGCTTCGAAGGCTAGACTATGCGGGCTCGAGCCTTCCGTAATCTGTCTTCAAGGAGAAGCAATGAGCACGTTTGTGAACCTTCGCCTGGCAAAACGGGAGTTCCTGGCACTGGCGGCAGCCGCCGGTCTCGCTTTCATCCCTGCGGTGCCTGCGCTGGCGGCAAGCGCCGCAGAACTGAGCCGCGACGCAAACAATGCGTTGCAGAGCCTCTACGCCAAGGTTCCGGCAGCCGGGGCGACCGGCGCGAAAGCCACCGCTATCCTCGTGTTCCCCAAGGTCACCAAGGCAGGCCTCGGCGTCGGTGGCCAGTACGGCGAAGGCGCACTGCTCAAGGGCGGCAAGGCCGTGGACTACTACAGCACGGCGGGCGTTTCGACCGGCCTGCAGATCGGCGCGCAGACGTACGGCTACGCGATGTTCCTCATGAACGATTCGGCTGTGAAGCAGCTCGACGCGGCACAGGGTTTTCAGAGTACGACCACGACGACGATGAAAGGCGACATCTACGCCTTCATCTTCAGCCAGAAGGGATTGATGGGGGGACTCGGCATCCAGGGCAACAAGATATCGAAGATCGAGCCTAAGTAGGCTGTCGAAAGAGTGCACGGCACTGGTGGCCGTGCAGCGTAATTTCGACCTGACACATGAAGCGCTTTGCGAGCGCGATGGGCGGCATGGTCATCGCCGCCCTGCTTGCAGCGGGCTGCAGCCCGGCCCCTTCCTCCACGGAGACGTCACCCGGTGCGGATGGCTGGCACGAGTTCCGCGGCACCTGGACCGCCGCGGGTGACCGACACGTCATCAAGCTGGGCAACGAGCGACAGGCTTCTGTCACCTACCTGAGCGGCTCGCTGGTGCTCGAGGGAGGGTCGCGTCCGGGTGCGGGCTTCCGCGCCGTGGCGGTCGTGATGAACGATAGCGCCACTGGCATGGTCGGACGCTGCCTCTGGACCGACGAACACGGCGATCAGGTGTTCAGCGAGCTGCAGGGCGAAGGTACTAACACCGCCAATCACATTGTCGGCACGATCGTCGGAGGCACCGGACGCTTTGCAGGTGCCACGGGAACCTTCGAGTTCAGCTGGAGATTCGTGCTGCAGACTGAGGACGGCACGGTGCAGGGACAGTCGGAGCGACTCGCAGGCCGGGTGCGCGTCGATTCGGCAGAGGCGCGTCCGCGGCAAGGCGGGGACCGGAAGCCATGATTCAGGTTCGCGCACTGGCGCGCCGGATCCTGCCGTTCCTGATCGCCTTCGGCATCTGGCTCATCCCGATTCCGCAGGGCCTGACGGCGGAGGCCTGGCATCTGTTCGCCATATTCGTCGCATCGATTTCGGCGGTGCTGCTGGGTTCCTTCCCGCTCCTCACCTCGACGACACTGGCAGCCGCCGCCGTCGTACTGTCGGGCACGCTGCCGGCCGCGAAGGCGTTCAGCGGCTTTGCCAACCCAAGTGTGCTGCTGGTCGTGATCGCGTTCCTGGTCGCACAGGCGGTGGTGAAATCCGGGCTCGGGCGACGCATCAGCCTCTTCATGGTGAGCCGCTTCGGCAAGTCGGCACGCGGGCTCGCGTATAGCGTGGTGCTGACCGACACACTGATCGCGCCGGCCTTCCCGAGCAACACGGCGCGCGGCGGAGTGCTGTTTCCGATCGTCCTGTCGGTGGCGCAAGGCTCGGGTTCGCAGCCCGATGACGAAAAAGGCCGCCGGCTAGGCGGCTATCTGATGTTCTGCTCGATGGCGAGCCTCGCGGTGTCGTCCGCGCTGTGGATGACTGCGACCTCCGCCAATCCGATAGCGATACAGGTCGTGCGCGACTTCGGCGTGAAGGTCAGCTTCGGCAGCTGGCTTCTGACGGCTTCCGTGCCGGCATTGACCGCCATCGTGCTGTTGCCCATCGTGATCGCACGGCTTTTTCCGCCGGGCGTCGGCGAGACCCCGGAAGCGCCGGTGGCTGCGCGCAAGGCCCTCGGCGAGCTCGGGCCGCTCTCCCGCGAGGAATGGATCACGGCCATAGTCTTCGTGATGATGGTGACCGGGTGGGTTCTGGGCGACAGGCTGAATCTGAACGTCACCAGCATCGCATTCGGCGGTCTCGGCCTGTTGCTGTTCGCCAACGTGCTGACGGCGGACGACATCGCGACGCAGGGCGATACGCTCGCCACCTTCCTTTGGCTGGCCGTGCTGTTCGCGATGAGCGGGCAACTCAATGAGCTGGGCTTCATGAGCTATGCGGGCCAGCGCCTCGCGATGCACCTGGGCGGACTGTCGTGGCCGCTGACCTACGTGACGCTGGTGCTGCTGTACGTCGCGATCCACTACATGTTCGTCAGCCAGTCGTCGCAGGTGCTGGCGCTGCTCGCGGTCTTCCTCGACGTCGGCGTGCGCGGCGGTGTGCCGGCGCCGCTGATGGCGTTCGCGCTGATGTTCGCGAGCAGCTATTTCTCGGTGCTGACGCCGCAGGGCGGCAGCCAGAACGTCATCTTCGTCGGCAGCAACTACCTGAAGCAGGCCGAGCTGTACCGGCTCGGACTCATCGTGACGGTGTTCTTCGCGGCGATATTCCTGACGCTCGGAACCGCCTGGATCATGCTCGTCGCGCGCTGAGTCTGCGCGCCGGCCGGAACGCTCCTACTTTCCGGATTGCACCTTGCCGATGACGCCGGCGACGTAGTAATCCATCTTGCCCAGTTGCTCGTCGGTGAGCGTGCCGCTGGAGATGACGTCCTTGTCTTCGTTGGTCTTGATCGGACCGGTGAAGGGATGGAAGGTGTCCGCGCGGATTTGATCCTCGCGCTTCTTCACTTCATCGACGAGCTCCTTCGGCAGCTTGTCCGACAGTCCTTCGAGCTTGATGAAACCTTCCTTGATGCCTCCCCACACCGGTGCCACCTTCCATGTCCCTTCGATCACGGCCTGCGCGCGCCTCGTGTAGTAATCGCCCCAGTGATGCGTGACCGCCGCGAGTTGCGCGTTCGGGCCGAACTTGCGCATGTCGGAGTGATAGGCGATCGCCATCCTGCCCTTCTCCTCCGCCGCGGCGACGGTTGCGGTCGAATCGGTGTGGTGCGTGACGACGTCGGCGCCCTGCCCCATCAGCGTGTTGGCGGCATCGCGTTCCTTGCCGGGGTCGTACCAGCTGTTGACCCAGACGACGCGCACCTGCGCCTTCGGGTTGACCGAGCGTGCGCCGAGCGTGAAGGCGTTGATGCCCTGCAGGACCTCGGGGATCGGGAACGCGGCGACATAGCCCAGCGTGCCGGTCTTGCTCATCCCTCCCGCGACCATGCCTGCGAGGTAGCGGCCTTCGTAGAAGCGCGCGTTGTAGGTGTTGACGTTCGGCGCGGTCTTGTAGCCGGTCGCATGCTCGAATTTCGTGTTCGGAAACTCCTCCGCAACCTTGATCGTCGGGTTCATGAAGCCGAACGAAGTCGTGAAGATCAGCGCATTGCCCTGCTGCGCGAGGTCGCGGATCACGCGCTCGGCGTCGGCGCCCTCCGGCACCTTCTCGACGAAGGTAGTCTTGACCCTGTCACCCAGTGCCTTCTCCAGCGCGAGCCGGCCGGCGTTGTGCTGCGCAGTCCAGCCGGCGTCACCGACCGGGCTGACATAGACGAAGCCGACTTTCAGCGGCTCGGGCTTCGCCGGCTCGGCGGCCTTCACCGGCTCCGCCTTAGGCGTGGGCGCCTCCTGCTTGCTGCAGGACGCGATCAGCAGGGCAAGGAGGAACGACGATGTAGCGGCGAGCAGGCGTTGCATGTAGCGGGCTCCATACGGCGCGGGGCGTTGGGCCGCGAGGCGGCAGCGCGCGATTCTACGCAGCCACGAGGCGCCGACTGCCGTGCGCCTTGCGCAGAGCGCGGCCGTGCGACACTCCGCGTCGCCATGAAATCCCCGCAGGCATGAGCCGTAGTCCCGCGCGCACGCTGGCCGCGCTCGAGCGCCTGCGACTTCGGCACGGGCCGGGCGTCGCCGAGGTCCGCCTCGCCCTGCTGCGCAGGCTCGAACGCACACCGCTGCGCACCGCCGGGCAGGTGCGGCGACTGCACGAACTGCTGTGTTTCGCGCGGGCTTACCCCGATGACGTTCGCGTGCTGCGCCAGACCGCAAGGATGCTACAGCGGTTCAGTCGGCGCACGGACCTGCGCGCGCATCGTGCCGAACTCTATGCCAGTGGCATTGCCGGCACGACAATCTGGTTCCCGTTCTTCTATCCGACTGCGCGCTGGGTCGCCGCACGGTGGCCACGCCAGTTGCTGCTCGACCGCAACGACACCGTGGCCGAGGAGTCGATCGCGAAACTCCTGCCAGCGCTCATGATGCCGATCGAAGCCTTTGCACTGCGCGAGTCGCACCTGCCGGGCTATGCGGCACTCGACCGCCTGCGCGGTCGCCGCAGCGACGCTACTTTTCTGCTCGAGCGCATTGCCGCGATGCCGGGCGACGAGTTCACGCGCGAGGCAGTCTACGACGCGCTCAATCCGAGCTGCGAACTGCTGCCGGGACCGACCACCCCATCGCGCACGCGTGCGGCTTTCCCAGTCCCTGAGGTGGCCTTCAGATCCCAACCGCTGCGCAGCGGCAGGCCCGACCTTCGACACGAGATCGCACGCGCGCCGCGGCCGCCGCACCGCCTCGCCGGCAGATCGGCGCGCGAACTGATCGACCTGGCGCGTGCATCGATGGCTACGCGCGAGCGCGATCTCGATGCGATCGCGCATGGCAACCCGCTTGAAACATGGTGGATCGAAGACGACGCCGGCCTGGCGTTCGTGCTCTTCGGCATGGTGCCGGAGCGACGCCCGGCGCTGCCCGCCATCTACGGCGGACTGACGCTGCAGAACGGCGTGCCGATCGGATACCACCAGTCGGACGTGATCGGGCCCTGCGTGGCCGTCTCGTTCAACACCTTCGACACGTTCCGCGGCGGCGCATCGGCCTTCATCTTCGCGCGACTGCTGGCGACGCTGCACACCATGTTCGGTGCAACCTCGTTCAGCATCGAGCCGTACCAGCTCGGCGAAGGCAACGACGAGGGCATCGAATCCGGTGCATGGTGGTTCTACGCCAAGCTGGGATTCAGGCCGCGCGCCCGTCCCGCGCTGCAGCTCGCCGCGGCCGAAGCACGCCGACTGCGCCGGAATCCCATGCATCGGAGCAGCGAAGCCACGCTGCGGCAGCTGGCGCGCCATCACCTGTTCTTCGACTTCGATCCGCACCGCCCCGCTCCGCTGGTGCTTCCGGCCGCCATCGGGCTCGCCGTCGGCAGTTTCCTGGGCGGCCTCGACGAAGACAGGGACCGCGCACTGCACATCGCCGAGTCGCGCGCACGCGCCGCATGCGGCCTTGCTCCCGCTCACGACTTCTCGCGCGCCGAAGCCCGTGCCTGGCGGGCGCTCTTCCCGCTGCTGGCAATGCTGCCCGCGCGGCGCTGGGCTGAGGCCGAGCGCGCCGCACTGGTCGAGATTGTGCGGAACAAGGCCGCGCGATCGGAGCGCGATTTTGTGCGTTCAACGCAGCGACACGCGAGGCTGCTGGAGGCGCTGGCGCGCCTGAGCGAATCGGAACACTAGGGCCTTCAACCGGCCGCACGGGCCAGGCGCGCGCCTTACTCGAGACGCAGGCGCAGCCGTCCGGAATCATCGCGGCCGATGCCGTAGTGCGAACCGTTCTGGACCGTGAGACTGATATCGCGGGCTGCGTCAGTGCCGAGCAGCTGCAGCGTCGCCTCGGCGCAGCGGGTGTGCAGCCGCGTGACCAGCGGCGCCAGCGCATAGCGATCGCCGTCGAGTTCGTAGTCGACCGGCACGCCGGCACGGTTGGCGACTTCGAAATGCAGCGCAGCACTGCCTGGCCGCGCGAGCAACTGCACGGCGTAATAGCGGCCGCTGCGCGCGCCCAGCGCCAGCCCGACGCCGACTTCGGTGACCGGCACGAGCAGCAGGTTGCGCCGATGCTGCGGGGACTTCTCCCAGCCCTGCATCAATCGCGCCGCCAGCTGGTCTGTCGTGAACCCAAGCGAATCGACGACATACGCAAGGTTCTCGGCGAGCATGCAGTATTCGTAGCCCGCGGCCTTGACGCGTTCCGCGGGCGTGCGCGCGTCAACATCGTGTCCGATACGATCGCTCGCGGCGATGAACTCGGCAAAGTCCTGCGCGGCGCGACTGAGCTGCGGCTCGATGCGGACCGGACCGAGGCCATTGCGCGCCCGCAGGCTGTTGGTCTGATCAACCACACGCGACGTGACGACCGGCACGTCCGGACGCGCAGGCGCTGGGCTCTGGGCTTGCGCAGCGATACAGCCGCACGTGAGGACCACGAGTGGCGCGAACCGCAGGCGCGAGATACTGCAGGTGCTGCCGGATGTACCCACAGGTCTTACGCGTTTCCCGATAGATGACTATGCGGTGACGAGCATTTCGACGGCGGGCAACTCCTGACCATTGTCGATTCACTTCGATCGCGATCCGACGATCGAATAATAGGTTCTAGGGAAAAGTACCGCCCCCGGCTCGTATCGGTCCATGTAAGCGTCCGCTAATCGGATCTGTTGGCCGGACCTCGGCCTCCTCATGACCGGTCGCCGGAGGTAGACGTCACCGCTGAAAGCACCGTGGGAGGCGCGGTAACGAAATTCGCTGCGGTTCAGGCACCCGAATCGGTCACTTCTGCGTCGTTGCCTCTCTAAGCTTTCGCGAACTTCGTTCAAGGAACTGGTGATGCGACTCCAGGACTTCAAGGTGCTGACTTTCGACGTGGTCGGCACGCTGATCGACTTCGAACGCGGCATGCTCAATTACCTGCGCGCCGCAGCGCCGGGTTCGAGCGTTACCGACGACTCGTTTCTCGCCGTCTATCGCAGGGCACGCAAGGCGGCGGACACACTCGCCTACCCAGACGATCTGGAACGCGTCTGGCACGCCATCGCACCCGCTCTCGGTCTGCCCGATGGCGCCGCCATCGCGCGCGGCTTCCGCGACTCCGTTCGCGATTGGCCGGCCTTCGTCGATTCGGCCGAGGCACTGCAGCGCCTGCGGCGGCGCTTCCGACTCGTAACGATGACCAATGCACAGACCTGGGCGCTCGCGCATTTCTCGCGCACGCTCGGCCGCCCATTCGATCTGGAGCTGAGCTGCGACGATGCGATGTGCGAGAAGCCCGATCCGCGCTACTTCGCCTATGCGCGCGGCCGCATCGAAGGCGCCTGGGGCTGGCGCCAGCCCGATTACCTGCATGTCGCGCAGAGCCAGTACCACGACATGGGCATCGCGAAGAAGCTCGGCATTGCCACCTGCTGGATCGAGCGCCGCTACGGCATGAAGGACTCGGGCGGCACGATCGAGTCCGAACACGTCGTGCCCGACTGGCACTTCCATACGCTGGCGGAACTCGCCGACGCCGTCGACTCCGGACGCTGACGCGACATGTCGATCGCCATCGACGACCTGCTGCCGGAACTGGTCACACTGCGCCGCGACCTGCATGCGCATCCGGAACTCGGGTTTGAGGAGCGGCGCACGGCGGGAATCGTTGCCGCGGCGCTGCGCCTGATCGGACTTGAGGTTCACGAAGGTCTGGCCGGTACGGGCGTCATCGGCACGCTGCGCCACGGCCGCAGCAAGAGGAGCATTGGCCTGCGCGCGGACATGGACGCGCTGCCGATGACCGAGCAGTCGGAACTGGCGCACGCGAGCCGAAACGCAGGCGTCCATCACGGCTGCGGCCACGACGGCCATACCGCGATGCTGCTTGGCGCCGCGCGCCAGCTTGCGCGTACCCGCAACTTCGATGGCACCGTGCACTTCATCTTCCAGCCGGCCGAAGAGGGAAAGGGCGGCGCTCGCGTGATGGTCGAACAGGGACTGTTCGATCGCTTCCCGTGCGATGCGGTCTATGCCCTGCACAACTGGCCCGACCTGGCGCTGGGGCACGCACAGACTCGAGCCGGCCCGATCATGGCAGCGGCTGACCGCTTCGACATCGCGCTGCGCGGGCGTGGCGGCCACGCGGCGCAGCCACACCGCACACCCGATGTCCTCCTGGCGACAGGTCAGCTCGTCATGCAACTGAACACCATCGTCGCGCGGCACGTCGACCCGATGGAGTCAGCAGTGCTGTCGGTCACACGCATCCAGGGCGGTCACAGCCACAACGTTCTGCCGGCCGAAGCAACGATCACCGGCACGGTGCGCAGCTTCGACCCGGCGACCCAGGACCGTGTCGAAGCCGCACTACGCGCGGCCGCCGCCGGCGTGGCGCTCGGCCACGGCGTCACTGCCGAGGTCTCGTACGTGCGCTACTACCCGGCCACCGTCAACAGCGAGGCCGAAGTCGCGCTCGCGCTCGAGGCTGCCGCGGACGTGGGCTTGCACGCGAGCGTTGCGCCGCGGCCCGCGTTCACTGCCGAAGACTTCGCCTTCCTGTTGCGCGAACGGCCCGGAGCCTATCTCTGGCTCGGCCAGGGTGGCGTCGATCCGGGCGCCAGCGGCGAGCGCCCATTGCACCACCCGAGCTACGACTTCAACGACGCGGCGATCCCGTCCGGCGTGCGGTGGTTCTGCGCCGTCGCCGAGCGCGCGCTGCCAGCGCACTGAATGAGCCTATGGACGATTCGACGAACGATCAGACGCGCATCACCATCTTGCACCACTCCGCCACGCTCTCCGGCCTGCGTGACCAGGGCACGCCGGCGCATCCGAGGAGCGAGCCGCCCTGCCGTCTCAGCGGCATCGACGTGACGCTTTCCGGCGCCGGTGACAATGCCTGCGGGATCTGGGAATGCACGCCCGGCCGCTTCCTGCGCCAGCTTGCCGAAGCCGAAGTGATGCACGTCCTCACCGGACGCGGCCGCTTCACGCCGACGCACGGGGAGCCGATCGAGTTCGGAGCCGGCGACACATTGTTCTTCCCCGCGTACACCACCGGCGAATGGCAGATCGAAGAGGCCTTGCGCAAGGTGTTCGTTGTGATGGCGGCGCACTGACGCGCCGGCGCTGCGCCAGCAACGGGCAGCGCTCAGGCCGCGCGCTGCGCGGCCTTGACGAAGCGCCCGATGGAGAACGCCTCGATCGGCGTCGACGTCGCGCCGGTCGCGATGAGCTCGGCCATCACCTCGCCCACGCCCGGGCCGATGGCGAAGCCTTCGCCGTTGAAGCCGAAGGCGTAGTAGAGACCGGTGGTGGTCGCGCTGGCGCCGACCACCGGGGCCCAGTCCATCGTGTAACCCTCGATTCCGCTCCAGACGCGGATCAGCTGCACGTTGGCGAAAGCAGGCACGAAACGCCGCAGTTCGCGCAACTGGCGCAGCGTGTTGTCGGGCGTCACGTAAGCACGGATCTGATCGGTAAGCGCCGGCCCCTTCAGCCCGCCGCCGAAGACGACGTTGCCGCGGCGTATCTGGCGAAAGTACAGTCCCTCGGTTTCGATCGGCGACGACAGCCCGATCGACGGCCCGATCGCATACGGCAGCGGTTCGGTCACGCCCATCTGCGGCCCGCGCGCCTCCATCGGCACGCGCTCGCCGAACACCGCTGCAATGCGGTTCGACCACGCGCCGCAGCAGACCAGCAACTGCTCGCCGTGGTGCGTGCCGCCGGCCGTGTGCGCGACAAAGCCGCCGCCGTCGCGTTCGACGTGCAGCACCTCCGCATGTTCGACCACCCGCGCGCCATCGCGCTGCGCCGCGCGTGCGAAGGCCGGGCCGGCGAGCCGCGGGTTGGCGTGGCCATCGCGTGGTGACAGCGAGCCGGCCACGATCTCATTCGAAAAGATGCCCCAGCGCCGGCGCAGCCCCTCGGCGGTGAACAGTTTCAGTTCGAGGCCGAGTGGCCCGACCTCGCGCGCGTACGTTTCCAGCACGGCCGCCTGCGCCTCCGTGTAGCAGACGCGCAGATGCCCGTGCGGCACGAACTCCAGGTCCTCGCCGAGCAGTCCCTTGATCCGACCCCAGACCGCGCGGGCCCGGTTTGCAAGTGGAATCTGCGCCAGGTCACGGCCCTGACGGCGCACGTTGCCGAAGTTGGTGCCGCTCGCCTGGCGGCCGATCAGCTCACGCTCGAGCAGCGTCACGGAACGGCGATGCTGCCGGCGCAGGAAGAAGGCGGCCGACGTGCCCATCAGCCCGCCGCCGATCACGAGCACGTCGCTGTGCGTCGCCGCCGTCACGCCTGCACCTCGCGCGCGTTCATCACCAGCGGCTTGACGGGCGCCTGAGAGCGCAGCCGGCCGACCGATTCGATCGGCACGCCCGCGGCCGCGGCAACGATCTCGGCGCCGGCGTGGCCGCAGAAACGACCTTGGCAGCGGCCCATGCCGACACGGCTGAAGGCCTTGGCGCGGTTGACCTCACGGCTGCCGAGTTCACCGACGCTGCGGCGCAGTTCGCCGGCGGTGATGGTTTCGCAGCGGCAGACGACCGTATCGTCCGGCAGTGCCGCCGCGTGCTCGTGCGGCCAAGGGAAGGCGCTGATGACGCCGGAACGAAAGCGATCCATCCGCTGCAACGTCCGGCGCGACTCCGCCGCGGCCTTCTCATAGAGCGCTGCCCCGGTGGAGTGGCCGAGATCGGCCAGGGCCGCCAGCGCGGCCAGGCGGCCCGCCGCCTCGGCGCCGTCGGCGCCAAGGATGCGCGCACCGTCGCCGGCCAGGTACACGCCCTTGACGCTGCTGCGGCCGTCGGCATCGATACGCGGCAGCCATTGTCGACTCTGCGGCTCGAAGACAAATTCGCAGCGCGCCAGATCCGCCAGTTGCGTCTCGGCCCGCAGGTGCCAGCCGATTGCCACCGCATCGGCGTCGAAGCGATGCTCGATACCGCGCGCATCGCGCACGCGAACCGCGCTGACGCCCTCCTCGCTGTCGCCGTCAATGGCGAGCGGATGCACGCCGGTAAGCAGCGGCACGCCGGCACGGCGCAGCGTGCGCAGCATCGCCAGCCCGCGCAGCGCGAGCCGCGGGCGGGCGAGCAGGCCGGAGATCGCCGCCCACGATCTTGCCGACGGCGCTGTATCGAGCACGGCAACCACGCCGGCCCCGGCCTCGACGTACTGTTTGGCTGCGAGGTAAAGCAGCGGACCGCTGCCCAGGAAAACCGTGCGCGCGCCGATCGCGCAGGCCTGCGCCTTCAGCGCGATCTGCGCCGCGCCGAGGCTGTAGCAGCCGGCGCGCTGCCAGCCCGGCACGGGCAGCAGCCGGTCGACAGCACCGGCGCAGATCACGATCGCGTCGAACGGGACAGTCGCCGTGTGCTGCCCGTGCACAACGTGCAGTTCATTGGACGTGATGTTCCACGCCAGCGTGTTGCCGCGGTAATCGATGCGGCCGCGCAGCGCGTCGAAATCGCGGTGGAGTCGCGCCGCCTTGTCCGCCTCGCTGCCATAGAGCCTGGCGTAGGAGCGCGTGAAGCCCTCGGGCTGCCGTCGATAGATCTGGCCGCCGTCGCGCTGCCCCTCGTCGACGAGCACCGGGCGCACGCCGGCTTCGACCAGCGCCTGCGCGGCACGCACGCCGGCCGGACCCGCGCCGACGACCACCATGCGCGGCGCAAGGCTCACTCTGTCTGCTCCGCCGCCCGCAGCATGCGCAGGTCAGGAGTCTCCGGCCACTGCGACTCCGGCGGCTGCGTCAGCACCGACATTCCCATCAGTACCGGCGTCGAGCAGGCGCGCAGGCGCTCGCCGCGTTCGGTCCAGACCCAGCAGTCCTGGCAGGCGCCCATCAGGCAGAAGCCGGCGCGCGGGCCATCGCCGAACTCGCTGTCGCGCACCCGGCGGCCGCACGTCAGCAGCGCGACCAGCAGCGTGTCGCCGGCAAGGGCCTGCACAGGCGCGCCGTCGATGCGAACCTCGACCGTGGCACGGTCGCGCTCGGCAAGGCGGACGAAGCGGGAATCCATTCAGCGCAGCTCGGGAAAGAGTTTCTCGATGGGGCAGTGCGTCTTGACGAAGGGCGACTTTATGACGATGTAGCTGAAGTACTTCTCGATGCCGATGTTGCGCTCGAGCAGGCCTTCGATGATTTCCTGGTAGTGGTTAACCCCGCGCGTCAGGAACCGCAGCAGATAGTCGTAGCCGCCACTGACGAGATGGCACTCGAGGATCTCGTCAATCTGGCGGATCGCCGTCTCGAAGCGGATGAAGTCCTCGCGGTGATGGTCGGTCAGTGTGACCTCCGTGAACACGCTTAGCGTGTCACCAAGCTTCTCCAGCCGCAGGTGCGCGCCGTAGCCGCTGATGTAACCCGCCTGCTCGAGACGTTTGACGCGAATCAGACAGGGGCTGGGCGAAAGCGCCACCGCGTCGGCGAGATCGACGTTCGTGATGCGGCCGTTCTTCTGCAGCTGGGCCAGGATGCGCAGGTCGATGCGGTCGAGCTTGAAGGCTTCTGCCATGGCGTTGGCGAGGGTCGACGTCGGGATGGAGATTGTGTCCCAGCCGACCCGGGGCGCAATAGCGGAAGCCTTTCAGCCGGCGAGCGCGGCGCGCACCTCGGGCGCAGCCAGCACGTCGTTCAGCGTCCTGCCCAAGCGGGCGAACAACTGCTCGAAATCACCTTCGCCGTAGGTCAGCGCCGGAGCAAAGCCGAGGATGCCGTCGCCGAAGCACCTGAACACGACGCCGTTGCGCCAGGCCGCCGCGAAGATGCGGTCCGGCAGGCCCAGCGCCGGATCGAAGCTGCGCTTGCTCGCCTTGTCGCTGACCAGTTCGAGCGCGCCGAGCAGGCCGCGATGGCGCGCATCGCCGACGAGCGGGTGCTCGCGCAGTGCGTCGAGCCCTGCACCGAACAACGGCGCGACACGCTGCGCGTTGGCGAGCACGCCGCCTTCGTCGTACAGCCTGAGCACTTCCAGCGCCACTGCCGCGGAAACCGGATGCGCTGAGTAGGTTGCCCCGTGGCCAATCGGCACGCCCTCGGCGGCGCCGTCAGCAATCGCCCCATAGATGCGTTCCGAGAGCATCGTCGCACCCATCGGCACATAGCCGGAGGTCAGCCCCTTGGCGAGAATCATCAGGTCGGGATCGACGCCCTCGGACTCGCAGGCAAACATCGGCCCGGTGCGACCAAAACCCGTGATCACTTCGTCGACGACGAACAGGATGCCGAGTTCGCGCGCCGCCTCGCGCATCGCCTTCAACCAGCCCCGCGGCGGAACGATCACGCCACCCGAGCCCTGGATCGGCTCGCAGAAGAAGGCAGCGACGTGATCGGCGCCAAGCTCGGCGACCTTGGCGCGCAGCCCTGCGACCGACGCCGCAATCAGCGCCCCTGGATCGCCGCCCTGCGGGTGGCGGTAGGGATTGGGCGAAGCGATGTAGTGCTGCGTCGGCAGCGGCAGGTCGAAGCCGCGATGGAACACCGGCAGCGCGGTGAGCCCAGCGCCGGTGGATGACGAGCCGTGATAGCCGCGCTCCAGCGAAATGAAGTGCTTCTTGCCCGGCCGGCCGACGCTGTTCCAGTACTGAATGATGAAGCGCACCGCCGCATCGACCGCTTCCGAGCCGCCCAGCGTGAGATACACCCGCGTCAGCGACGGCGGCGTGATCTCGGCGAGCTTTGCCGCCAGCCGGATCGCCGGCTCGCTGGCGAAGTCGAAATAGCCGGTCGCATACGGCAACTGGCGCATCTGCCGCGTTGCAGCCTGCACCACGCTGTCCTGTCCATAGCCGACGTTGACGCACCACAGCCCGGCGAAGGCGTCGAGGACCTGGTGGCCCAGGTCGTCGGTCAGCCACGCGCCGCGCGCCGAGGCGAGCACGCGCGGGCCGCGCTTCTCGTGCTGCCGCCACGAGGCGACGGGATGGACGAGGTGGGTGCGGTCGATGGCGACCAGCGCATCGTGATCGTTGACGGTGTCGTGGATTGCAGCAGCGAGGCTCATTGGCGGATCTGAAGCAGCAGGTGTCGAGTGGCCGCAGCTTAAGTGCGCGTCCCGCAACGGTGCTGCTGCTTTCACTTCAAGACCGGCTTGTTACTGCCAAAGTGGCGCGCCGTTTCCGCAGATCCTGCCGCGGCTGCGATCCTGTGGACGCGGCCTTATCGACTCGAGGCGCGGGTGGCCGGCGAGGTGTCCGCGGACGGCATGTCGCCTGTCCCCACCCTAAGGCAACGATCGCCAACAACCCCACATAGGCGCGATCCCTAAGTCATTGCCCGACGCCTACTTTCTTTCGAACCCGCCGCGGCCCGCCCTCGTGTGGCCGGGCGCGCGATGGCTAACCTTTCAGGGAGGCAAAGTCATGGGCGATGCAATCCAGGGATTTCGCGGAAGGATGATTGGGCCGTCGGACAAGGACTACGACGAGGCGCGAGCGCTCTACAACGGAATGATCGACCGGCGGCCGAAGCTGATCGCGTGCTGCACCGATGCAGCCGATGTGATTGCGGCGGTCAATTACGCGCGCGACAACAAGCTGCGCGTCGCGATCCGCGGGGGCGGACACAGCGGCCCCGGTTTCGGCAGCTGCGACGACGGGCTGGTGATCGACCTGTCGCAGATGCGAAGCGTGCGCGTCGATCCGGCAACCCGCACTGCGCGTGTCGAGCCGGGCTGCACGGCAGCGGATCTCGATCACGCGACCCACGCCTTCGGCCTCGCCGTCCCGCTCGGCATCGTCGGCAGCACCGGCGTGGCCGGCCTGACCCTGGGTGGAGGAACCGGCTATCTCACGCGCAAACATGGCCTCTCGGTCGACAACCTGCTCGAGGTCGATGTGGTGCTGGCCGATGGCACTTTTGTCACGGCAAACAAAGATCAGCACGCGGACCTTTTCTGGGCGGTGCGCGGGGGTGGCGGCAACTTCGGCGTGGTGACGAGCTTCCTGTTCCAGGCCCACCCGGCCAGAATGGTCTTCGCCGGTCCGGTCTTCTGGGATGCGAAGGACGCCCGGCAGGTGATGGCGGCCTACCGAGACTTCATCGCCAAGGCCCCGGAAGAACTGGGTTTGTTTGTCGGACTCAAGACTGTGCCTCCGACCGATCCCTTCCCAAAGGAGCACTGGAACAAGCGTGCGTGCGCCCTTATCGGTGCGTTCAACGGGCCGATTGTGGACGGGCAGAAGCTTATGGCCTCTCTGCTCGACAAGCTGCCTGCCCCCCTCTTCAACTGGATGGGCGAGATGCCGTGGACTGCCATCAACAGTCTGTTCGATCCATTCTTCCCAAAGGGTCTGCAGTGGTACTGGAAGGGCGACTTCGTCAAGGCACTGCCCGACGAGGCGATCAACGCGCATGTCGCGAACGCGCTGAAGGCACCCACCCCGCTCTGCCTGATGCACCTTTACCCGATCGACGGCGCCGTTCGGCGCGTCGCCAAAGACGCGACGCCGTGGAGCGCACGCGACGCGTCGTTCTCGATGGTGATCGCCGGGATCAGCCCTGATCCGAAAGACGCTCAGGCGCTAAAGAGCTGGGGGCGTGCCTATTGGGAAGCGGTCCATCCGTTCAACCAGAAGGGCGCGTACGTCAACTTCATGGACGCCGACGAGGCGGAGAACCGCGTCGAACTGAGCTACGGTGATAACTACCGGCGGCTTGCCTCGATCAAGGCGAAATACGATCCAGGCAACCTCTTCCGTGTCAACCAGAACATCAAGCCGCAGGCGTGAGCCGCGACGCCGGGCCACTGCCATCGCGTCGCGCCGCGTGCCCGGCGCCGACCGCCGCGCGTTGCCGTCGTCGCGGCGGCCCGCCTGCGTGATCGGCTCGGCCAGGCGCCGGTCGCGCGTGGTTCAGTAGCCGCGGGATCGATCGACCAGCCCCAGCAGCGACTCGCCTCGGGCAAAGCGGCGCAGGTTGTCGAGCACGGCGTGCGCGGCGGTCGCCGGCTGCGTCTGGCTCGCGATGTGCGGCGTGATGCGCACGCGTTCGTGCGCCCACAGCGGGTGCGCGGGTGGCAAGGGTTCGGGGTCGGTGACGTCCAGCACCGCCTCGGCCAGGCGACCAACTTCGAGCGCCGTCAACAGGTCCGGGACGACGAGCTGCGGCCCGCGGCCGACGTGCACCAGCGCCGCCCCCTGCGGCAACTGCGCGAACAGCGCCCCGTTCAGGAAGCCGCGGGTTTCCGCCGTCAGCGGCAGCAGGCATACCAGAATCTCGGCGCCGCCCAGAAACTCGGGCAGTTCGGCTTCGCCGGCAAAGCAGCGCGCGCGGTCGATCGCGTGGCGCGAGCGGCTCCAGCCGGCGCACTGGAACCCGAGCGCGACGAGTTGCGCCAGCACCGCCTGGCCGAGCGAACCCAGCCCAAGCACGCCGACCCGGCGATCGGAAGCCATCCTCACCGGAAGCGGCTGCCATTGGCAGCGCTGCTGCGCGCGTCGGTACGCCGGCATGTCGCGATGCAGGTCGAGCACCGCATGGGCGACGTACTCGACCATGCCGCCGACAATGCCGGGTTCGATCATGCGCAGCACCGGCAGTTGGGACGGCAACGTTGCAAGGTCGAACTGGTCGATGCCGGCGCCGGTGGAAAACAACAGCTTCAGGTTGGGGAAGCGCGTGCAGATGTCGCTCGGCGGCTCCCACGCGGCGAGGTAACGCACACGCAGCGGGTCACCGACGTCGGGCCAGATTCGGAAGTCGATTTCCGGCGCTTCGCGGCAAAAGACCTCAGCCCATTTCCGGCCGCGCTCGGGGTCCGCCTTGTAGACGAAGACCTCCACGTCACCCCAGCGCCTGGGTGGCGATCGCAAAGAGCCGCGCGTCGGGCGACGTCGCCAGCGCCGGACCGCGAACCATCGTCGTGGGCGCGTCGACGCGCATCAGGCCGAGGCTTTCCAGCCATTCGCCCAGTCCAGTGGCGAAATCGATGTCGATGCGCGTGAAGCGCCCGGCATTCATGCCGGACAGGTGCGCAATAAGCGCCTTTGCGCCGGTGGCGTCCGCGGCAACCACCGGCCCGATCAAGTGGCCGCGGCCGAAGCGGCGCAGCATGCCGAAGCCGCGCGCGCGATCCTCGTAGCCCAGCACGACGGTAGCCTCGGCGCTGGCGAACAGATCGGCGATCAGTTCTCGCCGTGGCATGCCGCGCGCCTGCGCGTCCAGCATCGCGAGTGCTTCGAGGTCGGCCTGCCCTGCCGGTCGCAGCCGCCAGCCCGCATCGAGCGCAATCGGCGGCGACGGCAGCGCTGTACCTTGATGCTGCCGCACTTCGCCGACGCGCACGAACCCGAGTCGCTCGTACAGTCCGCGGCCGTCGGCGGTGGCGTGCAGCAGCACGCTGCAGTCCTCGAGGCCCTGCAGCAGCTCACTGATCAGCCGGTGACCGATGCGCCGGCCCTGGTAGGCGGGCGCGACGATCACCATGCCGATCGTCGCGTGCCGCGGATCCCAGCGCCAGCGCGCCCCAGCGCCGATCACCTTGCCGTCGCGTTCAGCGACCAGGCCTTCGCCGTGGCGCAGCGCCTGCTCCCAGTCGCTCACGCGATGCGGCCACCGTACCTCCGTGGACAGCCCCTGCACTGCCGCGAGGTCCTGGGCGCTCAACGCACGCACGTCAACGCCGTCCGACACCGGTGTGTCGTTGGCAACCATCCGTTCGATCTCCATTTCCCTGTCGGCTGCGAATCTTGCTGACAATCGGCGCTCTGCGCTACCGGCAGAGCGGCCTTCGAGGCAAATTGCAAGCTTCGCCTGTAAAGGCGCTGTCTTTTGCGATTTCGCCGCGGTGCGTCCCCCGACAAACAAAAGCAAATGCGGTGGCACGGCGCCGAGAATGCTCCCCTTCTTCGACCACTAAGGCCTGTGATGCGCTTCGACCCCGACGCGATCGGTGTGCCCTCCGGCCATTTCATTGGCGGCCGCCTCACGCCGGCAGCCGAAGGGCTCACTGTGAGCCGCCCTTCGGATGCCCGGCCGCATGCCGGCCTGCCGGTGGCCGATGCAGCGGCGGTCGACGAAGCAGTGCGCAGCGCTGATGCGGCGTGGCGCCGCAGCGGCTGGGCGCGTCAGGCGCCGCGCGAGCGGGCCCGCGTTCTGCGCCGCTGGGCCGATCTGGTCGAGGCCGATGTCGCACGGCTGTCGCAGTTGGAAGCGGTGTGCTCGACGCGGCCGCTGCGCGATGCGGCAGCGTGGGACGTGCCATTCACCGCCGAGGGGCTGCGCTTCTTTGCGGAGTACTGCGACAAGCTGGGCGGCGAGGTCGCCGCTACGCGCCACGACAACCTCGGCATGGTGATCACCGAGCCGTATGGTGTGGTCGGCGCGATCACGCCATGGAACTTCCCGCTGGTGATGGCTTCGTGGAAGGTCGGTGCGGCGCTGGCCGCCGGCAACGCGGTCGTGCTCAAGCCTTCGGAACTGACGCCCTTCTCCGTGCTGCGGTTGGCGGAGCTGGCTGTCGGAGCCGGCATGCCCCCGGGCGTCTTCAACATCGTCCAGGGCGACGGCAGCATCACCGGCGAGGCGCTGACGCGCCATCCGCTGGTGGCCAAGATGACCTTTACGGGATCGACGCGCACCGGTGCGGCAATCATGTCCTCGTGTGCGCTGCATGGTCCCAAGCCGGTGACGCTCGAACTCGGCGGCAAGAGCCCGCAACTGGTGTTCGACGATGCGCCGGACCTCGACCGACTGGCCAGCACGATCGCCGGCGCGATCACCGGCAATGCGGGGCAGGTCTGCGTGGCTGGCTCGCGGCTGATCGTGCAGCGGAAGATCGCACCGGCACTGCTCGAACGCATCGCGCAGCATTTCGCCGCTCATCGCCCGGGCGCAACCTGGGACGACGCGGCGACGCTGCCGCCGATTATCTCCGCAGCCCAGGCGCAGCGGATCGACGCGATCGTGCAGCAGTCGCTCGCCGCCGGCGGGCGGGTTTCGCTCGGCGGCGGCCTGTACGACGGTGGGCCTGGCGGGGCGTACTACCGGCCGACGCTTATTGAAGGCGTGACGCCGTCGAACCCGGCAGTGCAGCAGGAGATCTTCGGCCCGGTCCTGACCGTGCAGACCTTTGACGATGAAGCCGAAGGGCTGGCTCTGGCCGCACACGAGCGCTACGGACTCGCCTGCGGCGTGCATACCGCCGATGTTGGCCGCGCGCTGCGTGCCATGCGCGGCATAGCCGCCGGCACGGTGTGGATCAACCGTTACGGCCGCAGCAGTGATTTTGTGATCCCTACCGGCGGCTATCGGCAATCGGGCATCGGCAAGGACCTCGGCCGCCAGGCGGTCGAAGCGAACCTGCGCCTGAAGAGTGTGCTGATCGACTTTGGAACTGCCCCTGCAGCGGAGGCGGTCAGTGAGTGAGCGGCATTCCATGCCGTCGGCGGCCCCGCAAACGAAAGCTTCGGCGCTGCCGACGGCACAAATTGCCACAAGTTCGCCAGGGGCCCGTGCTGCAATTTCGCCCCACGGACACCGGCCAAACACACCGCGAAACCAATGAGCTTCCGACCCAAATACATCACCTTCGACTGCTACGGCACGCTGACGCGCTTTCGCATGGGTGAGCTGACGCGCGAGATCTTCGCTGACCGCGTTCCGTCCGAGCGGATGGAGCAGTTTGTTGCGGATTTCACGGCCTACCGCTTCGACGAAGTGCTCGGTGACTGGCAGCCCTATGAGACGGTGCTGAAGAACGCCGTGCGCCGGCTGTGCCGCAAATGGAAGCTGCAGTATCTGGACCACGAGGCGCAGCGTTACTACGACGCAGTGCCGACCTGGGGGCCGCACGACGACGTGCCGGCCGGACTGGCAAGGGTGGCGAAGGAGTTCCCGTTGGTGATCCTGTCCAACGCTGCCGACGATCAGATTCAGAAGAACGTCACCATGCTCGGCGCCCCGTTCTTTCGCGTCTACACCGCGCAGCAGGCACAGGCCTACAAGCCACGGCTGAAGGCGTTCGAGTACATGCTCGATTCGCTCGGCTGCAGTCCCGAAGACGTGCTGCACGTCTCGTCCAGCCTGCGCTACGACCTGATGTCGGCCGATGACCTGGGCATCGTCAACAAGGTCTTCGTCAGTCGCGGTCATGGCCCCGGCAACCCGGCCTACCGCTACGTTGAGATCAAGGATATCGGCGGCCTGCCCGGCGTGGTCGGCCTCTGATCCTCCAACCGACCTGCCACGCGCCACACGCATGAAGCTCGAGTCGTACTGGACCGACAGCGCACCGGCCTTCACGCCGCGGGCGACAGAGTTGCCCGCACTGGTCGATGTCGCCGTCGTTGGCGCAGGCTTCACCGGGCTGTCGGCGGCTCAGGCGCTGGCCCGCCGCGGGGCGAAGGTCGCGGTGCTCGAAGCCGGCGAACGCGTCGCTGCCGAAGCTTCGGGACGCAACGGCGGTCACGTCAACAATGGCCTGTCGCTCGACTACGCTGAGGTCGCAGCGCGCGTCGGCGTCGAGCGCGCGCGCAAGTGGTATCACGCCTACGACGAGGCGGTCGACACGGTGGAGCGACTGGTGCGCGACGAGGGCATCGACTGCGACTTCGTGCGCCACGGAAAGCTGAAGCTCGCGACCAGGCCGGCGCATCTCGAGGCGCTCGAACGAATGGCCGAGCGGCTGCACCGCGACCGCGTCGACAGCGACGTCGAGATCCTCGACGCCCCGCGCGTCCGCGCCGAAGTGGCAAGCGAACGCTTCATCGGCGGCATGCTCTATAAGCGCAGCGCCCAGATGCACATGGGCCGTTTCGCCAACGGCCTGGCGGCGGCGGCCGAACGCAATGGCGCGCAGTTATTCACCGACTGCTGCGTGCAGCGGCTCGAACGCGTCGGCCGCGGTCGCGAGCACGTACTGCATACGAGCCGTGGCACAGTGCGCGCGAAGCAGGTTCTACTCGCCACCGGAACGACGCGGCATGGAAGCTATGGCAGCTTCGGATGGCTACGGCGACGCATCGTTCCGGTAGGCAGTTTCATCGTTGTCACCGAGCCGCTCGGCGAGGCGCGCGCCACGGCGCTACTGAAAGAGCGGCGCACATACGTGACGATCGCCAACATCCATCACTATTTCAGGCTGACGCCCGACCATCGCCTGGTGTTCGGCGGGCGGGCTCGCTTCGCGATCTCCAGCCCGCAGTCGGACGCCACCAGCGGCGAGATATTGCGCAGAGGGCTGGCGGAGACTTTCCCGCAGCTCGCCGATGTGCGGCTGGACTACTGCTTCGGCGGGCTGGTCGACATGACGCGCGATCGGCTGCCACACGCCGGCGAACGAAACGGCGTCTTCTATTCGATGGGATACAGCGGCCACGGTGCGCAGATGTCGGTCCTGATGGGCCAACGAATGACGGCGGTGATGGCGGGCGACCTGCAGGCCAATCCTTGGCGCGGTCGCGACTGGCCGGCGATCCCAGGGCACTTCGGCCCGCCGTGGTTCCTGCCGGCGGTCGGTTTCTATTTCCGCATGAAGGACCGGTTCGCCTGAGCAGGCCTTCCGTTTGACGACAACACGACACCCGCGAAAGGTAAGAGGAGCGAGCACATGAGCGAACGGCAGAAACTGGAGAGCTTCGTCGGTCCGATCGAAAGCCGGCGGCTGATGGGCGCGCTACAACGCGGAGCCACGCGCCGCGACATCCTCGCCATGCTGGTGGCCGGAGGCATGCAGGTCACGCTGGCCGGCGGACTGGCGACAACCGCGCTGAACGCGCGCGCACAGACACCGAAGCGCGGCGGCAAGCTGCGGGTGGCTGGCGCGACTGCAGCCGCGACGGACACGCTCGATCCGGCGAAGCAGTCGAACCAGACCGACTACTCACGCTGCAACATGATTTACAACGGCCTGACGTGGCTCGACGGCAGCCTGACGCCGCAGCCCGCGCTCGCCGAGTCGTTCACGACCAAGGACGCGAAGACGTGGGTGTTCACGCTGCGCAAGGGCGTGACCTTCCATGACGGCAAGCCGCTGACGCCGGCCGATGTCGTGTTCTCGATCAGCCGGCACAAAGACCCGGCCGCTGCGTCGAAGGCCAAAGTGCTGGCGGACCAGATCGACAGCGTCAAGGCCAGTGGCCCGAACGAGGTGACGATCGTGCTCGCCACGCCGAACGCCGACCTGCCGGTCATCCTCGGCACGTTCCACTTCCACATCGTCAAGGAAGGGACGACCGACTTCGCCACCGGCATCGGCACGGGCCCGTTCAAGCTGAAGGAATTCAAGCCCGGTGTGCGCTCGGTTATGGTGCGGAACGACAACTACTGGAAGCCGGGGAGGCCCTATCTCGACGAGATCGAGTTTGTCGGCATCGGCGACGAGAGCGCGCGCGTCAATGCGCTGCTGTCCGGCGGCCTGGATCTGGTTGGCTCGGTCAATCCCCGCTCGGTGGCGCGCGTCGCCGGCACCCCTGGCTATGCGATCTTCAAGACCCAGTCCGGTCAGTATTCGGATCTGATCATGCGGCTGGACATGGCGCCGGGTTCGAACCCGGACTTCGTGCTGGCAATGAAGAATCTGTTTGACCGCGATCAGATGCGCAAGACGATCGCGCTGGACCAGGCGGTGGTTGCCAACGATCAGCCGATCGACCCGACCAACCGCTTCTACTCCGCGGGCCTGCCGCAGCGGGCGTTCGACCCGGAAAAAGCGAAGTTCCACTTCCAGAAGTCCGGCGTCACCGGGCCGATTCCGGTCGTGGCGTCGCCTGCAGCGCTGTACTCGGTCGAAATGGCGCTGGTGATGCAGCAGACGGCCAAGAACATCGGCGTGGACCTGGACGTCAAGCGGATGCCGGCCGACGGCTACTGGTCCAACCACTGGCTGAACAGCGCGGTGGGCTTCGGCAACGTCAACCCGCGGCCCAGCGCCGACATCCTGCTGACGCAGTTCTTCAAGTCCGATGCGCAGTGGAACGAATCGCGCTGGAAGAATCCCAGGTTCGACCAGCTGCTGGTGGCCGCCCGCGGCGAGACTGACCTCGCGAAGCGCAAGCAGATGTACGCGGACATGCAAGCGATGATCCACAACGAGGCCGGCATCGGCATCCCGCTGTTCCTCGCCAGCCTCGACGGCCATACGACGAAGCTGAAGGGCCTCACCCCGATCCCACTCGGAGGATTGATGGGGTACAACTTTGCCGAGCACGTGTGGCTCGACGCCTGAAGTTGTGCATGAACCGGTTGCGCTCTCCCGACGGCTGCGGTGCTCAAGGTACGCCTGGCGTCCGCCGCAGCTTCGGGATGATTGCTGCGGTTCCTTCACAACCTCCGAGCGTTTGCCCGGAGTGAGGTAGCCCACGATGAACGGCGTCATCGTCAGGCTGCTGGTGCAGCGCCTCGCGATCGCCGCGCTGTCGCTGCTGGCGGTGTCGGTGATCGTGTTCGCAATCACCGCCGTGCTGCCGGGCGACGCGGCGCAGGAGCAGCTTGGGCAGGACGCGACGCCCGAGGCGCTGGCCGCGCTGCGCGCGAAAATGGGGCTCGACGTGCCGGCACCACAGCGATATTGGCGCTGGCTGTCCGGGCTCGCACGCGGCGACCTCGGCACGTCGTCGACGGCGCAGCAGCCGGTGGCAGAACTGATCGGCAGCCGGTTGCCGAATTCACTGCTGCTGGCGGCCGTCACCGCACTCTTCGCAGTGCCGCTGGCGCTGGCGCACGGCATTGCTGCGGCGGTCTGGCGCGGCTCGTGGTTCGACCGCCTCGCCTCTACCGGCGCGGTGGCAGTGGTGTCGGTGCCCGAGTTTCTGGTTGCGACGCTGGCAGTGCTGATCTTCGCCGTGCAACTGCGCTGGTTGCCCGCGCTTTCGTACGTCAGCGACATCGAGTCAATCGGGCAGCTGCTGCGCGCGTTCGCAATGCCAGTGCTGACGCTGACCTGTGTCGTCGGGGCGCAGATGATGCGCATGACGCGCGCCGCGGTCATCGACCAGCTCGAAGCACCGTACATCGAGATGGTGCGGCTGAAGGGTGCCTCCCCGCTGCGGACGGTGCTGGCGCACGCGCTGCCGAACGCGGTCGGGCCGATCGCCAACGCGGTGGCGCTGTCGCTCTCCTATCTGCTGGGCGGCGTGATCATCGTCGAAACGATCTTCAACTATCCCGGAATTGCCAAGCTCATGGTCGACGCCGTGACCCAGCGCGACATGCCACTGGTACAGGCCTGCGCGATGCTGTTTTGCATCGGCTATCTGATCCTGGTCACCACCGCGGACATCTGCGGCATCCTGGCCAACCCGCGACTACGGCATCGCTGAGGGTGGAAATGGCCATGGCAACGATACCGAGCACGGCCACGCCGAGAGCTGGCGCGCTGGGTAGCCGGCTGGCGCAGTTCGGCCCGTCCGGGCTGATCGGCTTGGCGATCGTGGCTTTCTGGATACTCGCGGCGATCTTCGGACCGGCGTTGCTGTCGCGCACTGGCGCGGCCGGTGGCGGTGCAGTGTTCGCGCCGATCAGCGCCGAACACTGGTTCGGCACCGACTACCTCGGGCGGGACATGCTGGCACGCGTGATCGAAGGTGCGCGCTACACCGTCGGGATCGCCTTCATCGCCACCGTGCTTGCCAGTGGTACGGGCACACTGCTGGCGCTGACCGCTGCCGCCAGCGGCCGCTGGATAGACGCCACGTTGAGCCGCGTCCTCGACACGCTGACGGCGATCCCGAGCAAGATGTTCGCGCTGCTGATTGTCGCCGGCTTCGGCTCGTCGATCCCGATGCTGGTCCTGGCCGCGGGGATCATCTACGTGCCGGGCGCCTACCGGATCGCGCGCTCGCTGGCCGTCAACATCAACGCCCTCGACTACGTGACGGTCGCCCGAGCTCGCGGTGAGGGCACTCTGTACATCATGCTGCGCGAGATCCTGCCCAACATCATCGGGCCGATGCTCGCCGACCTTGGGCTGCGTTTCGTTTACGTCGTGCTGCTGCTGGCCAGCCTGAGCTTCCTCGGCCTTGGCGTGCAGCCGCCGATGGCCGACTGGGGTTCGCTGGTGCGCGAGAACATCGGTGCACTTGCCGAAGGTGGCGCCTCGGTGATCGCGCCGTCGCTGGCCATCGCCAGCCTGACGATCGCGGTGAACCTTGTCATCGACAACCTGCCCGGCCGGCGGGCGCGGGAGCGCGGAGCAATGAAATGAGCCCCCCTCGCTCGCTTGAAGACGCTGCGCCCCGAGGGGGCGCACAGTGGCTTCGGGCGGCCGGGCGCCACTGATATGGGCAGCCCGGTCAACGTCGAAGGCCTGACCGTCGTCGCCGGCGGCAACAGGATCGTCGACGACATCAGCTTTTCGATCCGGCCTGGCGAGGTGCTCGCACTGATCGGCGAATCCGGCTCGGGCAAGACCACCACTGCGCTCGCGCTGATGGGCTTTGCCCGCCACGGGTGCCGCATCGCAGGTGGCACCGTTCGGATCGCCGAGGTCGATGTGCTCAGCCTGGACGCGCGCCAGTTGCGCGCGCTGCGCGGCGACAAGGTCACATATATCGCGCAAAGTGCGGCGGCGTCGTTCAACCCGTCGCGCACCATCCTCGATCAGGTCGTCGAGCCGGCCGTGCTGCACGGCCGACTTCGCCGCGCGGAAGCCGAGCTGAAGGCAATCGCCCTGTTCCGCGAATTGGCACTGCCCGAGCCGGAAGCGATCGGCTCGCGCTACCCGCATCAGGTCTCCGGCGGCCAGCTGCAGCGGCTGATGGCGGCGATGGCGCTGATCACCGACCCGGAGGTGGTCATTCTCGACGAGCCGACCACGGCGCTCGACGTCACCACGCAGATCGAGGTCCTGCGTGCATTCCGCCGTGTGGTGCGCGAGCGACACGTCACGGCGGTCTACGTCAGCCACGACCTGGCGGTGGTGGCGCAGATGGCCGACCACATCCTCGTGCTTCGCGACGGCCGAATGCGCGAACTGAAGAGCACGGAGCGGCTGCTAACCGCGCCGGAGGACGACTACACGAGGAGCCTGCTCGCCGCAGCGCGGCCGACGGCACGCGCGCCGGCCAAGACTGAGGCGAACGCTGACCTGCTGCTCGAGGTGCGCGGGCTGTCGGCTGGCTATGGCGCACGTGCCGCAGACGGGCGGCCGGCAAAGATGATCGTCGAGGACATTGACCTGCAGCTGAGACGAGGCCAGGCCATCGGCGTGATCGGCGAGTCCGGCTCGGGCAAGACGACTCTGGCCCGCGCGGTGGCCGGGCTACTCGCGCCCTGCGCGGGTTCGATGCGATTCGCCGGCCAGGAGCTGAAGTCGACGCTCGCCGAGCGCAGTCGTGAGGAGCTGCGCCGCGTCCAGATTGTCTTTCAGTCGGCCGACACCGCGCTGAACCCATCCCAGACGATCGAAAGCATCCTCGCTCGCCCGCTTGAGTTCTACAGGGGTATGAAAGGCGCGGCGCTGAAGCGGCGCATCGACGAACTGCTCGATCTCGTCAAGCTGCCGCGTACTCTGGCTGGGCGGCTGCCGGGCGGGCTCTCGGGCGGGCAGAAGCAGCGGGTGAACCTCGCGCGGGCACTGGCCGCCGAACCGGACCTGATCCTCTGCGATGAAGTGACTTCGGCGCTCGATACCGTGGTCGGCGCCGCCGTGCTCGACCTCATTTCCGAGCTGCGGCGCGAACTCGGCGTGTCGTATCTGTTCATCAGCCACGACCTGCACACCGTGCGCGCCGTATGCGATGAGATCGTCGTCATGCAGCACGGTCGCAAGCTGGCGCAGGTGGCGCGCGCAGACTACGACCGCGGCCCGCATCACCCCTACTACGAGCAGCTGGCGCGCGCCGTGCCGGAACTGCGCCGCGGCTGGCTCGACGAGATCGACGCGCAGCGCGCGGCAGCGTGATCCGGGAAGCAACCATGACGCCCACCTTCCGCATTGCCGCGATTGCCGGCGACGGCATCGGCAAGGAAGTGCTGCCTGAGGGCCTGCGCGTGCTGCAGGCGGCGGCCGCGCGCTTCGACTTCGAGCTCGACATCCGCCACATCGAATGGGCAAGCTGCGATTACTACCAGTCGCACGGCAGCATGATGCCGACTGACTGGAAGGCCCGGCTTGCGGGAATCGATGCGATCTATTTCGGCGCGGTGGGCTGGCCGGCGACCGTTCCGGACCACGTGTCGCTGTGGGGGTCGCTGCTCAAGTTCCGGCGCGAGTTCGACCAGTACATCAACCTGCGTCCGGTGCGCCTGTTCGACGGAGTGCCCTGTCCGCTGACCGGTCGCAATCCGGGCGACATCGACTACCTGGTGGTGCGCGAGAACACCGAAGGCGAATACACGTCCCTGGGCGGCGTGATGTACGAGGGCACCGAGCGCGAGGTCGTCATCCAGGAGTCAGTGTTCTCGCGTCACGGTACCGACCGCGTTCTGCGTTTCGCATACGAGGCCGCGCGCACGCGCAGGCGCCGGCACCTGACGGTGGCGACCAAGAGCAACGGCATCGCCATCAGCATGCCATGGTGGGACTCGCGTGCCGATGCGATCGGGCGCGAGTATCCCGACGTCACCGTCGACAAGCAGCACATCGACATCCTGTCGGCGCGCTTTGTGCTGCAGCCCGGGCGCTTCGACGTCGTCGTCGCGAGCAATCTCTTCGGTGACATCCTCTCCGATCTCGGCCCGGCGACCACGGGCACGATCGGCCTGGCGCCGTCGGCCAATCTGAATCCTGAGCGTGGCTTCCCGTCGCTGTTCGAGCCGGTGCACGGTTCGGCGCCGGATATCTACGGCAGGAACATCGCCAACCCGATCGCGATGATCTGGTCTGGCGCGCTGATGCTCGACTTCCTTACCCAGGGTCAGGGCGCCGGACGCGCCGCGCACGATGCAATCCTGCGGGCGATAGAGACCGTGCTCGCCAACGGCCCACGCACGCCCGATCTCGGCGGCAAGGCCTCTACGACCGACCTCGGGCGGGCTATCGCCGCGCTGGTTACCGGCTGAGATAGGCCTGTCGAACAATGCATTGCGCCACGCGCAAGGAGTCACGATGCCCCTGAGCCCGCAGCCTCGCGACCTGCTTCCCGGGAAGAACCTGATCGGCGCCTGGCGTGACGCGCGCAGCGGCCGTCGCTTCGACGTCAGTGACCCCGCGACCGACATCGCGTTCGCAAGCGTTCCGGACAGTGGTGCCGAAGATGCACGCGCGGCTGTCGACGCGGCCCACGCAGCCTTCCCTGCCTGGCGCGCGGTTCCGGCGAAACAGCGCGCGTCGATCCTGAAGCGCTGGAACGATCTGATCATCGCCCACCAGGACGATCTCGGTCGGTTGATCTCGCGCGAGCAGGGCAAACCGTTCGCCGAAGGCAAGGGAGAGGTTGCCTATGCGGCGAGTTACGTGGAGTGGTTCGCGGAGCAAGCCACCCGTGCCAATGGCGACATCATTCCGGCACCCGTCGCTGGCCGGAAGATGTTCGCGCTGAAGGAGCCGGTCGGCGTCGTCGCAGCGATTACACCGTGGAATTTTCCGGCAGCGATGATCGCTCGCAAGATCGCCCCGGCGCTGGCGGCTGGCTGCACCGTGATCTGCAAGCCGGCCGAGGACACGCCGCTCACGTCACTCGCGCTGGTCAAGCTGGCCGAGGAGGCGGGCGTGCCTCCCGGCGTGCTGAACATCGTCACCGCCTCTCGCCAGCAGGCCGCCGAAGTCGTCGATGTATGGCTCGACGATGCGCGGGTACGCAAGATCACCTTCACCGGCTCGACTCCGGTCGGCAAGCACCTCGCACGCCGCTCTGCCGAGACACTGAAGCGCCTGTCCCTCGAACTCGGCGGCAATGCGCCGTTCATCGTCTTCGACGACGCCGACCTCGATGCCGCAGCCGATGGCCTGATGGTCGCCAAGTTCCGCAACGGCGGCCAGACCTGCGTGTGCCCGAACCGGGTGTTCGTGCAGTCGGCCGTGCACGATCGCTTCGTCGAGAAGCTGGCGGCGCGGATCGGCGCACTGAAAGTCGGTCCGGCGAGCGACCCGGCGTCGCAGATCGGGCCGATGATCAATGCGCGGGCGATCGAGAAGATCGAGCGCCACATTGGCGACGCGCTCGAACGCGGCGCGCGCGTCGTCACGGGCGGCGGCCGCCTGACGGCGCTTGGGTCGAACTACTTTGCACCCACGCTCCTCGTCGGCGCCGACGCGCGCATGGCCTGCTCCTGCGAGGAGACCTTCGGCCCGGTCGTACCAGTGACGCGCTTCGACACGGAGGACGAGGTGATCAGCGCCGCCAACGACACGCCTTACGGACTCGCCGCGTACTTCTACTCGACCGACGTGCGCCGGATCTGGCGCGTGGCCGAGGCGCTGCAGTCCGGGCTGGTCGGCATCAATGAGGGCGCGCTGGCGACCGAGGCCGCGCCGTTCGGCGGCGTGAAGGAATCGGGTTACGGGCGCGAAGGATCGGTGCACGGGCTCGACGACTACATGCAGCTCAAGTATCTGTGCCAGGGTCAGCTTTGAGCCGTCGACCGCAATATTGGGCACAGCCGAAGCACTGAGGCCCAAGGAACAAGCATGCGAGTCGCTGTGCTCGGCAGCGGCGTGATCGGCACAACGATCGCCTACTACTTGGCCCGCGACGGACACGAGGTCACCGTCGTCGACCGGCAATCGGGACCGGCGCTGGAAACCAGCTATGCCAACGCGGGCGAGGTCTCGCCGGGCTACTCGGCGCCGTGGGCCGGACCCGGCGTGCCGGTCAAGGCGATCAAGTGGATGCTGATGACACACAGCCCGCTGGTGATCTGGCCGCTGCTGGATGCCGCCATGTGGCGCTGGGGCTGGTCGATGCTGATGAACTGCACCGAGCGCGCCTACCGGTTGAACAAGAGCCGCATGGTGCCGATCGCCGAATACAGCCGTGACTGCCTGAAGCAGTTGCGCGCCGAGGCTGGCATCACCTACGACGAGCGCATGCAGGGCACGCTGCAGCTTTTCCGCACTCAGAAGCAACTCGACGGCGTCGGCAAGGACATCGAGATCCTGAAGGCGTACGGTGTGCCGTACGAGGTGCTGGATCGAGCCGGCTTCTGCCGCGTCGAACCCGCGCTGGCCGACACGCAGGAAAAGTTCGTCGGCGCGCTGCGGCTACCCAACGACGAGACTGGCGACTGCTTCAAGTTCACACAGCGTCTGGCAGACATGGCGCGGGGACTCGGCGCGACTCTCCGCTTCGACACCCGCATCGAGGCGATCGTAGCCTCGGGCGGCCGTGTGACCGGCGTGCGTACCGGGCGCGGCGAGTTCGTCGCCGACGCCTACGTCTGCGCGCTCGGCAGCTATTCGCCGCTGCTGCTGCGGCCGATCGGGATCGGCCTTCCTGTCTATCCGGTCAAGGGGTATTCGATCACGGTCCCGATCGTCGATGCGGCTAAGGCGCCGGAGTCGACGATCATGGATGAAACGCACAAGGTGGCCGTGACGCGGCTCGGCGACCGCATCCGCGTGGGCGGCACGGCCGAACTGGCCGGCTACAGCCTGAAGTTGCGCGAGGCACGCCGCGCAACGCTGGAACACGTCGTGACCGATCTGTTTCCGCGCGGCGGCGACATCGCGCGCGCCGAGTTCTGGTGCGGTCTGCGCCCGATGACGCCCGACGGTCCGCCGGTCATCGGCGGCACCCGCTATCGGAACCTGTATCTGGCGACCGGCCACGGCACGCTCGGCTGGACCATGGCCGCCGGCACCGGGCGCGTGCTCGCCGACCTGCTCAGCGGCCGTCGGCCCGAGATTCCGCTCAATGGACTGACGATCGCGCGCTACGCCTGACCGGCTAGAAGGGTTCCGTCAGTTCGGCTGGCTGCCCGAATACGAACTCGTGTTGCCAACGCAGCAGAAAGTCTGCCGCGACAGATTCGCCGCAACGTCGAAAGGATGTCAGGCGCCTGGAGGCGGTGTCGCTACCGGGGCGGCGAGCCCAGCCACCGCGAGCGTTATCGCCACCTCGCGACCGGGAAAGCCGGCGACACGGATC
>Ga0335084_10000183_pt1 | contig 46593 bp, 36 predicted proteins | sample Lox_Sample_44_FD_206721 | JGI IMG/M metagenome (GOLD analysis project Ga0335084, IMG submission 206721) | Soil microbial communities from Loxahatchee National Wildlife Refuge, Florida, United States - Lox_Sample_4.4 | ecosystem: Environmental > Terrestrial > Soil > Wetlands | place: USA...
GACACCATGACCTGGACCTCGACGGCGGCCGCCCGACTGAGCGCGGCCGCCCTGACCTCGCCGACCATTGCCGCCTGACGACACCATGACCTGGACCTCGACGGCGGCCGCCCTGACCTAGAGCATCCCCGCCCGACGCAGCATCCACAGGACGAGGCCGATGCAGCCGGCGAGCAGCGCGCCGGCGAGGGCCGTGCCGTGGGGGAACTGGGTCCAGGGAAGTCCTCCGGTGTTCATGCCGAAGAAGCCGGTGATGAGCGTGGTGGGCGCCAGCACCACCGTCACCACCGAGAGGATGTAGAGCCGCCGGTTGGTCTCCTCGTTCTGACGGGCGGTCAGCTCGTCCTGAAGCGCGTGCGAGCGGTCCTGCACGGCGCCGAGGTCGTCGAGCACCCCGAGCGTGCGCCGCTGCAGCGCCTCCAGCCCATCGACGTCGAGCCAGGACGGCGCGGCATCCTCGAGCTTCAGGCGGGCCAGAGGCTTGGCCGCGCGCTGCAGGCGGGCGATGCGCTGCCGGACGCGGCCGAGGAGCGCGCCGGCGCGAGCTTGGCGCCGGGCGTGGCCCTCGGTCTCGAGGAGATCGTCCTCCACCCGGTCCAGATCAGACTGGAGCACGTTCGCCAGGCGTGCGGCCTCGTCGAGGAAGGCGCGGCGGACCCGCTGGAACCCCGCGTCCGCCCGGGGCGGCAGCGCGCCGGAGGAGAGGGAACGCCAGGCATCGTGGACGCCCCTGACCGGCACCCTCCGTCCCGAGACGAGAAGATTCTGGCGGAGGAAGAACCGGAAGGCGCCGGTCCGCACCTCGTCAGGCTCGGGGCTGTGCTCGAAGTCGGGCAGCACGCCGGCGAGCCAGTCGCCGTCCGCCAGGAGGCGCGGCGTCTCGTCGGTCTCGGCGAAGAGGGTTGCCACCTCGGCCGGAAGCTCGCAGAGGCCGAGCCCCTGCTTCGCGTTCGCGTTCACCAGGTCGAAGTGCGCCCAGACCCAGCCCGGGCCGGCCTCGAGGGGATTGTCGACCGGGCGGGCGGCGGCCTCGCCGGGGATCAGGCGCACCGCCCAGAGTCGTCCGTCCGGGCGCTCGTGCCGAGGATCGAGGGGCGAGGCGGCCACGCCCGGGAACGCTACCCCGACGCGACCCCCGTCGCCTCCCTGGTTCCGGACCGCGACCGGGCTGTGATGGCCGCCGCGGTCAAGGCAGGGTTCTCGACGGCCTGTCAGGCTGGTGCGGTGAACGGCGCATCGGCGCCGCGGGTCGGCAGCCGCGACGGGCCACCGGTCAGGACCGCGTCGATGTCCCGCGCCGCCTCGCGCCCGTCGGCGATGGCCCAGACGATGAGGCTCGCCCCACGCCGGGTGTCGCCCACCGCCCAGACGGCAGGACGCGAGGTGCGGAACCGGGTGTCGACTCGAACGTTGCCCCGGGCGTCGAGCGCCAGCCCGAGCTGCGACTCGAGCGCCGCCGTCTCCGGCCCGAGGAAGCCCATCGCCAGCACCAGCAGATCCACCTGGCGCGTGGTCTCCGACCCGGCGACGGGCGCGATGCGTCCTCGACCAGCCTCGTCCTTCTCCAGCCGCACCCGGGTCAGCTCCATCTCCGCCAGCCACCCGTTCCGTCCGATGAGCCGGGTGGTGGAGAGTCCGAACTCGCGGTCGCCGCCCTCTTCCTGGCTGGAGGAGGTGCGGAACACCACCGGCCAGTCCGGCCACCAGTTCCCGGGCGCGCGGGTCTGCGGCGGCGCGGGGAGCAGCTCGATCTGCTCGACGTGCGCCGCGCCCTGGCGGTGCGCCGTGCCGAGGCAGTCCGAGCCGGTGTCACCGCCGCCGAGGATCACCACCCGCTTGCCGTAGGCGGACAGCTCGGGCGGCAGCGGCGCGCCGGCGACGTGCCGGTTCTGCGCCTCCAGGTAATCCATGGCCCAGACGACACCGGGGAGCTCGCGCCCGGGGACGACCAGATCGCGGGGGCGCCGCGCGCCGAGGGCCAGCACCAGGGCGTCGTGCTCGGTCGCGAGCTGGTCGAACCCCGGCGCCATGCCCACGTCCACGCCGCAGCGGAAGGTCACGCCCTCGGCCTCGAGCAGCGTCACCCGCCGCTCGACCAGTGACTTCTCCAGCTTGAAGTCGGGAATGCCGAACCGGAGCAGCCCGCCTGGCGCCGGCGAGCGCTCGTACACGGTGACGGTGTGGCCCGCGCGGTTCAGCCCCGCCGCTGCGGCAAGACCTGCTGGCCCGCTGCCGACCACCGCCACGGTCTTGCCGGTCCGCGAGGCCGGAGGCCGCGGGCGCACCCAGCCCTCCTGGAAGGCGCGGTCGGCGATCTCCTTCTCGATCTGCTCGATGCTCACCGCCGCCTGGTCGATGGCCAGCACGCACGCTGCCTCGCAAGGGGCGGGGCACAGCCGGCCGGTGAACTCCGGGAAGTCGTTGGTGGAGGAGAGCGTGGCGAAGGCCTCCTCCCAGCGCCCGCGCCAGACCAGGTCGTTGAAGTCCGGGATGAGGTTCCCCAGCGGACACCCCTGGTGACAGAAGGGGATGCCACAGTCCATGCAGCGGCCCGCCTGGCGCCGGCTCTGCTCGTCGGGCTGGGGGAGGATGAACTCCCGGGTGTCGTGCACCCGCTCCGACTTCGGACGCTTCGGGGGCGACTCCCGCTGCCACTCCAGGAATCCGGTGGTCTTGCCCATGAGTGCTCTCAGCCCTCCACCGCCCGGAGCCGCGCACGTGCCGGAGCGGGGGTGGCCGGCCGCTGGGCCGCGCGCCGGGCCTGCAGCACCCGCCGGTAATCGGTGGGCATCACCTTCACGATCTGCGGGACCAGATGCGTCCAGTGGTCGAGGACCCGCCGCGCCACCGGGCTCCCGGTGTGCCGGAGGTGATTCTCCACCAGTCCGTAGACCAGCCAGATGTCCGACTCGTCCACCAGGGACTCCAGCTCCACCATCTCGGTGTTGCAGCGCTCGCGGAAGCGCCGCTCGCGGTCGAGGACGAAGGCCATCCCGCCGCTCATCCCCGCCCCGAAGTTGCGGCCGGTGGGCCCGAGCACCACCACCACCCCGCCGGTCATGTACTCGCAGCCGTGGTCGCCCACGCCCTCGACCACTGCCGAGGCGCCGCTGTTCCGCACCGCGAAGCGCTCGCCGGCCAGCCCCGAGGCGTACAGCTCGCCTCCGGTGGCCCCGTAGAGCACCGTGTTCCCGATGATCACGTTCTCCTCGGGCGGAAAGCGTGCCCCGGCCGGCGGGCGGACGATGACCCGGCCCCCCGAGAGGCCCTTGCCCACGTAGTCGTTGGCGTCGCCCTCGAGCTCCAGGGTCACCCCGGCAGCGAGGAACGCCCCGAAGCTTTGCCCGGCCGAGCCCTGGAGCCGGACCCGGATGCTGTCGTCCGGAAGCCCGGCTGCGCCCCGCACCCTGGCGATCTCCCCGGAGAGCATCGCGCCGACCGCACGGTGGGCGTTGCGCACCGGCACCACGATGAGGCTGGGCGGCCCACCCTCGAGCGTGGGCCGCGCCCGCTGGAGGAGCACGCGATCCAGGTGGTCCGAGACGTCCTTCTTCTGGACCTGGAGGCAGTGCCGGGGCGCGTCCGCCGGAGCCCGGGGCATCGCCAGCATTGGCCCGAGGTCGAGCCGGCGCGCCTTCCAGTGCTGCACCTCCTGACGGCGGCGGAGCAGATCCCGGCGGCCGATGATCTCCTCCAGGCTCCGGGCCCCCAGCTTCGAGAGCAGCTCGCGAACCTCGCGAGCGACGAAGAGGAAGAAGTGGACCACGCCCTCGGGGGTGCCCTGGAACCTCTCGCGGAGGACCGGATCCTGGGTGGCGATCCCCACCGAGCAGGTGTTGAGGTGGCACTTGCGGAGCATCACGCAGCCCATGGCGATGAGCGACGCGGTGGCCATCCCGTACTCCTCGGCCCCGAGCAGTGCGGCGACGACCACGTCGCGGCCGGTCCGCATCCCGCCGTCGGTCTGGAGCCGGACCCGGCCCCGCATCCCGTTCTCCACCAGCGTCTGGTGGGCCTCGGCCACGCCGAGCTCCCAGGGGAGCCCCGCGTGCTGGATGCTGGAGATGGGCGAGGCGCCGGTGCCGCCCTCGTATCCGGCGATGACGATGCAGCCCGCGCCGGCCTTGGTGACCCCGGCGGCCACCGTGCCCACTCCCACCTCGCTCACCAGCTTCACCCCGATGCGCGCCTGAGGGTTCACCGCCTGGAGGTCGTAGATGAGCTGGGAGAGGTCCTCGATGCTGTAGATGTCGTGGTGGGGCGGGGGAGAGATGAGCGTCACCCCCGGGGTGGAGCAGCGCACCCGGGCGATGCGCTCGTCCACCTTGTGACCGGGCAGCTGGCCGCCCTCGCCGGGCTTGGCACCCTGGGCGATCTTGATCTGCAGCTCGTCGGCGTTGACCAGGTACTCGGCGCTGACCCCGAAGCGGGCGCTGGCCACCTGCTTGATCGCGCTCCGGCGCAGGTCCCCGTTGGCGTCGGGGACGTAGCGGCGCGACTCCTCGCCGCCCTCGCCCGAGTTGCTCCGGCCGCCCAGGCGGTTCATGGCGATGGCCAGCGTCTCGTGCGCCTCGGCGCTGATGCTCCCGAAGCTCATCGCCCCGGTGACGAAGCGCCGGACGATGGCCTCGAGCGGCTCGACCTCGTCCAGGGGCACCGGCTCCTTCGCCACCGCGAGCTCGAGCAGCCCGCGCAGCGTCGCCCCGCCGCGGGACTCGTCGTCGGCCGCGGCGCTGAACTTGCGGTAGGCCTCCCAGTCTGCGCCCTGCACCGCCGCCTGGAGCAGCGCCACCGTCGAGGGGTTCCAGCGGTGCTGCTCACCCTGCCGGCGCCACTGGTACAGCCCGCCGATGGGCAGAGCCGGGCCGGCCTGCGGTCCGTAGCCCCGGGCGTGGCGCTCCTCGGCCTCGCGCTGCAGCTCGGCGAACCCCACCCCTCCCAGCCGCGAGGGGGTGCCGGTGAAGTGCCGATCGATCACCGCCCGGTCGAGGCCCACCGCCTCGAAGATCTGGGCCCCCCGGTAGGACTGGAGGGTGGAGATGCCCATCTTGGACATCACCTTGAGCAGCCCCTCCTCGATGGCCTTGAGGTAGCGCGACTGGGCCTCGGTCTCGTCGAGCGGTATCTCCCCGGAGTCGGCCAGGGCCCGCACCGTGTCCAGGGCGAGGTACGGGTTCACCGCCGCGGCCCCGAAGCCGAAGAGCGCGGCGAAGTCGTGCACCTCGCGCGCCTCGCCGGTCTCCACCAGCAGCCCGGTCTGCATCCGGATGCCGTCGCGGGTGAGCCGCTGGTGCACCGCGGAGAGCGCCAGCAGCGCCGGGATGGGCGCCCGCCGCGCGTCGACTCCGCGGTCGCTGAGGATCAGCAGCCCGCAGCCTTCGTCCACCGCCTCCACCGCCTGCTGGCACAGCCGCTCCACCGCTGACATGAGCGCGCCCTCGCCGCCATCGAGGTCGAACAGCGCCTCCAGCCGTCGGGGGAGGAACATGCCCTCGTGGTGACTCTCGGACAGACGCGCCAGCTGTCCGCTGGTGAGGATGGGTCCGGGGAGGGTGAGCCGGTGGCACTGGTCCGGCGTCTCCTCGAGCGTGTTCCCGTCCGGTCCGGTGGCGGTGGCCAGGCTCATCACCAGCGCCTCGCGGTGGGGATCGATCGGCGGGTTGGTGACCTGGGCGAACAGCTGGTGGAAGTAGCGGAACAGGCTCGGAGCCTGGTCGCTCAGCACCGCCAGCGGGCTGTCCTTCCCCATCGAGCCGGTGGGCTCGTGGCCAGTCTCGGCCATGGGGATGACCAGCTGCTTCACGTCCTCGTCGGTCCAGCCGAACGCCCGCTGGGTGACGCGCAGCTCGTGCTCCTCGAGGCGGAGCGGGGCGGGAACGCGGGGCAGCTCGTCGAAGGTGAAGACGTTCCGGTTGAGCCACTGGCGATAGGGCCAGCGTCCGGTGATGTCGCGCTTCACCTCCTCGTCCTCGAGGATCCGGCCCTCGACGGTGTCGACCAGGAACATCCGGCCCGGCTGGAGGCGCCCCTTCTTCCGGATGCGGTCCGCCGGCACGTCGATGACCCCGGTCTCGGAGGCGAGGATGACCCGGTCGTCCTCGGTGACCAGCCAGCGCGCCGGCCGGAGGCCGTTGCGGTCGAGGGTGGCGCCGATCAGCGCGCCGTCGGTGAAGGCGATGGCCGCCGGCCCGTCCCAGGGCTCGAGCAGGGCGCTGCTGTACTCGTAGAAGGCCCGCCGGTTGTCCTCCATCGCGGTGTGCTTCTCCCAGGCCTCGGGGATCATCAGCATCATCGCGTGCGGCAGGCTGCGGCCGCCGAGCACCAGCAGCTCGAGCATGTTGTCGAACTGCGCCGAGTCGGACTGCTCGGCCTGGACGATGGGGAAGAGCCGGTCGAGGCTGCCGCCAAACTTGGCGGACGACAGCTGGCTGCGACGGGCGTTCAGGTGATTCCGGTTCCCGCGCAGGGTGTTGATCTCTCCGTTGTGACCGATGAACCGGAACGGCTGCGCCAGCTCCCAGGTGGGAAAGGTGTTGGTGCTGAAGCGGGAGTGGACCAACGCCAGTCCGCTCTGAACGTCCTCGTCCCGGAGGTCCTGGTAGAAGCTCGCCAGCTGCGCCGGGAGCATCAGACCCTTGTAAACGATGGTCTCGGAGCTGAGGCTGGGAACGTGGAAGCGCCGCTCGGGGTCCAGGCCCTCGGCGCGGATGTGGTTCTCCACCAGCTTCCGGATGACGAACAGCTTCCGCTCGAACGCCGAGGGCACCACCCGGCGGCGGGCGATGTAGACCTGGCGGAGCACCGGCATCGAGCGCCGGGCCAGCCAGCCCAGCCGCGAGGCGTCGACCGGGACATCCCGCCAGCCGAGGATGCGCTGCCCCTCGCGTTCGGTGACCTCGGTGAACACGCGCTCGCAGGCCGCGCGGGCGGCCGGATCGGCGGGGAGGAAGACCTGGCCCACCGCGTAGCAGCGGGGCTCGGGCATCTCGAAGCCGAGCCGGGTGCCTTCCTTCCGGAAGAACGCGTCCGGCAGCTGCAGGAGGATGCCAGCGCCGTCGCCGGTCTGGGGATCCGCGCCGGTCGCGGCGCGGTGCGACAGGCGCACCAGGATGTCCAGCCCCTGCTCGACGATGGAGCGAGACTTCTCGCCGCGCAGATGGGCCACGAAGCCCAGCCCGCAGGCGTCGTGCTCCATCGTGGGCTCGTACAGTCCGTGCCTCGAGGGCAGGGGCATCCAAGACCTCCCGACCGACCGGTCTGCCGCAGAGCGGCAAACGCACAGCGTACGGGAAGTGGCTGACCCGGCTCAAATGTGGGCGCATCGCACCGGCGACTGACCCGGATGAGCATCACTTGCAGAGGTGTTTGACACCTTGAAAACCCCAGGCATCACAGGGTCTTCGCCAGCCTGCGGGCGCCAGGCCCGGCGGGAGTCCGGCCGAGCAGGCGGTGCCTGCGTCCCGGCGAGCCGGGCGTGACGCCGCGACCAACCCATCGGCGGCGCTGGCCTGCTGCGTCAGGCGTGCGTGCGGAGCGAGCGGCTCCAGAGCTCCTTGAGATCAGCCGGCAGCTGCGACTCCACCTGCCGGGCCTCTCCCTCGCTCACCTGGGCCCGGAGCGCGTGAAAGACCGCCAGGGTCAGGTGCTCGGCGGTCGGCAGGGGCACCCCCAGCTCGTCGGCGACCATCCCCACGAACTCGGTCCGGTCCAGCGCCCGCCGATGGACGCCGGCGTGCCGGTCACAGCGGGTGATCAGATCGCGCAGCTTCGCCGGGAGCTGGGCCTCGAGGTCCTTCGCCTCCTCGGGGAGGATCCTTCGCTCCAGGGCGCAGAGCACCGCCACCGCGGACTGCTCCGCCAGCTCCTCGGAGATCGATCCCACGCGGCGTAGATAGGTCATGAAGGCGGCGAAGGTCTGGTTGCGCCGCTGCTCGCTCCGCTCGGCCCGCTTGGTGGGATCCATGCTGGCATCCACTGCTCCCATCGGGCGAGGTTTGCAACGTCACATGCTCAGCCGCAGGCCCACCCCCACGTCGAGGATGGGAGCGTTCAGCGGACCGAAGAACGAACCGGCCGGTACCCCGCTGACCCCGGCCACGGTGGAGAGATCGGTCCTGGGGAAGCCGAGCCGGAGCTCGCCCCCGGTGCGCCCGAAGTGCCCCGCCAGGTAGCTCTCCACCGAGAGGTAGCTGAGCACCGTCACCACGAAGTCGAGGCGGGCCAGGTAGCTGCTGTCGCTGAGGTTGCTGATCCCCGAGAGGATCCACGTCGTCTTGGCGGTGGTGTCGAGCAGCGTCGCGCTGACCGCCAGGTAGTGCTTGCCCACGTAGAACGGCTGGAAGCCCTGCACGATGAGCAGTGGCAAGTACTCCTCCCGCGAGTAGCTGGCGGAGTTGAAGAAGTACTCGGCGCCGAGGGTGATGCTCTTGTTCCCCTCGAAGTTGATGGCGTAGGTCACTCCCCCCGCGGCCTGCACCACCGGCCTGCCCCGCCCCGGCACCTCCACCTGCGCCTGGCTGGTGACCGGGATGGTCCCCGGGGGAAAGGTGCCCGGCGGAACGCCCGGAATCTTGGAGGGGTCGACCTGGGTGGTGATGGAGAGGCTCCTGCTGGTGGGGGCATCGGAGTATTCCTTCCACGCCACCTCCCCGTAGACGTCGAGGTCGCCCAGAGACATCGTCACGTCGGCGCCCGCCCGCGCCGCGCGGTTCCGCTGCACCAGGCCGTCGAGGCCGAACGCCCCGTTCTTGAATGCGACCTCGACGCGGGCCGCCCCGCCGACGTCGCGCAGGAGCGTGCCGGTGTCGGTGGTGTTGACGCCCGACCCGCCGGGGTTCTCCACCGAGGAGCTGCCCGAGTACCCGCCGCCCACGTTCTGCGTCGGCTCGAACAGCGCGACGGCGGTGAAGTTCCAGCCTGCGCTCTCCCAGGGGATCTGCGCCCGGACCATGGTGACCCCCAGCCGCGCGTCGAAGAGCGCCAGCGGATCCCTGGGCTGGCTGGCGAGGAAATCAGTCGGGGAGAAGAAGCGGGCCACGCCCCACTTGACGTGCTGCCGTCCCGCGGTGACGAAGACCGAGTGGGCGATGTCGAAGCCGAGCCAGGCCTGGTCGAGCAGCACCGCCGGGTTGCTCGCGGTGGTGGTGGCGGGAATCCCCGGGAGCGCCGTCCCGCCCACGGTGGCCGAGAAGAACGGATCGTAGGTCAGCCGGCCGAGGACGAAGGCCCGGAGCCGGTCGGTCGGGCGCGCGTCGAGGTAGGCGTCCACCAGCGTGGGGAACGACACCCGGGACTCGTTGAAGGGCTGGTCCTGCTGCACCTGCATGAACGCCCGGGTGTAGAAGAGGCCGCCGATCTTCAGCGGATCCTCCTTCACCCGGCCGCTGGCGAAGGCGTCGCCCGAGGGCGTGAGGTCGAGCCCGCGCGACTCCTGACCGCCGGCGGCGGAGGCCGCTCCGCTCCCGGGGCCCCCGTCGGGCGCTCCGCCGAAGAGGGACTCCTCGCTCGGGCGCGACGACGCGGTCCCTCCGTCTGCCGCACCGCCGAACAGCGCCTCCTCGTCCGGCCGCTGGGCCCGCGCCGCGAGCGACAGCACCACCGCCGCCAGCACGACCCACCGGCTCATCGGCTCTTCGACTCGAGCCAGGCCTTGGTGAAGATGTTGGCCTGGAGGGGACGGAGGTCCACTTCCTTCAGCACCACGATGGTGCTGTTCGCCTTCTCCACCTCGTCGTAGATGCGGATCTCGCCCGGGTACCACACGTCCGCGCCCTTCGACTCGCTGAACAGCTTCTTCCAGGTCGGATAGTAGAGCGTCCGCATCAGCCGCCCGGAGAGCGCGAACTCCTGGCGCTTGAGCACGTTGCCGGTGGGCTGGTCGACCCAGAGCTTCACCACCGGGTAGGCCACGTCCACCCCGGGCTTGACCTTGCACTCGATCACCCAGGTGTCGAAGCTGCCCAGCTTCGCCTCACCGGAGAAGGTGGAGTCGTACTCCTCCGCCAGCCGCGACTCGTCGAAGTCCGCGCGCCGGCTGTCGGTGCCGGCGATGCGCTCGCGCTCGGTGCGCCGGTCCCACTTCCCGGTGGTCGGATCGTAGCTCCAGAGGTTCTTGTCCAGCCGGAGGTAGCCCTTGCCTGCCTCGCCCTTGGGCTTGGTGAAGAGGATCATCAGCTTCTGGTCCGCGCTTCGCCGGTAGACGATGGCCTCGCGGGCAGTGTCGGTCTTGTCCCGCTCCTTCTGCTCCAAATACGCCAGCGAGCGGTAGTCGCCGGAGTTCCGCTGCCGGTCGTCGATGGTCCGCACCACCTTCATCAGCGCGTCGTGGTCCAGGGGATGGGCGAGGGCCGGCGACACCAGCCCCACCAGCCCGGTCAGGAGCAGCCATCGAGAGCAGGTGGCGACGTTCATCTGCCTGTCGCTCAGCCCACGCGGTGCATCGCCGTCACCGGCTGGAGCCGGGCGGCGAGGAACGAGGGGAAGAGGGCGATCGCGGTGGTGGAGCCGGCGATGAGCCCGATGGCGCCGGCGACCGCCGAGGGCTTCACCAGGAGGTGGAACTCCTCGCGCATCAGGAAGAGCTGCAGCGCCAGCGGCGCATGGAGGTGGGCGAGGTTGAGCAGCGCGCAGAGGCCCAGGCCCAGCGCGGTGCCAGCCAGGGTGGCGGTGAGGGCGAGGGTGAAGGCCTCGGTCATGAACATCGCCAGCACCCGCGCCCGCTGCATCCCGATGGCCCGGAGGGTCCCGATCTCCCGGGTACGCTCCCGGATCGAGATCCACATCGTGTTCATCAGGCCCACCACGATGATCACCAGGAGGATCCCGATCAGCGTGTACGACAGCCAGGTGATCGCGGTGACCGTCCACTGGATGAACGAGATCTCGTCCTCCCAGGTGGTCACGTCGAGCTTCTGGCCGGTCCAGCCCTCGCGGTTGACCGTCTCGAACTTGTACCAGAAGGCGCGCGGGTCGGGGTCCATCAGCTGGTAACCGGCGGCAGCGAGCACCCTGCGCAGCCGCTCCTGGACCCGTGGCACGTCCTTCACGTCCTGGAGGTAGAGGAACAGCGCCCCGGTGGCCTGATCGTTCATCTGGTAGAGGCCGCGGAGGGTGGAGTCGGGGACGAAGGTGTTCCAGCTGCTGAGGAGCCCCACGTTGCGCGCGATGGCGGCAATCCGGACGTCGACGGTGTTGGCCACTCCGCGGACCGTGTAGGCGCTGAGGGTCAGCTGATCCCCGACCCGGACGCCCAGCTTCTCCGCCTGCTGGTCGAAGATGAGGATGGTCCCCGGCTCGGCCAGCGCGTCGAAGGACCCCTCCTTCAGCTGGATCACTCGCCTGAACCTGGGCTCGTGGAGGATGTCGATTCCTCCGATCCCGGACTGCAGCGAGCCGGTGTCGCTCACCACCTTGGCCCAGCCACGTCCTCGCTGGGCGACGTAGTCGAGCTCCGGCACCTCCTTGCGGACGAGCGCCAGGATCTCCGGGTAGTGGGTCACCACCGGGGCGCCGGCTCCGGCGGTCACCTTGAAGAACCCGCCCACGTTCACGTGTCCGGTCATCAGGGTGGTGGCCGACTCGAGGATGGTGGAGCGGATCCCGTTCAGCATCCCCAGCAGCAGCACCAGGAGGGTGGTCACCCCCACGATGGCGCCACCCAGCAGCAGGGTTCGGCGGCCGTGGGTCATGAGATTTCGGACCGCAATCAGGAAGAGCTGGCCCATCTCGTTCACTCGTCGGTCTGCATCGCCCGGACCGGGGCGACGCGGGTGGCCAGGAAGGCCGGGTAGAGGGTGGAGAGGACGGTCACCAGAATCACGATGACCAGCGCCACCACGATGTTCCACGGGCTGAGGGTGGGGAAGAGCCGGGGTCCGGAGAAGAAGAAGTAGAGGGTATCGTTCTGCGCGGGGATTCCCCACCAGTGGAGCAGCGCGATCACCCCCGACCCGAGCGCGGCCCCGGCTCCTCCGAAGATCAGCCCCAGGGTCAAGGTCTCCACCAGCACCATCCCGAGGATGAACCCCCGCGGCGCTCCGATGGCGCGCATCGTCCCCACCTCGGGCGTCCGCTGGAGGGTGGCCATCATCACCGAGTTGTTGATGATGACCATGGCGACGATGAAGATGATCCCCACCGCGAGCAGGAGCACCACGTTGGCCAGGAGGATGAACTGCCCGAGGAATCCGGCCGCCTCGCGCCAGGAGAGGACCTTCAGCCCCAGGTGCTCACGCTCGGAGAGGGCGCGGATGTCGGCCAGGGTCTTCGGGAGGTGGCGCGGATCCTTGAGGATGATGGCCGCGTCGAGCACCACTCCTTGACCGATCTCCGCCGGGTTGTAGACCCGCCGGACGAGCTCCTCTCGCCGCAGCTCTGCGCCGGTACCCTTGAACTGCTCCTTCTCGTCGATGATGCCCGGGGTGGCTTCGGCGACGATCTTTCGGCTGGCCTGGCCGAACAGCTCCTCCTCGGCGCGGCTGCGGTCGATCTCCCGTGCGCCGCCCTCCTTCTTGATCGCCTCGATCTCCGCCTTCCGGTCCGCGCTGAGGTAGCCGTAGAGCTCCCGGAAGCTCACGATGTCCATTAGATTTATGTTTCCGGACAGCGCCGACTTCTCCAGCCCCCGGAACTGGAACGTTCCCCAGACCTTGAGATTGAGGTTCTGGACGTAGCCGCTCCGGGTGAAGGCGGTGATGGTCAGGATGTCGCCCACCTTGAGTCGATACAGCTGCAGGAGTGGGGCGAGGTCCCGGTAGAACACCTGGTACCGCTCGTAGAAGTTGTCGTCGTCGGTCTCGAAGAACGCGTTGAGGAGCCGGTCGAGGTCCTTCTCCGAGGAGCCCAGCGTGCGCTGCAGCAGCGCCACGGCCTTTTCGGTCTTCAGCCGGTCGAGCTGGAGGAGGATCTCCCGGGTCTGGGTCCGGTTCTCGTGGACGTAGCGCTGGAGCGTCTCATCCCGGGCGATCTTCCCCTTGAGGTCGAGCGCGTCCTTGATCTTGTCCAGGCGCCGCGCGGTCCGGAGCTTCAGCCGGTCCTCGTAGACGAACTTGGACATCAGGAAGCCGCGGTGGCCGGGCGGGACCGGCTGCCCATCGACGATCTCCATCCGGTCGAAGTTCTTCTCGAAGGCGTCCAGGTCGGTGCCGACATACCGGAGCGGCACCAGGTCGGCGTCGGACAGCTGGGGGGCCAGGCGATTCTCCAGGAACTCCAGCGATCCGTACGGGTCGCGATCGAAACCGTCCCAGAACGCGTCCGACGAGGCCCGTTCGATGGCGGCGCGCGCCTCCGGGTCGACCGCCTGCGGGGTGTTGATGTCCTCCACCCGGACCAGGTCGGCCCGGAGCACCCGGACGATCTGCCGGACGTGCTCCTTGAGCGAGGCGCGCCTCGCCTCGAGCTCCGGGGTGCTCCCGTGCTCCTTCTGCTGGCGCACCACCGAGCGCAGCTCCTCCAGGGTGAGGTCGACGGTGTTCCCGCTGGTGATGAGCGCGGCGTTGATCCCCATCGGAATGACCGCCTTGACGTTGGGGACCGACTCCAGCAGCCGCTGCTTCCGCTCCCAGTCCACCATCGGGCTCAGGTCGGGGTCGTTGCCCCCCATCGGCCAGATGGCGAACTCCTCCTTGCTCGCCGCGCTGTAGACCTGGATGTGCCCGGCGACGCTCCCGATGATGCTCCGGCTCATCGAGCTGACCACGCTGTTGAGCAGCGCCCCTCCCACCACCACCAGCATCGTGCCCCCGAGGATCACCGAGCCGATGAGGAGGTTGATCCGCGACCGGAACAGGTTGCGGCCAGCGATGCGGAGGAGGATGGCGAGCCGGGCGAGCACCTCAGTGCCCTCCGGACACGGCCAGGGCGGTGCCCGTCCGCTCGCGCCCGACGATCCGGCCGTCGGCCAGCTTCACCACCGCGTCGGCATGGGACATGACCTTGGCGTCGTGGGTGGAGAAGATGAAGGTGGTCCCGTCGCGCTGGTTCATCTCCTTCATGAGGTCGATGATCCGTTCGCCGGTCTCGGAGTCCAGGTTCGCGGTGGGCTCGTCGGCCAGGACGATCTGCGGGTTTCCCACCAGCGCTCGCGCCACCGCCACCCGCTGCCGCTGCCCGCCCGAGAGCTCGTTGGGGCGATGGCGGGCGTGGTCGGCCAGCCCCACCTGCTCGAGGAGGGTCATGACCCGCGCGCGCCGCTCGTGCCCCCGGAGCCGTCCCTGGAGCAGGAGCGGGAACTCGACGTTCTGGAACACGCTGAGCACGCCCACCAGGTTGAAGCTCTGGAAGATGAAGCCGATGGTGTCGAGCCGGAGCCGCGTCAGCTCTCGCTCGCTCAGCGCGGCGGTGTCGTGTCCTGCCACACGGACCGTGCCCCGGGTCGCCACGTCCACGCAGCCGATGAGGTTGAGGAGGGTGGTCTTCCCGCTGCCGGACGGACCGGCGATGGAGATGAACTCGCCGGTGTGCACGTCCAGCGACACGCCGCGCAGGGCGGGGACCACGGTCGTCCCGAGCTGGTACTCCTTGACCACGTCGACGATGCTGACGATTGGCTCGCTCACCGAGGCTCCTCGCGCCGGGGAGGGTGCTAGCGGGCGGGACGTTCCGCGTCAACGAGAGCGGTCGGGAAGGATGCTCTCGGCAGAGGTCTCGTTGCAGCCGCGTGAAGTTCGGTGAAGGCGCTGGGACGACGACTGACCACCCCGAGGGGAGCCGGGGCTCGCCAGGACCCTACTGCGGGGTGGGGCGTGGCGGTTGCGTGGTCGGCGAAGTCTCGAGCGGCGGCCCCGGCATCCTCGGCTCGGTGGACCGCGGGGGCGGCAGTGTCTCGCTCCCCGTTCCCAGTGGCGTCGCGGTCCGTGTCCGCGGGGCGGGGAGCTCGGCGCCCCCCGGCGGAGGAGCCGGTCGGTCCGGGACGGTCGTTCCCTTGGTCCCCGCGTCCGGCGTCGCCCGCCGTGGACCTCCGTCCGGCTGGGCGGTCGCCAGGCCCCCCACGCACAGCGCGGTCAGCAGCATGCGGATGGTCACCGAGCTCCCTCCTGTCGGGCACGGCCTCTGCACTGCCCGGGGAACATAGGAACCCGGGGCTGCCGTGCCTCCTCCCCGGGTCAGGAGCTGAACGGTGGAGACACCCTGGACCTCGACCCGACCGCGGGCGCGCATCCTTCCCGCGCCTCTGTTGACCTCGGGCGACCAGGCCCGGGAGCTCCTGCGCGCCGCCGAGACACGAGCGGCCGAGCTCATCGCCGAGGCGGAGCACGAGGGGGACTCCATCCGGAACGCGGCTCGGGATGCTGGCCGGGACGAGGGGCTCGCCTACGCGCAGCGGCTGCTGGTCGAGATCCAGCAGGCTCGGCTGCGGACCCTGGAGGGGGAGGCGCTGCGGCGCAGCGTGTCCGAGCTCGCCCTGGCGATGACCCGGCGGGTGCTCGGCGATGCATGGGAGGCGGACCCGGACCGCTGGGTTCGTGCGGTGCTCGAGGCCGTGGCCCCGCTCCGGCGGTCGGCGGCCATCTCCCTCCGGGTGGCGCCGGCGAGCGCGCCGGCCATCCGGGACCGGCTCTCGGCGGAGATCGCCAGGGGCACGGTCGACGTCGTGGAGGACCCGGCCATCCGGGAGGCAGGCTGCGTCGCGGTCTCGAGCTGTGGCCAGGTGGACGGCCGGCTCTCGACGATGCTGGCGTCCTTCCGGGGGCCGCTGGGGCTCGAGGAGCCCGGATGAGCGGGCACCCGCTCCTCGACGCCATGCGCTCGGTGCGACCTTTCCGGATGACAGGGCGCGTGGAGCTTGTCCGGGGGCTGCTCCTCGAGGCCACGCTTCCAGGAGCCCGGGTGGGAGAGGTGGCGACCATCACCGATGCCCGGGCGCAGGTGCTTGCCGAGGTGGTGGGGTTCTCGGGGTCGCGGGTCCAGCTGCTTCCGCTCGGGACCGCCGCTGGACTGGGCGAGGGCGCGGAGGTGGCGGGCCGGGGTGAATCGCTCGCCATCGGCGTGGGACCGGGGCTCGTGGGGCGAGTGCTCGACGGGCTCGGTCGCCCCCTGGACGGTGAGCCACCCCCGCCGGGTCTGTCGCGCTGGTCGGTGGACCGTCCGTGCCCCGAGCCGTTCCGCCGGGCGCGCGTGGACCTGCCGCTCCCGCTGGGGGTTCGCGCCATCGATGGGTTGTGCACGGTGGGGCGCGGGCAGCGCCTCGGGCTGTTCGCCGGCGCCGGGGTGGGGAAGTCCACCTTGCTCGGGCAGATGGTGCGGCATACCCGCGCCGACGTCACGGTGGTGGCGCTGGTGGGCGAGCGCGGGCGCGAGCTGCGGGAGTTCGTGGAGGACGCGCTCGGGCCGCAGGGCCTGAAGCGGAGCGTGGTGGTGTGCGCCACCTCGGACGAGCCGGCGCTGCTGCGGCTGCGCGCGGGCTTCGTCGCCACGGCCATCGCCGAATGGTTCCGGGAGCAGGGAGGCAACGTGCTCTTCCTGCTCGACTCGGTGACGCGCCTGGCCCGGGCGCAGCGCGAGGTGGGTCTGGCCGCCGGCGAGCCACCCGCCCGGCAGGGGTATCCCCCCTCGGTCTTCTCGATGCTCCCTCGCCTGCTCGAGCGGACGGGAAATTCGGCGCGCGGATACTGCACCGCGCTCTACACCTGTCTGGTGGCGGGGGACGACATGGAGGATCCCATCGTCGACGAGGTGCGCGGCATCCTCGACGGGCACGTGGTGCTCGACCGGCGCATCGCCGAGCGTGGGCGCTGGCCAGCGGTGGACGTGCTGGCGTCGCTCTCGCGCGTCATGTCGCAGGTCACGACCGAGGAGCACCGGCGGCTCGCGGCGCGCTTCCGGGAGCTGCTCGCCGCCTACGAGCAGAGGCGGGATCTCATCCTCCTCGGCGCCTACGCGCCCGGGACGGATGGCCTGACCGACGAGGCCATCGCCCGCCGGCCAGCGCTCGAGGACTTCCTGGCGCAGGGGCGCGACGAGCCGGCCGGGAAGCTGCTCGAGCGGATGCGGAAGGCGGTGGAGGGATGAGCGGGCTGCGCGCGCTCCAGCGGATGCGGACCGATGCCCGCGACGGAGCGCAGGCGGCCTTCGCCCGGCGGCTGTCCGAGCTCCGGCTCGCCGAGGAGCTGCTCGGTCGAGCCACCGCCCGCTGGGAGTCGCAGCGCGTCCGCGTTGGCGGTCGGGCCGAGTCGCGGCTCTCGGTGCTCGGCGCCGGCGGAGTGGCCGGGAGCGCGGTCCTCCACGCCCGGCACGAGTCGCGCCTGCGCGGGGAGCTGGAGATCCTCGCCTTCGGACGCGACGTGGCACGTCGCCAGCACGCCTCGAGATCTGCGTGGACGGAGGACGCCCGGGAAGCCCTCGAACGTGCCGAGGCGAGCCTGGCGGTGCTGGAGCGGCTGATCGCGCGGCGGGAAGAGGAGGCCCGGCGCCGGCGACACCAGCGGGAGGAGCAGGCGCTCGAGGAGTCTGCGGGAGTGGGTGCCCGCTCGATCGGATGACCTGCGGGGCAACGGCCCAGGTCGAGCTGCCCGGGGGGGTAGGCGCGGGTCATCGGCCGGCGCGGTTCAGACTGTCGAACGCAGCACCCCCGCGCGCAGTGGCGCGAGGTAATTCAAGCTGCTCGCGGCCAGCGCGGCGCCGATCGCCAGATTGACCATCCCGCGCCATAGCGGGGGCACGCCCCCCAGCGTCATCCCGACGCTGAGCGCGGTCATGAGCCCGATCACCACCCAGCTCCGCGTCCCGTAGACGTGGATGGGACGGCGTTCCTCGGTGAGGGCCGCGAGCCGGTCGAGATTCCGCCGGGCGGTCTTCCGCAGAAGGAACCAGCCCTTCGCCGCGCCCGCGACCAGAGCGGCGACGGCGACCACCGCGACGACCCCCGGCGCCGTCGCTCCGCGCGCTGCCTGGAGCAGTCGTGCCGTCCCGAGCGACAGCAGCACCACCCCGCCGAGCATCCACAGCCCGAAGGCCAGCCATCCCAGCGAACGCGGCGCGAGCTTGACCGGCAAGGCCAGCAGCACCACCACGATGAACGGCATGATCGGCAGCGCGGGCATGGTCCGGGCCTCCGGCTACAGCTCGTCGAGGAACTCCTCGTTGTAGGTGTAGCGCGACAGGCGCTTCACCAGCGCTTCCATCGCCTCCACCGGCTTCACGCTGAAGAGCATCTGGCGGAGCTTCTTCACCTTCTCGTACTCCTTCTGGGTGAAGAGCTTCTCCTCCTTCCGCGTGCCGGACTGGGGGATGTTGATCGCCGGGAAGATGCGCTTCTCGGCCAGGAGCCGGTCGAGGGTGATCTCGCTGTTCCCGGTCCCCTTGAACTCCTCGAAGATCACCTCGTCCATCCGGCTCCCGGTGTCGATGAGCGCCGTGCCGACGATGGTCAGCGAACCGGCCTCCTCGGTCGCCCGGGCTGCGCCGAAGATGCGCTTCGGCCGCTCGAGGGCACGGCTGTCCACGCCGCCGGTGAGGGTGCGGCCGGAGCTGTCGACCTCCTTGTTGAAGGCCCGCGCCAGCCGGGTGATGGAGTCGAGGAGGATCATCACGTCCTTCCCGCTCTCCACCATGCGCCGTGCCCGCTCCAGGGCGAGCTCGGCCACCTTCAGGTGGTCCCCGGTGGGCCGGTCGCTGCTCGAGGCCAGCACCTCGGCCTTGATGCTCCGGCGCATGTCGGTGACCTCCTCCGGCCGCTCGTCCACCAGGAGCACCATCACGTGCATCTCGGGATGGTTGGTGAGCACCGCCTGGGCGATGCGCTGGAGCATGATGGTCTTGCCGGCCTTGGGCGGGGAGACGATCAGCGCGCGCTGCCCCTTCCCCAGCGGGGCGATGAGATCCAGCACCCGGGTCACCATCTCCTTGTGCCCGTGCTCGAGCCGGATGCGCTCCACCGGATCGATGCTGGTGAGGTCGTTGAAGTGGGGGAGCCGTGGCGCGCCCTCCGCCGGCCGGCCGTCGATGGTCTCCACCCGTTGAACCAGGCCCTTCTGGCCCCGCATCTGCGCCATCGCGGTGACGTACTGGCCCTGACGCAGCCGGAGCTTCTGCACCAGGTTCTTGGGGAGCTCGGCATCGTCGGGGCCGGGCAGGAGGTTCCGCCGGATCTGCCGCAGGAACGCGTTCGGGCCCTTGGCCTCGGTGTCGAGCACGCCCTCGACCCCCACCAGATTCGGCTGCGCCTGGGCAGCAGGGGGGCGCGGGGCACTGGCCGGGGCCTGCTGGCCCGGCTGGGGTTGCTGCTGTTGCTGCTGGCGCGCCTGCCACTGCTGCAACTCCTGGGGCGTGAGGAAGACCTGGGTCTGCTGCCCGTCGGGGCCGGTCAGCATCCGGTACGCCTGACCCTCGGGAGTGAAGAGGACCGGAGCGCCGCGGCCGCGGCGGCGGCGACGACGGCGGCGGCGGCCGGGAACGGGCGCCTGGCCCGGAGCGGGGGCGGGGCCTCCTCCCGGACCGGCGGTCGGGCCGGGCGTGGCCTCGGCCTCGTCGGGGCCGTCGTCGTCCGCGCCGTCGTCTGCTTCCGACTCGGGCGCCTCGGGCGCGGCGGCCGGAGCGGGGAGGGTGTCGGTGGTGTCGTTGTCGTTGCTCATCCAGTGCTCTCGAGGGGTGAGAGGCGAGGCGGAGGACAGGGCGAGAGCACGAATGCGCTCCCGAGCCCCGACCGGTCCGGCCAGCCCCGGAGTCCGTCCCCACCGGCCAGCCCGGGAAGTGGGCCCGACCCGACGGAGACAGCTCGCCTTATAACAGAAGACGGCCTGGTTCGCTCCGGAACCCCCCGGACCGACCGATGTGAGACACCTCGCGCACGTCTACTGGAGCTGGAACTCGAAGGGGAGAGCGGCCTTCATCCCCGGCTCGAGGAGGAACAGCGAGGGGACGCCGACCTCGCGGGCGAGCCGCTGCAGCGCATCTGGCTCCGGGGCGGAGCGCTCGCCGGCGACGCCCAGCTGGGTGAGGACGCCATTCTCTGCGGCCAGCGCGGCGAAGAGGCCCACCGGACCGCCGTAGGTCACCAGCGAGAGCTCCTCGCCCTCGGGCACCCCGGCGCGGCGCCGCGCCTCGGCGACCGCCTCGGGCAGTCCTCCGAGCGCGTCCACCAGGCCGCGCGCCCGGGCATCCTCGCCGGACCAGATGCGGCCGCGCGCCACCGTGTCCACGCGCGCCGGATCCATGGTCCGGCTCCGCGCCACCTCGTTCACGAAGTCCTCGTAGAAGGCGTCCACCCAGCGCTGCGCCGCGGCCTGCTCGGCCGGCGTCCAGGGGCGGTACAGCCCGAGGATGTCCGAGAGCGGTCCGCGCTTCAGGGTCTCGACGTTGACCCCGAGCTTCTTTCCCAGCCCTTCCAGCCCCGGCTTGAGCACGAACACCCCGATGCTTCCGGTGAGCGTCGTCGGCTCGGCCAGCACCCAGTCCGCACCCATGGCCGCGTAGTAGCCGCCCGAGGCCGCGGAGCTGCCCATCGTCGCCACCACCGGCTTCCGCGCCCGGGCGCGCAGCACCGCCCGGTACATGATGTCCGAGGCCAGCCCGTCGCCGCCGCCACTGTCCACCCGGAGGACGATGGCCGCGACCAGAGGGTCGTTCTCGGCGTCCCGGAGGGCCCGCTGCACCGTCTCGGAGCCGGCGGAGCGGGAGAAGCCAAAGGGGTCGCTCCGGCTCCGTCCCGAGGTGATGGTGCCGATGACCGGGACCACCGCGATGCGCCGCGGCTCTCCCCAGCGCCGCTCGGGCGGAGGAGGCCAGTAGGTGCCGACCCAGCGGCCGTCCGGCACCAGCGCCGCGCCGGCCCGGTCCAGCTGCGCCGGGTCCACCACGTCGTCGGCGAGCTTCTCCTTCACCGCCATCCGTGGGGGGAGGAGCCCCTGCTCGAGCACCTTCCGGAACCGCTCCGCCGGGAGAGCGCGGGACTCGGCGACCAGGCCCTCGTAGCGGCGGGCCTCGACGTCGAGGAAGGCGTCGAGCGACTCGCGCTGCTCGCGGCTCATGCTCGCCCGGGTGAGCGCGTCCGGGGCGTCCTTGTAGGGCCCCACCCGCGCCACGTCCCACTTGATGCCCAGCTTCTGCATCGTCTCGCCGAGGAAGATGACGCTGGCCGAGAGCCCGTTCACCTCGAGGAACGACTGGGGCGCCACCCAGATGCGATCGGCCCCGGTGGCGATCAGGTACTCCTTGTCCCCTCCGGAGAGGAGCATCGCCGCCACCCGCTTGCCCCGCTGACGCAGCCGGATCAGCTGGGCGCGCAGCTCCTCGGCCTCGCCCATCCCGATGGGTAGCCGCTCGATCTTCACCACCAGGCCCGCAAGGGTGCGGTCCTGGCCGGCACGCTCCAGGCGGCGGAGCAACCTCAGGTAAGGGTCCTCCTCGCGGATGCCGAAGAGCCCCAGCGCCGAGCCACCGCCGGCGAGCGCGGAGTCGAGGTCGATGAGGCCCACCCGGCCGCCGAACAGCTCCACCCCGCGGTAGCGCGAGGCGGAGAGGCGCGCGGAGATGACGTGGTCCGTCCCGTTCGGCCCCCCTCCGAGCGCGTAGCCCGCACCGGCGTACCCGCCGTTGAGGGTGAGCGACACCTGCCAGAACCACGGCTCACCCGCCTCCCGCCAGCTCTTGGTCACCGAGCTCCCGAGCACCACCCCGCGCACCACCTCGGCCTGGACCACCGCGCCGACCCGGCTCCGGTCGAGGGAGTTGAACCCGGGGAACTGCCAGTTCGCGCCCAGGGTCAGCCAGTCGCCCCAGGGCCGGACGCCGAAGGCCAGCTCCCAGGTCCGGGTGTGCGCCTCGTCGCCGATGTCCTTCAGCGCCAGGCCGAGCGCGAGCGAGCGGATCGGGCGGCTGGCGAGGCCCAGGTCCCAGGTGTTCGGTCCGGGCGCCGTCCCGAGGTTGGGGGTGTAGACGTTGAAGCTCGTCCCGGCGCTCAGCCACTGGCCACCGAGAGAAAAGGTGTACGAGGTCTTCTTGTAGCCGCTGCGCTCCGTGCCGGCGTACGGCCCGCGCACCCAGTCCAGGCCGACGCCGAACCCCACCCAGTCGAAGAAGGTGCTGCCGAAGTAGAGGCCGTCGACGATGGAGTCCAGGTGGAGGTTTCGCTCGTGCTGGTAGACGAGCATCGGGCCGCCGATGAACTGCAGACCCGCCGGATTGACCTCCGGGGCGGTCACCTCGTCGGCCAGCGCGGCGTTGGTCGGGGGGAGGGTCGGCCGCAGCTCGCCGATGGCCGAGGCCTGCGCGTGGACGAGGCCGGGGAGGAGCAGGAGGGCGAGCGCGGCGGAGCGAGTCACCCCCACTGCTTCGCCCAGGTGTGGGGCTCCCGGCAGCAACAAAGCGGCGGTCGGAAGCCGAGCGGACACTTCTTCATCCGGGCTCCCTTTCTTGCCACGTGGGTCTCGGCCGTTAGGATGCTGAGGCTGCGTCAGGGTGCTACAGGGGAGAACCGCGCGGATTTCCTCGCCTTCTTCCCCGGCAGGCGGGCGCCCGGAGCGAGGCGATGGCACGACAGAGCACGGCATTGAAGGCGCGAGGCAAGGCGCCCCCGGGAAAGAACGGAGAGCTGGCCCTCGGTGGAGGCGGCGGGAGCGACACGCCCACGGCGCTCCACGAGGAGGCGCGCCGGCGCTACCTCAACTACGCGCTGAGCGTCATCACCTCGCGGGCCCTGCCTGACGTGCGCGACGGCCTGAAGCCGGTGCAGCGCCGGATCGTGTACGGCATGTACGCCGACTTCCGGCTCACCCCGGATGCGAAGTACCAGAAGTGCGCCGAGGTCTGCGGCCAGATCATGGGCCGTTACCATCCGCACGGGGACCAGGCCATCTACGACGCGCTGGTCCGGATGGCGCAGGACTTCTCGCTTCGGTACCCGCTGGTCGACGGGCACGGAAACTTCGGCTCGCTGGACGGCGACGCCGCGGCCGCCTACCGGTACACCGAGTGCCGGATGACGGCGATCGCCACCGACCTCGTCCGGGAGATCTCGAGCGAGACGGTGCCGTTCAGGCCGAACTACACCGGAACGAGGACCGAGCCGGTGGTCCTGCCGGCGCTCGCCCCGCAGCTCCTGATGAACGGCACCACCGGGATCGCGGTGGGCATGGCCACCAACATCCCGCCACACAACCTGACCGAGCTGTGCGAGGCGCTCACTGCGCTGGTGAAGGATCCCAAGCTGGAGACCAAGGATCTCTTGAAGTTCATCAAGGGCCCTGACTTCCCCACCGGCGCTCAGATCCTGAACTCGAGGAAGGAGCTCCGGGAGATCTACGAGGCCGGACAGGGCTCGGTGCGGGTGCGCGGGGAGTGGAAGCTGGAGCAGCTCCCGCGCGGCGGGCAGCAGATCGTCATCACCTCCATCCCCTACGCGGTGAACAAGGCCAATCTGGTCTCGAAGATCGGCGACCTGGTCCGCGAGCGGAAGCTGTCTCCGCTCACCGACGTCCGCGACGAGAGCACCGCCGACGTGCGGATCGTGCTGGAGATCAAGCGGGACGCGGGCGCGGAGATGGTCATGGCGTATCTGTTCAAGCACACCCCGCTGCAGACGAACTTCAACGTGAACATGACCGCCCTGGTCCCCGGCGACGATCCCGAGGTCGGGACCCCACAGCGGCTGGACCTCAAGGCGATGCTCCAGCACTTCCTGGACTTCCGCTTCGAGGTGGTGACCAAGCGGCACGAGTTCGAGCTCGCCCAGGTCAAGAAGCGGCTCCACGTCCTGGAGGGCTTGGAGAAGGTCTACGACGCGCTCGACGAGATGATCCGCATCATCCGGAAGTCCGACGGCAAGCAGGACGCCGCGGCCAAGCTGATGAAGCGCTTCGAGCTGGACGCCGAGCAGGTGGAGGCCATCCTCGAGCTGAAGCTCTACAAGCTGGCCCGGCTGGAGATCCTGGTCATCCAGAAGGAGGCCAAGGAGAAGCGAGCCGAGGCCGCCCGGCTGGCCGGAGTGCTCAAGGACGTGCGCAAGCGCTGGGCGGTGGTGACCGACGAGCTGGCTCAGGTGAAGGAGAAGTACGCCGACGCGCGCCGCACCAAGATCGGCGGCGGTGGGGACGACGTGGAGTACTCGGAGGAGGCGTTCATCGCCGAGGAGGATGCCCACGTGGTGCTCACCCGCGACGGGTGGGTGAAGCGCGTCCGGGAGATGAAGGACCCCAGCACCACCCGCCTCCGCGAGGGCGACGAGGTGATGGCGGTGGTCGCCGGCTCGCTCAAGAGCAACCTGGTCTTCTTCTCCAACTTCGGTTCGGCCTACGTGATGCGCTTCAACGACGTGCCCGCCTCCACCGGGTACGGCGACCCGGTGCAGAAGCTCTTCAAGTTCGACGACGGTGAGCGGGTGGTGGGTGCCCTGTCGCTCGACCCGCGGCTGCCCCGGCCCGAGCTCCTCGTCGGGGTCAGCCGGCGGGGGTACGGGCTCCGGTTCCCGCTCGCCCCGCACACCGAGGCCTCCACGCGCTCCGGACGCCGCTACGCCCGGCCGGGCGAGGGGGATGAGCTGGTGGGCGTGGTTCCGGCCGGGAGCCGCGACCTCCTGGCGGTGGTGACCGAGCACGCCCGGGCGCTGGTGACGAAGGCCAGCGAGGTCAACGAGCTCGCGGGGCCCGGGCGCGGGGTGACGGTGATCAAGGTGGAGCCCGAGGACCGGGTGCTGGCGTTCCTCTGCACCGCGGACAGGGAGGCCCGCCTGGAGCTCGAGACGTCGAAGGGCAGGAAGCTCGTCCTCTCTCCCACCAAGTACGAGGTGAGCGCGCGCGGCGGCCGCGGCCGGGAGATGGCCCGGAAGGAGACGGTGAAGCTGTTGCCCGCGCCGCTCCAGTGGACGCCGCTGCCTGAAGAGAAGAAGGAGGAGCGCTGACCATGGCCACCGCGAAGAAGGCCACCGCCCGCGGCGGCAGCTACGGCGCTGCCGACATCCAGGTCCTGGAGGGCCTGGAGCCGGTCCGCAAGCGGCCGGCGATGTACATCGGTGGCACCGACGACACGGGCTATCACCACCTGCTCTGGGAGATCGTCGACAACAGCGTCGACGAGGTGATCAACGGCTACGCCGAGAAGATCGAGGTGACGCTGCACAAGGACGGGAAGACGGTCACCGTCACCGACGACGGCCGTGGCATCCCGGTGGACGTGCACCCCCGCTACCGCAAGCCGGCGCTGGAGATCATCCTCACCACCCTGCACTCCGGCGGGAAGTTCGAGCAGGGGAACTACCTGCACTCCGGTGGTCTGCACGGGGTCGGCAGCTCGGTGGTCAACGCGCTCTCCAGCAAGCTCGTCGCCGAGGTCAAGCGCGAGTCGAAGCGCTGGGTCCAGACCTTCTCCCGGGGGAAGCCGACCTCCTCGCTGAAGTCCACGGGGCCGGCGCGCGGGACGGGCACGGCGATCACCTTCACTCCCGACGCCGACATCTTCGGGGAGAAGATCCGGTTCGATCCCGAGCTGATCCGCGACCGGCTCGAGGCCAAGAGCTATCTCCACAAGGGCATGGAGGTGGTCTTCCGCGACCAGACCGCCTCGCCCGCGACCGAGATCAGCTACCGGCACGACGGAGGCATCGAGGAGTACCTGGCCAAGGTGGTGGCCGAGCGGGGCAAGGCGCTGGTGCCGGCGGGCGCCGCGCCCTTCTACGTCTCGCGCGAGGAGCCGCGGCTCGAGCTGGCCGTGGCCTGGACCGAGGCCACCGACGAGCACGTCCGCAGCTACGTCAACGGCATTCCCACCGCGAACGGCGGGACGCACGAGGCAGGCCTTCGCTCCGGCCTGGTGAAGGCGGTCCGCAACTACATCGAGACCCACGAGCTGACGCCCAAGGGCGTGACCCTCACCGCGGAGGACATCCGCGAGGGCATGGTCGCCATCCTCTCCAGCTACGTGATCGAGCCGCAGTTCCAGGGCCAGACCAAGGGGCGGCTGAACAACCCGGAGATGGCCGGCCTGGTGGACAACGCAGTCCGGCCGGCGCTGGAGAAGTGGCTGAACGACAACCAGTCGGTGGCCGAGTCCGTGGTGGCCCGCATCACCCTGGCCGCCCGGGCGCGCGAGGCCAGCCGGGCGGCGTCGCTCGAGGTGACCCGCAAGAGCGCGGTGAGCCACAAGCTCAACCTCCCCGGAAAGCTCGCCGACTGCGCATCGACCGACCCCAGCGAGAGCGAGCTGTTCATCGTCGAGGGCGACTCGGCCGGCGGCTCGGCGAAGCAGGGCCGTGACCGCCGGACCCAGGCCATCCTCCCGCTCCGCGGCAAGGTGCTGAACGCCGAGCAGGCCTCCATCGACAAGGTGGCGAGCAACAAGGAGCTGCAGGACATCGTCAGCGCCCTGGGCTGTGGCATCGGTCCGGACCTGAATCTGGAGAAGCTCCGCTACGGGCGGGTCTTCCTCCTGATGGACGCCGACAGCGACGGCCACCACATCGCCACCTTGCTCCTGACGTTCTTCTACCGGCACCTCCGTCCGCTCATCCAGAACGGAGTGGTGCACATCGCCCAGCCGCCGCTGTACCGGATCGACATCGGCAAGGAGACCTACTGGGCCATCGACGAGCCGGACCGGGACCGCATCCTCGAGGAGAAGACCAGGGGGAACGCCAAGCCCAACATCACCCGGTTCAAGGGGCTGGGTGAGATGCCGGCCGAGGACCTGAAGGCCACCACGCTCGATCCCAGGCGCCGTCAGTCGCTCCGGGTCAGTATCGTCAACGAGCTCGAGACCGACCGGGTGATCAACGACCTGCTCGGCAAGGACGTCTCGGCGCGCTTCAAGTTCATCATGGAGCGGGCGCGCGAGGTCGAGGGCGAGGAGCTGGACATCTGAGCGGCGAGCGGCTGGCATTCATCGGCCTCGACGCGGCCGAGTATCCCCAGGAATTGGACCTCCGCTGGCGGGTGCTCCGGAAGCCGCTCGGCCAGGGGCCCGACGCCGTGACCTTCCCCTTCGAGGCCGAGAGCCTGCACCTGATCGCGCTCGATGCCGGGCGGGTCGTCGGCTGCGTGCTGTTCCACCCCGAGGGGCCCGCGACCGGCCGCCTCTTCCAGATGGCCGTCGAGCCCGACCGGCAGGGGACCGGGCTCGGAACGCGCCTGGTCCGCGCGCTCGAGGACGAGGTGAGCGCGAGGGGGTTCCGGGAGGTCACCCTGCACGCGCGGGACGCTGCGGTCGGGTTCTACGCCCGGCTGGGATACGTGTCCTTCGGAGCGCCGTATGTCGAGGTCGGCATCCCGCACCAGAACATGCGCCGAGCTCTCCGGCTGGCCCCCGAGCTGACCCGGAGCTGACCCGGGCCCCGCCTGTCCGACGGCCGGACGGGGCTCAGAACCTCTCGCGGACGTTGGCGATCGCCATCAAGGTGAGATCCGCCGCCTTCCGGGCCGAGGCGGGGTTCTGTCCGGTGACCAGCCGCCCGTCGGCGATGGCGAAGGCCTGGAAGTTCGGTGCGGTCTCCACCCTGGCCCCGAGCGACTCGAGCCGGGTCTGGAGCAGGAAGGGGACCGCCTTGGCCAGGCCGACCGCCTCCTCCTCGGCGTTGGTGAAGGCGGTCACCCGGCGCCCGGCGACGATGGGCCGCCGGTCCGAGTCCACCGCGCGCACCAGCCCGGCCGGGCCATGACAGACCGCGGCCACCACCCGGCCCGAGGTCCAGGCCCGGGAGACGGCGCTGGCCAGGGCAAGGCTCACCGGGAAGTCGAACATCGTGCCGTGACCGCCGGGCAGGAAGACCGCGTCGAAGCGGGTGGCGTCCACCGACTCGATGGAGACCGATTGCTCGAGCGTGCGCGCTCTGGTCGGGTCGGCCAGGAACCGCTCCACCACCGGTGCCTCGGGTCCGGACGGCGGGATCGACCGGCGGTCTACCGGAATCTTGCCCCCGTGAATCGAGGCCACCATCACCTCGGCGCCGGCGTCCGCGAAGTGCATGGAGGGGACGGCGAGCTCCTCCAGCCACAGACCGGTGGGCTTCCCGGTGTCCCCCATCACCGCGTGCGACGTTGCAACCATCAAGATCCTGGGTGCCGCCATCCGTGCTTCTCCTCCATCGTGCTGGGGGAGGGGTAACGATGGAGTCGCTTCCGCGCCCGGCGCACCGCTCGATGCCCGCGACGGGCGAACGATGTCACTCAGAAGCTGGACGATGGGGGAGGTGCCGGCAGGGGCAGGCCGGGAAGGATCGAGGCCGTCCATGGAGGCGGACTTCAGTTGATTGCGTCCGCAATGAGAGCCTCTCGGCGCGCCGGGCGCCGGACCCCGGCCTCGCCGCTCCCTGTCCGGTCGCCCCGGGCCTCCGGACCGGGGCAGGGTGGCCCCGGACTGCCCGGAAGCCCGGCCGTGGAAGGCGCGGACCTTCCGGTGTGGCACAATGCGCCCCGGAGGTCGTCGCTCGGTCCATGCCCGGTCAGCTCTTCCTGCACCAGCTCCAGCTCGGGCCGATGCAGAACTTCGTGTACCTGGTCGGGACCGAGGGGCAGCGCGACGTGGTGGTCGTGGACCCGGCGTGGGACGTGGACGCGATCGAGAAGACCTGCGTCATCCACGGCAAGCGGCTGTGCGGGATTCTCCTCACCCATTCCCACAAGGACCACACCAACGGAGTGGGGGAGCTGCTCGCCCGGCGGGACCTCCCCGTCTACGCCCACCGGACCGAGATCGAGTTCTCCGACGACCTCAAATCCTTCGCCGACGCCCTCCAGCCCCTCGCGCCCGGAGACCCGGTCCCGCTCGGTGGGGTCACCGCAAAGGTCATTCATACCCCCGGTCACACGCCCGGTTCGCAGTGCCTGTACGCGGCGGATGCGCTCCTGTCCGGCGACACGCTCTTCGTCAACGGGTGCGGCCGCTGCGACCTGCGCGGCGGTGACCCAGGGCAGATGTACGGCACGCTGTACCAGACCCTGCGGAAGCTGCCCGGCGCCACCCGGCTCTTCCCGGGGCACGACTACGGGGACGTCCAGGTCTCCTCGCTGGAGCGCGAGTCGGCCCGCAACCCCTACTTCCAGTTCAAGGATGCGGCGTCGTTCGTCGCATACCGGATGCGGCCGCGGACCTGACCGCCTCCAGCGCATCCGTCGGCTGGGGCGCCGTCCGGCGCAATGAGGCCGAGGCCGCCAGGGCGAGCAGCGCCACCGACACCGCGGACCAGAGCAGGGACCAGAGCAGCGCCGGGACGTGCGTCTGCGCCGCCAGCAGCACCGCGTCGCTCGGCCCTCCGCCTCCCGGGCGCCAGAGGTCGTCGCGCAGGTCGAAGAGCGCGTACAGGCCGGTGAACACCGCGAGGACCATCACCAGCGCTCTCACCGCCGCGGCGGGCAGCACCCGGGCCAGCACCAGGAGCACCGCGCCCGTCACCAGGCAGTAGCCGACCGTGAACGCGTTGCCGGCGTAGATCAGCCCCATCGCCGTCACCCAGACGCCCATGGCATAGAGCACCGCCCGGTGCAGCCGGAAGCGGAAGGCGAGGACCAGCTGGAGCCCCCCGGAGACGGCGCTGCCCACGTACCCCGCCGAGTAGACGGCGATCTGCGGAAGCCAGCCCGCAGGGAGCGAGGAGAGGCACTGACCCGACTCGTCGGCCCCGACGATGACCCGCTCCACCCGGCCCCCGAAGAGCAGGGTGGCCAGTGCGTGCCCGGTCTCGTGCACCAGCACCACCAGGAGCCGCAGCGGTGCCAGCCAGGGGGCGTTCCAGAACCAGAGACCCGCCACCACCAGGACGGTGAGAACGACGAGTCGCCAGACGTCGAGGCCGAGGCGCGGGCGGAGGGGTTCGGGCACGGGAAGGTCCCGGGGTCAGGACGTTCCGGGCCCGCCGTCTATTTCACGGAGGCGAGGTGGGGGGGCCACCCTTCCGGGACGACGACCTGCCCGTGCCGCTGAGCTGCCCGACCCGCTGCCGCCCGTCGAGCCCGATCCGCCGGTGCTGGACGGGTCGCTCTTGCTGCCGGCCGGTGCAGGGACGCTCGCCCGAGCCTCCGGGGGAACGGCGTCTTCCGGGCGGCCCTACGCCTGGTCCTGCGGCTGCTCGCTCTCGTCCTGCCGGGTCATGCCCCAGTCCTTCAGCCGCTTGAAGAGCGTGGAGCGCGCAACCCCCAGCTCCTTCGCCACCCGCTCGCGATTGTTGTTGAACTGGCGCAGAGCCGACTCGACGATCTGCCGCTCGGCCAGCTCGAGCAGCTCGTCGAGCTTGCGGCCGGGCAGGTAGTGCCCGGCGAACCCGGTCCCGTTCCGTTGACGGGGGGAGGGCTCGGGATCCAACGAGAGGTCGGCCTCGTCGATCGACGTCCCGCGGCGCAGGAGCAGCGCCCGATGAACGACGTTGCGCAGCTCGCGGACGTTCCCCGGCCAGGAGTGGCCCTGCAGCCGGGCCAACGCCGCCGGGGTGAAGCGCACCGTCTGTCCGCGCGGCGAGAACTGCGACAAGAGAAACTCGGCCAGCGCCGGGATGTCCCCCCGGCGATTGCGGAGGGGCGGCAGGGTCAGTGGGACGACGCAGAGCCGGTAGTACAGGTCGTCGCGGAACTGGCCCATCCGGCTGGCGGCGAGGAGGTCGCGGTTGGTCGCCGCCACCACGCGCACGTCGACGTGGCTCGGACGGCTCGAGCCGACCCGCTTGATCTCCCCGGACTCCAGCGCCCGGAGCAGCTTGGCTTGAAGGTCCAGCGGGAGCTCGCCGATCTCGTCCAGGAACAGGGTGCCCCCGTCTGCTTCCTCGAAGGCGCCCTTGTGCGCGCCGATCGCGCCGGTGAAGGCGCCCTTCTCGTGGCCGAACAGCTCGCTCTCGATGAGCTCCTTGCTGATCGCCGCGCAGTTCACCGGGACGAAGGGACGCTCGGCACGCGAGCTGCGGGCGTGGATCGCGCGGGCCACCAGCTCCTTTCCGGTGCCGGACTCGCCGAGGATGGTGACCGCCGCCGCCGAGGGCGCGACCCGCTCGATGAGGTCGATGAGCAGGTGCATCGCCGGGTCGTCACCCACCAGCCCCTGCCACGCGGGGGGAGCGTCCTTGCGCGCAGGAGTGGCCGGCTCGAGCAGGACGTCGGTCTCGCCGATGCGCAGCTGGGTGTGCAGCGGGACCTCCGCCTCGAACAGTCGCACCGCGCCGAGCCAGGTGCCGTTGGTGCTCGCGTGATCGAGCACCAGGAAGCGGCCGCCGCGGCGGGTGATGCGGAGGTGCTTGCCGGAGGTGAAGCGATCCTCCAGCACCAGGTCGTTGCCCGGGTCCTTCCCGATCGTCGCGCCCTCGCCCACCAGCCGGTGCACCGAGTCGGTGCCGCCGTGCCGGAGACGGATCTGCGCCGACTGCCAGCGCTCCGAGCCTTCGGCCCGCGGCTGAGCGACCGTGCCCCGCACCTCGGTCTCCGGCGCCTGCTCGACGCTCGCCGCCTGCGCCCGGAAGATGGCCCGCCACTGCCCGAGCGCGATCTCCGCCCCGTCGGTCAGCGGCGCTCGCGGTGCGCGGGTTCCCCCGACCACCGTGCCCTTGCCAGAGAGGTCCTCCACGGTGGCGGAGTCCCCCACCAGGACGACCGCCGCCTGCTGCCGGCTCACCTCGGGATCGGGAATGACCACGTCACAGCGGTCCCCTCGCCCCAGGACGATCCTCGGACGATCGAGCGCGAAGCGAAGCACCTCCTCGCCACGCCGCAAAAACACAAGTTCCGGCATCCGACGGACCCCCCCGAACGTGCCGCTCAACGCTAGCAGCCGGCTGCCCAGGAGTTCAACGTCGTCTCACCAGGGTGAACCCCGCCTCAGCGGCCGGGGCGGAAGCTTGGTTTCCCGAGGTAGCCCGTGAGCTTCGCGTTCCGGTACGCCGAGTCCTGGGGGTCCACCGGGAGCTGGGTGAACCCGGCGGCGATCATCCCCATCCGGCGGAGGAAGTCCGGCGTGGGGCGGATCCGCAGGCTCAGGTCGGGCTCGGAATAGGGCAGCGCCCGCGCGAGCCGCACCGTCCCGGAGGCCTGGATGTCCAGCTCGGGGCCTTCCAGACGGAGCGCCTTCAGCGTGCCGATGCCCCGCTCGATGGGCAGCTCGGCGTCGAGCTTCCCGAAGTTGACCGGAGGCAGGTCCACCGGGGTCATCTGGCCCATCAGGGGCACGGTGAGGGTGCCGCCCTTCACCTCCAGCCCGTTGCCGGCGAGCCGCAGCCGTCCCGAGGCCTGCGAGAGGTCGGGCTGGCCGCCCTGAGGGCCGCTGGTGGGGATGTCGAGCGAGAGCTCGCCGTCGAGCGTTCCCACCACGTCCACCCCGGTGAGCGCCGCCACCCCGGCCCTGGCGAGGCTCAGGTGGTCGAAGTGCAGCCGGAGCCTCGGAGCGCTGCCCGTCCCGATCGCCCCCCCGGCGTCGCCGCCCAACAGCGCGGCGGAGAAGCCCACGCCCCAGGGGAAGATCGATGGCCGGAGCGTGAGCCGGTCCACCCGAACGGTCTGGACCGGTGGCCCCAATCCGTCGGGACGCTCGCCCACCCGCACCCCGCGGGCGCTCACCCCGAGGAACGCCGGGCCCATCGAGTCGATCCGCACCCAGAGCCCCGCGGCGTCGGCCTCGGACGCGATGCGCGCCCGGACCGCGTCATAGGGAAAGGTGATCGCCAGGAACAGGGCGAAGAGGAACACTCCCAGGCCCACCCAGGCCGCGGTGCGCCGCCAGCCGACGAGCGGCGGCAACTTGATGGCGCGGAGGCGCTCGGTCAGCTCGGCCAGCTCCATCAGGGCCCCGCCTTGAGCCGGTACGAGGTGACGGTGGTCCAGGCGGTCAGGACGCCGTCCTTGGGCCTGGGCTCGATGCGCAGGAAGGTCACCCGCACCACCCCCGGCCCCTGTTCCAGCGAGCCGAGGAAGCTCACCAGCTTGGGGAGCGCGACGTCGGTCAGGGTGAGCTCCACGCTGCTCTCGACGATCCGGCCGTCCCCGAGAGGAATGTCCCCCTTGGGGTTGAGGGAAGGGATGTCCAGACCCGCACTGTCCCCCTTCTCCTTGACGTAGGTGATGAGGCTCACCTCGCTGGCGGTGAGCGCGGCCTCTGCCTGCTTCCGGGCCCGCTCGGCCTCGGCGTACCCGGCGGCCAGCTGCTCGGCCTCCGCCAGCCGCTGCAGCTTGCTCTGGGTCCGGCGCCGGGTGGCGTCGGCGGAGGTGGAGAGGAGGAAGAGGACGATGAAGGTGATCACCACCACCGTGGCCCCGCCGGCTCCGGTCACCATCACCCGCTCGCGCGGGTTGAGCCCGAGGAACCAGGCCTGGAGGTCGCTCCAAAGGAGCCGGAGGCGCTCGATCACGAGCCGCTCCCGGCGCTGGCCACCGCGTCGCCGCAGTCCACCTGGACGTCGAGCTGGAAGTGCACCCTCGACGAGTCGCGCGCGCGCTCCACCTTCCCTTCCTTCACCTCGCGAAAGCAGCGGTAGGTCTTCAGCGCCGCGGCGAGCTTGTCGATGCTGCGCGTCGAGTCGGTCTCACCGCGAAGCTGCAGCCGGTCGAGGTCGAACACCATCTGGCCGAAGACCACCGTCACCTCCGGAGGGACCCGCTGGGCCACCTCGGCGAGGAGCCGGGTCGCCGAGACGGGCGGCACCGCCGCCGCCGGGCTCTGCTGGCCGCGGAGGAGGTTGAGCGCCCGGTCGTAGTTCTTCTCGCAGCTCCCCAGCACCCGCTGGGTCAGCGCACACAGCCGTGCATCCACCGCCGCCTCGCGCCGTCCGAGCAGGATGGCGCGGGTGATGTTGAAGACGCAGAGCATGAGCGCAAGCACCGCGGCGAAGGCGGCCACCCGGATCAGCCGCTGCCGCAGGTAGTCCACGTGGCCGCGGAAGGCGAACTCGCCCTGCCGGAGGTTGAAGCGAGGCGCACGGGCTCCGGACATCGCGCCCCGCAGTGCCAGGGCGTACGCCTCGGCGGCGCGGGGCTGCACCTCGGGTGGCACCACTGCCGCGGCGGTGGCGGGGAGCAGCAGCACGTCGGCAGGGAGCCCCAGCTCCGTGCCCAGGTGCTCGAGCAGGCCGGGGAGCCGCGCGGTGCCGCCGGCGAGCAGGAGCCGGGCCACCGGAACGTGCTCCCGTCCCGAGGCGGCCTTCAAGGTGGCCCGGATCTCGCGGACCAGCGGGGCCAGCGCGCGGACCAGCACCGCCCGCGCGCGTTCGTGCTCCGCTCCGCCGCCGGGGGCGAGCGAGCCGTCGCGCTCCTTCCACCCCTCGGCCTCGGCGAGCGGAACCTGGAACTCGGTGGCCAGGGCGCGGGAGAGGTCGCGGCCCCCGCCGGGGAAGGTGCGGGCGAAGAGCAGGCCCTCCGCAGGCCGACCGACCGCGATGCTGGTCCGGCGGTGGCCGATGTCGATCACTGCCACCGCGGCCCCGGGCGCCACCTCGAAGCGCTCCGGCGCCGCGAGGAAGAGGTTCTGGTAGACGATGGCCGGGTGGGTCACCACCCGCGGGTCGAGGCCGCGCGCGGCCAGCGTCCGGAGCAGCTCGGCCAGCTCCTCGCGGCGAACCAGGCCGACCACCAGGTCGGTGGCGCTCGCCCGGCGCCGGGTTGTTTGGTGGTCGAACACCACCTGCGACAGCTCGAAGGGCAGCTCGCCCTCGACCTCGAAGGGCAAGGTGGCCGCGATGCGCTTGGGGTCGGTGAAGGGCAGGGTGAAGGCATGGGTGGCGAGCGACGGCCCGGGGAGCGCCACCACCACCTGGTCCGGCGCCCAGGCGTTCTCGGCGAGGAACACCGCCAGGGCCTCGTCGAGCGGTGCCTCCTCCGCCCGGCGGGTCTCGCCGTGGTGGAGCACCGACGTTCCTCGGCCGGTTGCCTCGAGCAGCACGCCCTTCAGCGAGTGACTCCCCAGGTCCAGCCCCAGCACCCGCGCCATCAGTCCGCCCTCCAGTACAGCACCCGTCCCAGACCGTCCCGCTGCGGATCGGACAGCCGGATGACCGCGGTCACCTTCCGCTCGATGTCCCCGGCCTGGCCGGTGGCCACGATCCGGAAGGTGTCGCTCTTGTCGCCGAGGAAGCTGTTGGCGGTGGTGCCGCCGGTGCCCTGCCGCTGGGTGACCTGCGGATTCACCGCGATGCCCGCCGACTGCACCACCGTGGTGAAGTCCTGCACCGAGAAGCCCATCGGCATCATCGCCTTGGCGGCGCGGATCTTCTGGACGATGCCGTCGAGGAAGATCGGGTCGGTCAGCCGGGGGTCAGGATGCGAGGGGTCGCCGATGCTCCGGATGGCGAGGGCGATGAGCAGGGGGTCGTCGCTGTTCACGTTCAGGGGCGCGTTGGGATCGGGGTACACCGTCAGCCGGTCGGCGAAGGCGGCCATGAAGCGGTCGGTGACTCCGTTGACCAGATACAGCTCGCCGAGCGAATCGAACCAGGCGTTCTTCGGCCGGTAGCGGGGCGTGTACCGCGTGTACAGCCCGGCCTCGTCGGAGAAGCCATTCTGCAGCGCCACCTGCCCCAGGCCGGTGACGCTCAGCGCCGACTGGGTGTCGTCGTCGTCGACCCAGTCCTTGAGGGCGATGAGCACGTCGTTGGGGTTGGCGCGGATGCGGTTGGCGTCCTCCCGGTCGAAGACGAAGTCGAAACGCTTGTCGGAGACCAGGTTGTACAGCCGCTGCACCGCGCTCTGGGCGGTCCCGGTCTGCAGGCCGGCCAGCGCGTTGACGTTCAGCTTCTCCTGCTCGTCCTCGATGCGTGCGTCGAAGCAGCCGGCGAACCCGCCGTACTCGATGCGTCCCTGCGCGTCGAGGCCGCCGGCCCCGGCGGTGGAGAACTTCGGGCGCCGTCCCTGTCCGGCCTGGGGCACCACGCTGAGCAGCAGGTGGCAGTCGAGCTTGGCCATCCGCCACAGCTGGAGGTTGATGCCCTGGGCGGCGCCAGGGAGCGCGGCGGTGCTCCGGTCGAGCTGCTTCTGGAAGAGGAGCAGCATGCGGGCCAGGCCGATGCTGCTCTTGGCCAGGTACTCGGCGCGGAGGGCGTCCCGCTGGTGGGTGGCCAGCTCGAGGTCCACCCGGGTCTGGAAGGCGAACTCCGCGGCCACTGCGGTGAGGATGGCGATGGAGACGGTGACCATCAGGAGGGTGACGCCCCGCTGGTGTGTGGTGCTCCGCCGGGGCCGTCGCATCAGAACCTCGGGATCTCGGTGTTGAGCACGATGCGGGCCTGGGTCACGTAGCGCGCCTCGCGCCCGTTCTCGTCCAGGGCGTTGATGGAGATGCGCACCCGTACCGGGAGGATGGACTTCTTCTCGATCCGCCGGGTGTCCCACTCGTCCACCCAGTCCTTCTTGTCCGAGTCCCAGTAGGCGAAGTCGATCCGCTTGACGTTCTCCACCAGCACGTCCTCGGTGCCGCCGCGATCGATGCGGTCGTCGAGGATGGAGTCCTCGCGGCGAACCAGGTTCATCCGCGACTGTCCGCCGGCCGCGGGGGTGGACTTGGCGTAGTACTCCACCACCATCTGGTCGGACTCCTTGGCGTCGGCGTACAGCCGCTGGTGGGCCATGGTGGTGAAGAGCAGCCGGTCGCGGGTGCCGATGAAGTTGGTGGGCCGGTCGTTCTGGTCGCGGAAGCGGCGGGTGTCGTAGTGGTCGCTGACGAACGCGGCGGAGATCTCCCGCACCATGCGCTCGGTTCCGGTGCGGAGCGCGCGGTAGTGGTCCGCCTCGCCCTCCACCAGCTCCTTGGTCCGGTAACCACTCTGGAAGGCGGCGCCGATGAGCACTCCCATCATCGCGGTGATGCCCACCGCGACGACCACCTCGATCAGGGTGAACCCTCGCGCGGGTCTCATCGGATCGGCCGTCCGTTGGGGTCGAGTGGCGTGCCAGGTGGCGTGTTGCCGCGGTTGGGACCGAAGATCGGCTGGCCTCCGGTGTTGACCCCGGGGATGCCGCCGCCCGGGAAGGGCAGCTGTCCCGGGAAGCCGGGGGTGCCGGGCGCGCCGGGGACGCCCGGGGTGGCGGAGAGGGCCGCGCCGGGGGTGCCGTTCCGGTCCGAGCCCTGGCGCAACGAGAAGACGTCGTTCACCAGGTCGATGCTCTCGGTGCGCTTGCCATCCTTCCAGCTGACGGTGAGGTGCACCTCGCGCACCCCCTTCTGGATCGTCTGGAGGAGCTGCTGCATCTGGGTCTGGGCGAGGCCGGCGAAGGGCCCCAGGGCCGAGAGGCCGGAGGCGGCGGTGGCGCCGGGCGGGAGCGCGCCGAGGCTCGGGCCGGATTGCGAGGCCAGGCCTCCGTACGTCTGCGCCAGGTTTCCCAGGGCGCCCACGCCTCCGTCGCGACCGCCGCCGAGGAGCGCGGCCAGTCCGGAGACGCCGTCCTTGCCCGGGGGGATGTTGAACAGGGCCTCGAGGAGCTTGTCCGGCGACACCTCGGTGGTGCGCGGGGCAAGAATCTGAGCCTTCCAGGTGTACGCGTCCCAGCCCTCGGCGCGGAAGTCGCCCTGGATCTCCCGGTCGTCGTTGTCGAAGCCCTTGTCGTAGAGCTCCTGCTCGATGTCGGTCATCTTCGAGCGGGCGAGCATGGTGGCGACGGTGAGCCGCTTGGCGTAGGCGTGGCTGGCCACCGCGCCGGCGTTCATGTCGAAGATGGCCATCAGCGCCAGGCCGAGGATGGCGAGCGCGACCACGACCTCGAGGAGGGTGAATCCGCGTCTCATGACCGCGGGACCTCCGGCTCGCCGTCGACGATGGAGGTCTTCCCGGTGAGCGGCGAGACCAGCAGGGTCCAGACGTTGTTGCCCTGGCGGACGGTGACCTGCGCCCGCTCGGTGTAGCCCTGGGGGAAGAAGTAGAGGTAGGCGAGGCCGCTGTCGATCTTCGCCCGCTGGTGCGAGGTCCAGACCGAGACCCGGACCCCACTCATCCTCCGCGGCTGGATCTCGGAGGTGGTGAAGGCGGAGAACGCGGCGGCCTTCTCCACCCGCACCTTCTCCGAGTCGAGGACGTCGAGGAGCGTGGAGCCCGACGAGCCGGTTCCGTACGCGCCATGGGCCCCGGGGCCCGGCGCAGGCGGCTGGGCATCGCGCGCGCTTCCGCGGCTCTTCTTCCGGTACGCCTCGACGGCGGCCTTGGTGGCGTCGCGGATCTCCTGGTCGCGGTCCACGGCGCTGGTCACCGGGCCGCTGGCGCACTCGGCGCGGTAGGAGAACTCGGCCGAGTCGTCCTTCGGGAGCAGGAGCACCAGGCGGCAGGTGTTCCCGGTCAGCGCCGCGGTGTCGTAGAGGGAGCGGGCCGCCCCCCCCAGCTCGCCCATCGCCTTGCGGGCCCGGGCCCCGGTGAGCGCGCCCAGGCCGAGGACGAGCGCGGAGAAGAGCCCCGCGGCGATGGCAATGGCCACCGTGAGCTCGATGAGGGTGAAGCCTCTGGCGGGGCGGGCGGACATCCGCTCACGGCTTGGCGGCGGTGGTCTGCGGCCGGTTGGAGATGTCCGCGTTGGGGCCGTCCCCTCCCGGCACGCCGTCCGCGCCGTAGGAGACGATGACCGGCCGTCCGTTTTCCAGGGTGTAGACGTAGTCGTTGCCCCAGGCGTCCTTGGGCATCTTGTCGAGGATCTCCATGTCCACCAGCGCCTTCAGTCCAGTGGTGGTGTCGGGGAACTTGCCCTTGCGTGCGTTGTAGAGCTTCAGCGCCGAGTCGATGTTCCCGATGTCGAGGTTGGTGCGGTCGATGCGCGCCTTCTGGAGCTGGGGGAACACGGCGATCACCACCGCCGAGGCGATGAGACCGAGGATCACCAGCACCACCATGATCTCGATCAGCGTCATGCCGCGTGGGGCGCGGCGTCCCTTGAGCTTGCGCTTCATGGAGTGACTCCCTCCGCCACGGGGCGGATCTGAGAACGAAGGGCCCGCGCCTGCGCGCCGGGTCCATAGAAGGCGATGCCCAGCCCGAGCAGCGCCACGATCACCGCCAGCACCGTCACCGCGGTCAGCCGGGTGAGCCACCTCTCGAGGCCGGAGCGGTCGGGGGTCATCGGATCGACGTGTTGAGCTGGAGAATGGGCATCAGGATGCTGAAGGCGACGAAGGCCACCGCCACGCCCATGGCGACGATGATCAGCGGCTCCATCAGTGCGGTCAGCGCGCCGATCCGCACGCTGACCTGGGTCTCGTAGCTGTCGGCGACGTTGAGCAGCATCTCCTCCAGCTGCCCGGAGCGCTCGCCGATGGCGATCATGTGGTGCACCAGCGGCGGGAACTCGCCCGAGCGCTTCAACGGTCCGGCGATGCTCTCGCCCTCGCGGATTGCGTCGCGTGCATTCTCCACCACCGCCGAGAGCACCCCGTTGCTGATCACGTTCTTGGTGATGTCCATCGCGGTCAGCAGCGGGACACCGCTCCGGAGCAGCGTGGCCAGCGTGCGGGTGAACCGGGCGATGGAAAGCATCCGAACCAGGCTCCCGAAGACCGGCGCCCGGAGCACGAAGCGGTCCCAGACCGGGCGGCCCTTGGGGCTGGCCTTCCAGCGGAAGAAGACCACCACCCCGCCCACCAGCAGGGGGAGGAGCAGCCACCACCAGTCGGCGAGGGTGTTGCTGGTGAAGATGAGCAGCCGCGTCGTCCAGGGCAGCGTCACCTTCATGCTCTCGAAGATCTTGGTGACCTTCGGGACCACCACCGTCATCAGGAGGGTGAGGATCCCCGACCCGATGATGGTCATGATCACCGGATAGATGAGAGTGCCCAGTACTTTTTGGCGGAGCTTCGCCTGGCCCTCGGTGAAGTCGGCCAGCCTGGCCAGCACCGCATCGAGCGCACCCGAGGCCTCGCCGGCGCGCACCATGTTCACGTAGAGCGAGCCGAAGACCTTCCCGTGCTGACCCAGCGCGTCGGCCAGGGAGCTGCCCTCGTTCACCCGGGTCCTCACGTCCGAGGTGATGCGCTTCAGGCGCTCCTTCTCCGTCTGGTCCACCAGCGCGGCGAGCGCCTCGATGAGGGTCACCCCGGCGTGGAGCAGGGTGGAGAGCTGGCGGGTGAAGATGGCCACGTCGTCCGAGTTGACCCGGCCCCGGAGCAGCTTCCCCAGCTGCACGTCGCGGCTGCCGAGTGACTGCTTGGGCTGCACGGCGGCGGCGCCGTTTGCCCGGCGGGGTGCCGTGGCCTCGCGCTCGGCCAGCACGTCGGTGAGGAACACCCCGGAGCGCTTGAGCTGCTGCCGCAGCGAGCGGCTGCTGTCCGCCTCGAGCAGGCCCTTGACCTGCTTCCCGGCTGGGGTGAGACCTCTGTACTCGAAGACCGGCATGGGACGTCAGATGTCTTCCTGGGTGACGCTCAGCACCTCGGCCAGGGTGGTTTCCCCGGCCAGGACCTTGCGGGCCCCGTCGTCGAGCAGGGTGCGCATCCCCTTGTGGACACCGGCGCGCTTGATGGTGCTGGAGTCGGTGTTCTTCAGCGCCAGCTGGCGGATGTCGTCGTCCACCAGGAGCAGCTCGTAGATCCCGGTGCGCCCCCGGTAGCCGTTGCGCCCGCAGACCTCGCAGCCCTTCGCCCGGTAGATGGGAGGGTTGCCTGCCCGGGCCACCGCCTCGGGAGTCAACCCCACCTCCTTCAGCTCCTCGGCCGTGGGCTGGTACGCCTCGCGGCACTCGCGGCACACCCGGCGGACCAGCCGCTGGGCCATCACCGCGGTGAGCGAGGAGGCGACGAGGAACGGCTCCACGCCCATGTCCACCAGACGGGTGATGGCGCTGGCCGCGTCGTTGGTGTGGACGGTGGAGAAGACCAGGTGGCCGGTCAGCGAGGCCTGGATGGCGATCTCCGCCGTCTCCCGGTCGCGGATCTCGCCCACCATGATCACGTCCGGGTCCTGGCGGAGGAAGCTGCGCAGCCCGGCGGCGAAGGTCAGCCCGATCTTGGGGTTGATCGCCATCTGCCCGATGCCCTGCAGCTGGTACTCCACCGGGTCTTCGACGGTGAGGATGTTCAGGTCCGGGGTGTTGATCCGGCTCAGCGCGGCGTAGAGCGTGGTGGTCTTCCCCGAGCCGGTGGGCCCGGTGACCAGGATGATGCCGTGCGAGCGCTTGATGACCGCGTCCATCCCGTGCATCGTGTCCTTGGACATTCCAATGTCCGTCAGGTCGAGCAGGGTGGTGTTCTTGTCCAGGAGTCGCATCACGATCCGCTCCCCGAAGGTGCAGGGGATGGTGGAGAGGCGGATGTCGATGTCGCGGCCGGCGAGCTTGATCCGGATGCGCCCGTCCTGGGGGAGGCGCTTCTCGGCGATGTTCAGCTGCCCCATCACCTTGACCCGGCTGACGATGCTGTTCTGGTAGCGCTTGGGCGGCTTGATGATCTCCTCGAGCACGCCGTCGATCCGGAAGCGCACCAGCAGCTCGCGCTCCATCGGCTCGATGTGGATGTCGCTGGCTCGCTCCTTCGCCGCGCGGAAGAGCAGGGAGTTCACCAGCCGGATGATCGGCGCCTCGTCGTCGGTGTCGAGGAGGTCCTGTGGTTCTTCCAGCTCGTGGGCCAGGCTCTGCAGGTCCTGGGCCTCCATCTCTCCCACCAGCTGCTCGGCCTCGTTCACCGCCCGGTCGTAGACCCCGTTGATCGCGTCGACGATCACCGCCCCGGTCGCCACGTGCGGCGAGACGTTGCGCTGGAGCAGCATCCGCGCGTGGTCAAGCACGGTGGTGTCCAGCGGGTCGGCCACCAGGAGCGCCACCGACTCGCCCTCCAGCCCGAGCGGGAGGATCAGCGCCTGCTTGGCGAAGTTGATTGGCACCTGCCGGACCAGCTCTGCGTCCACCGCATCCAGCGAGACCTGTGCGTGGTAGGGCAGGTCCAGCTGCAGGGCGAGGGCCTTCGCCACGTCGTCGGCCGAGACCGACTTCCGAGCGACCAGCACCTCTCCGAGGCGACCGCCCTCGTCGGCCTGCGCCCGGAGCGCCTCCTCGAGCGCGGTCTCGCCCAGGCCGGCGACGGCGCGGAGGATCTCCCCGAGGGGACGGCCGACCAGCGAGGGCTGCGTGGCGGAGGGTGCGGGACGAAGTTCGGCGGGTTCACGCATGACGGGCTGGACCTAACGGGCCTGTCCCCCGGGCTGCACCTTCAGCCGCTCGTCCGCGGGCGGTGGCGTGGTCTGGGCCGGCGGAGGCGGAGCCGGGGCCGGAGCGGTGGTGCCGCCCTGTGGAGCCTGACCGGGCCCGGGGGTCACCGTCCCCGGCGGTCCGAGCGGCCCCACCGGTGCCGGCGCTGGCGTCGTGGCCGGTGGCGGCTGCCCGGACTGGAGCAGCTGCCGTCCGATGTCCGCCGGCGAGGTGGGAGCCGGCCCGGGCGCGGGGGCGGCGGCCGGCCCGAGCGTCCCTGGCCGGAACACCTGCTCCCCCGGCAACCCCGGGCCGCCGTTCTCGACCTTCATCTCCTCGCGCATGACCAGCTGGTTCATCTTCGCCAGCGGCCCCTGCTTGCGGCCGAAGTCGATGGGCACGTCGTAGCCTGGCACCTGCCCGTAGAACTCCTCCACGAAGCGCTGCCGCTCGGCCATCTTCTTCTCGAAGATGCGCCGGAAGTCCGAGGCGTCCCGGATGATGTACGGGGTGAGGAAGAGCAGCAGATTGACCTTCACCTTGCGGCGAGTGGTCTCGCGGAAGAGGTAGCCGAGCAGGGGGATGTCGCCGAACACCGGCACCTTGCTGATCGACTCGATGGTCCGCTCCTGCATGATGCCGCCGATGACCACCGTCTCCTGGTCCTTGGCGACCACGGTGGTCTTGGCGGTGCGCTTGCTGGTGGTGGGGCCGAGCTGCGGATCCTGCGAAGCGATCTCCTCGGTGCTTTCGTTGATCACCATGCGGATGTAGTCGCTGGCGTTGATCTGCGGCTTGATGTTGAGCTTCAGCTCCACGTTCTGCCGGTTGATCGGCGCGTAGTAGGCGCCGATGCCGCCGAGCAGCGACCCGGTCGTTGCCAGCGAACCGGTGGGCACCGTCGCACCGCTGCTGGTGGGGAGCTGGGGAGAGAAGCCCGCCTGGAAGGGCACGTTCTGCCCCACGGTGATCTCCGCCTCCTCGTTGTCGCTGGTGAGGAGGTGGGGGGTGCTGAGCACGTTCACGTCCGAGCTCTGCTGGAGCGCGTGGAGCACGATGCCGAACGAGGGAATGGACAGCCCCAGCTTCTCGAAGGCGGGGATGGTCGGCCCCTGCAGGCCGGCCAGGAACCCACCGTACTGGGTGAGGTTGGTGAGCGAGAACGACGGGGGCACACCACCGCTGGTGTACTTGGTCCCGGCGATGCCCACCGCCTGGCCCTGCGAGGTGCTGACGGTGAAGCCCTGGTGGAGGCTGATGCCGAAGTTGGTGTTCCGGTCGAGGTTGACCTCCATGATCACCGCCTCGACGAACACCTGCCGGCGCGCCAGGTCGAGCTTCTCGATGACCCGGACCAGGTTCCGGTAGTCGGACTGGCTGGCCACCACCACCAGCGAGTTGGTCGCCTTGTCCGGGGAGATCTTCACCTCGCCCTGGAAGAGCTCGGCGGCGGTGACCCCACCGGGACCCTGCGGACGAGGCGGCGGTGCGCCGGGGAGGTTCGGCGGCGGCGCGCCCCCTCCGCCGGGACGGGCACGGTTGGCGGTGCCCTGGGCCAGCGACTGGAGGGTGGCGGCGATGTCCTCGGCGTTCGCGTTCTGCAGGGCGTAGACGTTGATCCGCCCCTCGCCGCTGATCGGGACGTCGATCTCCTTGAGCAGGGCGTCGATGCGCTCGTTGGCCGCCGGGGTGGCCACCACCACCAGCTTGTTGGTGCGCTCGTCGGCGAGGAGGGTGGTGACCGTCGCCGGTCCGCCGGAGGCGGGCGCTCCGGGCGGCGCCCCCGGCTGCGGCGGGGCTGCGGGGGCGGGCGCCGGAGTCACGCTCAGGCCGGGCCGCGCTCCGGGACGGTTGGCCTTGGCGTCGAACAGCTTCTGGATGGTGGTGGCCAGCTCCTGGGCGTTGGCGTACCTGACCTGAATGACCCGCATCTCGTCGGAGCTGGAGCGGCTGTCCAGCTGCTCGATGATCCGCTCCAGCCGGTGCATGTTCGAGCCGATGTCGTTGACGATCAGCGTGTCCGGCTGGAAGGGGATGGTGTCGCCGTTCTGGCTCACCAGCTGCTGCACCACGCCCCGCAGCGGCTCGAGGTCCGCGTAGCGGATCTTGAACATGCGGGTCAGCATCTGCTCGTTGGTGGTGTAGGGCTCGTCCGGGCCGACGAAGGGAATGCTGTTCTGCTTCGCCTTGGCCTTCTCCACGATCTTCGAGAATCGGCCCTGGGGCACGACGGCCAGCTGGTTGGCGTCGAGCGCGGCGAGGAACGCGGCGTAGAACTCGTCCGCGCTCACGTCCACCTTCCCGTTGTCCGGGCCGATGATCGAGATCTTCCCGCGGACGTTGTCCCCGAGGATGAAGGTGCGGCAGGTGGCGTCGGAGACGGTCTGGACCAGCTTCTCGATGTCCACCTTGTCGAAGTAGACGTTGAACCGCGCCTTCTTCCGCACCTCGGAGCAGTTGGGGGTGGTGGCCGCGGTGGTGCCCTCACCGGCCGGCGGCATCGAGGGTGGGGTCGCCGGTCGGCCCGTGGCCTGCACCGGGCCCGGCGGGGGAGGAGTGGCGGTCTGGGTCGGGGTGGGCTGCGCGGGAGGCGCCACGGGCGTCGTGGTCGGGCCCGGGTAGGGCCGGCGCATCGGACGGCCGGGCGCTCCCGGCTGCGGCAGCGGCGTGCCGGCCTGGGCGAGCAGGCTTAGCGCAAGGCAGGGCAGGAGAGCGGTCATGGGTCAGCGGACGTTGTACGTCTTGCGAAGCGTGGAGCCGTTCCGGTCGAGCTCGATGTCGATGCGATTGGCGTCCTTCAGCTTGGTGTAGACCTCGAGCGCCTTCTCGGGGCTGTTCATCTCGAAGCCGTTGATGCGCTTGATGACGTCCCCGTTGACGATGCCAATCTTCGAGTAGAGCGAGTCCGGGCGGATGGAGAAGAGCTTGAAGCCCTCGGCCTGACCATCCTTGAACGCGGGTACGATGCGGGCCTGCATCGCCAGGTCGTTGAGGTTCGCCAGCGCCTTGTCCACCTCGCCGCGAGGGACCTCGTAGTTGTTGTCGTCCAGCGCCTTGATGCCGGCGCCGTAGGCGCCCCCGGCGGGCTCGGCCACCGGCCGGGTGGTGGCGATGGGCGGCGGGGGCGGCGCGCCGTCACCCGGCTCGGCGCCGATGAACTCCCGGCGCCCGTTGTTGGCGATGATGACCCGGTCGCGGAGGATGCTCAGCACCTCGGCGTTCTGCACCCGGTCGCCCACCATCACCGTGGAGGACTTCTGGTTGCCGAGGTCGAGGATGGAGCCGATCGACCATCCGGGTGCGGTGCTCAGCAGGGTTCCGAGGAGCTTCACCCGGAGCGAGGTGCGCACCGGCTCGGCGCTCATGTCCGGCTTCTGCTGCTCCTCCTCCGTCTCCGGACTCGGCAGGGGGAGGTTGGTGAGCTGGGCGAGCTTGGGCAGGTCGAGCGCCGCCGGCTGCTCGGTCTGCGCCGTCCGGGTCGCTCCGCGGGCGGTCTGCGCGGACGGGGCGGGGGCGATGGCCGCCTCGAGGAAGAGGTTGACGGTCTTCGCCGCGAGGAGCGCCACCAGCGCCACGAAGCAGAGGTTGACCGCCCAGAAATACTTCCGGATGACGAGTTCCATGCGCGTTTGCCCGCCGAGGGCTGGGACACCTACAGCAAGCCCGGTGCCAGCGGCGAAACGTCCCAGGACAGCGGGGTTCCTCGCAAGATTGGCGGCTGGCGCCGCCCCCGGCCCCCGGCGACGGCCCGGTGAGACAAAATGTCACTCCCCCAGCCTGGCGGGCAGGGCGGAACGTCAGCGCGTGGTCACCCCTCGCCGGGCTCGTCCTCGTCGCGCCGGGTGCCGTCGCGCTCCAGCTTCCGGTAGATGGTCCGGGTGGCGATGCCCAGGAGGCGGGCGGCCATGCTCTTGTCGCCCCCGGTGTGGCGGAGCGTCTCGTGGAGGACCCGCCGCTCCACCTCCTCCAGCGGGGTCCCGATGGGAATGACCACGTGCCCGGCCGCTCCGCGCGGGCCCTTGCGGACGGAGTCCGGGAGGTCGCCCACGTCGAGCACCTCGCCCCGGGCGAGCACCACCGCCCGCTCCACCGCGTGCTCCAGCTCACGCACGTTCCCTGGCCAGGCGTAGTCCTCGAGCGCGGCGAGCGCCTCGGGGCTGAACCCGCGGACCGACTTGCCGTTCTTCGCCGCGAAGCGGCGGAGGAAGTGGTCGGCGAGCAGCGGGATGTCCTCCCGGCGCCAGGAGAGCGGCGGCAGACGGATCTCCACCACGTTGAGCCGGTAGTAGAGGTCCTCGCGAAAGCGCCCCTCTGCCACCTCGCGGCCGAGGTCCTTGGAGGTGGCGGCCACCAGCCGCACGTCCACCTTCACCGTCTGGGTTCCGCCCAGCCGCTCGATCTCCGATTCCTGCAGCGCTCGCAGCAGCTTCACCTGCGCGCCGACGGGCATCTCCCCCACCTCGTCGAGGAAGAGGGTGCCGCCGGTGGCCCGCTCGAAGCGCCCCGGCCGCCGCGCCGTCGCGCCGGTGAAGGCCCCCTTTTCCACCCCGAAGAGCTCGGCCTCGAGCAGGGTCTCGGGGAAGGCGCCGCAGTTGACGGCGACGAACGGGCCGGCAGCCCGGCT